>Ga0316628_100001690_pt1 | contig 15799 bp, 8 predicted proteins | sample OWC_Aug_M2_C1_D5_FD_207648 | JGI IMG/M metagenome (GOLD analysis project Ga0316628, IMG submission 207648) | Wetland soil microbial communities from Old Woman Creek delta, Ohio, United States - OWC_Aug_M2_C1_D5_C | ecosystem: Environmental > Terrestrial > Soil > Wetlands | place: USA: Ohio... | reverse complement strand
GTCCTCGCCGATCTTCTCCCAGGTCGTTTCGACGCTCTGCGAGCGGGCCCGGGCTTCCCGTTCGCGCCTCAGCTGCTTGAGCTTGTCCTCGAGTGGCATGAAACCTCGGTGGGGGATTGAAACTCTCAGGAGTATTGTAAGGGAAAGGCGGACGCTTTTCAAAGCTCGCGCTTGAAAACGGCGTGGGTTATGCATATAAGAAAGTCGCGGGTCCCCGCCATGCCTGACAAGGACAAAGCCTCGCATTACCTGGCGTTCGATCTCGGCGCCGAGAGCGGCCGGGCCGTGCTCGGGGCGCTCGCCGAAGACAGGCTCACGATCCACGAGGTCCGGCGCTTCCCGAACGCGCCTCTTTCCCTCGCTGACCACATTCACTGGAATGTCTACGCCCTGTTCGAGGAGATGAAGGCGGCCATGCGCGAGACGGCCTCGGCGATCGGCGGCCGGCCATCGAGCCTCGGCGTGGACACGTGGGGCGTCGATTTCGGACTGCTGGCCCGGGACGGCAGCCTCCTCGGCTTGCCGTTCTGCTACCGCGACCACCGCAACGCCGGGGCCATGGAGGACTATCTCAAGCTCGTGCCGCGCTCGGACCTCTATGAGGCGACAGGCATCCAGTTCATGCCCTTCAACACCCTCTTCCAGGTCTACGCCATGGTCCGGGAGCGCTCGCCCCTGCTCGACGCCGCCGCGGACCTCCTCTTCATGCCCGACCTGTTCAATTTCCTTCTGACCGGACGGAAGGCCGCCGAGCTGACCATCGCTTCGACCTCCCAGCTCCTGGACCCGCGGACGAAGGCCTGGATCCCCGGCCTCTTTCAGGCCATGGGGCTGTCGAAGAAGATCCTCCAGGACCTCGTCGAGCCGGGGACGGTCATCGGCGAGATGAGCGAGGACATCGCCATGGCGACCGGCTTCCGTCATGTCCCGGTCGTGGCCACGGCCAGCCACGACACGGCCGCGGCGGTGGCCGCCGTTCCGGCCGAGGGCCGCCGCTGGGCCTATATCTCCTCCGGGACCTGGTCGCTCGTCGGCGTCGAGCTGAAGGACCCCGTCATCTCGGAGAAGTCGCTCGACGCGAACTTCACCAACGAGGGCGGCCTCGGAGGCACGGTCCGCTTCCTCAAGAACGTCTCCGGCCTCTGGCTCGTCCATGGCTGCCGCAAGGCCTGGTCGGCCGGATCGCCCCTGTCCTACGAGGAGCTCGTGCGGGCCGCGGCCGAGGCCCCGCCCTTCGCCGCCCTGGTCGATCCCGACGATCCGACCTTCCTCAATCCGCCCGACATGCCCGAGGCGATCGAGGACTATTGCCGGCGCACGGGCCAAGAGCCGCCGGCGACGAAGGGCGCCGTCGTCCGCTCCCTTCTCGAGAGCCTGGCCCTCAAATACCGCCAGGTCATCGCCCAGCTCGGCGAGGTTCTCGGGCACCCCATCGAAAAGATCCACGTCATCGGCGGAGGCTCGCGCAACGGCCTGCTCTGCCAGCTCACGGCGGACGCCACGGGGCTGCCGGTCGTGGCCGGACCGGCCGAGGCCACGGCGGTCGGCAACATCCTCGTCCAGGCCATGGCCACGGGCCTGGTCGCCTCGCCGGCCGAGATTCGGGCCATCATCCGCCGCTCGTTCGAGCTCCGCACCTACGCCCCGAGCGGCTCCGGAGCCGCCTGGGACGAGGCCGGAAGCCGGTTCCGGCAGATCCGCGGGGCTTGACAGTCCGGACGAAGGAGGGATATAAGGATGCCGTTCCTTCGTGGAGGGTTGAGGATGGATCCGGCCGTCGTCGAGAAGAACTATCTCTCGGCCCGCGACCGCTATGCCGAGCGGGGCGTCGACACCGAGAAGACCCTGACCCGCCTGCAATCGATCTCCCTGTCGCTTCACTGCTGGCAGGGCGACGACGTCGGCGGGTTCGAGCGGCAGGCCGGCGGCCTGGCCGGGAGCGGCCTCCAGGTGACGGGGTCCTATCCGGGCCGGGCCCGCACGGTCGAGGAGCTGCGGGCCGATCTCGAGCAGGCCTTCGCTCTCATCCCCGGCCGGCACAGGGTCAACCTCCACGCCATGTACGGCGAGTTCGGCGACAAGCCGGTCGACCGCGACGCCATCGAGCCCGCCCATTTCCGGGGCTGGTCCGAGTGGGCCAAGCGCAACAACCTGAAGATCGATTTCAATGCCACCTGCTTCGCCCATCCCAGGGCCGCCTCGGGCGCGACCCTCAGCAGCCGCGAGAACGGCACCCGCAAGTTCTGGGTCGACCACGTCAAGTGCTGCCGGCGGATCGCGGCCTCGATCGGCCGGGAGCAGCAGGCGGTCTGCCTCCACAACCTCTGGATCCCCGACGGGTCGAAGGACGTCCCGACCGACCGCTGGGGGGCTCGGGCCGCCCTGCTCAAGTCCCTCGACGAGATCTTCGCTGTCGACTACAGCCCCCAGCAGATCAAGGACTCGCTCGAGAGCAAGCTCTTCGGCATCGGCAGCGAGTCGTTCGTCGTCGGCTCGCACGAGTTCTACTTGGGCTATGCCCTGACGCGCGGCAAGATCGTCTGCCTCGACCTGGGTCACTTCCACCCGACCGAATCCGTGGCCGACAAGCTCTCGGCCATCCTCCCCTTCTCCGGCGAGATCCTCCTCCATATCAGCCGGGGCGTCCGCTGGGACAGCGACCATATCGTCCTGCTCAACGACGAGGTCCGCGACCTGGCCGCCGAGATCGTCCGCAGCCAGGCCCTCGACCGCATCCATCTCGCCCTGGACTATTTCGACGCCAGCCTGAACCGCGTCGGCGCCTGGGTGCTCGGGGCTCGGTCCGTGCTCAAGGGGCTCCTGCTGGCCCTGCTCGAGCCGCAGGACAAGGTCCGCGACCTCGACCCGGCCTCGAAGACCCTGCAACGCCTGTCGTTCCTCGAGGAGCTCAAGACCCTGCCTTTCGGCCCGGTCTGGGACGAGTGGTGCCGCAGAAACGGCGTGCCCCCCGGTGAGGACTGGCTCCGCGACGTCGAAGCCTACGAGCGCCGCGTCCTCAGCCGCCGCTGAGATCTCCGGCCGGTTTTTCGTTGACGCTGGACGGCGAATCTCCTAGACTAAGGCTGAGACCGAAGACAAAAGGGAGCCTTGGCCATGCCGACCTCCTCCCCGATCAAGCCGCCGAGCGAGGAGGACGAGCTCATCCTGGCCGACAAGCAGCTCCTGCGGAAGGCCGAAGACATCCTCACCTCGATGGCCAACGCCGTCTCGGCCATGAAGATCTTTCCGTCCGACCACGCCTCGGTCGGGAATTTCGTCGACGCCCTCGCCTCGAGGTTCGACGACTTTTTCCGGACCTACCCGCGCCTCGAGATCGGGGTCGAGGAGCTTTCGTTCACCTGCGCCGGGCAGGTCGTCTATACGGACGAGATCCCGCTCAAGAGCCTGCCGTTCTTCTTTCACAAGGACGGGACCCAAGTCCTCTATTTCTATCGGGGGCTCGAGCGCGAGGAGCTCCTGGAGTTCCTGGAGATCATCAAGTCCGTGGCCCAGAACCCCGGCGGCGACAACGATATCGTGGCCGCGCTCTGGGAAAGCGAGCTCTCGAACATCCAGTATTTCGCCCCCGACGAATTCCTGGAGAATCGGATCCTGGCCGAGAACAAGGCCCTCCGGACGGAGGAGGAGCTCCCTGAGCTGCCGTCCGACCTGGCCAGCGAGACCCTCGAGGTCAAGATCGACCTGGCCAAGTTCTCCCAGGGCCGGATCGAGATCAAGCCCGACGACCAGGCCAAGTTCCATTGGGCCCCGGGCGGTGAGGCCCCGCCCGAGAGGCCGGAAGACCAGGCTCAGCGCCAGGAGCCGGTCCCTTCGGCCGCCCCGGAGGAGTCCTCGGGCGAGTTCCACAGCCCGGCCGCCTCGGCCGACCCGAACCTCACGGACGAGGAAGTCCAGAGGCTCGAGTCCATGGTCCGCGCCAATCGCGTGCTCGATCCCGAGGACGAGTTCGTCGGCTTGACCACGGAGGTCGTGTTCCTGGAGAACGATCTCAAGATCTGCGCCGAATCCCTCGACGTCCTGGCCGACTTCGTGCTCGATCAGACGCAGCAAGGACGGTTCGCCGCGGCCGGCTCGGCCATTCGCAGGATCCAGGACCTCCGGTCCGTCATCGGCCCGGCCTCGGCGGCCAAGACGGCCCTCGTGGAAGCCTGCCTCCGGAAGCTGACCGGCTCGAAGGCCCTGCGGGCCGTTGAGGCTCACCTCGCCGCCCAGGGCGCCATCGACGTCGAGTCCCTGCTGGCCTTCTTCCGATTGCTCGGTCCCGTCACCCTGCCGGCCGCGGCCGGACTCTACGAATCCCGCTCCGATCCCGGCCTGCGGGCCGAGATCCTGTTGTTCCTCGAGCAGACGGCGGCGGGAGATCCCCAGCTCTTGATCAGCCTGGCCAATGACGCCCGGCCCGCCCTGTCCCTGGAGATCATGCGGCTCCTCATCGCCATGCCCGCGCACAAGGGGGCGGCCAGCCTTCTGACCTTCGTGATGTTCAAGAATCGGGACATCAAGCTTGAGGTCATTCACGCCCTCGGGGAGATGAAGACCGAGATGTCCAACCGGATCCTCATGGGCTTCCTGAACGATCCCGACGAGGATCTCCGGATCCAGGCGGCCATGAAGCTCGATCCGTCGGAAGCGCGGACCCGGATCGATCATATCATCCATGAGGCCTCGGCGGCGGCCTTCCGGAAGAAGGGCCTCCGGGAGAAGCAGGCCATCCTCTCGTTCCTCGGCCGGACCCGATCCGAGGCGGCCTTGGCCTACCTGGCCGCGGCCCTTCGCCGGACGACGCTCTGGCCCTCTTCCCGGAACGCCGAGATGAGGCTGGCGGCGGTCCAGGGTCTCGAGAGCATGGGCACGCCCGAGGCCGTGGCCGCCCTCGAGAGAGGATCCCGGATGAGGGGCAAGAGGGTCCGCCTCGCCGCCGAGGAGGCACTGGCCCGGCTGCGATCGGCGGGAGGCCGGACATGACCGAGGACGTCCTGAGCGGAGCCGCGGCGCCCGTCGATCGGCGCCGGGCCTCGGAGGACGCCGCCCTCAAAGCCTTCCAGAAAGCGGCCTCCAATCTCCTGATCAATTTCCACATCGTCGAGAAGATCGCCAAGATCCACGACACGCGGAACGACGCCTTCCAGGAGCAGGGCCGCATGCTCTTCGAGGCGCTGGGGCCTTTCCTGGGGCGAGAGGAAGGCGCCTCGATCAAGGTCCGCCGCAGCTCCCTGATCTTCAACGGCGCCCGCCTGAAGTCCTCGCTGGCGACCTATCCCATCTTCAAGTCGGTCATGAGCGAGTTCGGCCTCCGCGAGATCGACGCCCTGGCTTTCAAGCCGGGCCTGACCCTCGACGAGCTCTTTCGCTTCATGCCCATCTTCGCCCGGCGGGAGCGGCGGACGGGCTCGGCCTTCGAACGCCTGCAGTCCGAGATCGACGGCGCGGACATCACCCACGTCGTCCTGGAAAAGGCGGTCGAGCAGAAAGAGCCCTCCAGCCTCAATCGGAACACGGCCCGCCTCTACTTCCTCAGCATCGTCCACCTCAAGGAGTCGTTCCGCCGGCACACGAGGAACGAGGGGATTAAGATCCACTCGACGCGGCGGCTCATGCAGTCCATCTACAACCACATCATGGACAACGAGTCGTTCGTCTTCGGCCTGACCAACCTCAAAAACTACGACGAATATACGCTCAACCATTCCGTCAACGTCTGCCTCCTGGCCACGGCCCTCGGCCGCCGGCTGGGGCTCAATCGCGGCGAGATCGTCGACCTCGGGATCGCCGCCTTCTTCCACGACCTGGGCAAGCTCGAGACGCCCCTGGAGATCCTGAACAAGCCCGCCAAGCTCGACGACGGCGAGCGCGAGATCATGGAGCAGCACCCCTTCAAGGGCGCCGAGAAGCTCGTCCTTCTCAGGGAATCCGCCCGGCTCCCCCTGCGGGCCATCCACGTGGCCCTGGAGCACCACATCAAAGAGGACCTCTCCGGCTACCCGCACTATTTCCAGCGCGACGACGTCAATCTCTTCAGCAAGATCGTCAAGACCGTCGATTTCTTCGACGCCATCACCACCAAGCGCGTCTACCGCACCAAGATCTTCACCCGCGCCGAGGCTCTGAGCCTCATGCTCGAGCAGTCCGGAACGGAATTCAATCCGTTGATCCTCAAGGCCTTCGTCAACCTCATGGGCGTTTTCCCGATCGGGTCCCTGGTCGCGCTGAGCACGGGCGAGATCGGCATCGTTTTCGAGCTCAACCCGGACCCGAAGCTCCAGCTGCGTCCTTCGGTCAAGCTCATCACGGACCGCGACGGGAACAGGATCGACGGCCCGGTCGTCGACCTGGCCGAGCGTGACGAGGCCACGGGACGGTTCCTCCGGACCATCCTGAGCCCGCTCGATCCGTCCAAGTACGGCGTCGAGGTGGCGGACTATTTCCTGGCCCAGGCCTTCGCCCCGGCCGGGCCTCAAGGGTCCCCGTGACCAGGGGAAGCCTCGGGGCTCGATGAGCGCGCCGCTCCGTCCGCCCATCCGTCTGCGCTGCGAGTCCCTCTCCGAGCCCGTCGGCGTCGACCACCTCGCGCCGCGTCTTTCCTGGCTCATCGAGAGCCCGGTCCGGGACGAGAGGCCGCAAGCCTATCAGGTTCTCGTCGCCTCCTCGATCGGCCCGCTGCGCGACGGCGTCGGCGAGCTCTGGGATTCGGGCCGCCTCGAGGCCTCAGGGCCGCCTTCTCTCGCCTACGGCGGCCGTCCGCTCGTGAGCGGCACCCGCTATTTCTGGCGGGTCCGCTGGTGGGACCGCGAGGGCCGGCCCAGCCCTTGGAGCGAGCCGGCCTCTTTCGTGACCGGCTTCATGAAAGCGGAAGACTGGAAGGCCGGCTGGATCGGGCCGCGGAGCGTCACCGAGTTCCGGTCCCGAGGCACGGTTCTCCTCGGCCACCCCGGCCCGGAGGACCTTCAGGCCTTCGCGGTCTACCTCCGGGGGGAGTTCCGCCTGAACGGCCCGGTCGCGCTGGCCCTCATCTTCATCTCCGGTCTCGGCCACTACGAGCTCCGGCTGAACGGCGTCAAGGTCGGGACGAGCGTCCTCGATCCCGGCTGGACGGACTATAAGAAGAAGGCCCTTTATGCCTCGTACGACGTGACCCGGCTCGTCCGGGACCGGAACGCGGTCGGCGTCATCCTCGGCAACGGCCGGCACATCAAGAGCTACGGCTACGACGGTCCCAAGCTGGCCTGCCGCATCGAGGTCGTCTACGAAGGCGGCGGCCGCGAGGTCTTTGCCGCGGACGAGAGCTGGAAGACGTCGGGCGGCCCGATCCGCGAGAACGGCCTCTATTTCGGCGAGCGCACAGACGCCCGCGTCAACATCGACGGATGGGACCGGCCCGGCTTCGACGACCGGGCTTGGGTGAGCGCGGCGCCGGCGACGGGCTATCCGCTGGCCTCGCAGATGATGCCTCCGGTCCGAGTCGGCGAGGCGCTCGCTCCCGTCTCCGTCCGGCGCCTGGGGAGCGAGGCCTGGATCTTCGACTACGGGCAGAATTTTTCGGGCTGGACGCGCCTGCGGGTGGAAGGTCCGGCGGGCACGGAGATCCATCTCCGCCATGCCGAGCTCCTCAACGACGACGGGACGCTCAACCTCGGCCCGAACGAGAACGCGGAAGCCACCGATGTCTATATCCTCCGCGGCGGCGGCCCGGAGACCTTCGAGCCCCGTTTCACCTATCACGGCTTCCGCTACGTCGAGATGACGGGCTTTCCTGGCGAGCCGGGCCCCGGAACGCTCGAAGGCCTGTTCGTCCACTCGGACGTCGCCCGGACGGGCGAGCTCCGCGCCTCGAACGGGCTCGTCGAGCGCATTCACCGGGCCGTCGTCTGGGGACAGCTCTCGAACCTGATGAGCATCCCCACCGACTGTCCGCAGCGCGACGAGCGCCACGGCTGGCTCGGCGACGCTCACCTCTCGGCCGAGGAGGCGGTCTTCAATTTCGACATGGCCGCCTTCTACGCGAAGTTCCTCGACGATATCCGCCTGGCCCAGCGGGACGACGGGAGCCTCCCCGATGTCGCCCCGGCCTATCTCCCGCGGCTCTACCCGGCCGATCCGGCTTGGAGCTCGGCCTACCCCACCCTGGTCGAGCTCCTCTGGGACCATTACGGCGACCGGCGCGTCGTCGAGGACCATTATGCGAGCCTCGAGCGCTACATTGCCTTCCTCGGCCGCAACGCCGACCAGGGCCTCATCCGCTCGCTCGGCAAGTACGGGGACTGGTGCCCGCCGGGCGGCATCGTGCCCAAGAAGACGCCGGTGGACCTGACCTCGACCTGGTATTACTACCATGACGTCCTCATCCTGGGCCGCCTGGCCTCGGTCCTCGGCCGCGGCGACGACGCCCGCCGCTACTCCGAGCTGGCCGGGTCGATCAAAGACGCGTTCAATGCCGCCTACCTCGGCCAGGACCAATATGCCGCGATCCGCGTCAGTCCGGTGGACGCCTATCCGAACCAGACCTCCAATGTCCTTCCGCTCTACCTGGACATGGTCCCGGCCGAGAAGAAAGACAAGGTCGTCGAGAGCCTCCTCCGGAGCGTCGTGCGGCAGCAGGACTATCATCTCGATACGGGCATCCTGGGGACGCGCTTCCTTCTCGACGTCCTGACCGGCATCGGGCAGGCGCAGACGGCCTGGCGCGTGGCGACGCAGAAAAGCTATCCTGGCTGGGGCTACATGCTGGCCGAAGGCGCCACGACGCTCTGGGAGCGCTGGGAGAAGCTGACCGGTCCGGCCATGAACTCGCAGAACCACATCATGCTCGGCAGCATCGACGGCTGGTTCTACCGAGTGCTGGCCGGCCTGGCCCCGCTGCGGCCGGGATGGGAGATCGTCGGGGTCCGGCCGCACGTCCTCGGCGACCTCACCTTCGTCGAAGCCGCCGTCGAGACCGTCCGCGGCAGGGTCGCCGTATCCTGGCGGAAAAGCGACGAAGCCTTCACTCTGGAGGTCAGCATCCCCGTCTGCGCCACAGGTGAGGTGCACCTGCCTCGGCTCTGGCCGGAAGCCGAGATCTCCGAATCCGGGAAGACCTTGCGATCCCCGCGCCAGACGGCCGAATCCGCCGCCGGGATCGCGTTCCTGCGCGACGAAAAGGACCGAGTGGTCTTCAGCGTAGGGAGTGGGACCTACCGGTTCGAGGCAAAGAAGACTTCCTGAAGACCAAGAGAAAGAAGGTACCTTCTTCAGGTACCTTCTTCAGTCGAGATATTTCTTGAAGAGATTGGCGGCGGCGGCGTAGGCCTCGAGCGTGGCCTCGATCTCTCTCGGACCGTGGGCCGCCGAGACCGCCCCGCCGCCATGGACGACATTCACGCCGTTGACGAGGAGGGCCAGCTTGAGCAGCTTCTCGCGCTTGGCCAGGTCCGAGCGGTCGGCGTCGTGGATGTCCTCCGGTCGGTCGTAGGCGATCCGGGGATGGCGCGGGAAATGGACCATGAAGAGGGAGCTCCCGGGAACGACGTCGTTCCCGTCCCCGGTCGTGCGGACCGGGACGCCGGCCTCGGTGAAGATCCGCTCGATGCCGCGGCGAAGCCGCTCGCCGGCCTTGGCGATCTTCGGATAGACGGCCGCCGCGTGGCCCGCCAGGTAGCCCAGCATGGCCAGGCCGGCCTGCATGTACTCGCTATGGGCCGAGAACGTGCCGCCCTCGAAGTAGACGCGGCTGCCGCCGCCGCGCCCCGTCTCGCACTCCTCCATCATCTCTCGGGGTCCGACGACCGCGGCCACGGCGTGGCCGCCGCCGATGATCTTCCCCAGCGTCGTCAGGTCCGGCCGGATGCCGTAGAGCGTCTGCACGCCGCCGGGGCAGAACCGATAGCCCGAGATGATCTCGTCGAAGATGAGGACGATGCCGTGGCGGGACGTCAGCCGGCGGGCCAGGGCGAGGTAGTCCTTCGAGGCCGCGAGAAAGCCGCCGACGCCGAGGAAAGGCTCGACGATGAAGCAGGCGATGCGGCCGCCGTGCTCGGCCATGACCCGCTCGAGGTCGGCCGTGTCGTTGAACCGGGTGATCAACGTGCGCCGGACGATCTCGTCCAGCAGCCCGGCCGACTCGCTGCCTTCGAACCCCTCGCCGGCGTGATACTTGACGCCCTTCAGCAGATAGGGCGAGGCGCCGTGCCAGCCGCCGCCGACCTTCAGGACGTGGTCGCGGCCGGTCAAGCCCTGGGCCATCATGACCGCGTACATCGTGGCCAGCGTGCCGGAGGTCGTGAAGCGGACCTTGGCCTCGCGGCCGCCGAGCCCCTGGATCAGGGTCTCGGCCAGGTCGATCTGAGAGCCGGCTTCGAAGCCCGTGTGGAGGGCGCCCCGCTCGAGGCAGGCCGCCATCCTGCGCCGGATGAGCCGGGGATTGTGGCCCAGGACGTTGGCGTAGTGCCCCTGCCAGTAGTCGATGTAGTCGTTGCCGTCGACGTCCCGGACGCGGGGCCCTTCCGCCCCGGCGGCGAAAAAGGGATAGGGGCGGAAGAGGCGTATGGTGTGGCTGCCTCCGGCGATCATGACCCTTTCCGCCCGGCGGAAGATGCGCCCGCTCGAGGGGGTCTTTCGACGATATTCCCGGACCAGATGGGCCCGCAGCCTCTCGAATCCTGTCATGGGTCCTCTTTTTGAGCCTCTTATTTAACGACTTCCAACGGCCGAAGTCAACCGAAAACGGTTGACCGGGCCCGTAACTTGCGCTAGGATAGGTATTTCCGGAGAGAGAAGCGATCGTGGCCGCCCCCCAGCGCCGTAAGACCAATCGGGCCTGCGTCATCGGGCTCGACGGCGTGCCCTACGGCATGGTCGTCGAGCTGGCCCGCCGCGGGGTGATGTCGACCATGGCCCGGCTCATGGACATCGGCCGCATCCACCGCATGAAGGCCAGCCTGCCCGAGATCTCCTCGGTCTCCTGGACCGATTTCATGACCGGCACGAACTCGGGCACGCACGGCATCTTCGGCTTCACCGACTTCAAGCCCAAATCCTACGCCGTCCGCTATCCGAACTTCCTCGACGTCAAGGCCCCCACCATCTGGGAACGGCTCGGGGCCAAGGGCAAGAAGAGCGTCGTCATCAACCAGCCGTCGACCTACCCCGCGCGCAGGATCGAGGGCGTCCTGATCTCCGGTTTCGTCGCCCTGGAGCTGGCCAAGGCCGTCTGGCCGATGAGCTACCGGGCGGTTCTCGAGCAGATGGGCTACCAGATCGACGTGGACATCCTCAAGTGCCGGGAGAGCCCGGAGGTCCTGTGGCAGGAGCTGGCCAAGACCATGGCCGGCGGCCAGAAGGCCCTCAACTTCTTCTGGGAAGAGGGCTGGGATTATTTCGAGTACGTCGTCACCGGGACCGACCGGCTCCACCATTTCCTCTGGAGGGCCTACGAGGACCCGTCGCATCCCTCGCACCAGAGCTTCCTCGATTTCTACCGGCAGATCGACCGTCTGATCGGCAAGATCGTGGCCGCCTATCACAAGCTGACCGGCACCTACGCCGGCTTCTACATCATGTCCGACCACGGCTTCACCGGCATCGAGCAGGAGGTCTATCTCAACGCCTGGCTGGAGAAGAACGGCTACCTCAAGTTCATCAAGGCCGAGCCGGAAAGCCTGGAGGACATCCACGGCCGTTCCCGGGCCTTCGCCCTCGATCCCAACCGGATCTACCTCAACTACCGGAACAAGTTCCCCAAAGGCTCCGTCGACCGCACCGCCCGCAGGTCCCTCAAGGAGGATATCGCGGCCAAGCTGGGCAAGCTCGAGTACCAGGGCCGGCGGGTCGTCCGCGAGGTCGTCATGGCCGAGCGCATCTACTCCGGGCCCCAGACGGGCAAGGGGCCGGACCTCATCGTCGTCGGCGAGCCGGGCTTCGACATGAAAGGCTCCGTCCGAAAGAAGGACGTCTTCGGGAGATCCGGGCTGCAGGGCATGCACACCTGGGACGACGCGTTCTTTTGGGCCTCGGAAGACCTCGGCGAGGACCTCAAGATCGCCGACGTCGCCCCGGTCATCCTGAAGAATTATTGATGAAGAGATACGGCCCCCTCGCCGCCGCGTCGATCCTCCTGGCCCTGGCCGCCCCTCTCGCCGCCTATATCGGGCCCGGGGCGGGGTTCGCCTTCCTCTCGTCGTTCCTGATTTTCTTCCTGACCTTCCTCCTGGCCGTGTTCTCTCTGCTCTCCTGGCCCTTCCGTTTCGTCTGGAAGGCCCTCCGCGGCCAGCGGGCCTACAAGAAAGGCCTGGTCGAGCGCGTCGTCATCCTCGGGCTCGACGGGCTCGAGCCGACGCTGGCCGAGAAGTTCATGGCCGAGGGGAAGCTCCCGAACCTGGCCCGCCTCAGGAAGGACGGCGCCTATGCCCGGCTGAGGACGACGACGCCGGCCATCTCGCCCGTCGCCTGGTCGTCGTTCATGACCGGCGCGGAGCCGTCCAAGCACAACATCTTCGACTTCCTCAGCCGCGACCCGCGGACCTATCTTCCCGACCTGTCCTCGGCCCGGATCGGCAAGGCCAAGCGGACGCTCCGCCTCGGCAAGTACCTCCTGCCCCTCGGCAAGCCCGAGATCCGCGGCCTGCGCAAGAGCGTCCCGTTCTGGAAGATCCTCGGCGAGAAGGGCATCATGTCCACCGTCCTGCGGGTGCCGATCACCTTCCCGCCGGAGAAGTTCAAGGGCCACATGCTGTCCGGCATGTGCGCCCCCGATCTCAAGGGCAGCCAGGGCACGTTCGCTTTCTTCACCGAGGACGCCGACAAGGTCCGCAAGCACGAGGGCGGAGTGGCCGTTCTCGTCCGCCGCGAGGGCGACGTCATCCGGACCGATCTCTCCGGGCCCGAGAATTCCATGCTTCGGGAGCCGGCCGAGATCCGCCTGCCCCTCGTCATCACCCTCGACCGCAAGGCCGGCGGGGCCCGCATCGCGCTAAAAGGCCACAAGCCTTTCTTCCTCAAGGAGAAGACCTTCAGCCCCTGGACGCCGGTCACGTTCAAGCCCGGTCTGGGCGTGAAGGTCCGCGGCACGTGCCGCTTCCGCATCGCTTCGCTCGAGCCGAAGTTCGAGATGTACGTGACGCCCCTCAACATCGATCCGGAGAAGCCGGCTCTGCCGATCTCGCACCCCTTCATCTATGCCGTCTATCTCGCCAAGCTCCTCGGCCGCTTCATCACCCTCGGCGAAGCGAACGACACCTGGGCCCTCAACGAGGGCGCCCTCGACGAGCGGGCCTTCCTCGAGCTCACCTATGCCAACCACCAGGAGTGGGAGGCCATGCTGATGAATGCCTTGGCCAAGACGCCGCGCGGCGTCGTGGCCGTCGTCTTCGAGACGACCGACAGCATCCAGCACATGTTCTTCCGCTACCTCGACAAGGGGCACCCGGCGCTCAAAGTCGGGCCGTCCCGGATGAGCGCCGCCGTCATCGAGGAGCTCTACAAGAAGATGGACGATCTCGTCGGCCGGGTCGCCGCCGGCCTGGGCGAGAAGGGCGTCCTCTTCGTCATGTCCGACCACGGGTTCAAGGCCTTCCGCAGGGGCGTCAACCTCAACGCCTGGCTCCATCAGAACGGCTACCTGGCCCTCGCTGCCGGCAAGACAGGGAGCGGGGAATGGTTCAAGGACGTCGATTGGACGAGGACCAAGGCCTACGGTCTCGGCCTGGGCGGCCTCTATCTCAACCTGTCGGGCCGGGAGTCGCACGGGACGGTCCAGCCGGGGGCTGAGGCGGCGGCCCTCAAGGCCGAGATCGGCCGCAAGCTCCTGGCCCTCAAGGACGGAGCGAACGGTCCGGCCGCGATCACGCACGTCTACGACCGCGACGCGATCTACGCCGGCCCTTACCGGGACAACGCTCCGGACCTCATCGTCGGCTACAACGAGGGCTACCGGGCCTCGTGGGACGGCGTCACCGGCGTCGTCGGCGGGGCCGTCCTCGAGGACAACGTCAAGTGCTGGAGCGGCGATCACTGCATCGATCCCGCGCTCGTGCCGGGGGTCCTGTTCTCGAGCCTCAAGCTCAAGCGCGGCGATCCCTCGATCATGGATGTCGCGCCGACCGTGCTGGAGCTCTTCGGTCTGACGCCGCCGGCCCATATGGACGGCCGCAGCCTCATCGACACGGCCGCGCCGGCCATGAAAGAACGGAAAGAGAAGCCATGAGTCCTGAAGAACGGGCGGCCCTCAGCCGCCGGGAATTCCTCAAGGCCGGACTGGCCGCCTCGGCGGCGCTGGGCCTGGGTGGCGCGGCCCGCCTCACGCCCAGGCTCTTCGGCCGGGCCCGGCCGTCGCGGAAGATGATCATCCTCGGCATCGACGGTCTCGACCCGGGGTTGATGCGGCGCTGGATCGACGAGGGCCGGCTGCCCGCCTTCCGGCGGCTGCTCGAGGCCGGAGGCGACTTCAAGCCGCTCGGCACGAGCCTGCCGCCCCAATCCCCCGTCGCGTGGTCGAACTTCATCACCGGCATGGACCCCGGCGGCCACGGCATCTACGACTTCTTCAACAGGGACCCGAAGACCTATGTCCCCGTCTTCTCGGCGACCGAGACCGCTGGCGCCGGCAAGACGGTGCGCATCGGAAAGACCCTCATCCCGCTTTCGGGCGGAGAGGTCCGCAACCTCCGGCAGGGCCCGGCCTTCTGGCAGCTGCTGGAGGAGGCCGGCGTCCCGGCCACGGTCTTCAAGATGCCCTCCAACTACCCTCCCGTCCGGTCCAAGCAGCGGACGATCTCGGGCATGAACACGCCCGATCTCAAGGGCTCCTACGGCATCTTCAGCTACTACACGAACGAAGCGACCAGCCTCACCCAGGAGGCCGGCGGCGGCGGCCGGGTCATCGACGTCTTCGTCGTCGGCGACCGCGTCGAGGCCCGCCTCCCCGGGCCGACCAACAGCTTCCGTGTCGGGGCCCCCGAAGCGTCCGTCCCGTTCCAGGTCTTCATCGACCCGGCCAACGCGGCGGCCAAGATCGTCATCCAAGAGAACGAGTTCGTCCTCCGCCAGGGCGAATGGAGCGGCTGGAAGCGCGTCCATTTCGACCTCATCCCGACCCAGAGCGTCCACGGCATCTGTCTCTTCTACCTCAAGGAAGTCCGGCCGAAGTTCAAGCTCTACGTCTCGCCCATCCACATGGACCCGGCCCGTCCGGCCCTGCCCATCTCGACGCCGGAATCCTACGCCCGGGAGCTCGAGCGGCGTTTCGGCCCCTTCTTCACCAAGGGGCTCCCCGCCGACACCAGCGCCCTCGACAACGGCGTCCTCGACGAGGAGGAATTCCTGGCCCAGGACGCCATGGTCTACGAGGAGAGCATGGCCATGCTCGAATACGAGCTCGCCCGTTTCGACGAGGGCCTGCTCTTCTACTACTTCTCGAACGCCGACCAGCGCCAGCACATGTTCTGGCGGCTGATCGACCCCGGCCACCCGGCCTACGACGCCAAGCTGGCCGCCAGCTTCGGCGACGTCATCGCCCGGACCTACGGCGAGATGGACCGGGCCCTCGACGCGGCCCTCGGGAAGGCCGACAAGGACACGATCGTCCTGGTCATGTCCGACCACGGCTTCAACGCCTTCCGCCGCGGCTTCAACCTGAACACCTGGCTGCTGCAGCAGGGCTATCACCGGCTGAAGAGGCCATGGAAGCAGCAGGAGTCGGCCTATTTCGACAACACCGACTGGCCGAAGACCCGGGCCTACGGCATGGGCCTCAACGGCCTGTTCATCAACGAGCGCGGCCGCGAAGGCGAAGGGGCCGTGGCCCCCG
>Ga0316628_100001689_pt1 | contig 15802 bp, 7 predicted proteins | sample OWC_Aug_M2_C1_D5_FD_207648 | JGI IMG/M metagenome (GOLD analysis project Ga0316628, IMG submission 207648) | Wetland soil microbial communities from Old Woman Creek delta, Ohio, United States - OWC_Aug_M2_C1_D5_C | ecosystem: Environmental > Terrestrial > Soil > Wetlands | place: USA: Ohio... | reverse complement strand
TGTAGAGATCCGACACTCCCCTGCGCTTGACTCCGGGCACAGGGCTCCGATACACGAGCAATCCGAGGTGGTCCTGCTATGGTTGCCGAGAGAGTGAAGCACGATCTACTGGATCGGACGGTTCCTGTAGGAATCGAGCCGACCTTTGAGCGGCTCGCGTGGTTCATTATCGCCGGCGCTGCCGCATTCACCAGGCTCATGAACCTCGGGATTCGGGCCATGAGTCATGATGAAAGCATGCACGCCTATTACTCGTACCTGCTGTACGACGCCGGTGCCTATCAGCATGATCCGGCGCTGCACGGTCCCCTGCTGTTTCACTTGAACGCGTTAGTCTATTTCCTCGTTGGAGACAGCGACTTCACTGCTCGCATCGTTCCGGCGTTATCCGGTATTGCACTCATATTGACACTGTATGCTTTCAGGAGATACCTGGGGAGATGGGGGGCGCTCTGTGCGGCCTTCCTCGTTCTCATCAGCCCCAGCATGCTGTTCTACAGTCGATATCTCATTATCGACTCGTTCGTCGTACTCGCATCTCTGATCTGGACCTATGGAGCGTTCCGGTATCTCGAAGAGCAGCGCCCGCAGTGGCTCTGCCTGATTGTGGCTTCCATGGCGCTGAGTGTCACCGCCAAAGAGAACGCCTTCATCTTCGGAGCAACGGCGGGTTGCTTCTTGACCGCGCTCGCAATCGCTCAGAAGCTTACACGCGCTGTACCGTTCCGAAGACTGCCCGCGGCGGATCTCGCGGTCTTGATGCTCACGCTTGTTCTGCCTTTTGCGGCACCGGCTATCCACCTGCTGCTTGGCTGGGGAAATGCTGTGTTCACCTTTCAGCGCGGGTTAGGCCGCTCTCTCTGGCTCGTCGCACTGTTGACGGCAGCTGCAGTAGTAATCGCGTGGTTGTGGTTCGCGAAGCCTCGATCCAGGACCGTTGAATCCGGCCGTCTCGATTTCCGGCTATGGGCAGCCCTGATGGCTTCCTTCTGGCTCGTTCAGGTGGTCTTGTTCACGACCTTTCTCACGAATTTCGGACGGGGCTTCTCGAGCGGTATCATCGGCAGTCTCGCCTACTGGTTCGAGCAACACGGCGTGCGCCGAGGAGGCGCACCGTGGTTCTACTATCTGGTTATGGGCGCGCTCTATGAGTTACTGCCGATGCTGCTCGCGGCATGCGGAGCTGTCACGTTGCTGCGGGTATTCCGCCTCGCGAGAAGGGCTGCGGAACTGCAGGCTGGGCGGGAGGAATTACCGGCGGCCCTCGTCGACTCTGCGTGTTCAACCGTTGTCAGGCGCGAGCGCATCCTGTTCGGGGCGTTCGCTCTCTGGTGGGCTGTGGCTTCCTGGCAGGCTTATTCATTCGCGGGCGAGAGGATGCCCTGGCTCCTGGTTCACATCTCGTTTCCGACGATACTCTTGGGGAGCTGGTGGCTGGGTACTGTCCTTGAGAGCGCTCCCTGGAAGAACACTGCATGGAGGGGAACAACTTGGTTGATCGCCTGCGTTTCCGTACTCGGCCTCCTTGGAGCAGGTCTGGCAAGCACTGTCCCGTTCGCGGGAAGGACTCTGGACCAAGTCTGGTTCACATTGCGATGGCTTACCGGGCTTATTCTGTTTCTCATCTGCTTCGGACTCATCCTCAGAACTGCAAAGTGCCACGGGACCGTGGCCGTTGCGCGCGGTCTCTCGATCGGCGTGGGTTTGCTGCTGACGCTGATGACCGTGCGCGCGAGTGCGATGCTCAACTTCCGCAACTATGACTCAGCAGTTGAGCCGCTTGTCTATGCCCACGCTACCCCCGACATCAAGATCACAACTTCCGAAGTAGAAGCCGTCCTGAATCGGGCGGCTCAGCCGGACTCCCCGCTGGTCTGTTACGACGACGACAGCACCTGGCCTTTCGCGTGGTACTTCCGGCGGTTCCCGCGCGTTCATTACTACGGGACGCAACCGGATTCGATCATTTCCACCTCACCTGTGGTCATTGTCGGTCCCAAGAACAGCTACAAGGTCAGGCCTTTGTTGGGTGCGAACTATGTGAAGCGCACGCGGATCCTCATCTGGTGGCCTGCTGAGGAATACTATGGTCTGACTCTGAGAAAGGCATGGGACACGGTTACCAGCAGATCGCAGCTTCGCGAGCTTTGGCAGGTCGCCCTGTATCGAAGATACTCGGACGCCAGCTCCTCGCAGTGGCCCAGGCGACACGAGTTTGAAATGTACCTGCGCAAGGACGTTGCAGCGAGGATTTGGGGGACAAACCGGCCTGAGGGGCTGTCGCTGACCTCGGCAGCCTGGCCATTCGAGTGTTTGCCGGAGCTGGTGCCTCGATCAGTCGAGGCCTTCGCAGGTGGGTACGGAGGCAAGCCGCTGCAGTCGCCACGTGCGGTCGCAGTCTCTCGCGACGGTTCTATCGTCATTGCCGACACGGGGAATGACCGGGTCATCGTGCTGGATCCGGGGGGACAACTGTTGCGCGTTCTCGGCCACCGCTGCCGGCTAGGGCAGGGCGTTGCCGGCGGATGCACAGATGAGGATGGAAACGGGCCTCTTCAACCCGGGGACGGCCAATTCCTGGAACCATGGGGCGTTGCCGTATCGCCTGAGGGTAGGATCTTCGTAGCAGACACATGGAATGGCCGTATCCAGGCCTTTGACTCAGCGGGGCGTTTCCTCTGGAAATGGGGGAGTTACGGGAACACCGGAGGCGTTGACGCAGATCCGCGCTTGCTTTTCGGCCCGCGCGGCCTGGCCATCTCAAGCGAGGGAGAGCTGCTGCTAGCCGATACCGGCAACAAACGCGTTCTGCGTCTCCGGGGGAACGGCGAGCTCCTGGGTCAGATCGGCGGCCTGGGCGCAGCCCCGGGGCGTTTTGATGAGCCGGTCGGCATCGCAGTCGATCCAACATCGCGAGACGTGCTTGTGGCAGACGCCTGGAACCAGAGAATTCAGAGACTCAACGCACGACTGGAGTTTCTTCAGGAGTGGCAGGTTCCGGGTTGGATTGCACGGGATGCCGACTCGAAGCCTTATCTGGCCGTCGATCCCAGGGGGAACGTCTTCGCCTCCGATCCTGGTCAATCTCGAGTGTTAGTCTTTGACTCCCGGGGCACCCTGCGTCATTCCCTGCGCGACATGGGGGACCAGGTTGGCCCGCTGAGGCATCCAACGGGGATCGCGGTCGATCCCCGCGACAATGCTCTTTGGGTAGCGGACTCTGGGAACGACCGGGTCCTGAGACTGCGGGGGATGGACCGCCCTATCGATCGTATTACGGTACGATGAAGTCAGGCTTGGAGGGAATCACCGGCACCGCGGTCAACAATCCCCTGTTTTGAACCAGCGCCACAACCACTATCTTCGCAGACTGTGTTGGCACAAGGACCATCGATCCCCGAAACTGCAGCCGAGTGCCGAGGTATTGGTGCAGGAACCTCGCAATCTGCTTCCTTGGCCCCAGCGGGTTGAGTTCGTCCGGTGCAATGGAATCGACTACCTTCCCCCCTTCGTCGAGGAGGTCGATCCTGATGTGGATCTCTTCATCTGTCGGGTTGGCGACGGCGAACCCTGTGTACCGTTCCTCCTCCCCGTTGTTGTCGACAGGTATGGTGGCGTATTCAACCAGCTGAGAACCCAGAACCCCCGCGATGGCCTTCAGTGCGGAGCTCTCGACGTACTGGAATGTGCCGACCCCACTGATGAGCCCGTTCGGACTCTGGAGACGAGCCCAACCGACGGTAGTATTTGTGGCTTCCGGCTGTGCTACGACCAAAATCCTGGTTGCTCCAGAAGGCATCTGAATCGTGAAGGATGACCCGCTGGCCTCCCGACGGAATATCGGCGTGTTGTCTTTGGCCACGATGGAAACCTGCTCAAGCAGGTCAGTCGAGATGGGGTTTCCGCTCTGATCGAACAGAACCAGGGTTGCTTCAGCGGCTGTTGCTCCTGTGTTGCAGAAAATGAACGTCGTCGAGTATCCACCCCCCACTGCAACTTGAGCGAGGAAAACGGAAGGCGGAGTTGCCGTGGGCGTGGCGAGACCAGGAGGAGTAGGAGTGCGGCTCTGAATCGGTTTTGCGGTCGGCGTCGGAGTGGGCGTGGACGTCAGGTCCGCGAACAGCGTCGGCGTGGGCGTAGGGGTCGACGTCGCGGTCGGCGCGGGTGTGAGAGTGACACTGGTTGGCGTAGCCGTGAGGGTCGGCGTTGAGGTGCGGGTCAAGGTGGCCGTAGGCGTCAGAGTCGACGTAAGGGTTGAAGTAGCGGTGGGCGTTCTAGTCGAGGTCGGCGTCTGAGTCGGTGTCGATGTGCGGGTCGGTGTGGGGGTGGAGGTTCTCGTCCTCGTAGGCGTCTGGGTAGGGGTCGACGTTGCCGTCGGCACAGGCGTGAGAGTGTAGCTGGTCGGTGTTGCGGTCACCGTAGGCGTGGTCGTGCGCGTCGGCGTAGGCGTGGATGTTCTCGTCAATGTCGGCGGCTGAGTCGGCGTCGACGTCAACGTGCGAGTCGGCGTAGGCGTGGATGTTCTCGTCAACGTCGGCGTCTGAGTCGGTGTCGATGTGCGGGTCGGCGTAGGCGTCGGCGTGGTCGTCGAGGTTTGGGTCGGTGTAGGAGTAGACGTTCTCGTCGACGTCATCGTGGGTGTTGGGGTTGAAGTCGAGGAAGCCTGCATAATGATGAAGCCTGCAGGCAGAGGCATCACGAGAGCCACAAAGTTCAGAGGTGTGGCCGACGCATTTGCGGGCCTCGTGAACAGAGGCCAGTCCAGCAGAAACCTACCCAGCAAAAGCCAGCAGATGGCGATGCCTGAAAGCGCTAGGAATAAGACGCGGAACGCGACGGGGAAATCAAGCGAGTCTCTGCCTCGTCGCTCCGGAGGGCGTCGCATCTTGGACCCCCGACGAAAAGCGGTCTAGTCTTCAGAGTCAAGCCAGCATAGTAAATGCAACACAGAGCCGAACGCAACCATCTATTTCCGACTGCTCCGATTCGGGCATTGGAGAGCGGAGAGGACTCCTTCCGTGATACCTCGAATGGCGGGCGCCGCCGGATCTGAAACCCTGTAGATGACAACCCCGGAATTCCTGTAAACAACGTCCAATAACGATTGGGCCGCCATGGCGTGGAACTTCTCGAGTCCTCCCGACGCTGCGTAAAGGACCCGCTCCAGCGGTCCCACGACTATGTATGTCACGTGATACTTTTGTATGAATGCGAGGGCTTGATCCGCAGATTGGCCCGTAAAGAATTGGGCCGTTTCATGCCCGCGATGGGTTATGAATTCGGTGGATATTGCGGCGCGTTGTTGCCGCTGGTGCCAATCCCACCCCACGACGTCCGGCAAACCCGTGTTCCAGGAATACCTCCCGGACATTCTATAGAGGTTGAAGGATTGAGCTTCTGCAATGACCGGCGACCCAGGCACCTGTCTCTGCATCCATCGAATCGCTTCGTGGTCATACTTGAGCGGCACGAAGTATCCATTCTCGCAGTATGCGCTCCACCCCATATATGCCATGCCATCCAGGCCGTGTGGCTGGCAGGCGACAGGCAGGCTATCGTTCGGCAGATCAGGACCCTCCACGCCGGGAATCAGCTTGCAGCCTGAGGCGGGATCGTTGGTGGCGGCTACCGTGACAGGAGGGAAGCGATCGCGGATCTTGGCGAACGTTGCGGTCACCGGATAGAGAGCGGCCAGCGCTGCCAACAGACAGAGCCCGCCCGTCCATCCGCGATTCCAGCCTGGCGTCCACGAAGTCTTCTCTGTCCAAATCCAGGCTAACGCCGGACCGGAGGCAACAGCGAGCAGGAGCCATGCCTGCAGGTAGAGCTTGAACAGGGTATTCGCACGATCACCGCCTATGGCGACGATTTCGACAAAGAGCGTGAGCGCGATGCCCGTTGCCAGCAGGAACAGTACGATGCGCTTCTCGAACCGGAGACGGGCGCGCGAACGAAACATGAGCAATGTGGACCATGCGATGATGGGAAGCCCCACCAAGGCCGGGGCGATCTGCCTGGTCAAGAGAACTCCGATACACAAGGAGAACGCACACGCACCCAGAAGCACGGGCAGAAGCCACTTCCCCGGCTCTGACAGGACCGATGCCGGCGTCTTGGCGAGCCAATGCAGGGTTTCGCACACCAGCAGCGTCACCGCAAGGAACAGGAAGAGACCATAGCTGCTCAGATAAGTTTCCAGAGGCGTCTTCGCCCCGTTCCACACATCGAGCCCGTGGAGCGGACTGGCGAACCAGTTATCGAATGGCCTGTAGAGCAGAAATGTCAGCCCGGTGAACAGGAGCAGACGCCCGGCTGCTGACGCCAGACGCGCGCGCCCCGGATTGGTGTTATTCCGCCATAGGGATGCGAGAATTGCCGCCCATCCCAGCGCCGCGCAGGTGGGAAAGTCCCACATGTTCGTGACGCGCGTCGCGCCGAGAATCAGCGCGCCGCAAAACCAAACCAAGCCGGATTCGAGGATGGTTCGCTTCCGACTCCCCTCTGTGGCAAGAGATACGGCCCATGCAAGGGCAAGCATCACCAGCGGCATGTCCAGCATGTGGGCGTGCATGTCCCCATACAGAAAAGTAAAAAACGGGAATTCATTGATCTCATTGCCCCCTGTAGAAGCCGCGACTGTTCGGGTTGCGTCCCAGTACCAGTTGCCAAGACCGATTGGGATCCCGGTATCTCCGAACAACACGCGCCCCGTGCCTGCAAGAACCGCAGAGCAGTCAAGACTGCTCGCGGCCCGGATCGGCTGGCCGGACGCCCGCTGCAAGCCCGTCGCCAGGATCTTGGCCTGCGCGAGGTTTCCAAGCACCGTGGCCAGGAGCAGAGAGGCTATGCCGGCAGCATACGGACTGGAAAAGCGTCGCCCCCATCCCGAGGCCCTACTGACACGGGAAATGACATCCACGGTTCCGTGATCGCAAACCGTCGTTCTGGATCCCTCTACCTGCCCGCCAGCTGCAGTTCGAGCCGCAGGTTCCGCCTGTACCCTGACAAGATTGTAGGCGACGCAGAAGACACTGGTGCCCAGCAAGGCAAACAGCGTCGGGATTACCAGGTTGTATGCAAAAGATGGAACAAGACTGAGCAGCTTGACCATCTGTCCAGCTATAACAAAGCCGTAGTAGTAGTAGTTGATGTAGCCGCCCGAAAGCCACGGATCGTAGGGCGGGAAGGAGGTGCTCTTCAGCACGGCGTTGAAATAGGAGAAGACCATCGGTTTCTCACCCCCGAACGTGGGGTGCCAGAGGTCTGGATTACCCAACCGGATCACGAGCTGGGCGAGAAAGAGCGCGAGGAAGAGAATCTCCACCACGACAACGTAGCGGACATTCCGGCGAAGATAGTCTGCCAGTTCGGCACGGCGCAGACAGAGAATAGAGCAGGAAGGAACGGCCAGTGCGACTATGGCCATGATGATCGTCGCGCGCGTGAAAGGCATCAGACGATAGCTTCCGAGGATCCACACCACCCAGGCCACCAGGAGCAATGCCAGGGTCTTTGCCAGAGGATACCCGCGATCCGGAAGGCCTCTCAGAGCAAGGAATACCAGTGGAAAGGCCATCCAACCCGCCATCAGCAAAGAGCCGTACCAGGCCATCACGCCCAGGACGGGATGCCGGTTGAGGATGCTGTCGGGATTGAACATCTCGCTCCAGGTCCCCCCTGCACGCTGTTCCATGAGCCTGTCGGAAGGAAGCATGAGCAGGGTTGGAGCCGCGGCAGCCTCCCGCGGTCCTTGGACGACGACACGCGTCAGGTCAACAGCCTGGAGGACACTCCGCGCCTTTTCGGTATCGAAGTCACTGCGCTTGCGAAAGATCCAGACCGGGGCATGATCATAGACGCTGAATGCTTCCTCCGCTGCCAACAGTCCTGTGGTGAATGGCTCGGCGCTTGAGACCGGAACCGCCGGGTCCTGCCTCCAAGCCCCCTTGCCCACAAGGTCCGACAGACGCAGTGGACCGATGCCGAAGGTTCTGTGGAATTGGGCGGCAAGGTCAAATCCAAGCCGCCCGTCAAACAGCGCACGGTAGTACTCCATGGTCATTGGATAGCTGTTCGGGAGGCGTGAAACGCTCCAGAGAGCGCGCTGGCTGGAAAGAACGACATAATCGGATTGTGCAAGACCGTCGAGGAGCATGCGCCGCTTGGCCTCGCTGTCCGGCCACCGAACCTCCATGGTCAACCCGCGGTAGAATCCTCCAAAGGGGTCACGGCCATCCAGCGGCACCGGCAGTGATTCATCCCAGCTTTCGTTTGCCAGCGCCTGGCCCGCTGCAACATTTTCGTAGATCCAGCGCGATGCCTCGATCCTGGTGTTGGGACGACGATACACCCTGGTGAAGGCAAATGCCCAGGCGAGTGTGCCGAGAATGACAGTGACCATGACAGACGCGGCGGTGACGCGACCCAGGCGACGAGGCAGAAACTTGCGAGAAGGGCAGGTTCTCGCTGCTTCGGTAGTCACGACTCCGGACTTCTTCCACAACTCCGTCACTGCCCATGCGGCAAACAGTGCCATCAGTGGATATATGGGAAGGAAGTAGCGCATCGACATTACGTGACGCGTCCCCATGAAGACAAAATAGCCGCCGCTCCATGCGATAGGGAGTAAGTGGGTGCGCCAGTCACCGCCATAGAAGAAGCGCCAAATCGTCCAGATCAGTCCGACGCAGGCCGCCAGGCCCAGCGGCAATCCCATCCCCCAGACAACCATATTAATAAGGGGAAAGATCAAGCGAGGACGGCCTGTCCATTGCTCCGCAGGAGGTCCGCCTGCCTCGAGATTCGACTCCGCGGCCGCCAGCTCCATGCTCGCAATCCAGTCGGGATTGGGACGAATCGTCAAGAGAGACGTCTCACCTGATTCTGCCCGTATCGCCGCAGGTTGCATCACGCGGAAGACCGCGAGTGCCACAACGACTGCCAGAGCTACGCGGATAGTGCTGCCAGTGACGATCCTGCTGCGCTCCGAGGGCTGCTCATGCCACTTTCCGGACACAGCAATGACGACTGAGAGGGGAATCACGCCTAAGAGGAGGATCAGGTTGATTCGTGAGGCAACGGCCATTCCAGCTGCGATGCCGAAGAATCCATACCACCTCCAGTCTGCGGCCGGTCGGCGAATCCGATCTCTACCCCGCGGCGAGGCTGCGAGCGGAACCGCCTCGGTTCCCGGACCTTCCTGTGCTGCGCGCACGGCGCAATACATGGCAGCCACTGCGAAAAGAACGGCGAATGTGTCGACGGTCATGAAATGCGATTGCTGGATCTGCATCACTGTCAGCGCGCTCAATGCCGTCGCCAGCAGGGCGATACGGCGGCCGTGGAGCCGGTAGCCGAGCAACAGGAGGAAGAGCAGCGCCAGGCAATCCGCCACCGCCGACAGCCGGCGTCCTAATCGGATCAATTCTCCATAGCCCGTGCGGCCTGCTTTCTCAGCCACGCAACGGATGATCGTGATGGGCAACTGACCCCAGCGCATGCGGTTGTCGGGCCCTGGAGCCGCAGTCTGACCGCTGACGTCATACTTCTGATATGGACTGAGAGGTGAGATGCGCGTGTTGAAGTATTCGCCGATCGATCGAGGAAGGGCCAGTTGAGTGAGGGTGTTGGCGAGGCCGTATTCATCAGGATGAAGGTTCGCGCCCTGGCTCCAGTCGTTGCCCTGGAAGCGAAGGAATACGCCAACCCAGATAAGGCTGATCAGCACCACCTCGGGTGCGAGTCCAGCCAATCCCGCTCGGGACCGACCCGCCCGGAGAGCGCGCACCTCCGTTTCCCTGGCTTCCAACGGTCGGGCATCAATTGCGCCCGGATCAGAGCGGCTTGAGGATACGCTTCTGTCAGCCGCCGTGTCCGAAGTTGGAGCTTGAGATGGTCTCAAGATCCCTTGCGGGGGCGAAATCAGACTCCCTTCTCTTTCCAAGGTGCTCCCTTACGCTCCACTGGCGAGGCTGCGGACGATGCACCTCCCAGCCGATCCGGAGCCGGCTGTCGCCGACGATCCCGAGAGTGGCTATTGTGCATTGGACAGGCATGGCAAGGCAATGCACACCGGTTTCGTCAACTCCAGCATGAGCCGATATCTTTTGACGCTCGCAGAATCTTCGTCCACAATGGGGCGACAAGCCGCAAACGTATTCGGCATTCCAGTCACAGCCGAGCCTGACATGAAACGGAAAGCTCTGAAAGCTGTTTATGCTGACGGCGTTTTGAAGCCCGACGAGCCCCTCGACCTGCCCGACAATTCGAACGTTCGCATCACCATCGAGCCCGCTGACGATGCCGGTGGACCGGAGACCTTTGAGGCCACCAAGCCGACAACGCCGGGGCGGTGGGTCCGTGCCTATGTATGGCTTGATCTTGATGAGGCGCCAGGTGTTGCTGCTCCAGCTCAGGCCCCGGCTGCTCCGGAACAGCGTAAGCGATCTGTCCTCGCCGGCGCGATGCAATGGCTACGCCGACGCGAGAAATGGCCCGCGTGGCTCACCCGGCCCTCGACACTGGAATGGGGTCTCTTCTCCCTCGCAGTATGCGTCTACGCAGTGACACGATTCCACGCGCTGGATCGTTTCCCGATCTTCTTTTTCGGTGACGAGGCCACGAATGTCTTGTTGGCAGACGATCTCATATCACGGCACTTCAAGAGCTCTGCAGGAGGCTGGCTCCCCGTGTACTTCGAGGCGGCGGCGATGCGCTGGACTCCGCTCCTCTCAGTCTATGTTCACGCAATAACAGTGGGCATCTTCGGGAAATCGATCGTAGTCGCGCGAGAGACATCCGCCATGGTCAGCCTTGTTGGCGCTGGAGCAGTCGGGCTGATCCTCAGGTCAGTCTTTGGCATCCGCTATTGGTGGGCGGGTGTACTGCTGATGGCTGCCTCACCTGCATGGTTCCTGCACTCGCGGACCGCGTTCGAAACCGTGATGATGTCTTCGTTTTACGCTTGTTTCCTCCTCTCTTATCTGCTGTACCGCGCTCGCTCACCGCGTTACCTCTTCATCACCATATTGTTCGGTGCCGCGGCCTTCTATATGTATTCGACAGGCCAGATGGTGATGGGAATCACCGCACTCCTGCTTCTGTTTTCCGACATTCGCTATCATCTGCAACATTGGAGGATCTCTCTTCTCGGGTTCCTGCTCGCTGCCCTGCTCTCAGGGCCGCTGATTGCCTTCCGCATCAGCCAGCCAGGCGCTATCCAGGATCACCTGCGCGCCGTCGATTCCTACTGGTACCAGGATATCCCCGCAGCGCAGAAGATGGCTCGCCTCATCCGGACCTATACGCTCGGTCTCAGCCCGCAGTACTGGTTCTTTCCCAACGAGCAAGATTTGACGCGTCACCGTATGAAAGGCTACGGCCACCTCAACACCTGGATGCTGCCGTTCTTTCTGCTCGGGGTTGGCCTGAGTATCTCGCGCATCCGCTCTTCTCCGTACCGGACAATCTTGCTGGTCTCGCTGGCTGCACCCGCAGGCGCGGCCCTGGTGGGGGTGTTGGTTACGAGAGTGCTTGTATTCGTCGTACCCGCAGTCATCCTGACGGCATTGGGGCTCGACTGGTTATTGCTCCGGCTCAAGTCATGGGTGCCGCAATGGGCACTCTTTGCGGCAACGTTTCTCTTCCTGTCTTTCTCGAGCCTCAGCACGCTAAATCACGCCCTGCGCGAAGGGCCTCTCTGGTTCCGGGATTACGGGCTGTATGGCATGCAGTACGGCGCCAAACAGCTGTTCGTCGATACGATCCCCCGGTATCTGGAAAGGAATTCAGAGCTCCGGGTGACTGTCTCTCCCGTCTGGGCAAATGGTTGCGAAACGTTTGTTCGGTTTTTCCTCAACGCGGAACAGCAGGGACGCGTGCAAATGGCAGGACTGGATTCCTATTTGATCGACAGGCAGACCATTGATCCTGATGATATTCATGTCCTGACGTCGTCGGAGTACGAACTGGCACGCACCAACCCGAAACTCAAAGTCATTGAAGTCGATCGTGTGATCCCTTACCCCGACGATAAGCCCGGGTTCTATGTTGTCCGCATGACCTACTCGGAGGACGCGGACAGCATCTTTGCCGCCGATCTGGAAGCGCGCCACCGTCTGGTTGACGAAGTGGTGGTGATCGGGGGGGAGAAGGTGCAGGTAAGACATTCCATACTGGACATGGGGTCGGCGCGTGAGATGTTCGACGGCGATCGCACAACGCTTGCCCGCGTCATGGAAGTCAATCCCGCAATCGTCGAACTTAATTTCCCCCAACCGCGAAGACTTTCATCGGTCAAAGGTGACTTCGGGGCCATGGACATGACATGGCAAGTCACCCTGCTCAACTCCGCCAGCACCAACGCCGTAATCTATACTGCGACCGTAAGGCGCTGGCCGCAAGAACCCAGCCTCGAGACTGTTTTTGATCGCGGACCCGCGATGACATCAACGATGAGGATTGAGATTACTGATCTCAGGGCAAAAGACAACGCGAAGATTCACATCAGGGAATTAGCGCTACGCTAAACGAGGAGCGGGCTCTATCCCGAGTTCATGCCGTTCACCCGGAGGGGGGTGCAGGTTGCTTTCTCAGCGAGCGTTCGTTCATCCTTCCGCCGTCATCGAGGCAAACGTCGAGATTCAAGACGATGCAAAGATATGGCATTTCTGTCATGTCCGCGAATGCGCGGTAATCGAGCACCACGTCTCACTCGGGAAAGACGTTTACGTCGACATAGGTGTCCGCATCGGCCATCACACCCGCATCCAGAACGGGGTCAGTGTTTTTCAGGGCCTAAAAATCTCTCCTTGGGGTTTCGTCGGACCACACGTCATCTTCACAAACGATCCCACGCCGCGCGTCGGATCGAAAGCATGGCAAATCGTGCCGACGAATCTCGAGACGGGCATGTCGATCGGAGCAGGTGCGATCATCCGATGCGGTGTCACCATCGGAGCGTTCGCGATGATCGGCGCGGGCGCAATCGTCACCAAGGACATCCCACCCTTCCATCTGGCCATGGGTTTTCCGGCTGAGTGCCGCCAGATGGTCTGTGCCTGTGGACGGACATTCCTTCCAATAGCTTCAAGAGACGGCGAACTCGTACGCGAATGCTGCGCACAGAACCTGGTGCCTGAGCTCCTGAAGGAGGTTCGCGAGCTCATGCGCCAACGACGTCTGAGTTGAGGGCAGACCAGTGTGGTCGGCGATCATCCCTTTTCATTCCGATTTTCAGAGACTCCATCGGACGATGGATCTCCTCGACGAGAAGAGAGCACAGTACAACATACGAGAGATTCTTCTCTGTCACAACGGCCAAAGGCTGGAACGGGATATTGAATCCCGGCTCATCCGGGATGCGGTCAGGAAGGGGGCAACCTATCTCCACACCGATCTCAAGGGAATCGGTGCCGGCTATGCACTGGGAATCAGGAACGCGAGTCAGCACTACTGCCTGCTCTCCGCCAGTGACCTCCCTTTTGGTTTTACGGACCTTGACTCTTTCCACAGACACCAGCGGACCTATGGCGAAACGCCTGAGCTGGCAATCGGCTCGAAAGGACGGATCGATTCTGTCGTCGAGCGGAGTTTCCTGAAGCGGCGTGCGGCTTCCTGGGCGTTCTGGGTCTTGCGTGTCGCCTTCCTCGGCCGCCAGACACCACGGGATTCTCAGGGCACGATCCTGATTGCATCGGCCCTGGCAAGAGATCTCGTCCGCGATTGCCTCTGCGGGGACTATTTCTTTTCGGTGGAATTGATCACGTTGGCTCAGCGACGCGGCGTGAAGGTCATCGAACTGCCCGTGCAGCTCGCGCGGCAGAACGGGGTGTCTTCCGTCTCCGTTGTCAGAGACGGATGGAAGCTGGTGTGCCAGCTTGTGCGTTTTTCCAGGAGGCTGAGAACCTTGAAACCTGAGGTCGTCCGCCCCGGCTGACAGTCGGCGGCGTGCTCCCGTCACGCCGGGACAGCACTTCGCATGGCCTGCTAGAGTGCCGCGAGCATGGTAAGGAACGAAACCAGAACAACCAAGCGGCTCCCGCCATCGCGAAGTGCAAACGCGACCGGATCCTCCTCGATTTCGCCTCGTCCTGCCGCAATCCAGATCCTGCTTACCCAGAATAGGGTCAGGGGGCAGAGAAGCCAGAGCATCATCGGGCGTGAATAGAGCACGGCAGTCTCCGGGCTGTTGACATAGAGCGCGATAACCAGCGCCGCAACATAGCCGCTCGCAATCCCCATCATCCTCAGCTGTCCCAGATCGGCAACGCGGTAATCCCTGCCATTGACCCGGGCAGCGTTGGCGAGGGATGCGGCAGTCAGCTCTGAGCAACGCTTCACCAGAGCCAGGCTGGTAAAAATGAAAAGGGAGAACGCAAGGAGCCAGTTTGACAGCCGGATCCCGGTCGCCGCGCCACCGGCAACGACCCGGAGCGTGTAAAGGCATGCCAGTGCCACGACGTCGAGAAGGACATGCTGTTTAAGTCCCAGTGAATAAGCCCATGCTATCGCAAGATACAGAACAAGCCATCCGATGAAGTTGCCGCGGAGTCCGGAGGCAAATAGAACAGCGGTCACCAGGAGAACTAGCGCGATTGTCAATCCCTGAGGGACGGACACATCGCCCGCAGCCAGCGGGCGCAGGCGCTTGCGAGGATGTTTCCGGTCGGCCGCCAGATCGAGAAGATCGTTGAAGATGTAATTCGACGAGGCGGCGAGACCGAAGACAAGGAAAGCGATCGCTGAGGTCTTGACAACCGGAGCAGCGAGCATCTTGTGACCAGCGATGACGGGAACGAATACGAGGATATTCTTGATCCACTGATTCAGCCGGATACAGGCAGAGAAAGTGCTGAGGTTCAAAGTCCTCGGCGCGATGACTACCGGGTTGCTGTGAGTTCGCGCGACCTTCCTCGCAAGTCCCGGCCTCGCATTAGCGACGATTGCGCTGCGTGCTGACCGCCAGATCTCCTGATCCGAATCTCGCCCGCCCGCGTAGTCAAAGCCGCCAATGCCGTAACGTGCCGTCAGTGCCTGCATCCTGCCCCGGCTATCCGGTCTTTCCGAGTGCGAGATGACATCGGTGAAAATGCCGGTGTGCTCCGCAACGGCCTGACCGAACCGCGGAGGGCATCCCGATACGAGGACAACGGATCGACCATCGGTCTTCTGTCGCCTGAGATGGGCGAGAAGCTCCTCGGAATAGGGCAGCGTTCCCGCGTCTATATCAACACGAGCCGCCAGCTTCTTCACAAAGCCAGCCTTGCTGTGAAGAAGCCACAGAGGAAAGAGGAGCAGGATCCATGGAGACCTCTTGATCGCGATCAGGATTGCTTCCCATCGGAGGTCCGTCTTCACCAGCGTGCGGTCGAGATCGACACACACCGGCACCAGCGGACCGGAATCTGCCAGGGTGCGCATAGGCTCCGAGTTATAGGGACAGGCTACTCAACCTCGAAATAGACTCTGACGGCCCGACGGATGCCAGGCGGGAAGCTGCTGTCCAGACGACCCCCTTCGGTTAAGCTTCAGCACAGGGGCAGGAAACCGCTAATTTCGAGGTTGAGTAGCCTGTCCCCATTATTTGCGGCGCTCTTCGGGCTCTTTCAAGGACTTGATTTCGACTGGCGACTGGAGCCGCATCAGGAGATTGCGATTTCTGGCCAGCGCAGAGATCAGGCTGGGATGCAGGTTCTCAAGCTCGAGCCCGAGAGTGCCGGCATATCCCACCTCCTCCAGTGCTGCGATCATCCGCGCGATATCCCGCTCGGTCAGACGCCCGTCGAGCAGCGCCCAGTGGCGA
>Ga0316628_100001688_pt1 | contig 15809 bp, 13 predicted proteins | sample OWC_Aug_M2_C1_D5_FD_207648 | JGI IMG/M metagenome (GOLD analysis project Ga0316628, IMG submission 207648) | Wetland soil microbial communities from Old Woman Creek delta, Ohio, United States - OWC_Aug_M2_C1_D5_C | ecosystem: Environmental > Terrestrial > Soil > Wetlands | place: USA: Ohio... | reverse complement strand
ATCAGATCGTCAATCACATGTCGCGCATGCGCTACCGCACTCGCGGCCGGCTGACCTGCCCCGTGGTCATGCGCATGCCGCATGGCGGCGGAATCCACGCGCCGGAACATCACTCCGAGAGTACGGAAACCATGCTCTGCCACGTCCCCGGCATCCGCGTCGTCTGTCCGTCGTCGCCCGCGCGCGCCTACGGCCTGCTGCTCGCGGCGATCCGCGATCCCGATCCGGTCGTCTTTCTCGAGCCGGTGCGCCTCTATCGCGCGATGCGCCAGGAGGTCGTCGACGACGGCCGCGCGTTGCCGCTGGACAAAGCTTTCATCTTGCGCGAAGGAACCGACGTCACGATCGTGACCTGGGGCGCGACGACGATCGAAACACTGCGCGCGGTCGCGGAGCTCGACAAGGAAGGCGTCAGCGCCGAGGTGATCGACCTCGCGACATTGAGCCCCATCGACAGCGCGACCATCCTGGCCTCGGTCGCCAAGACCGGACGCCTGGTGATCGTCCACGAGGCGGCGCGCAACGTCGGCGTCGGCGCCGAGATCGCGGCGATCGTCGCCGAGCACGCGCTGTACGACCTGCAGGCGCCGATCCGGCGCGTCGCGGGCTTCGACACGGTCATGCCGCTGTTCAAGCTGGAAAACGACTACATTCCGAGCGTGCAGCGCATCGTCGACGCCGTACAACTCACGTTGGCGGATTAGGAGAGGCGGGCGATGGGGACATTCAGACTTCCGGATTTGGGCGAAGGCCTCGCCGAGGCGGAAATCGTCGCGTGGCACGTCAAGGTCGGCGACCGCGTCGCCGTCGATCAGCCGATGGTGTCCGTCGAAACGGCCAAAGCGGTCGTCGAGGTGCCGGCGCCGTTCACCGGGACGATCTCGGCCTTGCACGGTGCGGCCGGCGACATCATTCCGACGGGCGCACCGCTGATCGATTTCGACGACGGCACGGTCGTCGGCCACATGCCGCCGACGAGCGTCGAGGAATTCGTCGAATCCGCGACGATCGGCAACGGCGGCGGCACGTCCGCGCGCGGGCGCGCACTGCCGGTCGCGCGCGCGCTCGCGAAGCGTCTCGGCGTCGACCTCGCCGGCATCGCCGGCACCGGGCGCGGCGGTCTCGTCACGCTCGACGACGTGCTGCAGTCGGCGCATGTGCCGGCCTCGCCGCCCGCGATCACGAAGCTCGCGGCGCAAGCCGGCATCCAGCCCCAGCCGCTGCGCGGCGCACGCCGCGCGATGGCGCAGACGATGACGCTCGCGCGCGACCAAATCGCGCTGAGCACGGTCTGCGACGACGCCGACATCGACGCCTGGAAGGATCCGTCCGACTACATGCTGCGGCTCATGCGCGCGATCGCCGGCGCGTGCCGCGCGGAGCCGGCGCTGAACGCCTGGTACGATCCGGCCGACAACTGCCGCGTGCTGCTGAAACACATCGACCTGGGGGTCGCCGTCGACACTGCCGACGGATTGCTCGTGCCGGTGATCCGCGACATCGCGAACAAGTCGCCGGCCGCGCTCGGCGCCGCGCTGATCGGCCACAAGAACGCCGCGCACCAGCGCACCACGCCGGCCGAGGATCTGCGCGATTTCACGTTGATATTGTCGAATTTCGGCACGCTCGCCGGGCGCTACGCGACGCCGCAGGTGGTACCGCCTGCCGTGGCCATCCTCGGCGCGGGCAAGGTGCGCCGCGACGCGGTCGTCGTCGGCGACGCGATCGCAGCACGCCGGCGCATGCCCTTGAGCCTGAGTTTCGATCATCGCTGCGTCACCGGTGGCGAGGCTTGCCGCTTCCTCGCCGCGGTGATCGCCGATTTGCAGGAAGCTGAATAAGTCCGCGGCTCGTTCAAGCACCCCGGGGGAGATAGGTCCGATGTCACAGGCCATGTCCGAACCACAGAAGAAGATATTGCAGTCGATTTGCGCCGCCGCAGGGCGCGCCGGCGTCGCCGGCGTGCAAGGCGCGAGCTACTTGCGCGAGTACTACGCCGGCGTGCCGCCGCAGGACCTCGCCTCGCGCGACGCTCGCGAGCTCGCCGCGGCGGCGCTCGATCAGCTGCGATTCGCGCGCCAGCGCACGCGCGGCCGCGCACTGGTGCGCGTGTTCAACCCCACCGTGCGCGAGCACGGCTACAACTCCCCTCACACGGTCGTCGAAATGGTCGGCGACGACATGCCGTTCCTCGTCGATTCGATCGGCCTGCCGTTGCAGCGGCGCGGCCTCACCCTGCACTTCCTCGCGCATCCGATATTCGCGGTCGCGCGCGACGCCAAGGGCGCACTGCGCTCGCTGCGGCCGCGGGGCGCGGCGGACGGCAATCCCAGGGCGCGGCTCGAGTCCTTCCAACACGTCGAGATCGACCGCATCGTCGACGCGGCGACGCTCGAGTCGCTCGCGCAGGAGATCGAGCGGAATCTGCTCGACGTACGCGTCGCCTGCGCGGATTGGTCGAAGATGCAGGCGGCGGCGCGCAAGGCCGCGGACGATTTGCTCGTGGAACGCGCGCGCTGCGACCGACGCGACGCGAGCGAGACGCGCGAGCTCCTGGAGTGGATGGTCAACCGCCATTTCACGTTTCTCGGCTATCGCGAATACCGGCTGCGCGGCGCCGGCGGCAAAGTATCCCTCGTGCCGGTCGAAGAGAGCGGACTCGGCATCCTGCGCCGCAGCCATCGGCGCCCCGAGCGCAGCGCCCACGCATTGCCGAGCGACATACGGCGCCAAAGCCGCACGCGCGAATTGGCCCTGGTGACGAAGTCGAACACCCAATCCACGGTGCACCGCTCCGGCTTCCTCGACTACGTCGGCATCAAGCAGTTCGACCAAACCGGCCGGCTGATCGGCGAACGGCGGTTTCTCGGCCTGTGGACGTCCGCCGCGTACAACAGCAATCCCCGCGAAATCCCGCTGCTGCGCCACAAGGTCGAGCGGGTCGTGGAGCATTTCGCGCTCGCGCCCGACAGCCATGACGGCAAGGCGCTGCAGCACATCCTCGAGTCGTTCCCGCGCGAGGAGTTGTTCCAGGCAAACGTCGCCGAGCTGATCCGCGTGGTCGCGGGAATATTCGGCCTGCAGGAGCGTCCGCGCGTGCGCTTGCTGCTGCGCCGGGACCCGTTCCGCAGGTTTTATTCCTGCCTCATCTTCGTGCCGCGCGAAAAGTACAATACCCAGGTCCGCCAGCGGATCGAGACCGTCGTGCGCGATGCGTTCGGCGCATTCGACCTCGAATCGCAGGTGCAGATCGCGCAATCGAATCTCGCGCGCATCCACATCGTCGCGCGCACCATGCCCGCCGACGCCAAGCGCGTGCGGCCCGACGATCTCGAGCGGCGCATCGAGGCGGCGGTGCGGTCCTGGGCCGACGGCTTCAAGACCGCGCTGCTGGCGCGCTTGGACGAATCGTACGCGCTCAGGCTCTACGAAAAATACGCGCCGGCGTTCCCGGCCGCGTACACCGAGGATTTCGGCGGCGACACGGCGGCGCTCGACGTGTCGTTTCTCGAGGCCCTGGAGGACGATCCGGCGCGGCTGCAATTGGAGACCTACCGCGCCGACGCGAAGCGCAAGGAGCGCGTGTACCTGAAGATCTACCGGCGCCGCGATGCGATCCCGGTGTCGGATCTCGTGCCGATGCTCGAGAACATGGGCCTGCGCGTCATTGCCGAGCGCCCCTACGAGCTGGAGTGCGCGGGCGAGCGGCGCGGCTGGATACAGGATCTGGAATTGGAGATTCCGCCGGCCGCGCAGGCGAAATTCGAATCCCTCGCGGCAGACATCAAGAGCGCGTTCGTCGCGGTCTGGTCCGGCAAGATGGACAACGACAGCCTGAACAGGCTGACGCTGCACGCCGGCGTGCCCTGGCGGATCGTCAACGTGATCCGCGCGTACTGCCGCTTCCTGCTGCAAACGGGCCTGCCTTACAGTCAGGGGTACATCGCGCAAGTCCTGATCGACAACCCGCGCGCCGCGCGCCAACTCGCCGATCTGTTCGTCGCGCGCTTCGAGCCGCGGCTTTCGCCGGCGGCCCGGCGCTCGTCGCTCGCGCGCCTCGCCACCTCCATCGGCGCGGCGCTCGACGACGTCCGGCGCTCCGACGAGGACCGCATCCTGCGCGCGCTCTGGACCGCACTCACGGCGACGGTGCGCACGAACGCCTACCAGATTCCGGCGTCGGGGCGGGAGAAGGAATTCCTGTCGTTCAAGGTCGAGAGCCAGCGGCTGCTCGAGTTGCCTCTGCCGAAGCCGCTTTGCGAGATATTCGTGTTCTCGCCGCGCATGGAAGGCGTGCACCTGCGGATGGGACGGGTCGCGCGCGGCGGCATTCGTTGGTCGGACCGGCTCGAGGATTTCCGCGTCGAGGTTCTCGGCCTCATGAAGGCGCAGAACGTCAAGAACACGGTGATCGTGCCCGTGGGCGCGAAAGGCGGGTTCGTCTGCAAGCGCCTGCCGGCCGCGGGCCGCGAGGCCCAGCAAGCGGAGGTCATCGCCTGCTATCAGACCCTGATCCGCGGACTGCTCGACTTGACCGACAACATCGTCGGCGACGAGATCGTGCCGCCGCCGATGACCGTGCGCCACGACGGCGACGACCCGTATCTCGTCGTCGCGGCGGACAAGGGAACGGCCAGTTTTTCGGACATCGCCAACGGCATCTCGGAGGAATACGGATTCTGGCTCGGCGACGCCTTCGCCTCGGGCGGCTCGGTCGGCTACGACCACAAGAAAATGGCGATCACCGCGCGCGGCGCATGGGAGTGCGTCAAGCGCCACTTCCGCGAGCTGTCGATCGACATCCAGCGCAGCGAATTCAGCGTCGCCGGCATCGGCGACATGGCCGGCGACGTGTTCGGCAACGGCATGCTGCAGTCGCCGCATATCAGGCTCATCGCCGCGTTCAACCACCAGCACATCTTCATCGATCCCAACCCGGACGCGGCGAGCGCGTTCCGCGAGCGCGCGCGGCTGTTCAAATTGCCGCGGTCGAGCTGGGAGGATTACTCGCGCGAACTCATTTCCAAGGGCGGCGGCATCTATGCGCGCGCTGCCAAGAATCTGAATCTGTCGCGCGAGGCGCAAACCCTGTTGCAGCTGCCGGCGCAGACGACGCCGAACGAGGCGATCAAGGCGATCCTTACGCTCGACGTCGATCTCCTCTTGAACGGCGGCATAGGCACCTACGTCAAGGCGAGCTCCGAGAGCCACGCCGCGGTCGGCGACCGCGCCAACGATGCGGTGCGCGTCGATGCGCGCGACCTGCGCTGCAAGGTCGTCGGCGAAGGCGGCAATCTCGGGCTGACGCAGCTCGGCCGCGTCGAATACGCGCGCCGCGGCGGGCGGCTGAACACGGATTTCATCGACAACTCCGCGGGCGTGAATTGCTCGGACGTCGAGGTGAACCTGAAGATCGTGCTGAACGGCGCGGTCCGCGCGGGCGAAATCACGCGCGCCGCGCGCAACCGGCTGCTCGCGCGGATGACGGACGACGTCGCCGCGCTCGTTCTGCGCAACAATTACCTTCAGAGTCAGGCGATCAGCGTGCTCGAGTGGCAGTCGAAGGAGCGCCTGAGCGAGAGCGCCTACATGCTGCGCGCGCTGCAGCGTTCCGGCGACCTCAACCGCGCGCTGGAATTCCTGCCGACCGACGAGGAGATCGCCGAGCGGCGCAAGGCCGGCGAAGGCCTGACGCGCCCCGAGCTCGCGATTGCGCTGAGCTACGGCAAGATCTGGCTGAACAAGGCTCTGATCCACTCGGACGTGCCGGAGGACAAATATCTGTCGGCCGAGCTCCAGGGCTATTTTCCCGGCCCCGTGCGCAAGCGCTTCGCCGCGCGGATCGAGAAGCATCGGTTGCGGCGCGAGATCATCGCCACCACGATCACCAACAGCCTGATCAACCGCATGGGTCCGGTGTTCCCGGTGCGTGCGCTCGACGATACGGGGGCCGACCCCGCCGCGATCGCGCGCGCGTATACGATCGCACGCGAGGTGTTCCGCGTGCGCGAAATCTGGGCGCAGATCGAGTCGCTCGACAACCGCATCGCCGCGTCCGTGCAGTGCGCCGCGATCGAGCAGACGACGCGTCTGTTGCGGCACATGAGCTATTGGCTGCTGACGCACAGGCGCGGGGAGCTCGACATCGAACGCGCGGTGCGGCGCTACGCCGCGGGCACGTCGCGGCTGATGAGCGAACTCTCCGCGGTCCTCGGCGCCGGCGAACGCGCGCGCCACGACGACGCCCGCACCCGCTTGATCGGCGAGCGCGTGCCCGAGGGTCTCGCCGGCCGGATCGCTTCTCTCGAGGCGCTGCACGGCGCCCTCGATCTGGTCGAAGTCTCGGCGGCGAACCGCGTGCCGATCGAGTTCGCCGCGCGCGCGTATTTCGACCTCGGCGAGCGCATCGGACTGTCCTGGGTCAAGGAGCAAATCGAATCCCTCGCCGCCGACGGCCGCTGGCACGCAGTCGCGCGCAGCACGCTGCGCGACAATCTCTATGCGCTGCAAAGCCGGATCGCGCACGCCGCGCTCGCGTGCGCGGGAGGCTCGCCGGCGGCGCGCGTCGATGCCTGGATGACCAGCCGGCGCGCGGAGATCGATTATCTGAAGGGCCTGATCGTCGACTTGCGCGCCGGCACGGCGGCGGATTTCGCGACCTTGTCGGTCGCGCTGCAGTCGGTCAGGCGGCTCGCCGAAGGCTGAATGCGCAACGTGCCGCAAACCATATTTTTCGAGAGGAATACATCGTGCCCGGAAAGTTGATTTTGGTCCGCCACGGACAAAGCATCTGGAACCTCGAGAACCTGTTCACCGGCTGGGTCGACGTCGACCTGACCGAACGGGGCCGCGCCGAAGCCGCGCAAGCCGGCCGGGAACTGCTCGCGGAGCACATCGAGCCTCACGTCGCCTTCACCTCGGTGCTCAAGCGCGCGATTCGTACGCTGTGGATCATTCTCGACACGACCGACCGGATGTGGATTCCGGTCGAACGCAGCTGGCGCCTGAACGAGCGCCATTACGGAACGCTGCAGGGACTCGACAAGGCGCAGACGGCCGCCGCGCACGGCGAGGCGCAGGTCAAGATCTGGAGGAGGAGCTACGACGTCCCGCCGCCGCCGCTGCCGCAGGACGATCCGCGGCATCCGCGCTTCGATCCACGTTATGCCGAAGTCGACCCGCGCTTGTTGCCGGCGTCGGAGTCGCTGAAGGACACTCTCGCGCGCGTTCTTCCCGATTGGCAATTGCGCATCGCTCCGAATCTCGAGGCCGGCAAGAACGTGCTCGTCGTCGCGCACGGCAATTCGCTTCGGGCCTTGGTGAAAATGCTCGATGACATGCCGGAGAAGGACATCGTCGAATTCAATGTGCCGACCGGCGTACCGATCCTGTACGAATTCACGCCCCGACTCGAATCCGCCGGCCGCCGATTTCTCGGCGACGCCGCCGCGATCGCGGCGGCGCAGGAGGCCGTGCGCAAGCAGGGCGAAAGGAAGTGAGCCCCGGCCGGGGCTTCAGGTATCCGGCGCGATCGTGACTTTCAGGCCGTCGAGCGCCTCGGTGAAATCCACCTGGCACGACAAGCGCGAGGCCTCGGGCCGGTAATCGGACAGTTCCGTGAGCAAATCCTGTTCGTCGCTTTGCTTCTTCGGCAGACGGTTCACCCATGCATCGTCGACGAACACGTGGCATGTCGCGCAGGAACAGAGCCCGCCGCAGATCGCGGCCACGCCGTAGTCCAGCTCGCGCAGGATTTCCATCAGTTTCAAGCCCGGCTTCGCTTCGACCACGTGTTCCTTGCCGTCACGGTCCACAACCGTTATCCGCGCCATTCTGCTCTCCGTTGAAATGATCCGATTCGCGGGTACACCGCCAAGCGCGCTAGTCTGCCGGAACTTCCCCGGCGGAACCACCCAAATCGGATTCCAAACGCGCTGCCAGATGCTGCGCGCGGGCGAGCTCGTCGGCGCCTATCCGGTCCGCGTGCCGGGCGAGGTAAACCTCGCTCCAGATCAGGCAGACATAATCGTACAGCCATGCGAGGTGCCTGAAGCGCGCCCACTCGGCAGGCAGCCAGCGGCGACCGAGGTAGCCGCGCAGCAGATCGCCGCTCATCGCGGCGCCGAAGTCGTTGACGGAACTCCATCCGGCCAGGTCCCACAGCGGATCGGTCACGTGCGCGTATTCCCAGTCGAGAGCGACGAGTGCGGACGGCGTCTCGACGACATTCAACCGATGAAGGTCGCTGTGGCAGAGAACCGCAGCGGCGGGTAGCCGCGCGAGCGCTTCGATCCGGCGAACCGCCTCGGCGCGCAGCGCGTCGAAATTCGCGGCCGCGCGACGCATGCCCGCATACGGCATCTCGTAGCGCGCGATCCATTCGGCCGGCGCCACTCGGCGCGCGGGGCGCGGCGGCGTTAGTGCGTGGATGCGCCGGACCAGGAGCGCGACCTGCGCGACGCGCGCCGGCTCGCACGCCTCGGCCGCGCTCCACGTGCGGCCCTCGACCCAACGCGCGAGCATGATGCCCGCGGCCGCATCCGCGTGCAGAACGGCCGGCGCGAGGCCCGCGGACCCCGCGAGCTCCCGCACGCGGTACTCCCACAGCGGGTCGAACGCGTCGCGCGAGTCCGCGCGCGCCGCGACGCGCAGCGAAAACGATTCGTCGCCGCGCTCCACGCGATAGGTCTCGCTGCCGAGGCCTGCGCCGACGAGCCGGACCCGCGCCGGGCCGGCGCCCGGCACGAGGCGCATCGCGAGGGCCTCGACTTCAAGCGTCCGCATGCGCCGCGGCGGGGAGGCTCCGCCGCCATTCCCGGATGCCGAACGCGATCATGACGAGATACAGCGCGAACAGCAGCATCGTCGGATACAGGCCGCGCCTGTAATAGACGAACAGCGCCACCGAATCGATGACGAGCCACCAATGCCAGTTCTCGTAGACCTTGAGAGCGACCAGGAACGTCGCAAAGGCGCTCGACCACGTCACCATCGAATCGACGAACGGCCAGGCGGCCGGCGTATAGCGGCGCAGGAAGAACGAGCTGCAGAGCGACAGCGCGATCACGGCCGCGAGCCCCATCGCGTGGCGCTCGAGCGGCCAACGATGGACGCCGCGCCCCGATCCGGACGACCTTCGCGCCCATTGCCAATAGCCGTACACCGCGATGCCCGCGTAAAATGTGTTGAGCACCGACTCCATGTAGAGACGTGCACGGAACATCACCGCAACGTACAGCAAGGAGCTGACGAACGCCGCAACCCAACAGCTGCGCCGCTGCGCTATCGCGAGCAGCAGGTACAGGACGGCGAGCACCGCGGCGACGATCTCGCTCCAGCTCGCGGAGCGCCAGGCGCCGGCGAGCTGGTCGACGAGCGCCATGATCACGTCGCGGCGGCGCCGGCCGGCGCGCTGAGTCCCGGCAATACCTTCATGACGTAGACGATTTGCGGCGAATCGAGCGAGGACCGCGCCATCTCTTCGGCGAGCGCGCTCATGATCCGATCGAGCTCGCCCCAGATTTGCGTGCTCAAGTCGTTCGTGACGACGACGAACTCGCCGCGGCTGTTGAGCCGCTCGATGAACCCGAGAATTCGCTCGATGTAATCCCCGGCAAGCGGGTACATGCTGATTTCGACGGCTGCGCGCATATTGAATCACCTACTCCCTACGCCGGCATTAACCGGATCAGGTTCAACGGGTTCGCAGGATCGGTCGACGAATCGACCTCTTGCGTCTCAGGCGTCACGAGGGCCACCCCAAGGCGGGCAACAGTGTAGCGGCATGGCCGTTGGCATGCAAAACTAAAGGATGCGCATTTTTCAGGTCGACGCCTTCACGCGTAGCCGCTACACCGGGAATCCGGCCACCGTCGTCCTCGGCGCGGAAGGCGCGGGGGACGACGTGCTGCGCGCCATCGCGCGTGAATTCCCGCATGCCGAGGTCGCGTTCGTGCTGCCGGCGACCGGCGCCGATCACGATGTCGGCATCCGCTTCTTCAACGCGCGCAAGGAGGCGCCGTTCGTCGGCCACGCGACCGTGGCGGCGCACGCGGTGTTGCTCGCGCTTGGGCTGCGCGGACTCGGGGTCTGCCGCCAGCGATCCGGAACCGGGATCATCGAGGTGACCGCGGCCACGCCGGCCGCGGACTCGCCGCCGTCGATCGAGTTCAAGTCATCGACGCCGGAGCTCGATGCCCCCCTGCCGTTCAAGACTGCGCTGCGCGTCGCCGAGGCTCTAGGGCTTCCGGGGGCGAAGCTGCACGAGACCCTGGCCTTGCGCATCGCGCGCAAAGGCAGCGCCCGGCTGTTGATACCCGTCGCGAACGCGCACGCGCTCGACGGCTTGACGCCGCACACGGACACGCTGCTCGCGCTCGGCAAGGAACTCGGCGCGGAGGGTTTTTTTGCGTTCGCATTCACGCGCGGCGCGCAACCGGCGTCGACGGAGTCGCGGATGTTCTGCCCGGCGATCGGAATACCGGAGGACCCGGTCAGCGGCAACGCCCACGCGATGCTCGCGGCCTACTTGTACGAGGCCGGCCTGCTCGGCAGGCCGGCGGCCGGCTTCGTCGGGCGCCAGGGGGCGCAGATGGGTCGCCCCGGAAGAGTCGATGTCGCGCTCGACGTGGACCGGGACCGCCTGACCGCCGTGCGCATCAGCGGCACCGCGGTGATCGTCAGCGAGGGACGCCTGGCGTCATAGGCCCCCCGGGGGCCCATGAGCCAGTGCCTCCCGGTCGTACCGTCAGTCGGACGCGGCGGGCGCCGCGGGCGCGGCCTCCGGCAATTTCAATTTGATCGTTTCGGCCACGGCGTCGACCTTGGACTTGACGTCCTTCGCCGTGCTGACCGCTTCCTCGAGATTGCCGGCCGCGAACGCGGCTTGCGCCTTCGACCACAGCGAGGTCGCGTCCTCGAGCCCCGACTTCGCGGATGCGAGGTCGATGCCGCGCGCCATGCGGCGGTTCTTGCCGAGTTCCGTGATCCGCGCCTGGATCTTGCCGACGGCGTCCGGCAACGTGCCTGCCAGATTCGACCAATTGCCGTTCAGCGCCTGCATGATTTCGTCTTTCTTCGCGGCGGCGGCCGCGGCCAGCCCTTGCGCCGAGGCGAGCACGGCCGGTGCGCCGGTGATCACGGCGGTGTAGTCCTTCTTGTCGAATGACGCCTTGAGATCGGCCAACTTGCCTTGCACGTCCTTGAGTTGATCGGGGACGTATTTCTCCGCATCCGCGGACGCCGCGGTCACGGTCGAGTCGATTTGCCCGATCAATTTCTGCGCGGGCTCCATCTTGTTTGCGCAAGCCGCGAGCACGACGGCCGCGACGACGACCCACGCGTAGCGATTGACGCGGTGTAACTTGGCCATGGCTGGTCTCCTTTGCGTTTTGGGGGAACGCGCAGATTAGCGCGGCGGAGCGGCGCCCGCTAGCCCAGTTCTCGGCGCGCGCGGTCGAGCCACTCGGCTTGAGCGCGGCGATAATGCGACGGAGCGAGCCTCGCGCTCTCGGCCATTTCCTTGAAGACCCGATTCGCCTCGTCGAGTTTGCCCCGGCGCTTCAACATGAGTCCGTAGCGCAGACGCGCCTCGGCACCGGGATATTCCGGGGCGATGGACGCGTATTCGCGCTCCGCGAGATCGAGCGCGCCGTCCGCCTCCAGAGTGCGCGCATACAGCAGGCGCCCCTCGGCCGATTTGAATTCCGGATTGTGCAGCGAAAGATCCTCGAGGCTCGCGCGCGCGGCGGGGAAATCCTGCTTCGCGAACTGAGCGCGCGCGAGTTCGAGGAGGAGAGTCGGATCGTGCTCGAATACCCCCGCGAGGCCGCCGCGGCAGGCCTCGATCGCGCGCTCGTACTGGCCGCGGCGGATCAATTCCTCGGCGAGGCGGCGGCGTGCGTCGACGTTGCCGGAGACCTCGACCTCGGCGCGCGCGCGCCGCAGGTCGCGGTCCGGGTCGAATAGCCGTCCGGCACCCGCGCGCACGCGCCGCCCGGCCCCGCCGCGAGAGTACTCCGGCAGGATTTCCACGGCGACGTAGGCGAGCGATCCGGCCACGGGCAGCAGCGCGATCGCGACGACCCAGAGGGCGTTGCGCCCGGTCTTGAGCACATGCGCGATCAATGCGACCTGGATCAAAAGCGATAGAACGATGAAATGCACCCGAGGATCTCCGCGAACCGCCCGCGCCACCGTGCCGCGCCGGCATTGTACGCGAGGCTCAGCGCTCGGCGATGCGGATACGCCGTTCCATACGTCCGCAAGTCGACCAGCCAACGTCGGCCGTCGCGTAGCCCTCGACCCGCAGCGAACGGCCGTCGACGGTGACCTCCAGCTGACAGCCGTGAAAACCCGCGGGCGCGCCCGCGGGCCGATCGGGCAGGAACCATATATAGACCAGCGCGGTCTCAGTTCGATCGATTCTTCGCGGCGGCCCGAAATCCCGCGCAAGGCCGTCGACGGGGCGCCCGACCGCGTCCGCCATGATGCGGGGAACCGCGCGCACGGCATAGCCCGAGCCGGCGCAGGCCGCGAGCGAGGTCAGCGCGAACCCGAGAATCGGCGAAACGATGCGTCGCATGGGGATCGTTTATGCCGCGCGCAAACCGGTTTGCCGCCGACTCAGTTCGCAGAATTCGCAATGGACGCCTCGGCGCGCTGCTTATGTAAACGCAAGACATGCGTAATCCCCTGCGGCAGGTCCTCGAGGTGATGTACGGCGATGACCAGCGTGAGTTTTGCGGCCATCAGTCCTTCGAGGCGGCGCTTGCTCGCCGCGCGCTGCCCCGGGTCGAGTCCGGTGAGCGGCTCGTCGAGCAGCAGGATCCGCGGGTTGCCGACCAAGGCGCGGGCGATCAACGCGCGGCGCAGCTGGCCGTACGACAACTCGCGCGGACGGCGTTTCGCCGCGTTCGACAGGCCGAAGTATCCGAGCCAGCGCCGCGCGGCGGACCGATCCTGCCGCGTCGGCGGGTCCGACAAACCGATGCTCGCATATCGGCCGCTCGCGACCAGGTCGGCGAGACTGACGTCGGCATCGTAATCCGTCTGCAGCTCGGGCGACACATAGCCGATGCCGCTCTTCCACCGCGGGATGCCGCCCCCCGCCGCGGCGCCATCGCGCTCGACGCTTCCGCCGAGCGCGGCCGACAAGTCGCCGTACAGGAGTTTGAGAAAGCTCGACTTGCCGCAGCCGTTTGCGCCGATCACCGCCCAATGCTCGCCGGCGCGCAAATCCCAGTTCACGTCGCGGAGCACGCGCCGGTAGTCGACGTAGAGATCGACGCCGCGCATTCGCACCAGGATCTTGGGCTCGCGGGATCGCGCCGCATCGGCGGCATCGGGCGCGGCGCGCGCGCGCCGCAACAGCGCCGGCGCCCCCGCCTCGCCGGCCGCGCGCGCGAGCGCGCCGGCTCGCGCCGCGCTCCACGCGGTCGCGACGATCGGCTTGCCGGCATGCAGATGGAGGAGTCGATCCGTGCCCCGCGGCACGTCGGCGGCGCGGTGGGCGGCCGCGATCCAAGACTGGCCGCGCCGGCGCGCCGCGTCGAGAATGCGGTCGAGGCGACGCCGGTAGTGAAGGTCCAGTCCGTTGTAGAACTCGTCGAGCAACAACCAATCCGGCGCACCTGCGAGCGCGCGCGCGAGCAACGCGAGGCGCTTCTGGCCGTACGACAGGGACGCGAACGGCCGCGCGGCCAGGCGCGCGAGGCCGCATGCGCCGAGCGTGCGCTGCGCGCGCGCGCTCTCCGCCGGCGTCGCCGCGCGCAGCGGCAGGTCGGTGCCGTGCAAGCCGGTGATCACGAGCTCGCGTACGCTCAAGTTCCAACCGTAGCGCGCATACTTGTCCTGGCGCTCGGCGCCGACATAGGCGAGCCGCCGCCGCGCTTCGCCGATGTCCACGGCAAGGCCGCCGACTTCGTAGGTGCGCGCCCCGCGCGCGGTCGGCGTCGGCCAGAGGTCCGTCGCCAGCAGCTTCAACAGCTGCGTCTTGCCGGCGCCGTTGTCGCCGATGAGCGCATAGCGATGAGCGCAGGCGAGGCCGAGCGACAGGTCGCGCAGGACCCATCGCCCGCCGCGCCGCAGACTCACGTTCCGTAAGCCGATCTCGAGGCGCGGCATCCGCGCCGCGGCCGGGCCCTGCGCCGGCCGCCTTTGTCGTTGTTTCGCCACGTTGGATCGCACCCGATGGATGTCGCGCGCGCACTTTAATCGCCGGCCGCCGATTTGGCGAGCGCGCCCGCAATTATCCGGCTTATGTTTCCTCGGTGGTTGCGTGGTGCGGCGGACCCGCTACACTTTGGCGCATGCCCAAATCGCCCGATGCCGGACGCTTCAGTGAACCCTTGCCTTGGGACCAGTTGGCGCATGCCGACGCGGAACAATCGCGGCGCCTGCTTGCCGAGTCCTTGTCGCAATTGCTCGCCGACCTGCTCGGCGCGGTGCTCGAAGATGGCAGCCCCTCGATGCCGGCGGACGAGTCCGCGGTCGAGCGCTATCTCGATCTCACGGATGCGCTCGCCGAGGCGCAAGCGGGCCGGCGCGCGGGCCTCGGCGTTTCGCGCGCCGGGCTGGCGAAGCGCTGCGTGACCTGGCTCAAACTCCTGCTGACCGCGCCGCCCGCCGCGGCGTCGTCGTCCGGCATGCGCGACTTCGTCGAAGCCCTGGCGCTGTTCCCCGCGCTGTTCGACGGCGAGCCTTCGGCGCGATCGCGCCGCGCGACGCTGACGCGACTGTTGACCCGCGACCTGCGCTCGGGCGGCGGCACGCGCGAAGCGGCCGCCGCGCTGATCGACGCCTGTGAGAATCTCGGCGTTCTACTCTGGCCGGACTCCGAATTCGGCGACCTGCCGCGTCAATGCGAGGGCCGCGGCCGGTAGCTGAGCGTCACCAGGTAATTGCGCCCGTCCTGCGGATAATAGAGCGCGGTCTGATAGCGCCTACCGGTAAGATTCGCGAGTTTCCCCTCGAGATAGACGCCGCGGCGCAACTGCCACGAGGCGAGCAGGTCGAGCGTCGAGTAGCCGCCGAGTCTTTGGGTGTTCGCCAAGTCATCCCATCGGGGGCCGGCGAAATTCAGTTGTGCGCTGACGCGCAGCGCCGCGAAGTCGCGCGCAAGTTGCGCGCGGCCGCTCACGCGCGCGCGCCGCTGCAGCAGCTTCCCGCGATTGGGGTCGTTCGACTCGTTGCGCGGGTCGAGCCAATCGGCGGCGACGTCCCAGCTCCATTGCCGCGATCCGCCCGCGAACTCGGCCTCCACGCCGCGAATGCGCGCCCGGTCGATGTTGTCGGCCGTGAAGTTCGCGTTGGTCGCGATGAGATCGTCGACATGCGTCTCATACCCATGCAGCGACCAGCGATTGCGTGAATCCGCGTGATCCAAGCCGATTTCGGCCGTGCGCGAGTTCTCCGGTTTCAAGCCGGGATTGCCGTAGTACGGGTAGTACAGCTCATTGAAACTCGGCGCCTTGAACGCGGTGCCGAACGACGCGCTGAAGCGGATCGAATCCGCGAAGCGGTAGCCCCAGGCGAGGCCGCCGGTCGTTTTTCCGCCGAATTGCTGGTTCTGGTCGTGGCGCGCGCTCGCCACGAGGTGCTGTGCGCCGTGCTCGCCCTCGTATTGGCCGAACACCGCCGTATTGCGCCGCGACCTCACGGGATATTGCGTGTCGCTGTCGATTTGATCCCGCAAATAATCCCCGCCCGCCGTCAGCGTGTCGTGGGCGCCGACCTTCCAATCCGCTTGCAGCGTGCCGGTGTTCCGCGTCGTGTCGTAGGTGCTCGGCGCCACGGGATATTGCGGATTG
>Ga0316628_100001687_pt1 | contig 15814 bp, 12 predicted proteins | sample OWC_Aug_M2_C1_D5_FD_207648 | JGI IMG/M metagenome (GOLD analysis project Ga0316628, IMG submission 207648) | Wetland soil microbial communities from Old Woman Creek delta, Ohio, United States - OWC_Aug_M2_C1_D5_C | ecosystem: Environmental > Terrestrial > Soil > Wetlands | place: USA: Ohio... | reverse complement strand
GTTGAGCTGCTGGTCAAGCTCGATGATGAATTTGTCGACCACCCGCTCGATATTCTCTTGGCTTAAAGGATTGAAAGTAATCGTCGCGTCGAGCCGATTGCGAAATTCCGGGCTGAACATCTTTTCAATCGCTTCCTTGCCCTTGCCGACGTTGGTTTGCGCGCCGAAACCCAACGGTGCGCCGCTCATCTCGCGCGCGCCGGCGTTGGTGGTCATGATCAGCACAATGTTACGGAAATCCGCCTTTTTGCCGTTGTTGTCCGTCAAGGTGGCGTGGTCCATGACCTGCAGCAGGATATTGAAGAGATCCGGATGGGCCTTCTCGATTTCATCGAGCAACAAGACAGCGTAAGGGTTCCGATTGATGGCGTCCGTGAGCAAACCGCCTTGATCGAAACCGACATAGCCCGGCGGCGCGCCGATCAGGCGCGAGACCGTGTGCTTCTCCATGTACTCGCTCATGTCGAAGCGGAGAAACTCGATCCCCATGATTTTGGCCAGTTGCTTGGCCAATTCGGTCTTGCCGACGCCGGTGGGGCCGGCGAAAAGAAAACAGCCGATCGGCTTTTCCGGATGGCCCAGACCGGAACGCGAGAGTTTAATGGTGCTGGCCAAGGTATCGATGGCGTGATCTTGGCCGAACACCACGAGCTTGAGATCGCGATCGAGGTGCTGCAGTTGCTCTTTATCCGATGATGACACGCTTCGCGGCGGGATCTTGGCGATCTTGGCGACCATTTTTTCGACATCTTTGGGGCCGATGGACTTGCGACGTTTTTCCTCCGGTTGGATCTTTACCGCCGCGCCGATCTCGTCGATCACGTCGATCGCCTTGTCCGGCAAGCGCCGGTCGTTGATATGCTTGGCCGAGAGCGTGACCGCCGCGCGGATCGCTCCGGCACTGTAATGCACGCCGTGATGCTTTTCGTAATGCGGTTTCAGGCCTTCGAGGATTTTGACCGCGTCTTCCTGGCTCGGCTCGGGGATTTCGATTTTCTGAAATCGTCGCGCCAACGCGCGGTCGCGCTCGAAGTAACTTTTGTAGTCGTGATAGGTCGTCGAACCGATGCATTTGAGCTCGCCGGAAGCGAGCGCCGGTTTAAGAATATTGGAGGCGTCCATGGAGCCGCCGCTGGTAGCGCCGGCGCCGACGATGGTGTGAATCTCGTCGATGAAGAGAATCGAGTTGGGCTGCTTCTTGAGTCCGCTCAGCACGCCTTTCAAGCGCGCTTCAAAATCGCCGCGGAATTTCGTGCCGGCGAGCAAGGCGCCCATGTCGAGGGCATAGATGACCGCGTCTTTGAGCGCGTCGGGCACTTGGCCTTGGTGAATCTTCATCGCGAGCCCTTCGGCAATGGCGGTTTTACCCACCCCCGGATCGCCGACGTAGATCGGGTTGTTTTTGCGCCGCCGGCACAGCACATGAATCGTCCGCTCGATCTCATCGTCACGCCCAATCAGCGGATCGATCTGTCCCTGCGCCGCTTTCTCAACCAGGTTGACGGTAAACGCTTCCAGAGGGTTGACCCGGCGGCGCGGCCGATCTTCCCCCTCTTCGTCGTCATCAGACTGCGCTTCCGTCTCTTCCTCCTCCCCGGCGATCTTCGAGACGCCGTGAGAAACGTAGTTCACGAGATCGAAGCGGGTGATGCCCTGCTCTTGCAACAAGTACACGGCATAGGAATCCGGTTCCCGGTACATCGCGATCAGCAAATTGCCGCCGTTGATCTCTTTGCGCTCGGCCGATTGCGCGTGAATTACCGCGCGCTGCAGCACGCGGTGAAAGCTCAACGTTTGCTGCGGCTCTTGTTCCCATCCTTGCGGCAAGGTCTCCATCTGTCCCGTGAAGTATTCTTCGAGGGCTTTGTCGAGCTTGTCGATGTCGCCGCCGCACGCGAGGATGGCGGCCTTGCCGTCTTTGTCGCGCAGCAAGGCAAACAGCAGATGTTCCAAGCTGACGTACTCATGGCGTCGGGTCTTGGCTTCGTTGAGGGCGAAATTGAGAGTGGATTCGAGTTCCTTGGAAATCATCCTAAGCCTCTTCCATCGTGCATTTCAGCGGATACTCATGCTGCCGCGCAAGCTCGGCGACCAGACTGACCTTGGTTTCGGCGATTTCGTAGCTATATACGCCGGCCACCCCGATGCCTTTCTTGTGGACGTGGAGCATTATTTGAACCGCTTCAGTTTGTTCCTTGTGAAATACATATTGCAGAACCTGCACGACGAATTCCTTGGTCGTATAATCGTCGTTATGCAGCAGAACTTTATAGAGCGGCGGGCGTTTGACCTTCTTTTTGGTCTCGGTGACCAGCCCGTGGTCGAATTCATTTTCCCGCCGGCTCATGCGCAGATATCCCCTGTCGAACCCAACCAAATTTAACATGCCGGCGCCCCGCGCCGCAATGTCGTGCCGCCGCCAAGGGATCGGGATCGGTTGAACGCTTGTATTCCCTGTGCGAACGGGTGCTATAATATTCCGGTAACCGCCGGCGACCTAGACCGCCGGCCCCTTCAGCAACTTCTTCGCAGGAGGTGTCCCGATGCTTTCCAATAAAGTTAGCGAAGTCATGACGACCCATCTGACGACGGCGCCCGCGTCGGCTTCGATTTATCAGGTCATGGAAACCATGGTGGCGGAGGACGTTGGCCGCATTATCGTGACCGACGACGATATCCCGGTCGGTATCTTCACCGAGAAAGATGTCTTGAAGCGAGTCGTCAACGCCGGCATCGACGCGCCTAAGGCCGCGATCAGAAACGTGATGACCTCGCCCGTCCGCGCCGTGCGCGAGGAAACTCACATCATCGAGGCCTTCGGCAAAATGTATCGCGGTAAATTTCGCCATCTGTTGGTGCGCGGCCGGCGCGGCAAGATCATCGGCATCGTCTCCATGCGGCGGATTCTCAATATTGCGGTCGAACTGGGCCAAGGTCTTAGTGAAACGAAAACTTTGGGCGATATCGCGGGCGGGGCGGTGCTTACGGTGGACGAAAACACCTCGGTGCACGAAACCATCGAGCTCATGAGCAAAAAAAATGTGACCGCCGTGGTGGTCACGAGCAGCGGAAATCCGACCGGCATTTTTACCGAGCGCGATGTGCTCAAACGCGTGGCGACGAAAAAAATCCCGCTAAAGGAAACCAGGATCGATCAGGTGATGACTGCGCCGCTGGTGATCATGCCGCGTTCGGCCTTGGTCGGCGACGTGCTTGCTGAAATGTCCCGTCGGGATATTCGCAACATGCCGGTGAGCGGCGCCGGCGGTGAATTAATCGGCTTGGTGGCCATGCCGGAAATTCTTCAATACGCGCGCGCCTTTAACGTCGATGAGCAGGTTCGCCGAACTTGGAGAGAAGTCGCCGAATTCCTCGACACGGAAGATCAGTACACACCGGGGTAGATTATCTAAATTGTTGTCTTTCAAAGGCTATATGTTAAAATCAAAAAGTTTTGGAAGAGTCCCAAGGAGGTCGTATTTTGGACACACCACTTATCAATGATCTCAACATCTGCGTCGCCACTGAGAATGGATCGGGCAGTGCTTCCTCGAACAACATTCTTTTCAAGGCGATCTTCAAAATGGGCATTCCCTGCTCATCGAAGAACATGTTTCCTTCCAACATCCAGGGCTTGCCGACATGGTACCAGATCCGCGCCTCGGCGGACGGCTACCTGAGTCGCAAAGATGTCATCGATGTCATGGTGATGTTCAACGACGCTACCGCCGCCAAGGATATCTACCGCGTGCGCGACGGCGGCATTATTCTATTCGACGACTCCACCCCTCTGCCGGCGAATTTAAAGCGCGACGGGGTGCAGTACATCGGTTTCCCGGCGAACAAACTGGTCACCAAGCTGGTGCCGGCATCGCCCCTGCGGGCCAAGCAGCGCAATATGGTCTATGTCGGCGCGTTGGCTTATCTCTTCGGCATCGATATGTCGGTGATCAAAGACGTGCTTGAAGACACGTTTGGTAAGAAGCCCGCCGTCATCGAATCGAACTTACTTTGTATCGATGCCGGTTATCAATACTGCAAAGAACAAAATTTTAAGCAAACCATCGCCCGCCTCGAACCGATTCCCAACGGCAACAAAGGCAAAATCATCACGGAAGGCAACACCGCGGCGGCGCTCGGCGCGATCTACGGCGGCGCATCGGTCATCTGTTGGTATCCGATCACGCCTTCGAGCTCCCTCGCCGAATCCATGGAATATTACCTGCCGCGCTTGCGTAAACCGAAAGATGGCAAGAAAGCCTACGCCATTGTTCAGGCCGAAGATGAAATCGCCTCGGCGGGAATGATCGTCGGCGCGGGATGGGCCGGCGCGCGTTCCATGACGTCGACGTCCGGGCCGGGTCTGTCGCTCATGAATGAATCGATCGGCCTGGCTTATTATGCCGAGATTCCCTGCGTGTTTTTCATCATCCAGCGGGGCGGGCCGTCCACCGGTTTGCCGACTCGCACCCAGCAAGCCGACATTTCTCTCATGTACGGCGCTTCCCACGGCGACACCCGCCACATCCTATTGATACCTCACGACATGAATTCCTGTTTCGACTTCGCGCGCCAGAGTTTTAATTACGCCGATCGCTTTCAGACGCCGGTCTTCGTTGCCATGGACCTCGACCTGGGGATGAACCTTTGGCCTTCGGAGCCGCTGAAATTAAACCAGGAACCTTTCGATCTCGGCAAACGCTTGAGCGCCGAACAGCTCGACGAATGGGCGAAGGCCGGCAAAAAATTCCGTCGCTACTTCGATCAAGACGGCGACGGTATCCCGTACCGAACTGTGCCGGGCAACCAGAACCGCATGGCGTCGTACTTTACTCGCGGCTCGGGCCACGATGCCGACGCGAAGTATTCCGAGGACGAGCATGACTATAAATACATCCTCGACCGCCTGCGCAAGAAATTCGATACCGCGCGTAAATTTGTGCCCAAGCCGATCGTCGAAAAGGAACGCGGCGTCAAGACCGGCATCATTTGTTATGGCTCGAGCTATGAACCGGTGCGCGAGGCGCGCGACCGTTTGAAAGCGCGTGGCCTAAAAACCAATCATATGTTGATTCGCGCTCTGCCGCTGACGAGTGAAGTGTACGAATTTTTAGCGGAGCACGATACCGTCTATCTTGTCGAGCAAAACCGCGACGGTCAGATGGCAGCGATCATCAAAGATGAGCATCCTGAATTTGGCACTAAAATCGTTAGCGTGTTGATTTACAACGGCTTGCCGGCGACCCCTCTTGAAGTCGTTAACCAGATCTTCGCCGCCGCGCAATCCGCAAAAACGGCGTAAAGGAACAAAAAAAATGGCAGACGCAAAAGTCAATCGTCTAAATTTATCCGAGAAGGATTACGACGGTGCACCTTCCACCATGTGCCGCGGCTGCGGTCACGACGCCATTTCGGCCTCGGTGCAGCGCGCCTACTTCGAAAGCAGTATCGACCCTCTTAAAGTGGTCAAATTGAGCGGTATTGGCTGTTCTTCCAAGACTCCGGCATATTTTCTGAGTCAATCCTTCGGCTTCAATGCTGTTCACGGCAGGATGTCCGCGGTTGCGACCGGTGTCAATCTGGCGAACCATAAGCTGTTGCCGATCGGCGTCTCCGGCGACGGCGACACCTCCGCCATCGGCCTGGGCAACTTTTGCCACATGATGCGCCGTAACGTGAACATCACTTATATTATCGAGAACAACGGCGTATACGGGTTGACCAAGGGCCAGTTTTCCGCCACGGCGGATGTCGGTTCGGTCATGAAGGGCGGTAAGGTCAACGATATTCCGGCCATCGACTTGGCCGAATTGGCGATTACGCTGGGCGCTACCTACGTGGCGCGTAGCTTTTCCGGAGACCGCAAACAACTCACGCCGTTGGTTCAGGGCGCTCTGGCGCACAGAGGAAGCGCAATCCTCGATGTCATCAGCCCTTGCGTGACATTTAACAATCACGAAGGCTCGACGAAAAGCCTGAAATACGTCAAAGGCCATCTCGATCCGATCCATGATCTCGACTTTATCCCGCCCTATGAAAATATCGTGGCCGATTATGACGAGGGTACCGACCACGAGGTGGAAATGCATGATGGCTCGCGCATCGTCTTACATAAGCTCGGCAAAGATTACGATCCGACCAATAAAGCCGACGCGATTCAAGCGATTCATGGCGCCATCGCCGAGGGGAAATTTTTGACCGGTCTGATCTATTACAACCCGAACCGCAAGGAATTCGCCGAGGAGTTGAATCTGTGCGATATCCCGCTTTCCGGGTTATCCCAAGAAGATCTCCAGCCGCCGCTGGAGGCTCTGGAAAGAATCAACGCCGATATGATGAAGTGAGCTCGTTTTCTGCGGCTTTTAACGAAGCAGCCCCGGCAGGAATCCTGCCGGGGCTGCTTTTTTTTAACGGATTGAAATTCTAAACCTACGCTAAAGCCCGCGCGCCTGTTTCGCCGGCAAATCTAGCCAGGTGTCGCTGATTTCTTTCGACGAAGCGACCAAACCGAAATGACGGCGCATATTGTCCAGTGTCCCCAAATGTAGCTTGGCTTCGTAGGCCGCCGAGCAGTCATCGATCATGGTGACATAGTAGTCGAACATGTAAGCGTCCCTCGCCGTGGTCTCGACGCACACGTTGGTCGCCACGCCGCAGACGAGCACGCTTTGGATATTGCGCGCTTTGAGCACGGTGTTGAGATCGGTGTTGATGAAGGCGCTGTAGCGATGTTTAATCACCACGCGCTCGGTCGGGAGCGGCGAAATGCCCTCGTAGAACTCCGCGCCCCAAGTTCCCTCGCGGCAGGTGCTCAGCCCGCCTTTTTGTGAAGTGCGGTAGATCCATGACGGCGTATCGGTCCACTCGCTGTGCGTCGTTCTGATGTAGACGATCGTGAGTCCGATCCGGCGCGCCTCCTCGATCAAGCGCAACAAATTCGGCACCATCGCCATCGCGGCGCTCACATCTTCGCCGCGCTTGCCCGCGCTGCCGTCCGGGCTGACGAAGTCGTTTTGCACGTCGACGACGACGAGCGCCGCATTCTTTGGATCGCACCGCTCTTTCAAGCTTTTTAAGACGTCCACGATCTACCTCCGCGGTTGTTTCCCGCCCGGATTCACGATGACAACTGAATATGGGTCACTCATCACTGGAATTCAATGGTCGTGCTTTCTTTGCAAGCCGCCGTGCCCCATGGCCATGATATCGGCGCGGGTAATTTTCTCTCCGGCGAGTAAACGCGGCAGCAAAGCATCGAAAGCGGTGAACGGGTCGTGGAGCACACACCCTGAAAGACCCATGACCGGAGTTTCGTTGAGATAGGCCATGACAAACATCGAGCCGGGCAGCACGGGGAAACCGTGCGTCTCTACTTTCGCGCCGCTCTGCCGGATCCCCTCCGGCGTTTTGTCATCGGGGTCGACGGACATGCCGCCGCTGACGAGAATGATGTCGGCGCCGGCTTCTTTGGCGGCTTTGATGTCGCCGGCGATCACTTCCGGATCGTCGGGCGCTAGCTTGACGGATTCAACCGTGGAACCGAGCTCGCCGACCTTGCGCGTCACCACCGGCCCGAAACCGTCCTTGATCCGGCCCGTGAAGACTTCGCTGCCGGTTACGACCAAATGCACCTTCTTCGGTGGCATTGGCAGCACAGTGACGATGGGTTTTTCCTTGCACAGGGCCTCCGCTTTTTGAATCAATTCCTCCTTGACCACGACTGGGATCGTTCTCGTTCCGGCGACCACCGTGCCGGCTGTCACAAAGCGGTCGCCGTGCAGTGTCGCCAGCATGAGATCGCCCAAGGAGTTGAACCGATAGAGTAGGTCGGCATCGACCTTGAGCAAGCCGGATATCTCCGCGACCAGATTGATTCGACCTTCGCTCGGATCGGTCAATTTTAGATTCGCCCCAGCGGCAGCTTTGGCCAATCGACGCGCCGCGTCTTCTTCGTGGAGCTCGTCTTTTTCCAGCTCCATGACATAAAGATTGCGCTTGCCGACGTCCAGAAGCTTGGTAATATCTTCCTGGCGCACGATGTGGCCGCGGCGAAACACCGGCCCTTTATGTTTGCCGGGCACGATCTCGGTAATATCATGGGCCAGGGGCAACCCCACAGCCTCTTCAACGGGTATGACTTTGAGCATGAAACTTGATTTGCCTCCCGAAGATAATGATTTTCATTTTATGCACTACGCTGCCGCCTTGTCTAGGAGCAACCGTAATCTGTGTGAGCCACCCAGGCCAAACTTCACCGAGCATTGACGGAGAGAAAAACTTGACTCGTACAGCGCGCGGCACATGTGACGGTTCGTCACGGTAGTTTCTTGATCTGCAAGTTGCGGAACTGCGTCCGCGACAGGAAATCATGCGCTTGCAGAGCGATATAGCCCGTCTGCTGCCGCGGGCTCTGGTAGTCGTTGACGAGCTGCCCGTTCAGCGTGACCCGGATTCTCGGCCCATTTGTCTCAATGAGATAGTTATTCCACGCACCGATTTGGACCTGCGTTGAAGCAGACGGAGCTTGCAAGTTGTAAATGGCGCCAGTGATTTTGAGCGGGTGACCTTCCGTGTTCGTGACTGAATCGAACCCTCGCTGGTCAATCTGTATTTCGTGACCCTTGGCATCGGCCTCTTGGAGCGCATTCGGAACATTCGGTTCAGGGATACGGATGTATACTCCAGAATTTTCTTCTCGCCGGCTGATTCGCCAATCGAGCGAGAGAATAAAGTTCGTGAATTGCTCTTTGATGTACCAGTAGAGTCCATACCACCCGGACGTCTCCATGACCGAACCATAGTGAATCATCGACGCGGGGCTGTTGGGTTGCTTAACCATCTGCCAGTCCGCTGGTGCCATTGAGAGCGGCACGAAGCCCGCCGCCGGATTCGGAGTTGCGGCAGAAACGATTGCGTTGGCAGTCCGCCGAGCCAGAGAAATCGCAGTGAGCGAGGGATTCGCCGAACCTAACGTGGGAAATACCGCAGGTCCAACGACGTAGGCGTTTGTCCGGCCGTGGATCTTGCCATTAGTAGCCGTGATCGATGCACCAGGTGCCCCCATAAAGAGTGTTCCTGCCTCGTGGTGTGTCGTCCCGAGAAAATCCTGCCAGAACCCTTGTCCATTGGCGTCCGGTTGGAGTGGCGTAGCCTGCCATTGATTGTTAGACGCATTCCAATATTCGATGTTGGCCGGATTCTTGGCTATTGCAATTGCCAGACTCAAGGCCGATTTGTCCATGGCAGCCCAGAGTTTACGGTCGTTCGGTGTCGCTACCAAATTTACGTACGCCCGACGCATACCCCATTGGTCGGTCTCCTGGCTCAGATCGATCCAACTCATCGCGGCATTGATATTGCTGACTGCCCGTTGGTCTTCCATTTCTCCGATGCCGCGGAATGTGATCGACACCCAATTGGGATCCTGGTTGGCTAGTAGACTATTGATGACATCAATGTCTGGAACCATGCTCCACATATTCTGCTCTGGATTCGGCACTGCTGTGTCAGCGGCGCTGACCTGATGGTGAAATCGACGCCCCATGGCACTGCCGCGGACAATGAGAGCAGTGGTTTCCACCTCGGTCGGCGCGCCTGCCAAGCCAAGCGCCGCACGCTTGATTCTGACGGTGATATTACTTCGCAGATGGGCCATAAGATTGCCGACGCGAGGAGAACCGAACTGCAAAGAGCCGACGCCAAAGGACTCAAGCGCAAGTCGGGTGGCTTCAATTGTGCCGTTGGCAATAACCACTGCACATCCCGAGCCCAGTTGAAGTAATTGGCGGACACCGTCGACGCTCAGGTCTATCGACGAGACGGTATTACCAGTGGTGTTGAGCCGGTGGACCTGCGCGCGCGGGACCAAGAATATCCGACGACTTAAATCGCCGTATCCCGTATTTCGACTGACATCATTTCGAAGCGCATCCATGATGAATGGCGCGCTGCTGAATTTGTCGAAAGCGAAGAGGCCAGAACGGGGGGACACGCCCTGGACCGCTAGAGGAGCCTCGTTGACCTCCGTAACGCCGTCCAACGGAATTGCTGCTTTAATGGCGTTCGTGAGCGCGTTGAAAAGCGCCGACTTGGTGATGAAATCCGTCGTAGTCGCAGTACCGATCTCTTCCGCTGTGGTGCCGTAACCTGCGGCACTCTTAAGGTAGTTCACCGCATCGTTCGGCCAGTTGGCCAGATCAGCGTCCGTTAGCGGCGGCGACCAACCTCCCCAAAAAAGCGAGCGCCCACCGATACAATAGGCCAAGCCAGGGAAACGTTCGTTGCTAATCCAGGGCATTCCCCAGATCACATTCTGTGCACCACTCGCGTCATCGCGCGTACGAAGATAATTAGGGCCACCAACCTTCCCACCCAATTGTTGGGGCAGGTTCTGAATATGTGACTGGAGCAGGAGAGCGCCAGCGTCAAGTAAAAGAATCCGCAACGCAGACGCGCTTCCGAGCCTGTAAAGTTTCTCGGCACAATATGCTCCGAACATGCCCGCTCCAATCACTACCACGTCAAACGGATAGGCGCCGGAACCTTGGGCAGCCGTGACTTCTTGCCAGTTGTTGCAGATGTAACGACCCATCACGTCATAGGTGAACGCAGTCTGTTGAACATCGTCGCGCGCCGTATTTGGACCTGAGATCAGTTCTTGAATCGGCATGGTAAATCCTCCTCTTCATAAAACTTGCGGATACATTATCAAATCTCAATTGTCCGCGAATAATCGCGTTAGCGTAATTTTGCTTTAATTATGAACCCGAGTTCACAGGGAAAAACTACACGTCAGTACGACACGCAAACCGTAAAAAAACATTTGACGGTTCTCATGGCTCCGTTTCGTATACGCGCAGCTCCGCATTTTGCCCTCCGCGGTGTGGAACCGCGAGATAGAGACGATTGAACTCGGGAGCGTAGAAGGACGTGCGCGCGCCTGATGCAGTGGTGATCTTTGTCAATATTATGTAATGGTCAGCACCCTGGTCTTGAACGATGCCGATAGAGCCCTCTCCGCCCGAGATGTAAATTCTTTTACGAGTTTCATCATAAAACATATCGTCGGCGTCGCCTGGGCTGTCCATACTAGTAATTAGCTTTCCCGACTCAGTGTTGAAAACTAAGAGCTTTGCAGGCTTGCGTGCCCCGACGAACAAACGGTGATGATCTTCGTCCAATGCCATGGGAAAGTTCCCTTTCGCAGCCGAGATTGGCCAAACTGTGGTCACGACGCGTTTTTCCCTGTCAACAACCGCTACCTCTTGCGAAGCGGGGATATTCACGAAGATTCGGCGGCTGGACTTTTCCAGTTGAAACGATTCGGGATGGCCGTCGAGCTTGACGGAGCCAAGTTGATCGCTGTTTGTCGCATCAATAACGCCGAGCCCGCCGCCGCCGTAACCGACGTAGACGCGGCGCGCGGCTGCATCGTATCGAACATTGTCGGCATCATCGGAAAATTTTGTGGTCTTGATGACCTGGAATGACGACCCATCAAATATATCGCAAGCGCCATTTTTCGAATTTGCGACGAAGATCCTGTTAAGCTCGGGAACAAAACCGATCCCCTGTGGTTCACGCAACCCAGTGATTGTCCGGATGCGCTTGCCCGCACGCAGATCCAGAACCTCGATGGTGTTGTTGCCAAGCGCGGCGATGAATAGCCGTTGGCCTTTAACATCCACCGCCATGTGATCAATGCGGCCCTCTACATTCGGCAAAGGAATCGTTTGCACCAATCGCAGCGGCATCGCTTCCTGGGCTTGAGCCCTACCTGCCAGTGCAGTAAGTCCGATCAGGAGAATATTGCAGAGACTTTTCATATTTGTCGGTCTCGCCAGCATCGGATGCTGTAAACATCCTAATACCAATCTGCTCATTCACCCTTCAGTGGCTTTTTCTTTTGAAGTACTCGTATAGGTCATCGAATACGGCGGCACCCCGAGCCAGGCGGTTCTCATCATCTTTGTGAGCCATGGCGATACCAGCTATGAGCTGCTCAATTCCCGGAGTCTCTTGGCGTCCAAACCTCGAATCCTTCAGATCGATGTCATGGACAATTTCCGCAATTCTACCGACGGCGGCGTCATTGAGCCCCGTCCGTTCAATCAGTACCTCCAAGGTGCAGCGATCGCCCTCATGCGTAAACTCCGCCTCGAACATATCAAAGCGCAATTCGCCGGGGAGCGGTTTGTACCCTTTTGGCGAAACAAATTTGAAACGCGCACCTGGATCAATGAATCGACGGACAAACCACGCGCTTGCCATGCGGTCTACGTGGATACCTTTACGGGTGACCCAGGTCTTGCCCCGCAAATCCTCTCGCGAAGTCGTCGCAGACTTGTCGACCTGCGTGCCTGATCTCTTTTCATGCATACGCGCTTCAATCCCAGAGACGAGCCCGTCGGCTGCTTCGCGACCTTGGGCGCCGAAAAAGTCAATGGCGACTACCTCGGCAAGACGCCGTTTAAGCTTGGCAAGTTCGATCTCGATTTGTGTTCGGCGGCCGTCCTCGATCTGACCTTCCGGCAACGGAATCGCAGCGAGACGGCGAGCCTCTTCGGCAATCTCGCCGTAATCTGTACTTCGCGCTGCTTGAAACAAAGCTTCCACTTGGTCGTCCGAAAGACCATCGACGAAACGCGCCTCGCACAGTGACGCTTCTCCCCGACCTTCTACGATTTCCCGCAACACCCACTGAAAATCTTCTTGTGTCTGTTCGTTCTTGGGAAGGGCATAAACTGAGTTCTTAATGGCAACGGCGCCAAGCCGCTGGAGCCTGCGCCAAATTTTTACCCGGAAATAGTCTGGCTTCGGTGGAAGCTGGTGAATAAGCAGCAGCCACCGACCTTCTGAATCTTGCATCAGGTTTCCTTTGACTTGAAGATACAACTGCTATATTGACGATTCAACTGCTATAAACAAAGTTCTTGAAAAGGAGAAGACTCGGTGGAAATTTCAATTCCCGAACCGGCTGAAGCCGCACCCGCCACGATTGGACTGTGGCCACTGACCAGCTACTTTCTAAAGCTCGGGACCATCGGCTTTGGCGGGCCGGTCGCATTGGTTGGCTTCATGCACAGAGATTTAGTTGAGAAACGGCGTTGGATCACAGAGGATACATATAAGCTGTCACTCGCTCTTGCCCAGATCATGCCGGGACCACTCGCGGCACAAACCGCAATCGCCGTTGGTTATTTCGAAGGCGGTGTTCTAGGCGCAACCCTTGTCGGTCTCGCCTTCGTGCTTCCTTCGTTTCTGATGGTGGTTGCGATCTCGATGCTCTATGTCGCGTATGGCGGTCTCTGGTGGATGCAGGCGCTTTTCTACGGCATCGGAGCCACAGTCATCGCCATCATTGCCATCGCGGCTTACAAACTGTCGCGTGGCACGAACAAGGCTGATCCTTTGCTTTGGACTATCTTCGCGGCGCTCACCGCGGTAACCGTTTGGGCTCAGGCAGAGCTCGCTGCGTTCTTCATAATTGCCGGGCTCGTTGCACTCCTCGTTCGTGCATGGCCTGGATGGAAACGCGGTGTCATCATCTCATTGAGCAGCGCTGTCGTGGGTTTAGTTGTCTGGTTGATCGAGACGTGGGGCCAGCTGGCGGGGAGCGCATCCGGTTCGAGAGATATTCTGGCGCAGATTCTTTTGTTTTTTACCAAAGCCGGGGCTTTTGTATTCGGCAGCGGGCTCGCAATCGTGCCGTTTTTGCAGCAAGGAGTGGTTCAGCAATTCGGTTGGCTTAACGAGCATCAGTTCTTGGATGCTGTCGCAGTAGCGATGATAACTCCCGGACCGGTCGTTATCACCGTTGCATTCATCGGGTATCTCGTCGCCGGTTTCGCTGGATCGGTGATGGCGGCGATCGGCATATTTCTGCCCGTCTATGTTTTTACTATCGTGCCCGCACCATGGTTTAAACGACACCGCGATAATCGACAATTAAAGGCTTTCGTCGACGGCGCCACCGCCGCCGCGACAGGCGCCATCACCGGCGCCGTGATTGTGTTAAGTACCCGAGCGATCAGAGATTTGCCAACGGCATTGATCGCACTCATTAGCTTCGCGGTGTTATGCCGCTACAAAATATCTGAGCCGATTATCGTCTCCATCGCCGGACTGATCGGGTTGATACTCTGGCCGCTGTTGCACGGGTAATATCATAACTGACGGAAGGCAAAACGATGAAATGGGTAACTCGGGCTCGTCCCAAGGTCGATCGCGTGGCATGTCCGTGGCTAATCAAGCGATTCGTTGATCCACAGGCTGAGTTTTTATACGTGCCTGCAGACCAGGTGATGGAAGTAGCAATGCGCGAAGGCGCTATCCCGTTCGATGTGGAGAATGTCGAACTCGGCCACAATGGTCCGGAATGTACTTTCGACGCCATAATTAAGAAGTACAACCTCACCGATCGCGCGCTTCAGCGACTTGCACCGATCGTCAGAGGGGCCGATACAACGGCGAAGGATCTGACACCAGAGTCACGAGGCCTGGAGGCAATTGCGGACGGTTTTCGACTCGTCTATCAAAACGATCACGAACTCTTGGAGAGGGAATCGTCCGTGTACGATGCGCTATATGCCTACTGCCAGTCCCAGAATTAGCGAAGCCTTAGAAGCCGCACCGGGGAAAGGAAGAGGAGCCATGACATACGAAATGAAGCCGCTATCTTGCAACCCCGCAAAACTAAAGGGCCTGTCCGAAATACTTTTCGTTAGCCATTATGAAAACAACTACGGCGGTGCGGTAAAGCGTCTCAATGCCATCACAGCGCAGCTAGAGTCTCTAGATTTTGCCACTGCGCCGGTTTTCGTGATCAACGGGCTGAAGCGTGAAGAACTCATCGCAGCAATTCCATGATCCTGCATGAACTCTATTTTGACAGCCTGGGCGGCGAGAGCCGGCCGGATGGAGACTTGAGAGTTGCACTTGCTCGAGCCTTTGGCAGTGTAGAAAAATGGCAGACCCAGTTTGCGGCAATGGGCAAAGCGCTGGGTGGCGGTTCAGGTTGGGTGCTGCTCACCTACTCACATCGAGACACAAAACTCGTTAACCAGTGGGCTGCGGATCATACCTGCTGTCTGGCCGGAGCACGTCCGATTCTCGCTCTCGATATGTACGAGCATTCCTACCATTTGGACTACGGTGCGAAAGCGGCGGCATACGTCGATGCCTTTATGCAAAACATCAACTGGGAAAACGTCTCGCGCCTACTGCGCGACGATGTGTGACAGAAAAATGGAAAGACGTTGAGGTAGTTTGATAGTTCGCGCCACGGCATCAAAAAGCAATTTGTAGAAAGGATAAGCTGACTTAACAAAAAGCTCCTTTGAGAGTGACCCGATGTTTAAACTGCAAGCATATCATTCAGTGTATCCTATCATCTTAGGTGGCGGCATTATCTTCATGGTTGCCTTGTCGCTACGCACAAGCGCCACGGCGGCAGACTCCGCGGGAAAGTCTCCTGCACCCGCGATCAAAACCGTACCCGGTATGCCGCCGGTCATCGACCCGAACAACCTCTATAGCGAAACTCAAGCCGGCAAGCTCAGTCCCGCAGTGAGCGGTGCGCTGCCACGCGTTTACGTACCCAACCGGCAGTCCAACGACGTAACGGTGATTGATCCCACGACTCTCAAGGTGGTCGATCATTTTCGGGTAGGGATTAACCCGCAGCATGTCGTTCCCTCATGGGATCTAAAGACGCTATGGGTAGCCAACAACGCTGAACATCGCATTACGGGAAGTTTGACGCCGATCAATCCGACAACAGGTAAGCCTGGGAAAAACATTCCGGTGGACGATC
>Ga0316628_100001686_pt1 | contig 15822 bp, 16 predicted proteins | sample OWC_Aug_M2_C1_D5_FD_207648 | JGI IMG/M metagenome (GOLD analysis project Ga0316628, IMG submission 207648) | Wetland soil microbial communities from Old Woman Creek delta, Ohio, United States - OWC_Aug_M2_C1_D5_C | ecosystem: Environmental > Terrestrial > Soil > Wetlands | place: USA: Ohio... | reverse complement strand
CGCTCCTGGTGTCGAGGACAAAGGCCGATGCAAGCGCGGCGATCAGCAGCGCGACCCAGAGTACCACGATCAGGGCAATGCCGCGTTCGCCGATGGACCGCGCCACTGTGGCCGCCTTTCCCGCTCTGCGCTAGCGCTTGGCGTGCTCCAGCTGTGCGGCATCGCGCAGCATCCGTCGCACATCGTCGGTGACGGCGCGTGCATCCTCCTGATTGCGCACGACGCGCGGGGTGATCATCACCAGAAGCTCCGTGCGCTGGGTGGAGTCCGACGTCGCGCCGAACAGATTGCCGAGGACCGGAATATCGGACAGCAGCGGCACGCCGCTGCGGGTATTGTTCGTGTTCTGCCGGATCAGCCCGCCGAGCGCGATGGTTTCGCCGGTGTGGACCGCGACCGAACTTCGGATCCGCCGCTGGCGGATCGTCGGCGAGTCGATGTTCGAGCTCGTGGTCGCCACCGGATCGCTGACTTCCTGCTCGATCTCAAGCGTAACGAGACCGCTCGGATTGACGCGCGGCGTCACGCGGAGAACCACGCCGGTATCGCGGAACTGGATCTGGCTCACCGTCGGCGCGTTCGTCGTGATGTTGCTGATCGAGGACTGCGTCGCGATCGGCACCTGGTCGCCGACCTGCAGCTCGGCGGTGCGGTTGTCGAGCACCATGAGCTGGGGTGCCGAGATGACATTGACGTCGGTGACGCTCTTGAGCGCGTCCAGCACGACCTGAACGTCGCCCCCCGCCTTGAACAGATAGGAAAAGCCTGGGAACGTCGAGGCGATGGCGCCGTCGGCTGCATTGCTCAACGTGAACGTGTTGGTCGCACTGCCCTTCTTGGCACGGAAGAACCACTCGACGCCGTACCGGAGATCGCGATTCAGAGTGACCTCGGCGATGGTCGCTTCGATCAGAACCTGGAGCGGGACGATGTCGAGCTTGTGCAGCGCCGACTCGATCATCCGGTACATTCGCGGCCGCGCCTTGATCACCAGCGCGTTGTTCACGTCATCGGCGATGATCCGGACGCTGCTTTCGTTGGCGAGCGACGCGACTTCCGACGAAGTGCGTGCGCCGTCTCCGGCGGAAGGCGCCGGACCGCGGGCCGGGGCGCCGGCGACGGATGGCGCCTGGGCCGGCGTGGCCTGGGCGGCATCCAGGACCGGGCCGACGGCCTGCGCGAACAGGCGGGATCCCGTTGTACCCGAAGGCATGGGGGTCAGACCGCCGGGCTGGCCGCCGAAATTGCTGCCGAAGCGGGGCTCGTCGAGGCGGTCGCGGCTGCGAAGCTGGGCCGGTGCGAGTCCGGGGGCGAGCAGGGCGGAGGAGGCCGCGCCGCCGGAGCCGGTCGCAAAGACACGGCTCAGCGTTGCCGCCAGGTCCGCCGCACGACCGTTCTGCACGTAGTAGACGTAGACGCGTTCCTCATCCAGATCGCCGACGTCGAGCCGGCCGATCCAGTCGCGCGCCTTGTCCAGATACTCGGGCCGCGAGGCGATGAGGAGGATCGCGTTGCGCCGCTCGATCGGATAGTACCGCACCAGACCGGCCAGCGGCCCATCGCTTTCGCTGCCGAACACCTTCTTGAGGTCCGCAAGGACGTCCTTCGGCTGGGCGAACTGCAGCGGGACGATCGCGAACGACATGCCGGACAGCCAGTCGGCATCGAACATGTTGACGACCTCGAGCATGGTCTCGCGCTCGCTGCTCGTACCGCCCACAATCAGCAGGTTTCGTTCGGTATCGGTTCTCAGGATTCCGCCGGCCGGCGCCAGCGGCTCCAGCACCTTCGCGATCTCGGCCGCGGAGGCGTGCTGCAACGGGACGACCTGTATGCCGAACGCCTCGCCCGGTTGTCCGGACGTCCGGCCGATATTCGGAATGGTCGTTCCCCGCGCCGCGGCCTCGATCGGGGTGACGCGGTACAGATTGCCGGTCCGCACCAGCGCGGCACCGCTCATGCGAAGCGCGTCTTCCAGCACCGGCAGCACGGCATTGCGGGCGATCGGACGGCTGGTGCGCAGCGTCATGCCACCCTTGATTTTCGGATCGACGGCGTAATTCAGGCCGAGCGTCGTGCCGAGCACCGTCGCGACGACGTCCTTGATCTCGGCGTCGACGAAATTGAGCGAAATCTGCCCCGTGCCGGCAACGGTTCGAACCGACTCCGTGGCGGCATTTTCATTGAGGAACTTGCCGCTGCCGCGCAGCGTGACCGTCGCTGGCGCCGGTTCTGCCTCGGCGGACGGCCGCGCGGGCGTCTCGGTCGCCAGCGGGGGCTTGCTGTCGACGCCGACGGGTTGCGCCGGCGCGGTCGCTGCGATATCCCGCAGCGGCGACTCGTTGCAAGACGCGAGCAGAGCCGTCACGGCCAGGCCGAGGACGATGAGCTTGTGGGCACGAATGGTCACTGCTGGCGTCCTCTTCCGGGGCTCATTTCGATGAACCGGGATTTGCGGGTGCGGGCCGAGAAGCGGCGTGGGCATCCTGAAGCACGATTTCCTCGGTTGCCGCGCCCGAGCTGAGCCGTATGCGGTCGGGCAAGATGGACTGGATCCGCCAGCCGTCGACCGCATCGCCGACCGATAGCACGCGCACGCGTCTGTCCTGCGGCAGGTACAGATGCGCGAAACGCCGGTCGCCATTGATGACGATTCCGGACAGCATCACGTTGAGCGTGGCCGCCGTGGAACCGCGGTCGGGGCGGGCGGCGACGGCGATCGGACGCCGGGTCGGATTGAACAGTGGCCGGTCGACCATGTCGCGGAAGGCTTCGATCGGCGGCAGGACCGGCTGCTCGGCGGATTCGTTGCCCGGCGCGCTCCGGGCGATCGAAGGCGCCGGTCCGGCGGTCGCCGAGCGGGACGGCATATCGCCGACGACGCCGTAAATCGCGGCGGCGAGCGCGAGGCACAGTGCCGACAGGCCGGCGGTCAGAAGGCGTCCGCCCATGAGCCCCTCACGATTTCTCTCCCCGCCAGAGATAGCCGTAGATGTCGTAGCTGACGCTAAGCCGATCGGCGCCGGTGCCCACGATGCGGCCGCGCATCGGATCGGCTACCGCATTGGGAGCGTCCGGTGCATGGATCGCTACATTGTCGATGAACAGCAGCGGATGCTCGGATTCCAGGCGGTGGAAAATCTGCCGCAGCGCGCCGATCGAGCCGTTCATCTGTGCGCGTACCGTGATCTGCGGCGAACCGCCTGCGTTCTGGCGCTCGATGATCTGCGTCGTGACCAGTTCGCCGCCGGCGGCCTCGACCACGGTCTTCAGATGGCTTTGCAACTGCGCGCCGGCGAGCGTCGCGTTGGTTGCGACCAGATAGGTCCGCTTCGACGGCTGGTCCGAGCGCAGCGACGCGAGTTCGGCGGTCAGGGACCGGACATCCGCCTGCCGTGCTCTGTAGCCGTCAAGCAGACGCTGCGAACGTTCGATGGCGGCGCCGTAGTCGCGCTTCATGGCGAGCAACGGATCGATCACGCCGAACACCAGAAGGATCGCGCCGAGGGCGAGCAATGCCAGTGCCAGAGTGCGCGACATGGATCGGGACAGCGGGCCGGCCGGCAGAATCGTCATCGCGGCCTGTCCTTCGTCCTGGCGGTGGCGAAGGTAAGCTGAAACATCTCGCTGCCGGTAGCCGGGTCGCGACGTATCGGGCCGGTCAGATGCACGCCCTCGAACGATGGCGACCGCTCGATCCGGCTGATCACGGTCGAGGTCTCGGAAGAACGGCCGGAGATCGTTGCCGTGCCGTCACGGAATTCGAAATCCGAGAGCCACGTGTCGTCCGGCAACAGCTGCGACAGATCGTTGAGCAGCCTGGTGACCGACGGCACGGCACGCTTGCGGTCGACGATGAATCGCGCCTGTCGTTTGGCCTCGGCGATCTGCCGGGAGATCGCTTCGGCGGTCCGCGCCGCGCCGCGTGCAGTCTGAACCTCGGCATCGAGCGCCTGCGCAACCCGCCGGTCGTGGTCGAGGCTCAGGTAGAGGAGCGCTACGGCCAGTATGGCGGCCGCGATGCCGAGACTCCGGGAAAGCGAGGACGACTTCCGACGGCGATCGGCACCGGAATCCGCCGGCGTCAGCAGATTGAAACGCGTTGCGGCGTCGCCTGTGTCGTCGGCGAGCGTAATCGATTGCGGGCGCAGACCGAGGCCGGCCAGGCGTGCGACCGCCTCATCGACCACCGCGCGCGGCGCCATGACGAGCGCGATCCGGACGGCGCCGTTACGCGCATCCTGTCCGAGCGGCCGGCAGTCGAAATGCACCTCCGCCGGCTTGAACGGTGTCAGGCGGTCGAGCTGAAAGCCGACCGCGTCGCGCAGGTTTTCCTGCGCCGCCGCCGGCAGGCGGATCTCATCGCGCAGAATTCGGTCGTCGCGGAGGCGAAGGACCACGGGCCATTCGCCCAGCCGCATGCCTTGCACGCAACGTTGCAGCGCCGTGCGGTGCGAAGCCGGGTCGCCGGCGCTCAGATCGACGACCCCGAGGCTCCGCCGTTCTTCGCCGCGGATCGCCGTCAGCGTTACCGCGACGCCGTCGTCATCGACGATCAGCTCGCGGCGGGCATGCGTCATCGCGCGCCGCACCGATGTCGGAATCAGTGCGGCCAGTTCGTCGGCCCACCAGTGTAGGAACCCCTCGAGACGCCCCCGCGTCCCTGCGACCATCTCCGCCATCGATGTCGCCCGTTGTGATACCCGGCGGCGTCTTCACGCTGACGCGGCCGGTGAGACACCAATTCTGGCCCTTTGCGTTGCGTCTGGCAATTGCGGTCGCACGGACGGCATTAACCAGTCGGCCTGCCGGTCATTGGCGCGACCAGCAGATCGGGCCAATTTCGTCCGTCGCCCGGTGGGAAACGGACCCGAAAGCGGATCAGCAACGGCAGTTCGGTGCGGTCGTGCCAATCGGGAAGCCAGGTCGGCGCCGCATTCGCGTCCCGCCGCCCGAAATAGGCAATATCCATGTCGGCGATCCCGTGTATCAGAACCTCGGTCCGGCCCGCCCCGAGCGGCGCAAGCGTATCGGTGCCGAAGGCGAACAGCTTCCAGCCGAAGACGAGTGACCGGTCGCCGGTGCGGCCGGTCGTCGAAATCGCGTACTCGTACACGCCGTCGCTCAGGGCCGCCGCCGGCGCCGGACCGAGAAAGCGCATGTCGGTCGCGGTTCCATCGAAGGCGACGAAGGCCTTCCTGCGATCGGCAAACGGACGCAGCGGCCATGCCTGCTCGACCTGGCGGCGCAGCAGCGCCTGGGCTGTCTGAAGATCGGTCGCGCTGCGCAGCCCTTCGGCGCTGCGCTGCCAGGCGGCGGCGCCGAAGCGCAGCCCGCCGGTGACGGCCGCGAACAGCAGGCCGAGCAGGGTGATCGAAATCAGCAGCTCCAGCAGTGTGAAGCCGTCCTCCGCGCCCCGAGCTGCGCCCCGGCGTGTCATTGCCCGACGAGGCGAAGGGTTGCGAGCGTGACGCTGCGCGGTGCGGGCCGATCGTTCCACGACACGACGAGCCGTACATCGAGCAGCCGCGCGACGGTCGGAGTGCCCGAGGCGTCGGCCTGGTCGCCGTACGGCTTTACGCTGAGGCGCCAGGCGAAGCGTTCGTCGAAGCGTCCGGACGATACGCCTTCGGGGAGCGGCTCCGATGCGCCGAGGGCGGCAAGCTTCGACTGCCCGGCGAGCACCGCCGCCGTGTAGTCCTGCGACAGCCGTGTTCCCAGGAAGCCGAGCGAAAAGATCCGGAAGGCCGCCCCGAACGCGAGCGCGAGAATTACGAATGCGACGATGACTTCGAGCAGCGTGAAGCCCGCCTGCGCCTGATGCCGGTCAGTTCGCATGACCGGCGAACTCGATCCGCCCGGTGAGCCAATCCACCCGGACCTCGTAGGCGTCGCTGCCGGACCGGGTGGCGGACCCGACCAGAATCTGCCCGCCGGTCGAACTGCCGTCGGGGTAGAAGAGGATCTCCCCCCTGCCGTCATCGGCGATGAGCGATTCGGCGGTGCCAAGCGCGATCTCGACCGAAGCCGGCAAGGCGGCGGCCGGGCGATTGCCGGCGCGGAAGGCCCGTCGCTCGACATCGAGGATGAACGCTGTCCGGTCGTTGGCGAAAATCGCCTGCTCGCGCGTCTCGCGCAGCCCGGCCGCGATCAGGCGGCTCGCCCGGGCGGCGTCGGTTGCCGCCGATGGCGTCGTCAGCCGCGGAATCACCAGCGCGGCTGCCAGGGCTGCGACCGCAAGCACGACCATCAGCTCGAGCAGCGTGAAGCCGGCCGAACCTGCAGCCGCCGGCGGCCGACGCTCAATTGTTGTAGACGTCTTTATTCTCGCCATCGCCGCCTTCGGCCTTGTCCGCACCGAGGCTGTAGATGTCGAACTCGCCCTTCCGGCCCGGGATCCTGTAGTGATAGGGCTGGCCCCAGGGGTCGGTCAGCCCCTGCATCGACTTGAGATAGGGGCCGCGCCAGCGGTCGATGCTGCCGGGCCGCTCGACCAGAGCCTTCAGGCCTTCCTCGGTGGTCGGGTACCGGCCGACGTCGAGCCGGAACAGATCGAGCCCGGCCTCGATGTTCTTGATCTGCAGCAGCGCGGTGTCCGATTTCGCACCGCCGAGCGTTTCGAGCACGCGCGGGCCGACCAGCGCCGCGAGCAGCCCGAGAATCGCGAGTACAACGAGGAGCTCGAGCAGCGTGAAGCCGCCATTCGCAGCCGGCCAGCGTCGGCCGAAGCCGTTCGATGACCGCAATTCCGTTTTCTCCGTCATGAACAGGTCGGTCGCTCCGTCTTACCGTGCCAGCTGGTTGATGCTCAGGATCGCCAGGAACACCGAGGCGATGATCGCGGCGATGAACAGCCCGAGCAGGATGGTCAGGCCGGGCAGCAGGAGCGACATGAGTCGCCGCATGGTTCGCTGCGATTCCTCGTCATAGATGTCGGCGGCGCGCAGCAGCATCAGCTCGATCTGGCCGGTTTCCTCGCCGATCATGATGAGATGCTTTACCAGCGCCGGGAACCGCCGCACGTCGGCCAATGCCTGCGAGATCGCGACGCCCGATTTGACCCGGTCGGCGACCTCCGCCAGCGACTGCGCGAGCGCCCGGTTGACGACGGTCTGACGAACGATATCGATCGCCGCGATGGTTGCCACGCCGTTCTGCAGCAGGGTGCCGAGCGTCCGCGTCATTCGCGCGACCTCGATCTTCGCGATCAGCGCGCCGACCACCGGCAGATCGAGCAGCCGGGCATCCCAGGCCCGGCGCACGTCGGGATCGCGCAGCCGGCGCCGAACGGCGAACCACGCCGCTGCCGCGACGCCGAGCCCGATCAGGCCGTAATCCTGCACAGCGTGGCTTGCCGCGAGCATGGCGCGCGTCAGCAGGGGCATGGTCTTCCCGCTGCCGACGAACAGCGGTTCGAATTGCGGCAGGACGACGGTGACCATGATGACGACGGATGCGATCGCCATCAGAAGCAGGATCGTCGGATAGACCAGGGTCGAGCGGAGGTTTTCGCGTGCAGCGTGGGTCCGCTCCAGGACGTCCGCCAGCCGGCCGAACACCACGGCCAGCGCGCCGCCGGCTTCACCGGCCCGCACCATGCTCACATAGGACGGTGGCAGCTGTTCGCTGTGGACGTCCAGCGCGTCCGCGAGCGATTTGCCGTTCCGCACTCCGTCGAGAACCGACTGCGCCATGCTGCGCAGCGCCGATTTCTCGGCCAGCGAGGCGACGATCTGCAACGCGCGCTCGAGGTCGACTCCGGACAGCAGCAGCGTCGCCAGCTCGCGGGTGAAGATCATGATGTCGTGCCGCGAGGCGCGGCGCGACCCGAACAGGTCCCGCGTCAGCCAGCCCGGCGCGGCGGCATGCCGAACTTCGTCGGCCCGGATCGGCACGTGACCGGATTCATTGAGCCAGCGGATCACCGCCGAGCGGTCGAGAGCCTCGCGCTCGCCCTCGACCACGTCGCCGGTTGTCTGCACGGCCTTGTAGCGAAACAGCGGCATTACACTTCGCGCGTGACGCGGAGGACTTCCTCGACGGTGGTCGATCCCGCGAGCGCCTTCAGCAGGCCGTCCTCGTACATCGTCCGCATGCCGGAGGCGGCCGCGGCTCTGGCCAGTTCGTCCTCGCCGGCCTGTTTGACAATCAGCCGCGCGATCTCCCGGTCGACGGTCAGAACCTCGTTGATGCACAGCCGGCCGCTATAGCCGGTGCGGTTGCAGGCATCGCAGCCGCCGGGCGCGTACAATGCCGGCTCCCTGCCGCCGGCGAGCCGGGAGAGGCCGAGCCGCTCGGCGAGCTGCGGCGTGGCGGGGTGCGGCTGACGGCATTTCTCGCACAGCCGCCGGACCAGCCGCTGGGCAAGCACCCCGGACAGCGTCGACGTCAGCAGATAGCCTTCGACGCCCATTTCGAGCAGGCGCGTGACCGTGCCGACGGCGGAATTGGTGTGCAGCGTGGACAGCACCAGATGGCCGGTGAGCGCCGCCTGCACCGCGATCTGCGCGGTCTCGAGGTCGCGGATCTCGCCGACCATGATGATATCGGGGTCCTGACGCAGGATCGACCGCAGGATGTCGGCGAAGCCGAGGCCGATCTGCGGCTTGATGCCGATCTGATTGATGCCTTCGATCTGATATTCGATCGGATCCTCGACAGTGAGGATCTTGCACTCCGTGGAGTTCAGCTCCTTCAGCGCGGTATAGAGCGTCGTCGTCTTGCCGCTGCCGGTGGGCCCTGTGACCAGCACAATTCCGTTGGGGCGCGCGAGCAGCGATCTGAACGCGTCGCGATTGTCATCGGCAAAGCCGAGCCGGGCGAAATCGAGCACGACGCTCGATTTGTCGAGCACGCGCAGCACCACGCTTTCGCCATGCTCGATCGGCATGGTGGAGACGCGGAGATCGATCTCGTTGCCGCGCACCGACAGGCGGATGCGGCCGTCCTGCGGCAGCCGTCGTTCGGCGATGTTCAGCTTCGCCATGATCTTGATGCGCGAAATGACGGCGAAGCGGAGCCGGCTAGGATGCGAGGCGACGTCGTGCAGCACGCCGTCGATGCGATAGCGCACGCGCAAGCGGTTCTCGAACGGCTCGATGTGGATGTCGGAGGCGCGGCGCGCCACGGAATCGGTGATCAGCAGGCCGACGAGGCGGATGACGGGCGCCTCGCTGGCGAGATCTTTCAGCCGCTCAGCGTCGTCGGCGGCGCCGTCGATCTCGGAATCCAGCCCGTCGACGATCCGCTCGATCGCCGAGCGCCCGGTTCCGTACAGCCGTTCGATCGCCCGATCCAGGTCTGACGGCACCGCGACCCGCGTTTCGACCCGCCTGGCGCATTTCACCTCGAGCGCCCGCACCGCGAAACGGTCGAGCGGATCGGTCATGGCGACGACGATGGCGTCGCCGCGCTCGTCGATCGGGATCATGCGCCGCCCGCGGAGAAAGTCGGGCGTGACGGTTTCCTGGAGCAGCGGCGCGAGCGGATAGTCGTTCGTGCCGGCGAGCGGCAGTCCGAGCCGCTCGGCGAGCGCTTCGGCGATATCACGCTCCGACACTAGGCCGAGCGCCGCGAGGATTTCGCAGAGACGGCCGCTGGCCTCCACCTGGGCGCGGCGCGCGCGGGCGTAGCCGGCACGGTCCAGCTTGCCCCGTTCGATCAGCAGCTCGCCGAGCGCTTCTTCGACCGCGGAAATCGAACCGTCGTCGAGCATTCCGATCCCCGCTTCTCGTGCGCTCGCCGCCACGCCGCCGTCGCGCTACGCGACGGGCCAGGGCAGCATGAGCGGACCATACAGCCAGACCAGCCAGATCCCGAGGCAAAGATACGGGCCGAATGCGATCCGCCGGTCTGACGTCACGGTAGCGCCGAAGGGTACGCCCATCAATACGACTGCCAGGGCGGTTCCGCAGGCCCACAGCACGACGCCGGGAAGGCCGGCGAATCCGGTCCAAGCGCCGGCCGCCGCAAGCAGCTTGGCGTCGCCGAGGCCGAGTCCGTCGCGGCCACGCAGCCGGCGGTAGGTCCAGCCGATCGCGGCGAAGACGACGAAGCCGGCCATTGCGGCCATTGCATGCTCGACGACATTCGATCGATCGATCAGCCAGAAGGCGCCGATCCCGGCGGGGATCAGGGTTAACGTCAGCGCGTCGGGCAGGATCTGCCAGCGCGCATCGATGGCCGCGAGGGTCAGCAGCGTCCATCCCAGCGCGCAGCTCGCCCACAACAGCCAGCCGTGGCAGACCGTCGACGCCGAGATGGCGATCGCCAGCGCGCCGATTTCCATCAAGGGCAGCAGCCAGTCGATCCGGCCCCCGCAGCTCCGGCAGCGCCCGCGTTGCAGCGCCCAGCTCAGCAGCGGCAGCAGCGACGCCGGGCCAAGCGCAATCCCGCAGGCACGGCATTTCGACCGTCCGGCCACGACGCTCTCGCGCCGCGGCATCCGGTCGGCGACGACGCCGAGGAAGCTGCCGACGAACGGCGCGGCGACGAGCGCGGCAATGTCGATGGGATCGATCAAGGGTCGTCCGCCGGCCTATTTCCGCGCCCGCCATTGCCGGGCATAGACGGATTCCTCGGCGTACTTGCGTTGCGTCGCCTGCTGCTGCTCCGCCTTTTCTGCCGGTGTCGCGGCGCGTGCCTCGTGATCGACGGGGAATGTTTCGCGGCGGATCGGGATGACCTGGATCAGCGGCGTGCCGCGCGGCAGCGTCACGTCGGCGGCGCCGCCGGTCCACACGAACGGAAAGTTGACCGCCGCCGCGAACCGGTCGCAGTCGACCAGCCCCGAGAAGCACTGGAACGGCAGCTCGAAATGATTGAGCGGGTGCGTGAACAGCACCGAATAGCCGTCCGGCACCTTCAGTCGCCAGGGATTGATCCATTTGAGCGGCAGGCGCCGGTCGAACGGCGGATTCGGATAGCCCACCTGGCCCGGATGGTGCTGCTCGACCGGCGCGAACGGCGCGGCCGGCGGCCACCCGAGCTGAATGCCGAGGCCCGTCTCGTCGACGACGAAGCGGACATCGGTGGCGAGCGGAATGATCCAGCCGAGGGAAAACGCGTCGGTGACCGGCAGGCAGGCCTTCACCGTCAGGCCGGGCAGGCCGTGCGCATCCGGCATGCCCATGCTGCGCTCCAGCTTGCGGAACCAGTCCGGCGTCAGCTGGCCGGCCGGCACGGGCGGCGGCAGGGCGGCGGCCATCGAAGGTTCGCAGAGAAACGCGATGCGGGCGTCGTCAGCGGCGGCGCCCGTTGCCGCATTGCCCGGCCGAATGTCGTCACTTACCATCATCACCACCGTCGGTGCGTCCCAGTATAGAGACCGGCCGTCAATGCGACGCGCCGAAACGGACCCGGGCACCTATCGTGAACAGTGTCGGAAATTTTTACAGTTTTCCAGACAGCAAACCGAAAGATTCTCGTAAGTCGCTGCAATTCAACGATTAACCATTTTGGCACGGCTTTTGCATGAATCGTGGCACGGGATCGCGCGGCTGTCGCGCAGACCGAGCCGTCTGCATCCGCAAGTGACACGGGCGGGTGTTGAGATCCTGAGGACGGGGTCTGCGAAGGGCGAAAACGGCGCCGGCTCTGGAGCGGTAGGGGAGTGAACACATGAACGGAACTGCGCCCATTGTGAATGCCGCCTCGGAAGGCGCCGGCCGCTTCGGCCTGCGCTACGTCGCTTGGCTGGCGCCGGTGGCTGCCGCCGCTGCGCTGGCGATGTCCAGCCCAGCTGCCGCGTTCACCCTTACGTCCTCGGCCTCCGGTTCGCCGCTGCTGGCGAACGTCGACAGCGCGTCGTCGACCAGCACCTCGATGACGATCCCGGTGGGTGCGTTCGCACCCAACAGCAACGTCATTCAGGACGTCAACATCAGCATACAGCTCGGCAGTCTCGACAATGCGGTCGGCTTTGCCGACGGCAATCCGGCGACCCTGTTCTGGGACGAGCTGATCATCACGGTCACCCACGGCGCCACGTCGGTCAACGTGCTGCAGGGCCAGGGCGGTCCGTCCGAGAGCGCCTTCAACCTGACGTTCGACGATGCGGCAGGATCGGGTGTCGGCCTCAACAACGCGGTCGGCACCTTCAAGCCGGACAACGCGCTGAGCGCCTTCAACGGGCTCAACGGCGAGGGCGCGTGGACGATTTCGTTCCTCGATGGTTATCAATTCCCGGGCGACGGCGATTTTCTCACCTCCTGGAGCGTGATCGTCACGACGCAGGATGCGGTCACGCCGCCGCCGGTTCCGGCGCCCGGTGCGCTGGTGCTGTTCGCGCTCGGCGCGGCGGGAACCTGGTTCGGACGCCGCCGTCGTTCGTGAGTCGCGCGCGAGCGTGCTAACGTCATCGCGCAGTCATCAAGTCGCCAAATGCACGATGGTAAATTCGAGCTCGTCGCGGGTGGACCGGGCGAGGAGACGTGACTGTCAGGGATCGTTCGATGCGTGCCGGCGCCAGCTGAAATGTAGTCGTTCGGCGTTTACCGGCAGGGGGGAGACATGGTTCGGAAATTGAAGGGCACGGCCTCGGCCGTCGCGGTAGCGGTCGCGCTTGGTACGGCGACGCTGGTGAATTCGTCGGCCGCGCTTGCCACCGATCAGTTCGTCGGCCAGATCCAGTACTTCCCATACAACTTCGCGCCGAACGGCTGGGCATTCTGCAACGGCCAGCTGATGGCGATTTCGCAGAATACCGCGCTGTTTTCGCTGCTCGGCACCCAGTTTGGCGGCAACGGCATATCAAATTTCGCGCTGCCGAATCTGCAGGGCCGGTTTCCCGTCGGCCAGGGCCAGGGGCCGGGCCTCAGCGATTACGTCATGGGCCAGGAGGGCGGCAGCGCCACCAATACGCTGACCACGAGCGAAATGCCGCAGCACAGCCATCCGATCGGCGGCACGCTGACGGTCTCCGGCAGTCCGACCGCGACGCTGCGCGCGAATTCCGCCGATGGCGATCAGAATGCGCCGGCCGCACATTCGGTCGCGCCCGGCGGGTCCAGGACCCTGCAGTTCAACACGGCGGCGCCCAGCGTGGCGATGAACGCCGGGTCGATCACGGTCGCGAACACGCTCAGCGCGACGTTGCCAGCGCAGACCGGCGTCGCCGGCGGCGGCCAGCCATACAACAACCTGCCGCCCTATCTGGCGGTCAACTGCAATATCGCGCTGGTAGGGATTTTCCCGGCGCGGAATTGATCCAGGCGGCCTCGCGCGCAGGCTGCCGCAACGGAACAGGGCCGACGCCGGCCGCGGCGTCGAGGGGGAGAGGCGGAAATGCACAGCACCGGAAAACTGAAGACGAGACTGGCGCGCGGCGTCGCGCTCGCGGCCCTTGCCGCCGCGGCGGCGGGGCCCGTCGGCCTCGCTCCGTCGCGGGCCGCAGCGGGCACGCCCTTCCTCGGCCAGCTATCCTACTTCGCCTTCAATTTTGCGCCGAAAGGCTGGACGACGTGCGACGGCCAGGTCATGGCGATCGCGCAAAATCAGGCGCTGTTCTCGTTGCTCGGCACGACCTACGGCGGCAATGGCGTCAATACGTTCCAACTTCCCGACATGCGCGGACGCGCGCCGATTCATTCGGACGGGTCGCCATACACACTGGGGCAGACCGGCGGCACCGAGAACACGACGCTCCTCACCTCGAACCTGCCGCTGCACGTGCACAGCGTCGGTGGCACGGTGCCGGTCGGCGGCACGATCACGGCATCGCTGAACGCCAGCCCGACGAACGGCAACACGCACGATGCCGCAGGCAACTCGCTGGCGCCGGGTGGCGCACGGGTTCGCAATTTCCAGACCGGAGCGCCGAATGTGGCGATGAGTGCGGGGTCGGTCGCGGTCGACACCAGTGGGGTGTCGGTTCAGGGACCGGCCGGGACCGGCAATGCCGGCGGAAGCCAGCCATTCAACCACATGCCGCCGTACCTGGTGCTCAACTGCAGCATTGCGCTGGTAGGGATTTTCCCGTCGCGCAACTGACCGGGTCCGATTTCGTCGCGCCGGGCGCAGACCGGCACTGACCGACAGGATATCGGCCGCCGGGCCGAAGGGGAGAGAAGGCAATGCATGGGACGGGCAAGCTTGGGACAATGAAGCGGAGCATGGCGCTGGCGGCGCTCGGCGCTGCACTCGGCATGCCGGCGCTGGCGCCCACGACCGCACTGGCTTCGGAGCCGTTCGTCGGCGAGATCCGGTTCTTCGGGTTCAATTTCGCGCCGCTGGGCTGGAATTTCTGCGATGGCAGCGTGATCCCGATTTCGCAAAACGAAGCCCTGTTCGCGCTGCTCGGTACGACCTACGGCGGCGACGGACAGGTGACCTTTAACCTGCCTGACATGCGCGGCCGCATTCCGCTGCACATGGGCCAGGGACCGGGCCTGTCGCCTCGGACCATCGGGGAGAGTGCCGGGAGCGAGACGAGGACACTGACGGTCAATAATCTGCCGTTCCATAATCATACTATCGGCCCCGTATCGCTCTCTGGCGCCCTGTCGGCGACGCTCAATGCGAACTCGGCGGTCGGCGACAACCACGATCCGGCCGGCAACGCGATCGCACCGGCCAGCGCGGCGTCACTCGGCTTCCAGAGCGCGGCGCCCAACGTGAGCATGAATGCCGGCTCCGTGACCCTGACGGGCGCGCTCACCGGCGGCTCGCTCCCGGCATCGACCGGGCCTTCGGGGAGCAGTCTGCCGGTGAGCAACATCCCGCCCTATACGGCGATCAATTGTTCGATCGCGCTGTTCGGGGTCTTCCCGTCGCGCAACTGAGCCGTACGCCGCCGGTCTTCCGGCTCGATCATCGGCATGGCTGCACGGGGCGGTCGTGCCGATGCGCGCTTCCGCGCCGTTGCTCTTGATGTAAAATAAGTGGGCTAGCTCCGGCCCTCGCCTTCGGTAACGCGGGCGCTGCGGTCGGCTTCTGAAATGGCGAACGCGATCGCGCGATGAAGCGAATTTTGGAAATTGCCGCCGCCCTTCTTATTGGCACGTGGCTGCCGCTTTCGGCGTCGGCGGCCGATTTCGCGAAGAACCTGCGCGGCGCGAGCGAATTGCTCGCCGCCCGCAAATACGACGAAGCGTACAAGGCGTATTTGCACGCGGCGGAGGATCAGAACAACCCGCTGGCCCAGTTCACCCTCGGCTTGTTTCACGAGCTCGGCTGGGGCCGTCCGGTCGACATGGCGGAAGCTTGCGCGTGGCAGGAAAAGTCGGCCAAGGGCGGCATTCCGGCCGCCGAAGATCGCTATGCGACCTGTCTTCTGAACGGCGTCGGCCGCCCCGCCGATCCGGCGGAGGCCGCGCGCTGGTTCCAGCGTGCCGGCGATGACGGCCACCTGATTTCATACTGTCGCCTCGCCCGGCTCTATGTGGAGGGCCGCGGCGTGCCGAAGGACCCCGCCAGGGGCCTTGCGCTGTGCGAGCAGGTCGCGGCGAGGGGGTCGCCGCCTGCTATGGTCGAGGTTGCGCGGTTCCACCTCGACGGCGTCACCGGCAAGCCGGATTACGAAACGGCATCACAATTGCTGCAGCAGGCAGCGAAACTGAATTCGCCCGAAGCACCGTTCCTGCTCGGCAAGATGGCGCGCGATGGGCTCGGCGCACCGGCCAAGCCCGACGCGGCCCGGTTCTGGTTCGAGACCGCAGCGAGCCGTGGCTATGTGCCGGCCTATTATCAGACTGCCCGGCTCTATTTCGACCAGCGCGGCGGGCCGAAGGCCGGCGGTTACGTGCCGGATTACGTCGCCAAGGCCTATATGTGGCTGTCCGCCACGGTCGCCCGCACGACGGATAAGGACGAGCGCGCCGGCAG
>Ga0316628_100001685_pt1 | contig 15830 bp, 13 predicted proteins | sample OWC_Aug_M2_C1_D5_FD_207648 | JGI IMG/M metagenome (GOLD analysis project Ga0316628, IMG submission 207648) | Wetland soil microbial communities from Old Woman Creek delta, Ohio, United States - OWC_Aug_M2_C1_D5_C | ecosystem: Environmental > Terrestrial > Soil > Wetlands | place: USA: Ohio... | reverse complement strand
TGGCTCCGACCGCCGTGTCGTCGCTGCCCCGGCCGCACGAGGCGAGCACGATCGCAGCGGAGCCGTCGGGGCGCTTCGTGTACACGACCGACGTCGATCTCGGAGTTCGCGCGTACGCCGTCGGTGCGACCGGAGCGCTGACCGAGCTGACGATGTCGCCGTTCGCGACGACCGCCGTGCGCGGCGGATGGCTGGCATTTCACCCGACGTTGGGCATCGTCTACGACGCGAGACAGGCGCTCGAGGGGCTCGCGATCGAGCCCACCAGCGGCGCGCTGCAGGCCCCGAGCTCGCCGTTTGCCGGTGGGGCGAACGCCGATCCGGGCGAGATCGCGCTCGCGGTCGATCCGCACGGCAGGTTCGTGTGCGTGGTCGACATGCCCGCCGGGACCGTGACCGTGTACGCGACCCACGCCGACGGCACCCTCGCCACGCCGGGCTCGACCTACGACGCGGGCACGTTCGCGTACTCCGTCGCGATCGATCCCGATGGCCGCTTCGTCTACGTCGCCACCGACTTCGGCAACATCGCGGCGTTCTCGGTCGATCCCACCAGCTTCGCGTTGACGCCGCTCGCCCAGTCGCCGTACGTGGCGGTGGTGGGCAACGCGCCGGAGATGATCATCTACCGCGCGAGCCCGCCGCCTACGCCCCGAGCTTCGCCCTGAGGTTCGCGTCGAGCGCGTCGAGGAACTGCTCGGTCGTGAGGTGAGCCTGGCTAGGACCGACGAGCACGGCGAGGTCCTTCGTCATCTTGCCGGACTCGACGGTCTCGACGCACACCTTCTCGAGCGTGTCGGCGAACCGCACGACGTCCGGCGTGCCGTCGAACTGGCCGCGGTACTTGAGGCCTTGCGTCCAGGCGAAGATCGACGCGATCGGGTTGGTCGACGTCGGCCGGCCCTTCTGGTGCTCGCGGTAGTGGCGGGTCACCGTGCCGTGTGCCGCCTCGGCCTCGACGGTCTTGCCGTCGGGCGTCATCAGCACCGACGTCATCAGGCCCAGCGAGCCGAAGCCCTGCGCGACCGAGTCCGACTGGACGTCGCCGTCGTAGTTCTTGCAGGCCCACACGAACCCGCCATCCCACTTGAGCGCCGACGCGACCATGTCGTCGATCAGGCGGTGCTCGTAGACGATGCCCTTCGCCTTGAACTTGTCGGCGAACTCCTCCTCGAAGACCTTCTGGAACAGGTCCTTGAAGCGGCCGTCGTACTTCTTGAGGATCGTGTTCTTCGTCGACAGGTAGACCGGCCAGCCACGGTTGAGGCCGTAGTTCATGCAGCTGCGCGCGAAGCCGATGATCGACTCGTCGAGGTTGTACATGCCGAGGGCGACGCCGCTGCCCGGGAAGTCGAACACCTTGTGCTCGATCTTCTTGCCGTCGGTGCCGGTGAACGTCATCGTCAGCGTGCCGGGGCCCGGCACGACGAAGTCGGTCGCCTTGTACTGGTCACCGAACGCGTGACGGCCGACGACGATCGGCCGCGTCCAGCCGGGCACGAGGCGCGGCACGTTCTTGCAGATGATCGGCTCGCGGAAGATGGTGCCGCCGATGATGTTGCGGATCGTCCCGTTGGGGGACTTCCACATCTCCTTGAGGTTGAACTCCTTGACGCGCGCCTCGTCGGGCGTGATCGTGGCGCACTTCACCGCGACGCCGTACTGCTTGGTCGCGTTCGCCGAGTCGATGGTGACCTGATCGTTCGTCCGGTCGCGGCTCTCGATGCCGAGGTCGAAGTACTTCAGATCGATCTCGAGGTACGGGAGGACCAGCTTGTCCTTGATGAACTTCCAGATGATGCGCGTCATCTCGTCGCCGTCCATCTCGACGACGGGGTTCTTCACCTTGATCTTGGCCATGGCGGCGAGTTGTATCACGTCTCAGTCGAGAGACATCGTGCTGCCGGACCTGCGCGGCGCGGCGAGGAGCGCGAGCACGACGAGGCCGAGGACGGCGCCGCCTCCGACGATCCCGCGCGTCGCGCTGCAGCCGCCGCCCTCACCATCGGCGATGTCCGCATCGCCGGGGCCATCGGCCGGCACGTCGCACGTGCTCCGCGCGAGCGTGCGCCCGGTCGTCTTCTCGATCCACTTCGCGACCGCGTCGGCGCGGACGTAGATGCCGCCGCCGCCACACGGCTCTCCGCCCGCGTACTCGCCGCGCGACACGACGCCGATCAACGCCTCGCCGCTCGCGGTCGACAGGTACAGCGGACCGCCCGAGTCGCCGAAGCACGAGTCGACGCCCATGCCGCCCGCGGTGAACTCGCCGCCGGGCGCCACCGCCGGCTGACACCCGGGATCCTCGGTGCACGTCGCGTCGTGGACCGGGAGCATCGCCTGGTGGAGCGCGGTGTTGTCGCCGGTGCCGGAGGGGGTCGTCAAGCCGAACCCGACGACGCGGACGTCGCTGCCCGACTTCAGGTGCTCCTTGACCGAGCACGCGCTCGCGATCGCGCGCGGCTTGACCGAGGCCGGCCGCTCGAGGACCAGCACGCCGACGTCGTACGCCTGTTGCCAGCTCGGGTACGCGGTCGCCGACTTGACCTTGATCACCTCGCCGCCCGGCTTCGCGAGCTCGACCGAGCCGACGATCACCTCGACCGGATGGGTCTCGATGCAATGGCCGGCGGTGAGCACGACGTCGGGCGCGATCAACGTGCCGCTGCACATCGCGTTCGGCGCGATCACCGCGACGACGTCTTGGTATTCGCCGGCCGGGACCGGCGTGCCGCCGACGACGGGCGTGTCGAGAGTGCCGGCGTAGGCCGCCGACGAGGACAGGAGCAGGATGCCGAGAATTCGCATGCGCCGCGCCTACAGCAACGACGAGACCACGCGCCGTGCACGCGATCTCGCGACGTTGCACCGGCGCATGTCCGCTGCTCGGCCGGACGTGGCCGGCAGCCGGCCGGACAGCGGCGGCGCAGCGCGAGCAGCCCGAACAGCACGACCGGCACGACGAGCCCTGCCCCGCCGCGCGAGGTCGAGCAACCCGCGGTATCGGCGGTCGTGCTCGCGGGCTCCACCGGATCGAGGCCGCTGCAGTCATCCTTGGCGATGTCGCGGCCGGTGGTCTGCTCGAGCCAGTCGATCACCTTGTCGGTACGGACGTAGATGCCGCCGCCGCCGCACGGCGTCGGCGACGCGTTGACGCCGCGCGAGACCGCGCCGATCGCGATCACGCCGCGCGGGGTGTCGAGGTACACCGGGCCGCCCGAGTCGCCGAAGCACGAGTCGGTGCCGTCGCCGCCCGCGACGAACTCGCCGCCCGGCGCGATGCTGTGGTTGCAGCCGTACGGGCCCATGCAGGTCGGATCGACGACCGGCGCCATCGCCTCGTTGAGGTGCGTGTTGTCGCCGGTGCCATCCTCCGCGGTCAGGCCGAAGCCGACGAGGTGGACATCCATCGCCGCGGCGAAGTGATCGAACGTGCAGCTCGTCCCGAGCTTGCGCGGCGTGACGCCGGTGATCGGGTGGTCGAGCACGATCACGCTGACGTCGTACGAGTGCTGCCAGTCGGGATACGCGGTCGTGCTCGTCACGCCGACCTTCGTGCCGCCCTGGGTGAAGTCGATGGTGTTCGCGATCACCTGCGATGGATGGATCTCCGAGCAGTGGCCGGCGGTGACGACGACGTCCGGCGCGACGAGCGTGCCGGTGCAGGAGCCATTCGGGCCGAGCACCGCGACGGCGTCGGGCCACTTGCCGAGCGGAACGGTCGTACCGCCGACGACGGACGACTGTTCGCCGCCCTGCGGCACGGCGCCCCCCGCGGACGAGTGAGGATCTGCGCTCGCGATCGCCGGAAGGACGAGCAGCGAGGCGAGGTACCGCAACATCGTGCGTCTTGCTTCAGCAACTCACATGCCGCGTCCTCGAGCCGCGACAACACGGAGCGCCGGCGCACAGCAATGCGCAGGGCGTGCAGAGGGCTGCACGTAAACGCAGTCCGGGCGCCCGTTCGAGAAACGCTGTCACCGGCAACCCGATTAGCCAGGCTTCTCCGGTTTCTGGCGATGTGTCTCCCTCGCTCGACGCGCGCCCTTGACAATCATACCTCGCGGTTCTATGCCTAGATCTGTGAGGCAAGAGCGAATCGCCAAGGATCTGGTCGCCGCGTCGGCGACCGCGCTCGTGCTCGCGATCCTCCAGAAAGGTCCGAGCTACGGCTACGCGATCATCCAGGAGGTCCGCGAGCTGTCGGGCGGCGAGCTCGCGTGGTCGGAAGGCATGCTGTATCCGGTCCTCCACCGGCTCGAGGACCACGGCTTCGTCGAGTCCTACGAAGAACGCGGCGACACCGGTCGCAAGCGTCGCTATTACCGGCTGCGGCCGGACGGCCGCAAGGCGCTCGCGGAGGAGCGCCGGCAATGGGAGGCCGTCCACGCAGCGCTCACCAAGGCCTGGAGGACCGCATGACCGAGATCGATCAGGCAATCGCTCGCTACCGCAACGAGGTGCTCGCCGAGGCCGAGCTCGCACGCGCCGACATCGCCGAGCTCGAGGACCACCTGCGCGTGCTGATCGATGACCTGCGCGCGTCCGGCCTCCCGACCGCTCAGGCGATCGCGGAGGCCGCGCACCGCCTCGGCGATCCGCGCTCGATCGCCCGCGAACACGCGCGCGTGCGCACGCCGTTCGGCGCGAAGCTGTCGCGGATGCGCGCGTGGAGCGTCGTCGCGCTGATGCTCCCGCTGCTCGCGAGCGGGTTCGCCAACGTCTTCTTCATGTCGCCGCGCAACCTCATCGAGCTCGGCTTCGGCGTCGTGCTCGCGCTCGCGATGGCCGCGAGGCTCACCTGGGCGCGCCCGATCTTGCTCGGCGGGTTCGCGTTCTGGACGGCCTGGTACGTCGTCTCGATCATCAGCTATCCGGGGCTCAACCCGGCCTGGCTCGTCATCCACGCCGGCCTGCTCGCGTTCCTCGTCCCGTGGCGGCGCGGCGAGATCACGGCAGCAGGCGCCGCGCTCGCGCTACAGGTGGGCGCGTTCGGCGCGGCGACGTTCGCGCTCGGCTTCTATGTCACGACTCGCGATGGCGCATGGAACCTCGTTGCTCCGGCCGCCCAGGTCGCGTTCGGCGCGGCGGTGATCGCCGCCGCGGGCGGCGTGTTGCGCGCGCGGTGGAGTGCGCTCGCGTCGGCGGTGTCGGCGCTGACGCTCGGTGTCGCGGTCGTCCAGCTGACCCACCTTCGATTCCGCGTCGGCGACGAGCTCTTCCACCTCGAGGTGCTCGCAACCGTCGCGACGGGCGCCATCGCAGCCGCCGCCGGCGCGGTGCTCGCGTGGCGGTCGGCGCGCTCGCGTCTGGGCACGCTGCGCGCCATCGCCGCGTGACAGGGCCGTCGCGCGGCGAGCGGCATCGCCGCATCCGAAATCCTCCGCCGCGCGCGCTTCGCGCAGTCGCGCGCATGCGCCACCGCGCACCGCTCCGCGAGGGCCGCAGGAGCGCCCGCTTCGCGCGGCATACCCCGTGCACATTGCGGGCTACGAAAGGAAACCAGCCATGTACACGAAGGCACGGATCGCCGGACACCCGATCCACCCGGCTCTGATCGCGTTCCCCGTGGGCCTCTACACGGCCACCGTCGTGGCGCTGATCGTGTTCGCGGGTACCAACGATGGCTTCTGGTACCGCGCCGCGATGTGGACGAACCTCGCCGGCGTCGTGATGGCCGCGGTCGCCGCGATCCCCGGCACGATCGATCTGTTCTCGCTGCCGCGCCACACCCGCGCGCGGACGACCGGGCTCCGCCACGCCGGCTTCAACGTGCTCGCGCTGGTGCTGTTCGTGATCAGCGAGGTGCTGCTGTGGCGCGGCTATCACAGCATCGCGAACAACGGCGTCGCCCACATGACGTTCTCCGCGCCGCTGGTCCTCGGCATCATCGGCCTCGCCTCGACGGTCGTCGCCGGCGCGCTCGGCTGGACGCTGGTGCAGACGCACCACGTCGGCGTGCGCCCGACCGAGTTCGGCGTCGCGAGGGCCCCGGACGAGATCGATGACCTCGACGAGCTGGTCGTGCCCTCGGGCCGGATCATCTCCACCGAGGAAGAGATCATCGTTCGCCACTGACTTGGTCTGCGCTTGCATCCCCTGGCCTAGTTAGCTTCCACCCCGCTGCCCGCCACTCTCTGGCTCCCTGGAGTCAGGGAGTGCGCGGGCGGCGTTTTTTTTCGGATACAGTGCGCGGTCGTGGAGCTGGCATCGACGATCCGGGGCACGCGCTACCGCTTCGCCTCGGTCAAGGAGGTGCTCGCCAAGGCCAACCCGCCGAAGAGCGGTGACGACCTCGCCGGCATCTCCGCGCGGGATGCGGTCGAGCGGGTCGCCGCCCGCGCCGTGCTCGCGGACCTGACGCTCGCGGATCTGCGCCAGAACCCGGTCGTGCCGTACGAGCAGGACGAGGTGACGCGGATCGTCGAGCACGACCTCGACGACCAGGCGTACCGCGCCGTCTCGCACCTGACGGTCGGCCAGTTCCGCGAGTGGCTGCTCGACGTCGAGACGACCGGCCCGACCCTGCGCGCCGTCGCGCCGGGACTGACACCGGAGATGGCTGCGGCCGCGTGCAAGCTGATGTCGAACTTCGACCTGATGACGGTCGGCGCGAAGTGCCAGGTCGTCGTCCGCGCGAACAACACGCTCGGCCTGCCCGGCCGGCTGTCGTCGCGCTGTCAGCCGAACCATCCGACCGACGACGTCGACGGCATCCTCGCCTCGGCGCGCGAAGGCCTCGCCTACGGCTGCGGCGACGCGGTGATCGGCATCAACCCGGCGACCGACTCGCCCGAGTCGACCGCCGAGATCCTGACCGCGATCGACGACCTGCTGAAGCGCAACGAGGTGCCGACCCAGCACTGCGTGCTCTCGCACCTGACGGTGCAGATGAAGGCGCTCGGCGACCTCCACTGCCCGATGGACCTGATGTTCCAGTCGCTCGCCGGTACCGAGGCCGGCAATCGCGCGTTCGGCATCAGCGCCAAGCTGCTCGACGAGGCGTGGGCGATGATGAAGGAGAAGGGCTCGACGCGCGGCCCCAACCGGATGTACTTCGAGACCGGCCAGGGCTCGGCGCTGTCGTCGCAGGCGCACCACGGCGCGGACCAGGTGACGATCGAGGCCCGCTGCTACGGGCTCGCGCGCCGCTACAAGCCGTTCCTCGTCAACACGGTCGTCGGCTTCATCGGCCCCGAGTACCTCGAGGACGGCCCCCAGATCTCGCGCGCGGCTCTCGAGGATCACTTCATGGGCAAGCTGCTCGGCCTGCCGATGGGCTGCGACGCGTGCTTCACCTATCACGCGCGCATGAGCCAGGACGAGCTCGAGAGCCTCAAGGTGCTGCTCGGCGCCGCCGGCTGCACGTACCTGATGTCGCTGCCGGTCGGCGACGACATCATGCTGAACTACCAGTCGACGAGCTATCACGACATCCCCACGCTGCGGCGCCTGCTCCACAAGAAGCCGACGCCCGAGTTCGACGCGTGGCTCGATGCCAAGGGCATCTGGCGCGGCGACGACCCGGGTCCGATGTTCGGTGACGTGGCGGCTGTTCGCTGAGTGCGTCACTCGCGCGTGCCCTCGAACGTCGAGCCGGCGAGGCCGTCGCTCGCGAGGGTGCCGGTCCAGATGCCAGACGTGACACCGTCCATGTGGCCGTCGGCATCGAGGTCGACGCCGCGCCCGGTGCCCTTGGAGACCAGCTCCACCGTCGCGGTGTCGTCGAGGTCCTTGTACAGGTCGCTCGCCGCCGCGGTCATCGCGATCACGCACGCCTGCTCGTAGAGCGCCGCGCCTCCGATGCCGAGCGCGTCGCTGAACGCCTGGCCGAGGTGCGGGCAATCGACGAGGTCGCGCAGCAGCGTCGCCAGATCGTACGCACCCGGGTCGACGCCGGGGACGATCCCGCGATCGATCGCGAGGCGGACGAGGCGCGTGTACGGCAGCGCGAGCCGGTGCTCGTCGAACGCCAGCTCGCCGCGATTGAACGCGATCTTCGTCGCGATCGAAGGCTCGGCGATCCCGCCGACCGCGAGCATCACGTCGGTCTTGCCGACCGTCAGGCCGATCACCGTGCGCACCGCGGAGTAGTCCTCGCCGATGCGCAGCGTCTCGATCGTCGCGAGCTGCTGGGTCAGCGCCGCCAGCTGATCGGAAACCTGGCGCATCCCGGGCCGGAACCGCGGCGCGATCACATCGATCCTCGTGTCGAGGTACGCCGCGACGAACGGCGCGAGCCCCTGCGCGACGGTCTTCGTCGTGCCGTCGGGCAACGCGGCGATCATGTGATCGACGAGATACCGGCTCGCTTGCTCGGCGGCGCGCAGATCGTCGACGAGCGTGGCCGCCGGTCCGGGCAACGGCGTCGCGAGGTGGAGCGCGCTGCGCAGCGCGTAGGTTCCGGCCGGATCGATCGGCGGCGGTCCGGCATCCGTCGGATGCGAATCGGCGGTGGCGCAGGCAGAGGCGAAGCAGGCGAGGAGCAGCGCTTTCAGCATGCCGGCGACCACTGCAGCGCCCGGGCCACGCGCAAGCCGTCGAGATCACGCGCAGCGCGCCGGCTGTCCGGCCGGACACGTCCGAGGTGCGGACGATCGCGTCCGGCAGCCGGTCAGAGCGGCTTGGCGTCGAGCGGCTGGAGCAGGATGCCGTTGCCGGTGTCCTCGCTCGCGAAGTGCCACACAAAGCTCAGGCCGAGCACGCCGTCGACCGGCAGGTCGTCGACGACGAGCGCCTCGACGTGCTGCGCCGACACCGGCCCCGCGACGACCTTCGCCAGCTGCACCGGCTCGCCGAGCAGCGCACGCCCCGCGTACACCGACATCCCGAGCTGCTCCGGATCGGACTCGAGCCCGGCCGTGCCGGCGAACATCCGCGACACCATCGTCGTGCCGGCGTGCGCATCGACGCGGAACGTCCCGGTCGCTCCGCCGATCGTCACCCGCACCTGGGTCGGCACGAGGCCCCGTCCGGTCGTGTCGTTGCACGTTCCGGCGCGGACCAGCGCGGCGTGCTCGTCGCGCATGTCCTGGTTCGGCGCGCCGCCGAGCCCGTGCACGTAGTAGCGCCACGCGCGGTCGGCCTCGCACATCTGATCCGCCCCCTTCGCCGCATCGAGCATGCGCGCCGCCGCGAACCCGCCGGCCTGCGCGTCGACGGCGTTCGCGAGCGACTGCCGCAGATCGAACATCGCCAGCTTCGGCAGCTTGCCCTCCATCCACGCATCGGCGCGCCACCACCAGAAGTCGCTGTCCATCGGATCCTCGAGCAAGAAGCCCGTCGTCGACACCGCGTTGGGCAACCACAGGTGCAGCTGCTCCTCGAGGTACGACACCGTCCACGGCATCCGGCCGGCGACCCCGCAGCCGAGCGCGCGGCGCGCGACCGCCAGCGCCTCGGGCAGACGGTTCAACGTGATCAGCCGGTCGACGCGCTCGGTCAGCATCGTCGCGTCGCACGGGTGGAGCTTCAGCGCATCCTCCTGCAACCGCAGCACGTTGTCTGCCTCCCGTGGAGGAGGTGCCGGCGGTTTCGGACGCGTCTGCAGGTACACGACGCCGGCCGCCAGCGGCGCCAGCAGCGCCACCGCGAGCACGATCAGCCGCCGCCGCTTTCGCCGAGAGACCGCCTCCGCCGCGCAGACGACGCAGATCGCCGGCTGAGGAACCGCATGGTGGACGCAACGCATCGCGCGGCTCTTACCCTTGCGAACGCCCCGGGATCAATGGTGCATTTGGTACCATGAGCCGGACGCGGCAGCTGATGGCGCACCTGCGCGATGCGCTGGGGAGTGCAGAGCCACTCCCGCGGCCCGAGCCGCTGCCGGCGATCCCGCCGCCGCCCGCGCGCGTCTACACGCCGAGGCCGGAGAGGCGCCCGTTCGCGGCGGAGGCCGCGCGGCACACGACGGCGCTCGTCGGCATCGGCCACGTCGGCACCCGCTACGCGACCGACGTCGTGCTGCAGTTCCAGGCCGAGCTCGCGGTCGCGCACGCCGCCGTCGGCGCGCTCCTGCCCGAGGACTGGGCGCCGCAGAACGGCTTCACGGCGCTGAAGACCCGGGTCAAGGACCATCGCGAGTTCCTGCTGCGGCCGGATCTCGGGCGCCGGCTCGACGACGCCTCGGTCGAGGCCGTGCGGCGGTGCACGCGCAATCCCGACGTCCAGGTGATCGTCGCCGACGGGCTGTCCGCGGTCGCGTGCATGGGCTCGGGCAAGCAGCTGTACGAGGCGGTCGCGCGGGCGTGCCAGGCGCGCGGGCTGTCGGTCGGCACGCCGGTGTGCGCGTCGTTCGCGCGGGTGTGGCTCGAGGACGAGATCGGCCAGGAGGTCGGCGCCAAGGTCGCGATGATCTTGCTCGGCGAGCGCCCGGGCCTCGGCACCGGCGATGGTCTGTCAGCGTACGTCGTTCACGAGCCACGTATCGGCAAGACCGATGGCGACCGCAACATGATCTCCAACATCCACCCGCGCGGCATGCCGATCGACGAGGCCGCCGCCCGCCTCGCCGCGCTCGCCGCCGCGATGATCGAGCAGCGCACCAGCGGCGTGACGCTCGACCTCGCCCGCCTCGGCCTCGCCAGCGAGCGCACCCCGCGGCCGCCGCAGGTCCGCCAGAAGCTGGTGAACGCGTGATCCTCGAGCCCATCGTGCCGACGGTCCTCAGCGTGCGCCGGTTGCCCCACGCCGACCCCGCGCTCGTCCGCGCCTACGGCGGCGACCCGGCGAAGCACACGTCTCTCGGCCTGGTCACCGTCGACCAGGACGATCCGACCTACGTCGCGCTCGACGAGGCGACCAAGCACGCGCCGGTCGACGTGATCTTCGCGAAGAGCTTCTACGCCGGCAGCGCGCACGCCTCCGGCCGGCTCTCCGGCGAGATCCTCGGCGTGCTCGGCGCCGCCGACCCCGAGTCGATCGATCAGGCGCTCGACGCCCTGCTCCGCTGCCTCGCCCACGACGCCTGCTTCTACGACGCCGACGGCAAGCGCACCGTCACCGTGTTCCCGCACGTGATCAGCTCGCTCGGCGAGTACCTGTCGCGCGAAGCCGGCCTGGCCCCGGGCGAGCCGATGGCGTACCTGGTCGCGCCGCCGATCGAGGCGACGATCGGCCTCGACGCCGCGCTCAAGGCGGCTGACGTCCGCGCCGTCAAGGTGATGACGCCGCCGACCGAGACCAACTTCGCGGCCGCGTGGCTGACCGGCACGCTCGACGAGTGCGAGGCCGCCGCGGTCGCGTACGCCGCCGCCGTGGTCGACGTCGCCGGGGCGCCGAAATGATCCGGAACCGCACCGCGATCCTCGCGCTGCTCACGGGACTCAACCTCCTCAACTACATCGATCGCTACATCGTCTCGGCGGTGCTCGAGCGGATGCAGGCGCCGGTCGCGCAGGGCGGGCTCGACCTCTCGAACACGCAGGGCGGCCTGCTCGCGACCGCGTTCTTGCTCGGCTACTTCGTGACGTCGCCGCTGTTCGGCGCCCGCGCCGACAAGGGTGCGCGCAAGGGCCTGATCGCGCTCGGCGTCGGCATCTGGTCGATCGCGACCGTCGCGACCGGGTTCTGCCACTCGTTCGGGACGTTGCTCGCAGCGCGCGTCATCGTCGGTGTCGGCGAGGCGTCCTACGCGGCACTCGCGCCGACGATCATCGACGACCTGACGCCGCCCGACCGCAAGAACCGCGCGCTCGCGATCTTCTTCCTCGCGATCCCGGTCGGCTCGGCGCTCGGCTACCTGATCGGCGGCTTCATCCAGGCGCACTGGGGCTGGCGCTACGCGTTCTTCATCGCCGGCGGCCCCGGCATGGTGCTCGCGCTGCTCTGCCTCGTGATCGAGGAGCCGGCGCGCAAGCTGCGCGAGGCGAAGGGCAAGCTCGTCGACGGCCTGCGCACGATGGCGAGGCTGCCGCTGTTCCGGCGCGGCGTGCTCGGCTACTGCGCGTACACCGGCGCGGTCAGCGCGTTCGCCTACTGGGCGCCGAAGTACATCGCGCGCCACTACTACATGCCGCAGCTGTCGGCCGAGCTCGCGGTCAAGCACGCCGACTACTACTTCGGCCTCGTCACGGTGATCGCCGGCGCGCTCGGCACCGTGCTCGGCGGGCGGTGGGCGGATCGCGCGCTGCGCCCGATCCCACCGAGCGATCGGTACGACGCCCGCGACAACAAGCGTGCGATCAACGAGCTGCTCCGCGTGTGCGCGCTCGGCATGGTGATCGCCGCGCCGGCGGCTGCGATCTGCTTCGCGATGCCGTCGCCGGGGTTGTTCTTCGGCTGCGCGTTCGTCGCGGAGGTCGGCCTGTTCCTGTCGACGTCGCCGATCAACGCGATCGCCCTGCGCGGCGTGCCGCCCGAGCTGCGCGCGAGCGCGATGGCTGGACAGATCTTCGCGATCCACCTGTTCGGCGATCTGTGGTCGCCGTCGCTGCTCGGCATCCTCAACGACGTCCTGCTCCCGACCGTCGCGATGATGTCGGTGCCGCTGGTGTTCGCGTGGTCGGCGTACATCTGGTGGCCGCGGCGCCGGGAGGCCGAATGAGCGTCGACGAGACCGCGCCCGACGCCCGCGCCAGCGCCCCGCGGCTGCTCGAGGCCGGCGCCCAGCTCGGCAAGTACAAGCTCGCGCGGCTGCTCGGCGAGGGCGGCATGGGCCAGGTGTGGGCCGCGCACGATCCCGATCTCGATCGCGACGTCGCGCTCAAGCTGCTGCGCGCCGAGAACGCCGCCCCGCAGCTGCGCACCCGCCTGCTGCGCGAGGCCCGCGCGATGGCGCGCCTCAAGCACCCCAACGTGCTGACGGTCTACGAGGTCGGCAGCGAGGGCGATCGCGACTACATCGCGATGGAGCTCGTCGACGGCCTGAACCTCGACCAGTGGCTCGCGACCACCCCGCCGAAGCAGGATGTCTGGCACGCGCTGCTCGCCGCCGGCCGCGGGCTTGCCGCCGCGCACCGGGCAGGCCTCGTCCACCGCGACTTCAAGCCGCACAACGTGCTGCGCTCGCGCGACGGCCGCGTGCTCGTCACCGATTTCGGGCTCGCGCGCGGCGTCGGCGACGAGCCGGTGCAGCCGGTGCCGGCATCGCTCGACACGCCGATCGCGCTCGACGTCACGCTCGACGCCCAGGGCAAGGACTCGGTGCTCGACTCGCCGCTCACCCAGACCGGCGCGCTGATCGGCACGCCCGCGTACATGGCGCCCGAGCAGTACGCCGGCAGCCCGCCCGATCCGCGCACCGATCAGTTCGCGTTCTGCGTCACCGTGTGGCAGGCGCTGACCGGCGAGCGGCCGTTTCAGGGCCAGACGCTCGACGAGCTGCGCCGGCAGACCAGCCGCGGCGTCAGGGACCTCAAGGTCAAGCTTCCGGCCCGCGTGCGCGCGGCGCTCGTACGCGGCCTCGATCCCGATCCGACGAAGCGGTGGGACGGCCTCGACGATCTGATCGCCGCGCTCGATCGGACGAGCGACAAGAAGCGCCGCGCGTGGTGGATCAGCGCCTCCGCGGCAGCGATCGGGACGCTCGTCGCCCGGTTGTTGTTCGACCTCGGACATCCCAAGCCCACGCCACCCGCTCCCTCCCCGTACACGTGCGAGGCGCCGGAGCAGGCGTTCGCCGACGTGTGGACCGCCGAGCGCCGCGGTGCGCTCGAGAAGCGCGTCGGCAACGCGGCCGCGCTCGCCGCCGATGCCCTCGACGAGCTGCGCACGGACTGGCTCGCGGCCTACACCGCTGCGTGCGCCGCCCCGCCCTCGCCGGCGACGTTCGCGCGCCTGGGCTGCCTGCTCGGCGAGCGCGACGAGGTCGCCGCGTTCACGCGCCTGACCGACACCGTGCCGGTGATGGCGTTCGATCGCCTCGATCTGTGGGGGATGCTGCCGCGGGTCGAGGCGTGCGCGTCCGACTCGCCCGTGGCGCCGCCGCTGCTGCCGCAGGACCGCAAGCAGCGCGACAAGATCGTCGCCCTGCGCGCCCAGATCGCCGCGCTGGGCCTGCGCGATCCCGAAGAGCTGCTGTCCAAGGCCGACGAGCTGGCGCGCGCGGCCAAGGCGCTCGCGTGGGAGCCGCTGGTGCCCGAGCTCGACGAGGCGCTCGGGGCCTCCGCGCAGCTCCTCGGCCGCTACGCCGACGCCCGGACATTCCTTGCCCGGGCCGCCGATCGCGCGGCGCAGCTCCACGACTACCGGCTCGAGGCGACCGCGCGCATCGCGCTGCTCGAGACCGAGAGCGAGGAGACCGAGGATCCCACCGATCCGAATCGCGAAGACCGGCTCGTCCAGGACGCACGCGACGCCGTGCGCCGCGCCGGCAACGATCCCGAGCTCGCGGACTCGGTCGATGTCATCGAGGCCAACAGCAGGATGTCGCGCGGCGACTATCTCGGCGCCAAGCAGCTGCTGCAGAAGGACTCGTGGGGCAGCGACAAGGGCACGAAGGTCGCGATCCTGCAGACGGCCGCGCGCATGCGTCTGTACGAGCTGCAGGGCGACTTTCGCTCGGCGGAGGAGCTCGGCGTCCATCACGAGGACACCCAGCCGCAAGCCGGCCCCGGCCACGCGATGATCGAGCGCAGGCTCGTCGACGTCGCGTGGCGGCTCGGCGACCTCGACCAGACGCACACGCGCGCCGACAAGCTCGAGGACACGCGCGACGACGGCGACCGCGCGTTCCTCTCCGGCAAGGTCGTCGACCCGCGCGGCACGCCGATCCCGAACGCGCGCGTGATCGCGTGGAGTGGCGACCTCGACGGCGATGCGCGCCGGCTCCGCACCGCCCAGCTCACCAATGGCGCCGAGGAGATCACCGACGCCGACGGCGAGTTCACCCTCGAGGCGCCGCTTCACGGGGCGGTGATGGCCGAGCGCGATGACCTGCGGTCGACGCCGGTGGTGGTGCCGGATCACCAAGGCCGCGTCACGCTCACCATCGCTCCGGTACACGGCCTCAGCGGCAAGGTCGCGGGCAGCCCGCCCCCGCTGGACGTGTTCGTCCGCTACCAGGCCGGCGGCAACGGCTGGCTCGATCGTGCCGCGGTCGGCAGTGATCGCACGTTCCGCGTCATCGGCCTACCTCCGGGCGCGGCCACGATCGGGCTCGCCGGCGTGCTCGAGCGCGAGGGCCACACCGTCAGCGGCGGCCCCGCACGCGATAACATGACCCTGAGCTGGCCTTCGGGGGCGACGCTCGACGTGATCGCCGCCAAGGACGGCGAGATCCTCGTCATGCGCGGACACGTCCGCGCGCAGAAGCAAGGCAACTCCATCAGCTACACCGGAGGCGGCAATGACTCGGCGCACGCGCGGTCGCAGCCGATCGGCTTCTCGTCGATGACGCCGGAAGGCGAGAAGCTCTACGCCAAGGGCAACGTCCACGCGGTGTTCCGCGACATCGCGCCGGGCCTGGTCAGCGCCTGCATCGATGCGACGTGCGTCGAGGCGACGGTCCCCGCCTCCGGCACGCTCGCGGTGCGGATCCCCTGACGAAATAGTGATAAACCCGGCGGGTGAAGATCCACGAGTACCAGGGCAAGCAGCTCTTCCAGAAGTACGGCGTGCCGGTGCCGATCGGCATCCCGGCAATGACCGTGGACGAGGCGATCGCCGCGATCCCCAAGGTCCAGCAGCAGGCGGGTACGGACGTCGTGGTGGTCAAGGCGCAGATCCACGCGGGTGGCCGCGGCAAGGGCGGCGGCGTCAAGGTGGCGAAGACGCGCGCCGACGCCGAGGCCGCCGTCAAGGCGATCTACGGCATGCAGCTGGTCACGCACCAGACCGGCCCCGAGGGCAAGAAGGTCCAGCGCCTGCTCGTCGAGCAGGGCCTCGCGATC
>Ga0316628_100001684_pt1 | contig 15836 bp, 20 predicted proteins | sample OWC_Aug_M2_C1_D5_FD_207648 | JGI IMG/M metagenome (GOLD analysis project Ga0316628, IMG submission 207648) | Wetland soil microbial communities from Old Woman Creek delta, Ohio, United States - OWC_Aug_M2_C1_D5_C | ecosystem: Environmental > Terrestrial > Soil > Wetlands | place: USA: Ohio... | reverse complement strand
ACCGTGCACTGCTACACCAACAGCCAGAATCTGGTGGACATGGCGCATCCCGACCCGCGCCGGGCGCGCGCCGCGGCGGCGAACATCATCCCGACGACGAGCGACGCGATCCCGTCGATCGGCTCGGTGCTGCCGGAGCTCGCCGGCAAGGTCGAGGGCCTGGCGATGCGCGTCCCGGTCACCGCCGGGTCGCTGGTCGACCTCGCGGTGCGCCTGGAGCGCGACGCCGACCTCGAGGAGCTCGCCGCCGAGTACCGCGCCGCCGAGCGCGGAGCGCTCGCCGGCATCCTCGGCACGACCGACGAGCCGCTCGTCTCCTCGGACTTCGTCGGCGATCCACGCTCGGCGGTCGTCGACCTCGGACTGCTGCAGAAGAGCGGCCCGCGGCTCGTCCGCGTGGTCGCCTGGTACGACAACGAGTGGGGCTACGCCAACCGCCTGGCCGATCTCGTGAGCCACATGGGAGGGACCCTGCGATGACTCGTCTGCGGACGCTCGAAGACCTCGACCTTGCGACCCTCGCCGGCCGGCGCGTCTTCGTGCGGGTCGACTTCAACGTGCCGCTCGAGGGCGGCCAGGTGATGGACGCAACCCGCCTCGAGGAATCGCTGCCGACGATCCGCGAGCTGCGCGCCGCCGGGGCGCGGCTCCTCCTCGCCTCGCACTGCGGCCGGCCGAAGGGCAAGCCCGATCCCAAGTACAGCCTGAGGCCGGTGGCGGACAAGCTCGCCGAGCTGCTCGGCGCGCCGGTCGCCTTCGCCGCGGACTGCGTCGGCGAGCCCGCGACGCGCGCTGCCGCGGCGCTTGCGAACGGCGGCGTCCTGCTGCTCGAGAACCTGCGCTACCACGCCGGCGAGGAGAAGAACGACCCGGCGCTGGCGTCCGCGCTCGCCGCCCTCGCCGAGGCGTACGTCGACGACGCCTTCGGCAGCGCGCACCGCGCCCACGCCTCGGTCGTCGGGGTGCCGGAGCGCATGGAGCGCAAGGCCGCCGGCCGTCTGATGGTGAGAGAGGTCGAAGCGCTCGGCCGGCTGCTCGCCAACCCGGAGAAGCCGTTCGCGGCGCTGCTCGGCGGGGCGAAGATCGCGGACAAGATCGAGACCCTCGAGAACCTCCTGCCGCGGCTCGATCTCCTGCTCGTCGGTGGCGGCATGGCGAACACCTTCCTCGCCGCCCAGGGGCTCGACCTCAAGGCCTCGCTGGTCGAGCGCGAGAGCCTCGAGATCGCGCGCGAGATCCTTTCCCGCGCCGCCGCCCGGGGCATCGAGGTCGTGCTGCCCAGCGACCTCGTCGCAACCGACGACCTCGCCAATCCGACCCGGATCGAGACCGTCCCCGCGACCGCGGTCCCCGACGGGCTCAAGGCGGTGGACGTCGGACCGGCCACCCGGAAGTCCTTCGCCGCCGCGATCAGCCGCGCCCGGACGCTCTTCTGGAACGGACCGCTGGGGGTGTTCGAGAAGCCGCCCTTCGACGCCGGCACCCGCGAGGTCGCGGCCGCCATCGGAGCGGCGCACGCGTTCACGGTGGCCGGCGGCGGCGAGACGGTGGCGGCGGCCCGTCAGGCCGGGATGCTCGGGCGGCTGGGCCACGTGTCGACCGGCGGCGGGGCCTCGCTGGAATTCCTGGCTGGCAAGACCCTCCCCGGCGTCGCCGTCCTGGAGCGGGCGTGAGCGCCGCCCCCGCCCGGCGGCCGCTGGTCGCCGCCAACTGGAAGATGCACCTGCTGCGGCGCGACGCGGTCGCCTACTGCCGGGCCCTGCGCGACGGCCTGGGCTCCCCGGCGGCGGAAGTCGTCCTCTTCCCCTCCCACCCCCTCCTGCCGGCGGTGTCGGAGGCCCTGGAGGACAGCCGGATCGGAGTCGGGGGCCAGGACCTCCACCCCGATCCCCAGGGCGCCCACACCGGCGACGTCTCCGGGCCGCAGCTGCGCGACGCCGGTTGTTCCTGGGCCCTGTGCGGCCACAGCGAAAGGCGCCGGGACCACGCCGAGAGCGACGAGCTCGTCGGGCGCAAGGTCGAGGCGGCCTCCCGGCACGGCCTCCTGCCGCTGCTCTGCGTCGGTGAACAGCGGGAAGAGCGCGCCGCGGGACGGACGTTCGAGGTCCTCGAGCGCCAGCTGGCGGCCGGCCTCGCCAGCCGCCCGGGGCGGTTCGCGCTCGCCTACGAGCCGGTGTGGGCGATCGGCACCGGCGAGACCGCCACCCCGCAGATCGCCCAGGAAGCGCACGCCTTCCTGCGCCGCCGCCTTTCCGCGGCGCTCGGCCTGGCGGCAGCGGGGGCGATCCGCATCCTGTACGGCGGCTCGGTGACCCCGGAAAACGCCGCCAGCCTCATTGCCCCGCCGGACGTCGACGGGTTCCTGGTCGGGGGAGCCAGCCTTGACCCAGGGAAATTCCAGGCTATTATTCGCAGTTGCGGTTCGGCCGGCTAAGCGGTTCGTCCCAGCCCAATCCGGAGGTCCACCCGTGATTTACGCGTTGTACTTCGTGCATGTCGTCGTTTGCCTGTTCCTGATCCTCGTCGTCCTGCTCCAGCAGGGCAAGGGGGCTGACCTCTCGGTGTTCGGCGGCGGCGCCACGATGGCGGCGTTCGGCGCCCGCGGCGCCACGACCGTGCTGCACAAGATGACCGTCACCTCGTTCATCCTGTTCATCCTGACCACCCTGACGATTGGCATCATGCAGACCCGCACGACGGGGGGCTCGGTCGTGAGCGGCGCCACGCGGCCCGCGAGCTCGGCCCCGGTTGCGCCCTCGCCGGCTCCCTCGCCCGCGCCGAGCCGCTAGTCGGGCTGCTAGAATGAATTTCGCGCCGAAGTGGCGGAATTGGTAGACGCGCACGTTTGAGGGGCGTGTGGGGTAACCCGTGCGGGTTCGAGTCCCGCCTTCGGCACCAAGCTCCCTCCCATCCCATCCCGTAGGACCCAGCCCTTGATTTTTCCGATTTGGGGTGCGATCCTCTGTGCACTCCTGGCTATGAGAGCACCGCAGTTCGAACTTCGCCGTCGGTAGACCCGTTCTGCTTTTGAACGCCCACCCTCTCGGCATCCTGCATCTCGACGAACCCGGTCCCCGGTGGACTACGGCGTGCGGCGCGGCTTGTCGTGTCGCTCGCCTTGGCGAATAGGAGCGTAGAAAAGGTCATGGAACAGGGCACTGTGAAGTGGTTCAACGACGCGAAGGGCTATGGCTTCATCTCGCGATCCGGCGGCGGCGACGTCTTCGTTCACCACACCGCGATCGTGGGTCAGGGCTTCCGCACCCTCGCCGAAGGCGAGCAGGTGACCTTCGAGGTGGTGGAAGGCCCCAAGGGCCTGCAGGCCCGTAACGTCACCCGCGGGCAGTAGGAGCCCGGCACCGCGGAGCCCCCCCCGTGGCCCGGCCTTTCCCCAAGGCAGCGCACCCCGGCCGCCGCGCCCCCGCGGCGCGGCGGCCGACTCCATCCCCAACCTCATCGCAGGGAGTCCACGCATGAGCGAGCAGGGTACGGTGAAGTGGTTCAACAACGCCAAGGGCTACGGATTCATCTCCCGGGACAACGGCGCCGACGTGTTCGTCCACCACACGGCGATCAACTCCCAGGGATTCCGCACCCTGAACGAGGGCGATCGCGTCACGTTCGAGGTCGTCGAGGGCCCGAAGGGCCTGCAAGCGCGCAACGTCGCCCGCGTCGGCGGCTGACCGCTCGCGCCCGATCCGCCGACGCGGCTTCTCCCGCCGCGCTGGCGCCCGCAGCTTTCTCAGCGACCGGCCCTTCCGGCCGCACGATCCAGGAGTCGTCTCGATGAGCGAGCCGCAGAAGACGACCGCGCCGCCGCCCCCCGTCTCCCGGCCCCTGCCGAGCGAGGCGGACATCGCCGCCTGGGCGGCGGGCTCCGACTTGCCGGTGGTCGGCGCCCTGCTCGAAAGCCTCGACGTCGCGAAATACGACCTGCTGCAGGCGCAGATTCGCAAGGAGGAGCTGCTGCCGCAGCACTGGCAGGTGCTGACCGCGCGGCCAGCGCCGGCGGAGGCGGATTTCGATCGCCTGCCGGAAGTCGAACGGCTGCGGGCCCGCGACGCGGCTTCACCGCAAGGCGAGGCGCGGGTCGAGGCGCTGCGCTGGGGCTGGCTCGAGCTGCGCGGCAAGCGGCCGGGGCTGTGGGAAGCGGCGGACGTCTTCGCCGCGTTCCGCCGCATCCTGCAGAACGGCCGGCCGGTCAAGCCCTACGATTTCCTGACCGCGATCCGCGACGTGTGGCGCGATCTGCCGCTGCCGCGTGGCGGCGAGCAGCTCGCGATCCTCACGAGCTGTCTCGTTCAGGCCCGGCGGGTCACCAAGAAGTAAGCGGGTGGGAAACGAGGCTCGGCCCGGATCGCTCCGGACCGAGCCCCGGGGAGACGTTACTTCGTGACCACGCTCGCCTTCTTGATCACCACCGGCTCGTTGGGGACGTTCTGCATCCCATCCTTCGTGGCGGTTGCGACCTTGGCGATCTTGTCGACCACGTCCATGCCCTCGACCACGTTGCCGAACACCGCATAGCCCGAGCCCTGGGCGCGCGGGTAGTCGAGGAAGCTGTTGTTCACCAGGTTGATGAAGAACTGCGCGGTGGCGCTGTCCGGCTGCGGCAGCCGGGCCATCGCCACGCTGCCGCGCAGGTTCGCAAGGCCGTTCGACGACTCGTTCACGATCGCCGCGCGGGTGGGCTTCTGCTGCATGGCCGCGGTGAAGCCGCCGCCCTGGACCATGAAGCCGGGGATCACGCGGTGGAAGATCGTGCCGTCATAGAAACCGGCCTTGACGTAGGCGAGGAAGTTGTCGACCGTCTTCGGGGCCTTCTGGGCGTTGAGCTCGATCACGATCCGGCCCATCGAGGTGTCGAGCGCGACGCGCGGCGCGCCGGCGGGAGCTGAAGCGGGCTCGCCGGGCGCCAGCGCCAGGGCGAGCAGGGCGGAAACGAGCAGCGACGACGTCATCGGTGGATCTCCTTTGCGGAAGCGGGTTTGCTGAGCTGCAGTGAGGGAATCGTAGCACGCGGGTCGGGGCGGCGCCCGTCGCCGGCGGGTCGAGCGCGGAGCTTCAGTTCGTCGCCAGCGGCTCGGGCTCGCCGGCGGCGCGGCACTGCGGGCAGGGGCAGATCTCGCGCAGGAACTCGAAGCGATAGATCCCCGTCGAGTGGCCGTCGGACCATGCGAACGACAGCCCGTAGTTGCCGACCGGCTGGACGCTCTGCGGCTCCACCGGCCCGGCGGCCGGATGGAAGACGAGACTGAGCGCCGTGTGCCCCTGGCACATCGCGCACGGGCACCAGCCGCGCAGGTAGTCGTAGGGATAGTCGGCGACGTGCCCGTCGCTCCAGGCGAGACGGAAGCTGCGCGCCTCGGGCTGGCGCCGGATCTCGATCAGGGCCACGGTCTCGAGCGGCTTCACTGGCCGACCGCCATCGCCGGCTCGACGCGGTTGCGGCCGGCCTGCTTGGCGCGGTACAGCGAGCGGTCGGCGGCGGCGAGCAGCGCCTCCGGGGTCGGCGGGCCGTGCAGCTCGGCGAGCGACGCCAGGCCGATCGAGATCGTCACCCGCACCGTGGCGCCGCTGTCGATCGTCACCTCGGCCGCCTCGACGTGGTGGCGCACCTTCTCGGCCACCGCCGAGGCGCCCTCCAGGCTGGTCTCCGGCAGCACGAGCAGGAACTCCTCGCCGCCGAAGCGGCCGACCGAGTCGGTGCCGCGCAGGCTGTTCGCGAGCGCCAGGGCGACGCGCTTCAGCATGGTGTCGCCGGCCAGGTGACCGTGGGTGTCGTTCACGCTCTTGAAGTGGTCGAGGTCGGCGAGCCCGACCGTGAGCGGTCGCCGGTAGCGCACCGCCCGCTGCAGCTCCTTCTCGAGCAGCTCGAGGATCGCCTCGCGGCGCAGCAGGCCGGTCAGCCCTTCGTAGGTCGCCGACTCGAACAGGCGGGCGTTCTCGAACACCGCCGCGACGTGGTGGCCGAGCAGGTTCAGGAGCTCCAGCTCCTCGGCCGGGAAGCCGGCGACGTCCTGCTTGTCGCCGAGCAGCAGCGCCCCGGTCAGCCGATCCTGATTGCGCAGCGGCAACACCAGGGCGGCGTGCGAGGCGCCCAGGCGCTGCGCCAGGGCGGCGCTGCGCGCCGCGAGCTGGCGCGCCGGCAGCGGCCGCTGGCTGCGGCGCAGGATCTCGACCCCGGGCTCCTCGGGTGAGATCAGCAGGCTCTCGAGCTCCGCCGACTCCGACTCCCCGGCCGAGGCCACGCTCACCAGAACGCCGCTCTTGGGGTCGGCGAGAAGCAGCATCGCGTTGCGCAGGCCGAAGATCTCGGCCAGCCGCTGCACCAGGTGCTTGCCCATGAGCGGCACCTTGCCGAGCGCCGGCAGCTCGGCGGCGAGCGCCACCAGGTGCTCGCGCAGCGCGTTGCGCTCGGGGAAGAAGCGCCGATCGATCATGGTCTGCAGGATGCGTCGCAACGGGCTGAACAGCAGGCCGAGGAGCAGCGTCGCTCCCGACACCACCCACACCGATCCGGAGCCGGCCACCGCCTCGGAGAACAACGCGCCGCCCGCTCCCACCGCGGCGTAGAAGACGAGCACCAGCACGCCGGTGAGCGTCGCGTAGATCAGCCCGCGGCGGAGCACGAACTCGAGATCGAAGAGCTGGTAGCGGAAGATGGCGATGAAGACCGCCACCGGATAGCACAGCAGAATGAGCGGCTGCGCCGCGTCGAGCCAGGCCGGCAGCGAGGCGTTGCGGACCGACGCCACGACCGACGCGAACACGTACACCGCCCACGGCAGCACTCCGAGCAGGACCAGCAGGGCCTGCTGCCGGCCGGCGGGCTGCGGGTGCCGCAGGGCCGGGATCGCGAGCAGCACCATCACCGCCAGGGCCCACAGCGGCAAACAGTAGACGTTGAGCAGGTCCTCCGAGGAGAGCGTCAACCAGGGGAACAGGTGGCGCCCTGAGATCTCGGCCTCGTACGCCGCCGCGAGCAGCGACCCGGTCGCGAGGCCGAGCGCGTAATAGCCGGGCACGATCCACGGCCAGCGCCGCAGCCAGGACTGCTTCTCGGGGATCGAGGACGCCAGGTGGAGCTCGAGTCCCACCTGCAAGCCGGTCAGCAGGTAGAACACGAGGTTGAGGCCGATGTTCAGCGACACGTTGCCGATGACCGGCAGGTTGTTGGGCAGCGCGAACTCCAGCGCTACCGCCGTGCCGAACAGAAAGAGCAGCCGCGCCCGCACGTCTCCCGCCGCCTGCGGCAACGCCAGGAAGCCGAGTGCGGCGTAGGCAACGGCCGCGAGCAGGCTGAGCAGAAAGTCCCGCCAGGGGAAAGGCGCGCCCGGCACGGGTGCCAGATCGAGGAGGTCCTTGCCGCGCTGGACCGTGAAAGTCACCGGCTGGCCGCGGACGAAGCGCGAGGCGAGCGCGTGGTAGTCGTCGTTGCTGCGGATGGGCTCGCCGTTGATCCGCACCAGCACGTCACCGGGGCGCAGCCCGGCGCGCTCGGCTCCCAGGCCGGGCTCGACGCTCTCGACCTGGATCCCCGCCGCGACCGCCTTCGATGCGAAGCCCATGCGCCGTCCGGCGCTGCGCACCGCATCGTAGGCCTGGACGTACAGCAGCACCACGAGCAGCGCGGCGACCGCGCTCCCGACCAGGCGTGTGGTGGAGATGGGGCGCTTCAAGTTCCGGGTATTTTAGCCCCTGCCGGGCCTTTCTGACCGAGGATCAGGGCGGATCGACGGTCCCCGCCGGAGTCCAGGGACCGCAGCGCAGGACTCGCCACGCCGCCTCCAGGCTCCCGACGAGGGCGCCGTCGCGTGCCACGACCGCTTCCCCGTAGTGGCTGCAGGTGGGAGTGAACCGGCAGTGCACGCCGAGGCGCGGCATCAGCGGCGACAGGGTGCGCTGGTAGAGATGGATCGAGGCGAGGAGCGCCCGGGTCGCAAGCTGGCGGCGCGGCGGGCGGGCGAGGTCCATCCCCAGCAGGAGGGCGAGCCCGGCGAGGACCAGAATCCAGGGCCGCGCGCGCCGGCGTGGGCGCTCCGTCGCCGCCGCGGGAACGTCCGTCACCATGGCAGTGTGCCGGTCGCCAGGCGCACGCACCAGATGACGAGCAGCAGCGCCGCGTCGGCCGCCAGCACGCGGTTGAGCGGCCCCCAGGACGCCAGGCCCCGACGGCGCAGCAGCAGCCAGCCCCAGAGGAGCCAGCCGACGATCGCCTCGACCAGGATGAGCGGCGCCAGGGGATGGAGAGCGAAGGCGGCCCCGAGATCGCCGTGCGCGAGGGCGGCGAACGCCCGGGTGAGCCCGCAACCGGCGCACGGAACGCCGGTCAGGTGGCGGAAAAAGCACACCGAGTGCTCGGGCCCGCTCGGCAGGGGCACCCAGCGCAGGACAGCCAGAGCGACCACGGCCAGACCGGCCGCGGCCGCCCAGACTGCGGCCGCCCATCCGGCGGGAGACCGCTCCTCGCTCATCGGCGTCCCGGGCTCAGGAGCCGCGATGGGCGAGCGCGCTCAGCACCGTCATGCCGCCCATGAAGATGATCCAGACGCACGCCAGGATCAGCAGGACGGTGCCGACGATCCCGAGGATATAGCCCGCCTTCGCCGTCCCCTCGCCCGCCATCGGCGAGGTGCCGGCCTTGATCGCCTTGAGCTCCTGACTGCCGATGTACCACGCGAACGGCGCGCAGAGCTGGCAGCACAGGAAGCCCAGGATGCCCAGCACCAGGGCGGTCGTGGCGCGGCTGCTGCCGCCCTGCTGCGGCGGGGCCGGAGGCGCGCCTTGGTTGATCGGAGTCGACATGGCTCTGCCCTCCCTGCGCAAGAGGGAGCGCCGCCTTTCGCGCGGCGCCCCCGGATGGAACGTCTAGAAGCGGTCGGCGTACTGGCTGATGCCCGGGATGATGAAGCGCTCGCCGTTCACGCCCTTCACGATGCACAGGATGGCCACGATCAGGTAGCCGAGCCCGAGCACCATGTGGAGCGGGATCGTGATGCACCCCACCATCGGAATGAAGCCGAGGATGCTGACCACGACGAACAGGATCAGCCACGAGACGAACAGGGTCAGGCCATGCTTGGCGTGCCACTGGACCTCTTTGTCGTCCTTCTCCACCAGCAGCGGGATCAGAGCGAGGAGTCCGAGGTACGACAGCACAATCATGATGGTGCGATTCGGCGAAACAGTGCCCTGGGATCCACCCATCGGCTGACTCATCGCAGCGCTCTCCTTTGGTTAGCAGTACCTCGCAAAATATACACAGGCGGCGCGCCGCGAACAAGCGGCGCGGGTCGCTCGGCGGAGCTCACTTCGAGCCGTCGCGCTCCGCCGGCGCGAGACCGAGCTCGGCCAGGCGCTCGCGCAGGGCGGCGAGCTGCGGTCGTTCGACGCCGAGGCGCAGGCGCGCCCGCTCGCCGTACTCCTCGGCGAGGAGCTCGATTGCCGGCGGACGGAGGAGCCGCTTGACCGCGCCAACCCGCTCGAGCGGCACCGAGACCTCGATCTCCTCGCGCGCCACCCGCGCCGCGGTCGGCAGGCCGGCGAGCGCCTCCCGCGCCGCGGCGGCGTAGGCCCGCGCCAGGCCGCCCTTGCCGAGCTTGGTGCCGCCGAACCAGCGCACGACGACGAGCAGCGCGTCGCTCAGGCCGGCGCCGCGCAGCACTTGGAGGATCGGCATGCCGGCGGTGCCGCCCGGCTCGCCGGCGTCGGCGGCGCGCTCGGCGGCCGGCCAGCCCAGGCGCCAGGCGTAGCAGTGGTGGGTGGCGTCCGGAAACTCGCGGCGCAGGGCGGCGAGCGCCGCCTCGACCTCGTCTTGACTGGAGACTTTCCCGGCGATCGCCAGGAAGCGCGAGCCGCGGTCGCGGACCTCGGCGCGGGCGGTTCCCGCCGGCGCCCGGTAGGCGGCTTCGTCGCCCACCGGCGTCAGCGCGCCAGGACCTTCTCGTAGATGGCCCGGTACATGGCGACCACCTTGTCCTGGTTGAAGCGCTCGACCGCCCACTGCCGGGCGTTCTCGGCGTAGCGGGCGTGGAGCGCCTCGTCGGAGAGCAGCTCGAGGGCCGCCTGCGCCATCGCGTCGACGTCGCCGACCGGCAGCAGGCGGCCGTTCTCGCCGTCGCGCACCACCTCGGGCAGGCCACCGGCCTTGCTGGCGATGACCGGCACCTTGCACGACAGCGCCTCGAGCGCCGCCAGACCGAAGGACTCGCTCTCCGAGGGCAGCAGCAGGAGGTCGGCGCCGACCAGCACCTCCTCGACGAGCGGCAGGTTGCCGATGAAGGTCACGGCGTGACAGCAGCCGTTCTCGCGGCAATGCTGCTCGACCTTGCCGCGGTCGGGGCCGTCGCCCACCATCAGCAGGCGGGTCGGCACCTGCTTGTAGACCCGCAGGAAGATCTCGACCACGTCGAGCACCCGCTTCACCGGCCGGAAGTTCGAGATGTGGACCAGGATCTTCTCGCCTGGCTTGGCGAAGCGCCGCGCCCCGGGCTGGTCCTTCACCGCCTCGTAGCGCTGGGGGTCGATGAAGTTCGGCACCACCTTGACGTCCTGGCGCACCCCGAGCTTGTCGTAGGTCTGGCGGCGCAGGCTCTCCGAAACGGCGGTCACCGCGTCGCTCTGCTCGATCCCGTAGCGCGTCGTCGCCAGGTAGTTGGGGTCGTTGCCGACCAGAGTGATGTCGGTGCCGTGGAGCGTCGTCACCACCTTCAGCGGCTGCGGCTTCAGGATCTCGCGCGCCAGGACCGCCGACACCGCGTTGGGCACCGCGTAGTGGACGTGCATGACGTCGAGGCTCTCGTAGCGCGCCACCTCGACCATCTTGGTCGCCAGGGCTTCCGAGTACGGCGGGTACTCGAACAGCGGGTACGGCGGCACCACGACCTCGTGGTATGCGATGCGCGGCTGGAGGAGCGAGAGCCGCGAGGGCAGCGCGTAGCTGATGACGTGCACGTCGTCGCCGCCGGCGGCGAGGGCCATCGCCAGCTCGGTCGCGACGATCCCCGAGCCGCCGTACGTCGGGTAGCAGGAGATGCCGATCTTCATCGCAGGCCCTCCGGGCGCAGCGTCCAGGGATCGCCGACCGCCAGCGGCCGGCGGCTCCAGAACGGCTCGCCGAACTCCGCCCCGATCGTCAGGCCGAAGTGCCGGGCGCGGCCCTCGACGGCGCGCGCGAACTCGCGGCTCGCCACCTTGGTCAGCGGCTCGGCGCGCTGCCGCCCCTCCCGGTAGAGCTGGCTGTCGTACGCCGCGAGCGCCGCGAGCTTGCGCTCCCAGAACGCCGTCACATCGACGACGAAGCTGGGCGGGAAGTGATCGTGCTGCATGTAGCTGAAGACCGCTGCCGGCCGGTGCGGCGGGCCGCTCTCCGGCGCCCGGCGCGCCAGGCCGGCGTAGAAGGAGGCGGCGTCGACCAGCTGGTGGGCACGGCCGTGGTCGGGATGGCGGTCCCCCGGCGTCGGTCCCAAGAGAAGCTCGGGACGCAGCCGGCGCAGGTGCGCGATCAGCGCATCCTCCTCCGGCTCGCCGATGCGCAGCGCGCCGTCGCCGAGATCGAGGAAATCCACCCGCACCGCGCCGAGCGCCGCGCCCGCCGCCTCGGCCTCGCGCCGACGCTCCTCGACCGTGCCGCGCGTGCCGCGCTCGCCGCGCGTCAGATGCAGGATCGCGACCCGCCGTCCGCTGGCGACGAGCTTCGCCAGGGTCCCGCCGCAGCCGAGCTCGACGTCGTCGGGGTGCGCGCCGATCGCCAGGACGTCCACGGTCTCGCTCATCCCGCGCCCTCCGTTCCCGCCGCCGCGCCCAGGGTCAGCACGTGGAGCGCCGGCTCCGTCGTCAGCTCCGCGAGCAGGCGCTGGGCGGCGTCCCAGCCGAAGCGCAGCGGCAGGTCGGCGACCGCCAGGGTCCGCTCCTGCACGCCGCCCAGCGGCAGCGCCGCCGAGCGCAGGCGCTCGACCCGGCCGCGCGCCGTCGATTCGCGCCGCGCGCGCGCCGCGTCGAGCTTCGCCGCGAAGGCTTCGAGGGCGCGCTCGATCTGCTCGCGGGTCTTCGCGAACGGGCGCTCGAGGGTGGAATCGACGTCCATCGCCGGAGCGCGCAACGCGTCGACCGCGGCCAGAATTCCCGGCGCCGCCGCGGCGACGAACGACTCGCCGGCGCGCCGCGCCAGCAGGCGCTCGACGTCGGCGTCGGGAGCGAGGAAGGCCGGGCCGTCCTCGCCCAGGGCGTCGAGCTGGCGGCGCTCGCCGGGCTCGAGCAGCAGCGCTTGCGGGCGCAGGGCCACGCCGGGCGCCGCGATCCCCAGCGCGCGATGGGTCGCCACCGCCTGCGGCAGGTAGGAGAGCTCGCCGGGGCCGACCAGGAAGAGCGCCGAGCCCAGGATCGCGTCCTGGACCGCCGGCCGGGCCAAGACGCCGGGGCTCACGACGCCGGGGTTCTCGGCAATCGTCTGGTAGAGCTCCGCGACCGGGAAGCGCTCGTCCAGGCCACGCAGCGTGAAGTGGTCGGCGCCGTCCCAGACGATCCGCCGCCGAGCTCCGCCGCGCAGGAGGAAGAGCGGCGAAGCGCCCGGCTGCGGCGTCACCTGCGGCGTGAAGCCGCGCTGGGCGAGCGCCGCTTCGGCCGCGCCGATCGCCGCATCGACCGCGCGCCGCTCGTCGACCAGGCGCTCGAGCCAGGGGCGCTCGGCCGTCTTGAGCGCCGGCAGCATGGAATCGAGGAGGAGAGGACATCGCTCGCCCAGGAGCCCCGCGAGCAGGCGGCAGAAGGCCTCGCCGAAGCGGGCGTCGGGCCGGTACCAGGCGGCGAGGCGGCCGAGCGCCGCGGCCGCCGGGCCGTCCGGATACGCCGCGGCGAGCGCCGCGTGGACCGCGCGCAGCGGCTCGCCGAAGGTGCGCATGCCGGCCGGCAGGAGGGGCGCCGGGTCGGCTCCGAGGTCGAACGAGCGCGCGCCGTCGCTCAGCGTGAGGACGGCGTGGCTCATCTCCGCCCAGTCGTGGTCCTCGGTCGCCACCCAGAAGACGGCGACCGCCGGCTGGCCCGCCGCGCTGAGCTTCTCCGCCCAGAGCTGGGCGCCGATCGCCTTGACCAGGCTGTAGAGCGGGCCGCCGAAGAGCCCCGGCTGCTGGCCGGTGACGATCACCCGGGTCGCGGGATCGGCGAGGCGCCGGGCGAGCCCCGCGGCCGCCGGGTGCCCGTACGCGGCGTTGGCGTCGGCGAGCGCCGCGGCGAGCGCCGTGCGGTCGACCTGCGGACAGGGAAGCTCGGGGCTCTCGTCCCCGGAATCGACGAAGCGCAGCGGTGACAGGAGATCGAGCTCGCGCCCGGCGCGAAACGCCGCCGGGAGCGGCGCCAGCCGGCCCGCCCGCTCGAGCGCGATGCGCAGCGTGTCAGGCCGCCTTGCGACCGACGAGGATGAGTCGCTCACTGTCCTTTCCATAGGGCTCGCCCGCGAAGCTGCCGTAAAGGGCCGAGACCTCGAGCCCCGCCCAGCGCAGGCCGGTCACAACCTCGTCGGCGTTGTAGGCGCGCACGCTCTCGAGGAAGCTGCGCACCACGCCGCCCGCCTCGCGCACCCGGATACGCTTGTTCAGGCGGCGGGTCTCCGGGTCGTACCAGCGCTTCAGCTCCACCTCGCGCCCGCCGAGCTGCACGGTCTCGCGCGAGCGCAGGCCGCGCAGCGCCGCGTCGACGTTCAGGAAGTCGATCAGGAACCATCCGCCGCGCTCGAGCACCCGCACGATCTCCTCGAGCACCTGGAAGTTCTCGCGCTCGGTCTCGAAGTAGCCGAACGAGGTGAAGAAGTTGAGCACCCGGTCGAAGCTCCCGGCCGCGAACGGCAGGGCCCGCATGTCGCCCGCCACCCGCCGCCAGCCGCGGCGCTGGGCGAGCAGGTGAAGCGACAGGTCGACGCCCAGGGCGGGGAGGCCGCGCCGGCGCAGCGCCTCGGTGTGGCGCCCGGCGCCGCAGGCGAGATCGAGCACCGCGCGCGGCGGTCCGGGCAGGGCGCGCTCGACGAACGCCACGTGGCTCTCGGCCTCCTCCGACCCGTGGTGCGAGTACAGCTCGAGGTACTCCTCGCCGAACCATTCGCGGTACCAGGCCACGGCTCGCATGATATCCGCACCGCCGGGGACAGCCGGCCCGCGACCGCGGCGCCTGCTGTATTCTGGGGACGATGCCCCCGGACACCTCGCGGCAGCGCACCCGGCGCGCTCTCGGGCGCGGTTTGCTCGCCGGCGCGCTCCTCCACACGATCGCCGTCGCCTGGGTCGCCTGGCACTGGACCCCGGCCCTGCGCGGCACGGTGCTGACCCTCATCGACCTGCCGCTGTCGCTCTTCTTCGGCGCCGCCGCCGGCGGCCGCGAGATCCTGTGGAGCCTGCTCCTCGGCGGCGTGCAGTGGGCGCTCATCGCCGGCCTCCTGGGAATCGGGGTCGAGCGCCTGACGCGCAAGTAGCCACAGCGGCTCAGTTTGGGTCTCGGAACGAAGACGGAAGGCCCCCGGACCCTGATTGGCTCTAATGAGTCGGGGTGTCCGCGAGTGGAGAGACCCAAACTGAGCCGCGCTCGATGCGCGCGCGGGAAAGCGGCCAGGCAGGGTAAAATCCTCGGTCCGATGCTGCGCTACGGCCCCGTCTCGATCGATCCGCCGCTCATCCTGGCCCCGATGGCCGGGGTGACCGACCGCGACTTCCGCCTGATCGTGCGGCGGATCGGCGGCGTCGGACTGGTGTCGATGGAGTTCGTGAATTCCAAGGCGATCGTGCGCGGCAACCGCAAGACCTTCGAGCTGATGCACTTCGTCGAGGAGGAGCGGCCGCTGGCGATGCAGATCTACGGCTCCGACGCCGCGACCATGCGCGAGGCGGCGCGGGTCGTCGAGGAGCTCGGCGCCGACGTCTGCGACATCAACATGGGCTGCCCGGCGAACAAGGTGCTGAAGGGCTGCTCGGGCGCGGCGCTCATGGGCGACCTCGGCTTGGCCGAGGAGATCATCGCGACCGTGCGCAAGACGATCGCGATCCCGCTCACCGTGAAGTTCCGCCTCGGCCTCGATGAGCCGCGGCGCAACTATCTCGAGCTCGGCCGCATCTGCGAGGCGAACGGCGTCGCATCGGTCGCGATGCACGCCCGCACCGCGCGCCAGATGTTCTCCGGCCAGGCCGACTGGTCGCACATCGCCAGGCTGAAGGAGACGATCTCGATCCCGGTGATCGGCAACGGCGACGTCTCGACCCCCGAGGATGCCCTGCGTCTCCTCGCCGAGACCGGCTGCGACGGCGTCATGATCGGCCGCGCCGCGACCAAGAACCCGTGGATCTTCCGCCAGATCGCCGCGCGCATGGGGCGCTCGACCGAGGCGCACCTCTCCGAGCCGACCCTCGCCGACCGCCGCGACCTCGTGCTCTCCCACTTCCGCCTGGTCGCCGAGCGCGAGCCGTCGCTGTACGCGCTGCACAAGCTGCGCAAGTTCACCGGCTGGTACACCCACGGCCTGCCGCACGGCAAGCGCCTGCGCCAGGCGATCCAGGGCCTGCCCGACGTCCCGAGCTTCCTCGCCGCGGTCGAGGAGTTCTTCGCGACCCTGCCGCAAGAGGTCGCGGCGTAGCCCGCGCTCTCGCCGCCTTCGCCCGTGAAGAATCTCTGCTTCCTCGACGGCCGTCTGCTCGACGCGAGCGCGGCGTGCATCTCGCCCTTCGACCGCGGCCTCCTCTACGGCGATGGGGTCTACGACGTGGTGCGGGTGCGCGCCGGCCGTGCGCTCCATCTCGCGCGCCACCTCGAGCGCCTGCGCTCGAGCCTCGCCGCGGTCGAGATCCCCGCGCCCGCCG
>Ga0316628_100001683_pt1 | contig 15839 bp, 12 predicted proteins | sample OWC_Aug_M2_C1_D5_FD_207648 | JGI IMG/M metagenome (GOLD analysis project Ga0316628, IMG submission 207648) | Wetland soil microbial communities from Old Woman Creek delta, Ohio, United States - OWC_Aug_M2_C1_D5_C | ecosystem: Environmental > Terrestrial > Soil > Wetlands | place: USA: Ohio... | reverse complement strand
GAGCGCGTCGTCCCACGCGATGGGCTCGAATTGCCCCCGCTGCGCGGGAGTGCCCTTGGCCATGCTCGCGACCCGCACCATGGGCGTCTCGAGCGTCGCGGGCCAGTCGCGAGCGGGGACGTAGGTCCCGCGCACGCATGCCATGCCCCCGGTCGAGGTCGCGAGCGGGTCGCCGGACGAGGGCGAGGGGCGGCCGTCCGAGGAGACCGCCTTGAGGGCGCAGCCCACCGAGCACACCGGGCACACGGCCACCGAGGTGCGGGCCTGGGGCAGCGCGGGCCCGGTCTCGCCGGTCGGCCTTCCCAGGATGGCGGTGAGCGCGGAGCCCGCGGCCGCGACCGTCGCCGCCGCCACGCACACCTGGACGAAACGCCTGCGGCTGACGCCGTCGTCGACGGCGGGAGGTGTGCCGCTCGGGGCCTCGCCGGTCATCCGCCTCCCCCCCTGGGCGCCTCCTCGGGCTCGATGCGCTCGAGCCTGGGCACGAACGCGGCGCGGTACACCGCGAGCACGACGGCGAAGAGCGCGAGCACGACCGCGAGGTTTATGGCCACGCCCTCCGTCGCCTCGCCGTCCAGTATGCTCACGACCAGGAAGACCGCCGCGACGGCCTCGACGCAGGTGAGGACCGCTATGACCACGGCCGCGCCGAAGGACGAGGGGGGCGTGCGCTCCTCGACGCGGTAGCGCATGCGCCGGCCGATGTGGACCACGTGGTGCGCCGACGTCCCCCTGATGACGTAGAACGCGGCCCACGTGAGCACGAGGACGGCCACGAAGCCGAGCGTGCCCATCCAGTAGGCGCGCAGGGGCACGCCCCACTCGGACACGCCGTCCTCCGCAACCGCCGCCGGAGGGGTGCCGAGGCTGACGGTGCGCAGCATGTTGTAGGCGTCCAGCTCGCCCGTCTCGACGCCGTCCCCGTTGACCGTGTTCGTGCTCAGGTGGAACAGAGCGTCGCCCGTGCCGGCCTTGGGGGCCTTCCACACCACCTTCCACTGGCGGTAGTCGTTGCCGGCGAGCGTGTGCGAGGCCGAGAGCTCGTTGTTGAACACCTGCACCAGGTCAGAGCCCGTCGGGACGGCGAGCGTCCCGTTGGTGACGGTGAGGATGAAGCCCCCCGCGCTCGCCATGCCCTCGAACATGGGGGGGCCGCCCGCGACCGTGACCGTGAGCTCGTAAGACGCGTCCGGGACGTAGCTCTCGGGCACGTCCATCAGATTGAGCGTGACCCCGGGGTCGGGCGCCACGTTGTGGCAGTGGCAGCCCAGGAGGTCGGCGTCCTGGATGCCCACCCCGCCCGCCTGGGTCGCGGACGCGCCCGGCGCGAGGGCGACGGCGATCGCGGCCATCGCCATGGCGATGAGGCCGGCTGCCGCAATCGCTGTCCTGGCCCTGGGCGCGAACGCCGTTTCCATGACCCCCGGTGTCGAGGTCCGCCTAGCGGGTTGTGCGGTGATAAAGGTTGCGCAGTCGTCTACCTGGCGCGCGTGATGCGGGGCCCCTTGATGGCGGCCCACGCCGCGACAACGACCCCCACCACGAGGGCCCCCCCAAGGACCTTCCAGAACAGGGGCACGTCGAGCAGCGTGCTCGTGCCCGCGGGCTCCGACGTCAGGACGGCGCGCCCCCACTGGTCGGGCGGTCCCTGCACGCCGTCCCCGTTGACCGTGTTGACAAGGAGCGTGAACGTGACCGTGCCCTCGCCCTCCCCCGGCGCGCGCCACTCGACGGTCCAGTTGCGCTGCGCCCTGCCCTCGAGGGTGTGCGTGGCCTCCCCGGTCGCGGGGTCGACGCGGACGGCCATGCTGTCCTTGGGCACCTTGAGTGTGCCCGCCGAGACGTTGAGGTCGAAGCCGCCCTCAGCCGTGGCGTTCATCGCGAGGGGCGCGCCTCCGTCCACGGATAACCTGAGGGTGTAGACCCTGCCGGGCTCGTACTCGCCGGACAGGCCGTCGATCGCGGGCGAGACCGAGGTCGAATCGGTGGCGTTGTGGCAGGTGCAGCCGTTGCGCGTCTGCCCGGTGATGCCCGCGGAGTGCGAGGCGGCGGGCGCGCCCAGCGCCGCCGCGAGCGCCACCGCGAGCAGGGCGGCCACCGTGGCCTTCCTCGCCGTGCTGGCGCGTCCTGCGTGGCGCGTGACCCTCACCTCGGCCTTCGATGCGGCTGCGCGATATTAAACCTTGCCGACCGCAAAGCCTATCAGCCGGCACCACCTGCAACGGGCCTGCGGAGGGCGTAGGGTGGGAGAGCTCGTCCTGGTCGGCCTGGGCCTGCACGACGACGCGGACATGTCGCTGCGCGCGCTCGAGGCGGCGCGCGCGGCAGACCGCGTCTTCGCGGAGTTCTACACCTCGGCCCTGCCTGGCGCAGGCAGGGAGGGCCTGGAGCGGCGCCTCGGGCGTCCCGTCGAGGTGCTCTCGCGCGAGGACGTGGAGAGCCACGCCGACGCCATCCTCGACGCGGCCTCGGCCTCGACGGTCGTGCTGCTCGTCGCGGGGGACGCGCTCGCGGCCACGACCCACATCGACCTGCGGCTGCGAGCCGAGGCGCGGGGCGTCCGCACGCGCGTGGTGCACGGCGCGTCCATCATGACCGCGGCCTTCACGGAGCTGGGGCTTTCGGTTTACAAGTCCGGCCGCACGACGACGCTGGAGTGGCCCCACGGGGCCTACTTCCCGACCTCGCCCTACGAATCCGTGCGCGACAACATGCTCGCGGGGCTGCACACGCTGTGCCTGCTCGACATCCGCGCCGACGAGGGGCGTTACATGACGGCGGCCGAGGCCGCCGGGCTGCTGCTGCGCTACGAGGAGGTGCGCGGCGAGCGCGTGCTCGGGCCCGGCACCCTGGCGTGCGCGGTCGCGCGCGCCGGGGCGCCCGACTGCAGGAGGTGGGCTGGGCGCCTCGAGGACCTGCGCCGCGCCGACCTGGGGCCCCCCCTACACTGCGTGGTGCTGCCTGGCAAGATGCACTTCATGGAGGCGGAGGCGCTGCACGCGCTCGCGGGCGCGCCCGACGCCCTGCTCGAGGCGCACGTGCATCACTGAAGCCCGTCTGTGGCCCTGAGCCTGTCCTCGGCCGAGGCGTCCCTGTCGTGCCACGCGTCCGCCTAGAGGGCAATGGAGATGCGCTCGTCGCCCGCCGCGCGGACGAAGGGGCCCAGGCTCGTCCCCGCCCTGAGGGGGGATATGCTCACCTCGGCGACAATCATCTCGACCCGGACTGGGCGGTGCCCGTGCGGGTATCGCTCGCGATGCGATCCGCGTGCCAGCCAGAACGATGGCAAGGGCGGGGGCTGGCCTCATCGGTCCCGGTCGCGGCGGCTCATTCCTTGAAGTGCTCGAGCAGCAGCAGCGCGCGCCTCGCGAACTCGACGGCCTTCTCGTGGTTGCCGCTCTCCTCGAACGTGCGCGCGAGGTACCGCATGCGGTCGGCGCGATCCCAGACCTCGCCGTGCTCGCGGTCGCCGAGCTCCCGGTCGAGCCGGTCCAGGTACCGCCTCGCCCTGCCCTCCAGCGAGAGGCCGGTCAGGGCGTCGAGCTCCTCGACCATGGACGCGGGCCTGGGCCTGCCGCCGCCCGGCACTGCCGGCGCTTCCGCCGCGCTGGCGGCGAAGGCGCCCCCGTCGGCGAGGTGCTCGGCGGCATCTGGCATCGCCGGCAGCTCCTCGGAGGCCGCCCTCAGGTCCCTGAGGGCGTCGCGGAAGGCCTCCTCGAGGGCCCCCGCAAGGTCGCCCACGCCCATGCCCTGGAGCTGGCGCATGAAGGCCTCTATGCGCTCCTCCTTGGCCGCCACGGCCTGCTCGCGCCGCAGCACGTCGCGGATGGTGCGCTCGAGCGTGCGCTCGCGGGTGATTATGATGGCCTCCCGCTCCTGCAGCTCCAGGGCCTTCTTGGCGGTCTCCTTGTCCAACTGGGCTCACCAGGCTTCCACTGGGTGCCATCCAGGTAGCTGGGGAGCCTAGAACTACCTTTCGGCCAGATTCTCAGCGCCTGGAAGCCGCGCGGGGACGGCCGGTCGGGCACCGGGACGTCAGGCCGAAGTATTATAAGCGCGTGGGCCATGCCTAGCAACGCGAGTGCCAGACGGGCCAGGAGCGGAACTGAGATGCCGGGGAGGACCCAGGATTCCACAGGATCGGCGGACCGCGAGCTGACCCCCCAGGAGGGAGAGCAGGTCATAGTGAGCCTCCTGCGGGAGCTAGGCCCGATGACCACCAACCAGATCACGGCCGCGACCCAGGCCCGCGGCGTGCACTGCCCCGACTCCACCGTCAAGTTCCTGACCAAGCTCAAGGCCAAGAAGGCCGTCCATGGCGGGGTGGACCGCCAGAAGGGCACGTGGATTTGGTGGGTCGAGGGTCATGCGCCCCAGGGGGGCGGGCCGAAGTGACGTTCGACGCGGAGGCGCTGCGCAAGGACTTCCCCGTGCTCGTGCAGGACTGGGGCGACCGGCCTCCCCTGGTGTACCTGGACAACGCGTGCATGAGCCTCAAGCCCCGGTCCGTCATCGATGCGGTGACCGAGTACTACGAGCGCTACCCGGCCTGCTCGGGCAGGAGCGTGCACCGCCTGGCGACCGAGGTGACGCTGCGCGTCGACAGGGCGCGGGAGTCGCTTGCGCACTTCATCGGCTCGCCGCGCGCGGACGACGTCATCATCGTGCGCAACTCCACGGAGGCGCTCAACATCGTCGCGCGCGGCATAGGCCTCGGGAGGGGGGACGCGGTGCTCGTGTCCGACCGCGAGCACAACTCCAATTTGGTCCCCTGGCTCGTCCAGGCCCAGGCATTGGGCAGCAAGGTCAGGCCGGTGCCCTCGCAGAGCGACGGCACGTTCGACCTGGACCGGCTGCAGGAGGCGCTCGCGCCCGGGGACGTGCGCATGGTCTCGTTCGTGCACACCACGAACCTTGACGGCTACACCTATCCCCTGAGGGAGATAGCCGAGCTCGCGCACGACAAGGGGGCACTGGTCATGACCGACGCCGCCCAGTCCGCGCCCCACCAGCCCATTGACGTGCGCCGGCTGGGGGTGGACTTCCTCGCGCTCTCGGTTCACAAGATGCTCGGGCCCACGGCCACCGGCGCCCTGTGGGGCCGGCAGGACGCCCTCGCGGCCCTCGCACCCTACAACGTGGGAGGCTCGACCGTCGCGAACGTGAGCTACGACGGGGTGGAGCTGCTCCCCGCGCCCTACAGGTTCGAGGCGGGGCTGCAGGACTACGCCGGCATGTTCGGCATCGAGCCCGCGCTCGCGTACCTCGACCGGCTCGGCATGGATGAGGTCCACGCGCACGACGTCGAGCTCAACAGGCTGGCCACGCGCGCCGTGGAGGACATCGACGGGCTGCGGGTGCTGGGGCCGGACGACCCCTCGATGAGGGGCGGCATCCTGACGTTCGTCGTGGACGGGCTCGAGGTGCACGACATCGCCATGACGCTCGACGAGCTCGGCAACGTGGCCACCAGGTCAGGCATGCATTGCACTCACGCATGGTACAAGTCGCATGGGCTCAACGGCTCGGTGCGCGCCTCGTTCTACCTTTACAACACCGCGCAGGACGTCGAGGCCTTCGCCTCCGTGCTGCGCACGTCCGTGAGCATCCTCAGGGGCGGGAGCTGAGGCCCTGGCCCCGCCTGGACAGCCGATGTGGACGGGGTTAGGTCCTATCATCATATAGGTAACAATCTAGATAACCTACGTTACCTATGCGTGCCCCGATGGCGAAGGGCCACACGTCGCGGCTCGTGCCGGCGAACACGACGAGCGAATCGCTGCGCACGACCGTCCCCGCAGGGGTGGTCAGGGACCTCGGGTTCGAGCGCGGGGACACGGTGCAGTGGGTCGTCCGCGCGCGCGAGGACGGCCGGCTGGTCGTCGAGGTCAGCAAGGGGGGGAGGTAGATGGACGCCGAGACGCACGCCTCGGACGCGGGCGCGGTGGTCGCGCCGACCCCGGTCCCCGTCCCCGGCGCCGTGACGCCGCTGGACACCATCGTCTGCGGCGACTGCCTTGAGGGCATGGCCCGCCTGGGCGCGTCTTGCGCCGACATCATCGTCACCTCGCCGCCCTACAACATCGGCAAGGACTACGGGAGGTACGACGACAGCCGCCCGCGCGAGGAGTACCTCGCCTGGATGGCGCGGGTGTTCGTGGAGTGCCGGCGCGTGCTGCGCGACGACGGCTCCTTCTTCCTCAACGTGGGCGGCAAGCCCTCGGACCAGTGGGTGCCGCTCGACCTGGCCATGAGGGCGCGCGAGCAGTTCCATCTCCAAAACACCATCGTGTGGGTCAAGTCCATCGCCATTCCGAGGGCGTCGGTCGGCCGCGCGGCCGGGCTCGACCACGACCTGGCGGTCGGGCACTACAAGCCGGTCAACTCGGACCGCTACTTGAGCTCGTGCCACGAGCTCGTGTTCCACCTCACCAAGCGGGGGCTCTCGCGCCTGGACAAGCGCGCGGTCGGCGTGCCCTACCAGGACAAGAGCAACGTCCGGCGTTGGCGCAGCGGCGCCGAGGACCTGCGCGACCGCGGCAACGTGTGGTTCATCCCCTACGAGACCATCCAGTCCTACCGCGGCCATCCCTCGGTCTTCCCCCCCGAGCTGCCCGAGATGTGCATCAGGCTGCACGGCGCGCGGCCTGGGACGGTCGTGCTCGATCCTTTCATGGGCACGGGCTCGACGGCCGTCGCCGCCGTTAGGCTGGGCGTGAGGTACCTGGGCTTCGAGCTCGACCCGTTGTACGTGGCCATGGCCGAGGAGCGCGTCGCGCGCCTGCGCGCCCGGCTGATGCTCAGGCGCTAGCGGTTGCGGCGGGCGGTCCCGGACCGGTCGCGCGCGCCCTTGGCCCTGCGCGCGGGCACGTGGGCGGCCTTCGGCCTGGGCCTGGGCCTGGGCTTGGGCCTGGGCTTGACACTGTGCCTGGGCTTGAGCTCGGGCTTGGGCCTGGGTTTGAGCTCGGGCTTGGGCCTGGGCTTGACACTGGGCCGGGGCTTGGGCTTGGGCATCGCGGCCCCCTTGACGGCAGGCCTGGGAGGGGCGGCGACCTTGGCCTCCCCCGCTCCCGCATCCTTCGCGCCCCTGGCCTCCGCCAGCTTCTCGGCGAACACCGCCTTGAACTCCACGACGAGCTGGTCGAGCCGCGCACGCGTGCGCGCCTCGGCGAAGAGGCGCGTGATGGGCTGCGTGTTGGAGGGGCGCAGCATCGCCCACCCATCATCGAAGATAACCTTCACGCCATCGGTGGTGTCGATGCGCGCGCCGCGCGAGCGGAAGTGCACGAGCAGCAGGTCGTTCACGCGGAACTTCAGCTCGTCCGGGCACGGCATCTCCTCCTCGACGAACGGGTAGCTCGCCATGGCGTCGACCAGCTCGGAGAGGCGCCTGTCCCCGCGGCCCATGATCTCCATGAGCTTGATGGTCGCGAGGATGGGGTCGTCGAAGATGTAGAAAAGGGGCAGGAAGTAGTGCGCCGATATCTCCATCGCGAAGACGCCCTTCTGGCGCTTGACCTCCTCGCACACGAACACGTCCCCCACGCGGACGCGGGCCACCTCGGCCCCGTCCTTGGCGAGCTCGTCCTCGACCATCATGGAGCAGGGCACGTTCACGATGACCTTGCCCTTGCGCACCTTGAGCGCGTCCCTCGCGAGTAGGATGCCGGCCTTCTCGACCTGGACCGTGCGCCCGAGGTCGTCAACGAACACGCACCGGTCCCCGTCGCCATCGTAGCCCACGCCCATGTCCGCGTGCTCGCGCACCACCGCCTCCATGAGCGCGCCGAGCGAGCGCTCGGTCGGGTGCGGCGACCTGTTGGGGAACGTCCCGTCGACCTCGCCGTTGATGACCGCGACCTCGTGGCCGACCCTGCGCAGGAGCTCCGGGGCCACCAGCGTGGCCGCCCCGTTGCCGGGGTCCACCACTATCTTGAACCGCCTCGGTGCCGTGACGCGTCCCCTGAGGAACGCCATGTACGCCTCGGCTGCCTTCCCGCCCTGCGGGCGCACCAGCCTCCCGACCGCCCGCCACGGGGGGCGCTCTGGCGGTCCCCTCAGGAAGAGCGCCTTGAGCTCCTGGTTGCGGTCGGTCCAGCCCGAGCCGTCCGGGTTTCGGAACCTTATCCCGTTGTACTCGGGCGGGTTGTGCGAGGCCGTGATGTAGATGCCCGCGTCGCAGTGCTCGCTCCATACATGGAAGTTGAGCACGGGGATGGGGCACGCGCCAACGTCGATTGCCTCCATGCCGCCCGCGATCACGCCCGCGATGACGGCCGAGTGCATGGCCACGCTCGAGACGCGCACGTCGCGCCCCACGGCGACCCTTCCCCTGTGCCCCATGAGGGCCGCGAAGGTCTCGCCTATTCGCGCGGCCACGTCGACGGTGAGGTCCTCGTTGAACACGCCGCGGATGTCGTAGGCCCGGAAGATGTGCTCCATGGGACACGCCCGGTCCGGTGTAGCGGGTCCGCCGAGATAAGGATTACGTCGATGGCCGGCGGGCGCAGCCATGCTGCTCGGGCGCATCCATGTTGAAACGTAAACCATGGGCCCAGAGGCCCTGATCGAGGGGAACGGCCCATTCTCATGTGTAGATGTCTATTTGACCCCCTGATTCGATTACGTTTGGGCGATTTTTATGCCCAGTTTTCGATTGAAATGGCGTCGAGCATGCGGGAGAGACGCCTCTTCCATATCCGCATCGCAGCGGGCCTGAGCGTATGAAACCGTAAAGGTTATGACCGTCGAGCCCCATGGCAACGTCCATGCCCAAGCCGGAACTCAGCGGCAACGAGATGAGGACGCTTCTCGGGCTTGTCAAGTACCCCACGCTCAACGACCGTCAGCTCAGCGAGCGCATCGGCATCAAGATGTCGACCGTGACCGCGATCAAGAACAGGCTCAAGGACCAGGGCTACTTCATGACGGTCCGCGTGCCGAAGCTGCAGCGCCTGGGGGCCGAGCTGCTCTCGGTCTCCTACGCGCAGACCGACCCCTCGCTGCCCGAGGAGCCGCGCCTCGAGGTGGGCCGCAGGGTGCTTGAGTCCTTCGACGAGACGTTCTACATCGGCGCGGGGCCCAGGTACCGGTTCTCGATGGGGATGCACCGCAACTACTCGGCCGCCCGCACGACCCTCGATGGCGTCCTGCGGCTCTACAGCCAGCACAAGCTGCTGGTCCCGGACATGTACAACGTCGTCCTCTTCCCCTTCGACTCCACCCGGGTGCTCAACTTCTTCGACTACTCGCAGCTCCTCGAGCGCACGTTCGGCGTCGACCTTCCCCCCCGCGAGGAGGGCGGGCGCAAGGCCGGGGGGGCGACGGGATTCGAGGGCGTGTCGACGGTCGCGCTCAGCCCCATCGAGGCCAAGGTCCTCAAGGGCCTCATCTTCAACCCCGACCTGCTCGATTCGAACATCGCCAAGGTCATCGACGTGACGCGGCAGACGGTGACGAAGATGCGCAAGAAGTTCACCGAGGAGGACCTGTTCTTCACCGTGAGGGTACCGAACCTCAAGCTGCTCGGCTTCGAGATGGTGGCGTTCATCCACACGACCTACCTGCCGAGCAGCACGCTCGAGTCGCGCCAAGAGGCGGTGGCACCGGTGCTCGGCACCCTCCCGCTCGTGTTCAAGGCCGAGAGCGGCCTGGACGGGGTGGAGATCGTGGCCACGCGGGGGTACGGCGAGTTCGCGGCCTACTACGACGCCCTCGACGCGAGGCTGCGGGACACGCAGGCCATCGGCAAGGAGCCCACCGTGCTGCTGTTCACGCTCGAGGAGTTCCAGACCGTGAAGAACCACGTGTACACCCCGTGCCTGTCGCGGGTCGTGGACCGGCCAGCATGAGCCGTTGACGGGCACGGCCGCCCGACGTGCGCGCCGCTCCGAACCTATATCTACCTCGGTTGCCAATTTACTCGGGAGTAGCGAAGCCTGGGGGTCGAAGCATGGCCGACGCGGAGAAGGACGAAAAGGGGCCCGTGAAGCGGGACTACATCTCGGCCCTCCTCAGCGCGCGCGCTGGCGAGCCCGTCGACCCGCGCGGGCTACTGATGCGCATCGACGCCAAGACCGAGGGGCTGCGGACGCCGTACTCCGCCAACGTCTCGCGCAAGGACGCGTCCATCCTGGCCGCGCTCTCCCCGGCGGGGCAGGACAAGGCCCGGCTGGGCACCAAGGTGGAGCTCGCGCCCTCGCGGGAGACGTCCCGCCCCGGCTTCCAGGCCCTCGAGTGGGACCAGGACCGCGAGCCCATGACGGTCGACGAGCTCGTCGAGGCCGCCGAGCAGCTCCCGCCCGGCGGCGAGCCTGCCGCCCCGTCGCCGGGACCGACCCCGGTCGCGGCCGAGGAGCGGCCCCTCCAGCCCGAGGGGGCCGGGACCGCCGCCCCCGTGCCCGAGACATCGGGGGGGGCGGAGGGGACCCCGCCGGTGGCCGCCGGGGACGTCGTGGTACAGGCGCGACCGGGCCAGAGGCCCCGGGAGGGCGGGGAGTTCCCCGGCGAGCTCATGGAGGACCTGGAGCAGTCCCCGCCCGAGGACGCCGCCGTGATGGCCCAGCCCGCGCGCAAGCAGCGGCAGGACGCCCCGACCATCATCGCGTACCAGCACAGGGCCTCCTTCGACGAGGTCGAGGAGGCCCCCACCGAGGAGTCGCGCACGCTCGACGACATGGCGGGCGCGGCGCCCGGGACGCACAAGCACTGGCCCTCGCCCACGGGCCTCGAGACGCACATCGACGGCTTCGACGACCTCGCGCGCGTGGCCGACATCTGCCCGCGGTGCGGCCGCCGCACCTCGCTGCGCAACAGGCTGCTCACCTGCACCGACTGCGGGGCGGTGGCGTGCGAGGGGTGCGAGATACGGTCGAAGGCCGACGTGGACTCGCCCTACTACTACGACTGGAGGTTCGAGTTGCCCCTCTGCATCCGGTGCTTCGAGAAGGCCTACAACATACAAAAGAGCCTCGCCAAGGCCAAGTCGTCCCTCGGCATGGGCAACTACACCTACGCCTACTTCCACGCGCAGCAGGCCCTCAAGACCGACCCCGAATCGAGGTACGCCAAGGACGCGCGCGACATCATCGAGATGGTGGACAAGCGCCGGCGCGAGGCGGCCGAGCAGGACGAGTCATGGCGCAGGCAGCGCGACAAGCTCTCGCGCACGACCGTCGTGCACGAGAAGTAGCGCGCCAATCGCCCCCGTCCCATATCGGCCCCGTCCACGTGCCCGTCGGGGAGGTGGATGGCCTGTGGCTCCGACGAGCGCTCGGGGCCCGCCGTGGCCGAGGACGCCTCAACGCTTCCTCGCGCGCCTGCGCTTGAGAGCCTTGTTGATGGCGGCCGCGAGCTTGCCCTCCTCCACCTCGCGCAGCTCGTACCGCGCCCTTATGATGGGCTTGCGGACCTTGAGCACGCGGCGCAGGTCGATGGGGGTGCCGGCGACGACCACGTCGCAGGGCACGGATTTGATGGTCGCCTCGAGCTCGTGGACCTGCTCGTCCGAGTAGCCCATGGCGGGGAGCACGTCCTGCAGGTGCCCGTACTTCTCGAACGTGTCCTGGATGGAGCCCTTGGCGTAGGGTCGCGGGTCCACGATCTCCTTGGCCTTGGCGGTCCTCGCCGCCACGTAGCCCGCCCCGAAGGCCATGCCGCCGTGGGTGACGGTGGGCCCGTCCTCGATCACGAGCACGCGCTTGCCCTTCACGCGCTTGGGGTCCTCGAGGGTCACGGGCGACCTCGCGTGGACTATCACCGCCTCGGGGTTGAGGGCGTGTACGGTCTGCTCGGCCTGTCTGAGCTGGACCTTGGTGGCGGAGTCGACCTTGTTGACGACCACCACGTCCGCCAGGCGGATGTTGGCCTCGCCCGGGTGGTAGAACAGCGCGTGGTCGGGGCGCAGCGCGTCCAGGACGGTTATGGTGAGGTCGGCGTGGTAGAAGCTCGTGTCGTTGTTGCCGCCGTCCCACAGTATCACGTCGGCCTCCTTCTCGGCCTCTGTGAGGATGTCTTTGTAGTCCACGCCCGCGAACAGGAGGTTGCCCGCATCGATGTGGGGCTCGTACTCCTCGCGCTCCTCGATGGTGGTGTGGTGGCGGTCGAGGTCCTCGTACGTCTCGAACCGCTGGACGGCCTGCTTGTAGAGGTGGCCGTAGGGCATGGGGTGGCGGATGACGGCCACGCGCATTCCCATCCCCTTGAGGATGGACGCGACCGCGCGCGTGGTCTGCGACTTGCCCGAGCCCGTGCGGGTGGCCACGATGGCCACGACGGGCTTCTTGCTCCTTATCGCGGTCTTCTCGTGGGAGAGCAGCACGAAGTCCGCGCCCTTGGCGATCGCGCGCGACGCGTTGTGCATCACGAGCTCGTGCGACACGTCCGAGTAGGCGAAGACCACCATGTCCGCCCTGTGCTGCACGATGAGGTGCTCGAGGTCGGACTCGGGGTAGATCGGGATGCCCTTGGGGTAGAGGCGGCCCGCGAGCGACGGGGGGTAGTTGCGGCCCTCGATGTTGGGTATCTGGGTCGCCGTGAAGGCCACGACTCTGTACTTCGGCCGGTCGCGGAAGACCACGTTGAAGTTATGGAAGTCCCGGCCTGCAGCGCCCATTATGATAACACGCCTCTGCTTCACGGGGCCACTCTCCTGGGCCAGGCCGCATAGGGCTAGGGTCATAAATAGGCTTTGAATCCAGGCGGTTTAAATAGCCAGCATCCCGGTGCCTGGGACCGGCGCCCGGGCCCATCCCATGGCCGTGTGACAGCCCTCGCGGGCCTGCCCGGCGGGGGGTCCAGGGGGCGGAGGGCGGGGCCTGGCGGGGGCCCTCACATCAGCTTCGTGCCGCACCTGTAGCACCGGACGGCCACCTTGGGCACCTCGATGCCGCAGTTGGGGCACTTCTGCCCCTCGAGGCCGTATGCCTTGTGCCGGTCGACGACGTGCTCCAGCCCCGGGATGGTGCTGAGCTGGGCGAAGGCGTCGTCGAGCTTGAGGCTGATGGGCTCGAGCGCGGCCTCCGCGTCCGAGCGGCGGTTGAGCCCGAGCAGCGCGCCCGCGAGGCGCAGCCGGACCTCCTTGGTGGAGATGTAGGAGAACTTGTCGAGCTCCAGCAGCTCCTCGTACATCGGGCCCGCGGCGTCGTACTTCTCGTCGAGCAGCAGCTGGTCGGCCGAGTTCTTGAGCGACACGAAGTAGTCGCGGTTCAAGTAGACCTTGTAGAGCATGTGGACGCGCGCCTGCACGTTGAACGGGAACAGCTGCTGGAAGCCCATGATGACGTTCTTGGGCGGCAGCACCTGCGGCAGCGGGCTCATGACAGGGTACAGCCGTGGGACCAGCTCGGCCCAGTGCACCTGGAGGAACTGCTTGAACGCCCGCATGTCGCGCTTGTCGAGCTTGTCCTCGAGCGTCTCCATGAGCTCCCACAGCGGCCCCGAGCGCGTGCGTATGAGCTTGCGCAGGTCCTCGCGGTTCTGCTGCGAGAGGTAGTGGTAGACCACGACGCCGTCGGCGACCTCGTCGGGGTTGGCCTCCTTGGCCACCACGCGTGCCAGGTAGTCGGAGGCGAAGTGCGCGATCTCCTCGCGCACGCGCTCGGCCTCCTTGGACATGCCGAGCAGCCCCGCCAGGTACTCGTGGCCGAGCAGGACCGTGCCGTAGGTCGCGAGCACGCCCGTGTTGCCGTGGGCGAGCTCGTAGCGCAGCGAGGACTCGGTCGAGCTCAGCACGCCGATGAGCCGCTCGTAGTCCTGCATCTGGTGGAGCAGGCGCGTCGTGAACAGCACGGCACGAAGGTCGCTATCCCCGCGCAGCGCATCGACGGCCTCGGACCACAGATCGCGCTTCGCCAGCGCCGCGGCCGCGTCGATGGACTTGCGCGCCTCGAGGAGCTTGCGCCCCTCCTCGCGCGCCAGGTCGTCCTGCTCATTGCGCTGGGCCTTCTCCTCGGCCTCGCGCGATGAGACTATCTCCCACACCGCGCGCGCCTCGTCCGCCTCCTTGGCCTCCTCGAGGTACTTGGCGGCCGAGCGGAAGTCCTGTATCTCCTTCGCTATCAGCACGCACCGCTTGAGGTCGCCGGCGTCGTGGTAGGCGTAGATGGCCGCCTCCATGGAGCTGCGCAGCACGCGGTCGCCCTTCTCGCCGGACTCCTTCTGGCGCCAGTAGTTGCCCAGCGTCTCGTAGCACGAGCCCAGGGCGGCGAAGTCGTTCGCCTCCATGTAGTGGGTGATGGCGTTGAGCATCGCGCCCTCGATGGCGTTGGCGTTCTCCTTGGTCTCCCCGGCGGCGATGAGCTCGCGCGCGTGCTTGAGCTCCTTCTCGATGGCCTTGGGCGACTTCGCCTTGGCCTTGAGGAGGAACTCGTAGGCGAGCGAGGCGTACTCGAGGCATGACTGGAACGAGCCCGACTCGAAGGCCTTGTGCGCGCGGCCCAGGTACTTCTCGACCTCGCTCAGCTCGACGTCGTCGTAGGCCTGTGCCTTGCCGAACTCGCGCTGGGCCTGCTCGAGCGCGTACTCCGCGCGCTGGCGCATCTTGACGGCCTTGCCCATCTCCTGCAGCATCGGCTCGGCCGCGCGCGCCGCGTCGAGCGAGGCCTGGAACTTGCCCTCGCGGAACAGCTCCATAGACGTGTCCATCTGCCTCTGGAGGGCAGATGTGTCCAGCTTGAGGGCCTGGGCCTCATCGAGCTTGGACTTGAGGAGGTTCAGGATCTGCGCGGCCTCGTTGCGGAAGCTGCGCATCTCGTCGGCGTTCTTCTTGCTCTGTTCCAGCGAGTCCTCGACGTCGGCCAGGGCGTCGAAGACCCCCGCGTAGTCGTGCTCCTGGTAGGCCTGGACGGCGCGCTTCTGGTTCTCCATGGCGAGCTGGATGTCGCCCCCGGACCGGTTCGCGCGCTTGATGGCCTCGCGGCAGCTCTGGATGAGACTGACGATGGCAGGGCGGGTCTCGTAGAAGTTCACTATCTTGGAACCGACCGCGATGATGCTCTCGGCGTCGTTGGAGACGAGGGCGCCCCACGTGGACTCCTTGGTGTGGAAGTCGAGGAGGATGCCCCCGGCGCGCGTGATGACGCACACGCGACCGTCTCCGACGAGGCAGATGATGTGCGAGCCATCGTCGGAGATGCTCACGCGGCCCTCGGGGTCGCCCATATCGAGCTTCCAGAGCATGTTGCCCCGCTCGTCGAGGCAGTAGAGGTTGCCGTCCTGCGAGTAGGCCACGACGGTCGTGCCCTTCTGGTCGACCTCGACGTCCACAACCGACGCGCCCGTGGGCAGCGTCCATGTCTCCTTGCCCCCGATGTTGAAGCAGTAGAGGTTGCCGTCCTGCGAGCCCGCGACAAGGTAGTCCGCGAACTTGCTCACGGAGACCGACGTGATGGCGCCCTTGGCAGCGTGCCGCCACATGAGCTGCCCGTCCGAGTCGAGGGCGTAGATGCCGTGGTCGTCCGAGCCCGCCAGGATGTAGTTGCCGCGCTTGGACATCGCGACCGCGGACGCGGCGTTGTCGAACCTGTACTTCCAGGCGAACCGCTTGATGCGGCGGGAGTTGTCGAAGAAGTAGACGTTGTTGTCGTCGGACCCCGCGACCAGGGTGCTCCCGTCCTCGGAGACCTCGACGCACCTTATCTTCTTGTCGGCCGCGTAGCGCCACAGCAGCAGCCCGCGGCGGTCGAAGAAGTAGGTCTGGTTGTCGTCCGAGCCCGCGACGATGAAGTTGCCGTCGTCAGAGATGGCCACTGACGAGAATGGCTCAGGGTTGGTGTACTTCCAAAGCAGTCGGCCAGACTTGTCGAAGAGGTAGACGATGCCGTTGTTCTCGCCCACCACGC
>Ga0316628_100001682_pt1 | contig 15841 bp, 12 predicted proteins | sample OWC_Aug_M2_C1_D5_FD_207648 | JGI IMG/M metagenome (GOLD analysis project Ga0316628, IMG submission 207648) | Wetland soil microbial communities from Old Woman Creek delta, Ohio, United States - OWC_Aug_M2_C1_D5_C | ecosystem: Environmental > Terrestrial > Soil > Wetlands | place: USA: Ohio... | reverse complement strand
GCTCCCGGATTCGAGCATGCCGCCGCACCACACAGGAATCTGGCGGGATTGGCACAGGTCATGAATTTGCTTGGCCGGGGTGTAGCCTCCGACGCGGCCGAGTTTGATATTGATGATGCGGCAGGCGCCCAGTTCAATTGCCGCGCGCGCGTGTTCAATCGTGTGAATGCATTCGTCGAGGCAAATCGGCGTTTCCAATTTGCGCTGCAATTCGGCGTGGCTGTAAAAATCGTCCCAGCCGAGTGGCTGCTCGATCATCATCAGGTAGTAGGCTTCCAGGCGTTTCAGGTGCGGCCAATCTTCCAGGCGGTAGGCGGAATTGGCGTCAACCATCAGGCGAATGCGCGGAAAACGTTGGCGCAGGCATTCGACGGGCTCGATATCCTTCCCCGGCTTGATTTTAATTTTGATCCGCTGGTATCCGGCGGCCAGTTCCCGTTCCACGGTGGCAACCAGTTCCTCCAGCGAGGGTTTAATTCCGATGGAGACGCCGCAGGAGATTTCGTTTCGCACGCCGCCGAGGAGTTTCCACAGCGGCAAGTTTTTTTGCCGGGCCTCGGCGTCCCACAGGGCCGCTTCGATTGCCCCCTTGGCCATGTTGTGGCCGCGAATGGGTGCCAGAATTTCCCAGATTTCAGATGCGGAGCCGAATTCGCGGCCTTTCAAGAGCGGCCAGACAAAATCGCGAAGGATGTGCCAGGCGGTTTCCACCGTTTCCGGAGCATAGAAGGGTCCTTCGCCGGCAACGGATTCGCCCCAGCCGGATACGCCGTCCGCATCGGCTTCGACCAGCAACATGCGGCGATCCGTCAGGCGGCCGAAACTTGTTTCAAACGGCGTGACCAGCGGCATCCTGATTTCGCGAAGCATCATTCTTTGAATCTTCACAGCGCCTTCCCCGGTTCGAGAATGTAGTCGACGCCCGATTTACCCGGCGCGACAGCCGTGGCGGCGTAGCCTTTGCCAAGCCACAACAGGAACTCCGCGCGCAAACGGGCCTGGATCCTGGCCGCCGCATCCGGGTCCGTTCCCTTCAGAGCTTCCAGCGACGACGGAATGGTGATCCGGACCGCCTTTTTTGAAAATGCAGGGGTGGCGCGCTTCCCCGCCAGTACGCGGCGCACGCGTGCGGAGCGCAAATGCCATTCGGCGACGAGGCGATCCGTGGGGAGGCCCGCATGCAACGGACTGGTGGTGATCCCGTAGGCGTTCGGCAGGTAGCGGCGCGCGATGGCTCCGAGGCGCATGAAATTGAAATAGGCGTTTTTTGTGATCAGCGGATCGAAGGTCCACTCGACCAGGCTGATGCCGCGCGCCAGAGCGTCTTCGCGCTGAAATCGTTTGAGGCGGCAGCCGATTCCGCGATCCCAGTACGCGGGGAGCACGGCGGTCATGTGCGAGTGCAGAAACGGCTTTCCATCGCGCCACCCGGCAATGGCCAGCGTGAAGCCGACCAGTTCCCTGTCGTGAAACGCGCCGAGGACTTGTCCCCCGGTTTCCGCTGCGACCACAAATAAGGGAATGGGCACCACGTCCACGTCGGCAGATTTCCAGACTTCCCGCTCCACCTGGACGCAGGCTTCAAATTCTTCGATTCCGTGGCATTGGCGGATCAGAATTCCGCTGCGCAGTTCCCCGCCTGCATTTCGCGTGCGCTTCGTCTTCTTTTTTCGGCTTCGCGGCTTCATGACTGGTCCCCGGTCCCTGCAGAAGCCTTGGATTTGACTTTCGCGGCCTCCCACAGCACTTCCAGTTCTTCTTTAGATAGCTGTGCGAGGCGTTGACCCGATTGTTCGGCCTCTTTTTCCATCAATTGAAAGCGGGACTTGAACTTTAGATTCGATTTCTTAAGTGCCACTTCAGGGTCAAAGCCGAGAAATCTGGCAAGATTCACAGCCACAAATAGGATATCGCCGATTTCTTCCTCGACACGTTGCTCTATCCCTGCCCTGGATTTGCCCGGACCGGAAGAATGAAGCGCGGCTTGCAGCTCGGACGTCTCTTCCTGCATCTTCGCGAAAATCCCATCGACGGTTTCCCAGTCGAAGCCCACCTGGGCCGCGCGGCGGGTCAACTGGTAGGCTTCCAGCAGAGCGGGAAGGCTGCGCGGAACGCCATCCAGGGCGGAAGGGGTTAGGAGCGTACCGGCGCTGGCGGCATCCCCGGCGGAAGCGGCTTGCTTTTCCGCGGCTTTGAGCTTCGCCCAGTTCTTCAGGACTTCGCCCGGGGTGTCGGCCTTCACGTTGCCGAAAACGTGGGGGTGGCGGCGGATCATTTTGTCGTGAATGCCGATGACGACGTCGGAAATATCGAATGCGCCGGCTTCCAGGGCCAAGTCGGCGTGAAACAGGATTTGAAGCAGCAGGTCGCCGAGTTCCTCGGCCAGTTCGCGGGGATCGCCCGATTCCAGGGCGTCCAGGACCTCGTAGGCCTCTTCGATCAGGTAGGTCTTGAGCGTCGCGTGGGTCTGCACGCGGTCCCAGGGGCATCCGCCGGGGGCGCGCAGGCGCGCCTGGACATCCACCAGGGCTTTGAAGAGATCGCCGATAGGCTTTCGGGCTTTGGTTGCTGGTGCGGATTTCTTCGTGCCGGAGGCATGTCGGCGCGCAGACTTCGGCTTGCCTGTGTCCGGGCGATTGCTACGGCGCGATTTTTTCTTCCTCTTCTTTCGGGGAGGCATGGAGACGGATCAACTCCTGAAGTCCGGAAATTGCGCGAAGGAAAAACTGTACGGCACGCGCGTGCAATTCACAAGGGGGAAGGTGCAGGACGGGCAACCGTGCCTATCCTATATCGTCATGTGAACACTTGTGACTGCACGCGGGGCGGTGCTAAACTGATGCTTCATCGCAATTCATTTTTTTGGGATGGCCTGAGGGAGAACCCGTTGTCCGAGCAAAAACAAGACGAAACTTTTAAGGTGGTTGACCGGCGGCTTTTTACGCCGGAGGGTGAACTCCGCAAGGACGTTGCAGAGCAACAAGACCGCGAGCAGGAAGCGGCAGCCCATGCCAGCGCGGCTGCCGCCGCACGCACCGCGCCTCCGGCAGCGGGATCCTCCGCACCGGGACCGAAACTTGTGCAGGGCGGCGCCGCGCCTGAACCGGCACCACAAGCGGAAACGCCGAAGCGCTCTCCGGCCTTTGAAAATCTGGTGCGTTCGCTCGGCCAGAATGCGGCCATGCTCCTTGGCGGGTATGCCGATCCGCGCACCGGGCAGCCCATGCTGGACCTGGAAGGGGCGCGCGAGATGATCGATATGCTCGACACGCTGCGCGAGAAGACCATGGGAAATCTTGCCGCGGAAGAAGACACTCTGCTGATCGACGTGCTGGGAAATTTGAAGCTGGCCTTCATGGAAATGAGCAAAGCCGCCACGGCCGCCGCCTTGAAAGAACAGGCCAAATCCCGGCCGTAGCCGAGGATCTCTCCTGCCCGCCACGTCCCATTCCGTACTCGAATTCACCGTACTTGGCTCCGGCACATCCATGGGCGTTCCGACGCTCACGTGCCATTGCCGCGTGTGCACGTCCAAGGACCCGCGAGACAATCGCTTGCGGCCTTCCGTGCTGCTGGTCCATCAGGGGCAGACGGCGGTGATCGACACGACGCCGGATTTCCGCGCGCAGGCGCTGCGCATCGGCCTCCAGCGCCTGGACGCCATTCTCTTCACGCACGCGCATGCCGACCACATTCTGGGCTTTGACGACATCCGGCCGTTTAATTTGCGGCAAAAATCCGCGCTGCCCGTGTATGCCGCCGCGGAAACGCTGGCCACACTGAAGCGCACGTTCGCGTATGTGTTTGACGAACTGCCCGCGATCAGCACGATCCCGCAAGTCACGCTGCACGCGATTGACGGGCCGTTCGAGGTGATCGGACTGCGCATGGTGCCCATCCCGGCGCGGCACGGAGATATCGGAGTATTGGGATTCCGGTTCGGCGCGGGCGCGTACCTCACGGATTTCAGCGTGCTGCCGGATTCCTCGAAGGCGCTGCTCGGCGGCCTCGACGATCTGGTGCTGGATGCGCTGCGCGACGCGCCGCATCCGATGCATCAAACCGTGGAGCAGGCGCTCGCCCTGGTGCGGGAACTGAAACCGCGGCGCGCGTGGTTCACGCACATCGCGCACGAACTGCCGCACTCGGAAACCAATCAGCGGCTCATCGACGCGGGCTTTGCGAATGTGGCGCTGGCGTATGACGGACTTCATTTCGAGGTTTCACTCTGATGGCGCTGGCAGTCCTGCATTCCACGGAAGAATGGGCCGCGCGATTCGGCAAGGAAATTTGCGCCGCGGTTTCGATCGGAAATTTTGACGGATTGCATCTCGGGCACCAGAAAATTCTGAAGACGGTGGTGGAGCGCGCGCGGGCCGGCGGGCAGCGTTCCTGCGTCATCACCTTCGATCCGCATCCCCTTCGGCTGCTGCGGCCGGAACTTGCACCGCAAATGATTCAGACGCTAACGCAACGCCTGGCCGGAATGGAGCAATTGGGCCTGGACGCGGCGCTGGTGCTGCGCTTCGATCGCGCGTTGTCGCAGGTTTCGCCCGAGGATTTCATGGAGCGATTTCTGGTGCAGGGCCTTTCTGCCGGAACGATCCTGGTGGGAGAAAATTTCAATTTTGGATACCGCGGGGCCGGGAATGTGCGCTTGCTGAGCGAGTATGGAAAGACGCACGGCTTTGCCGTGGAGATTGTCGCGCCGGTGGAAATCGGCGGGCGCGTGATTTCCAGCACCGCGGTGCGCATCGCGATTTCGAGCGGGAATGTGGGCGACGCCATTCCCCTGCTGGGGCGGCCGTTTTCGCTGAGCGGAGAAATTCGCGCGGGAGCGGGGCGCGGGCGGACAATTCTGGTGCCCACGCTGAATCTGGTTCCGGAGCAGGAATTGCTGCCGAAACTCGGGGTTTACGCCACGGAATGCGTGGTGGCGGGAAATACATATTTTTCCGTGACCAACGTGGGCACGCGGCCGACGTTTGACGGGCAAGGCGTCACGGTCGAGAGCCATTTGTTCGGGTTCCGGGAACAGCTGGCGGGCGGGCCGATGGAAGTGCGGTTTCACGCGCGACTGCGGGAGGAGATGAAGTTTTCGGGGCCGGACGCCCTGCGCGAGCAGATTGCCCGGGATATTGCGAACGCGGAGAAATATTTTGGCGAATCGAAACTAAAGTAGCAGGAGAAGGCTCTGCAAGAAGACTCGATGCGCCAAGGAGTCCGATCCTCTACTTCCTCTACTTCCTCTACTTCCTCTACTTCACGTCTTCCGGCACTGTTCGCAGTAGCCGCCGACTTCCGTGCGGGTCAGGGTGATTTCCATGCCGCAATCTTTTTCGATTTGTTTTTTCAGCTTTTCGTAGAGTTCGGATTCAAATTCGCGGACTTTGCCGCATTTCAGGCAAGCCACATGGATGTGATCGCGCGGGCCGTGGCTTTCGTAGAAGTGCTGGTCGCCGCGCAGGTGCAGCAGGTCGAGTTCGTCGATCAGGCCGTTGCGTTTGAGCAAGTCCAGGGTACGATAGACGGTGACTTTGTGGACGCGGGGATCGAGTTTTTGGGCGCGTTCGAGAATGGCTCCGGCGTCCAGGTGGCGTTCGGCGCTGTCCATGACGTTGAGCAGGATTTTGCGCTGGCGCGTGAGGCGCACGCCGCGCTTTTCCAGGGCCTCGAGGAGGCGGCCGGGGCGCTCGTGGGCGTTGATGCGTTCGCCGGCAGAGACTCGATGTGCGTTGGTGGGCATGGTGAGTGTGCGAATCCGCGTCGGGTCAGTGGCACAGACACTTCGGGCCATGCATTCCCCGCGGATGCTACAAAGCCGCGCAGGCAAGAGTGCCTGTGCTACTTAAACCCGCTAGCGGTGCGGGATCAGCCGCAAAACGTCATTGTACATAACGATGGCAAAGACCAGCAACAGGAAGACCATGCTGACGGTGACGAAGCGCTCCTTCACGCGCACGCTCAAGTCGCGGCGTATGGTGCCTTCGATGAAGAGCATCAGGATGTGGCCGCCGTCCAGCGGTGGAATCGGGAGCAGATTCAAAACCGCGAGGTTGACGCCGATCATGGCCATGAGCGAAAGAAGTTCCGAAAGTCCCTGGCGCGCCGCGCGGCCGGATTCCTTGGCGATGCCCAGCGGGCCTTCCAACTGCTTCAGTGACATTTGGCCGCGGAACAACTCGATCACGACATAGACGATTTGCCGCGCCATCAGCGCGTTCATGCCCGCCGATTCGACGATCGCGGGGCCGAAGGAGAGACGGCGGTCGACCAATTCTCCGGTGCGCAGGACTCCGATTTGCCAGCGGGGAGCGCCGCTGCCGGGATTCACGTTGGCCGGGCGGATGGTGATGTGCAAAGTGCGATCGCCGCGCAAGACTTCCAGATCAAGCGGAGCGCCGGCGGTCTTTTCCACCATGGGCGGAAATTCCGCGCCATTCACCAGAGCCGTTCCGTTGACTTTCACAATCTCGTCGCCCGCTTGCAGTCCGCTGCGGTCCGCGGGAGTTCCGGGGCTGACGGCGGCAATCAGAAGGCGGTCCGTCGGGTATCCAAAAACATCTTCCACGGATGGGCTCGCGGCGACGGACGTGGAAATATTCTGTCCATTGCGGTCCACGACCACGGAAATGGAATGGCCGGGCAAAGTGGACATCAACTCCAATTGGGCGCGATCCCAGGTGGGATCGCTAACGTCGTTTACCTTGATGACGCGGTCACCGGCGGCGAGCCCGGCCTTTTGCGCGGACGAATTCTGCAGCACCCCGGCCAGAACCATGGGGCGGTCCAAAAACGCGGGCTGCTTGCTGCCCCGCATGTAGATGCCGGCGACGAGTACGATGGACAAGATAATGTTCATCGCGGGACCGGCCAGGGCGATCAGCACGCGCTGCCACCGCGGCTTGGACAGAAATTCATCGGCCTCGCCCTTGCGCTCTTCGAGGGGATTATCACCGGCCATCTTTACATAGCCGCCCAGGGGCAAGGCGCTGATGCGGTAATCGGTGTCGCCGCGTTTCCAGCCCCAGAGTCTGGTGCCGAAACCGATGGAAAAAATATCGACGCGAACGCCGAAGGATTTGGCGACGATGAAGTGTCCCCACTCATGCACGAGCACCATGACGCCGAGAACAATTGCCACCGAACCAGCCATCACTAGAAAGTCCGACACGTTCTTCTCCTAAAACTGCGCGCTAGGCCGACTTGCTTGCACCTTGCTGTTGCCATTCCGGTGGGCGATGCGCGCCGGGGGATCTCTCTTTGATTTGCGTTTCAAACCAAGAGGGATTCCTCGCTTCGCTCGGAATGACGGAGCTTTTTTTTGCGTAAAGCACATTCCAGCTTCGTTCGGAATGACACAAATATTTTTTCCTGCGCACTCTAAATCCGCAAACTGCAGGACTTCTGCGCTCTCGAATCGATTGCCGCTGCCATTATACCGCTGCCGCTTTCGCCGGAAGCTTCGCGATTTCTTCCCGGGCCATGCGCCGGGCCTCGCCATCGGCGGCAAGCACGTCGCTAATCGCGGACATTTTTATGCGCGGCGTGCGCGCCAGGACCCGCTCAATCACTTCGGCAATGCCCGAGAACGGCAAACGCCAATCCAAAAACGCCTCGACCGCCACTTCGTCGGCCGCATTGAAAGCGCAGGGATACGCGCCTTTCTTTTTCAGCGCTTCGCGGGCCAGGCGCAGGCATGGAAAACGCCGCGTCGAAACCTTGGCGAAATCGAGGCGGCGCAGTTTACCCCAATCAAGAGCTACCTCCTTAGATGCAGCCCGCTCCGGGTAGGTTAGCGCATATTGGATGGGCATGCGCATATCCGCAGGACCGAGTTGCGCCAAGATGGACCCGTCCACATATTCGACCATGGAATGCACGGTGGATTGCGGGTGGATCACCACGTCAATCTGGTCGGGGCGCATATCGAAGAGCCAGTGCGCCTCGATTACCTCGAATCCCTTGTTCACGAGCGTGGCGGAATCGATCGTGATTCTGCGGCCCATGCGCCAATTCGGGTGCGCTAGGGCCTGCTCCGGCGTGGCTGCGGCCATTTCGGCGAGGGGAGTCTTGCGAAACGGGCCGCCCGAGGCGGTCAGGATCAGGCGCTTCACTTCGGATGGGCGTCCGGCGCGCAGGCACTGATGGATGGCGTTGTGCTCGCTATCGACGGGCAGCAACTCGACGTTCGCCTGGCGCGCGGCGGCCATGACGATCTCTCCGGCAGCTACCAGAACTTCCTTGTTGGAAAGTGCAACCTGCTTCCCTGCCCTCACGGCCGCATACGTCGCTTCCAGGCCAACCACGCCCACGGCTGCGGAAACCAGCACTGCGGCTCCCGGATGCGTGGCGACCGCGATGAGGCCCGCGGGGCCGTGCTGAATCTCCGGCAATTTTTCCAGGCCCGCGGCGCGCAATCGATCAGAAAGATCGGTGGCGAGCGGGGCGGTGGCTACGGAAACCAGTTCGGGACGGTGCCGCGCGACTTGCCGCGCCAGTTCCTCCATATTGTTTCCCGCGGCCAGCGCCACTACGGCAAAGTGCTCGGGCATGGCTTCGATGACGGCGAGCGTCTGCTTGCCGATTGATCCCGTCGAACCGAGGATGGAAATTTGTTTCAAACTGGCTGCTCCAATTTATTCCGGCGGGCTTCCCTTCCTGCGTCAGGACAAGCAAGTACAGCCCGCGTCATATTTCCAGCGGGCTGCAAGTACAGCCCGCGTCATTTTTCCGGCGGGCTGCAAGTACAGCCCGCACCCGTCAAAACTTGCGCTGGACGATCCACTCGAAATAGTACCAGACCGCGGGAGCCGCAAAAATCAGGGCGTCGATGCGGTCGTACATTCCTCCGTGTCCTGGAATGATCGTACCCGAATCCTTTACGCCGGCGCTGCGCTTAAAGGCGGATTTGAAGAGATCGCCAATCTGTCCGGCGACGCTACCCAAGGCTGCCATGGCCAGCATATGCGCGGGTTGAATCCGCGTCCAGTATCCGAATATCGCGCCCACGAGCAACGCGGCCAGCAGATTCGCCATGGCGCCTTCCCAGGTTTTGTTGGGACTTACCTGCGGCGATAATTTCCAACGGCCAAAACCGCGCCCGGCAAAATAGGCCGCCGTGTCGCCGACCCACACCAGCACGGCGGTGAACAGCAGGAGACGCGGTCCGGAAACATCCTCGCCGTGCAAACGCACGACGGCGCTGAATGGCAGGACGATGACAACAAGTCCGGCGATGCTGATCGAAATCGAAGGAAACGATTCGGCCAGGGCGCGGCGGCTGCCGAGTACGATCACGGCGAGGCCCAGCAAATATAAAAACAAAACCAGATCGAGCGTGGGGCGCGGGGAGCGCGCTTGATACAACAGGTCCCCCAAATTGCTGATGCTGGCCGCCTGCGATGCGTACCATTGCTGGGCCACAATGGCCAGCGCGGCCAGATAGGTCCAAAGGCGATAGGCTTGAAATCCGAGGCGCGCGCCCATGTCAAAAAATTCGGCCAGCGCCATGATGGCGACGAGCGCCGCCACGGCTGCGACCAGCCACGTGGGTCCCCACCAAATGGCGGCCACGACCAGGGGAATCAGAATCGCGGCCGTCAGCACGCGGAGTTTTGTACCGGCGATCATGGAGCTCCTTCCTGAGCCACGGCGCGTCCGCGGGGTTCGGGCTTTTGGTGGCACGGGCTTCAGCCTGTACGGTTTGGCCTCTCTTGCACGAAAACTCACAGGCTGAAGCCTGTGCTACTTAAACCTGCGCCACTTGCGGTATCCACTTTCGCGCAATCCGGGGGAAAACCGGGCGGGAATAAGTGGAGTTGTGCCGGGTTAGGAAACTTTGCCTGGCGGGAGGGCGCGGCACGATCAGGCAGTAACTCGCTGGCGCGATTCAGAGAGACCGCCGTAGCGGCGTTCGCGCTTCTGGAAATCCAGCAGCGCCTCGTAGAGCTGCGCGCGAGTGAAATCAGGCCACAGGGTTTCGGTCACGTAAATTTCGGCGTAGGCGATTTGCCAGAGCAGAAAGTTGGAGACGCGCATTTCGCCGCTGGTGCGAATGAGCAGATCGGGATCGGGCAAACCGGCGGTATAGAGATTTTGCGAAATCATTTCCTCGTCGACAAGTGCGCCAGCCAGGCCGTTGTGGCGCACGCGATCCAGGATGCGGTTGAAGGCATCGACGATCTCGGCGCGCCCACTGTAATTCAGGGCCACGGCCAGCTTCATGCCGGTATTGCCGGAGGTTTGCTCCATGGCGCGTTCAACATCATTGCGCACGGCGTCGGGCAACTGGTCGGGGCGTCCAATTACGAGCAGGCGAATGTTGTTCCGGTGAATTACCGGGAGTTCCCTGCGCAGGTAATCGCGAAGCAGGCGCATCAGAAAATCGATTTCCGCCTTGGGGCGGCGCCAATTTTCCATGGAGAATGCGTAGAGGGTCAGCGCGGAAATATGGAGGCGCGCGCAGGTCTCGATCACCGTGCGGGCGGACTGCACACCGGCGCGATGCCCGGCCACTCTCGGCAAGTGGCGCTTCTTGGCCCAGCGGCCATTGCCATCCATGATGACGGCGATATGCTGCGGAAGCCGGCCGCCGTCCAGTTCGCGGACCAGCCGTTCTTCGTCGAGGTTCGAGGGTGTAAGGGATTCCGGTACGTTCACGCGACTAATCCCGCGAATTCCAAGTATCAACAAGAGGTTGTTTCGCGAGCATGTTGCAAAGCTAACATAGCGCATCGCATGGCGCAACAAGCTGCGCGGATCGTTTCTTGAACGGAGAAGGTGGAAGAATGCGCCGAGGCTTGCGCGGAAGCCTGCGGGCAAGGAAAGCGCGAAGCGAAGGAGGGAGCAACACAGATATCCGCGCCGCGAAGGCGCGTCAGGGCATCTTGTCCCGGCCCTCAGGAAAATCAGGGAAGCCCGCCGGAGCGGAAAAGACTCACGTAAAGAAGGATAAAGGTGAGGGAAATCACCGAGATGGCGGTGACCCAGCCGACCAGGTTCATCGTGCGTGTATTGACGAACGCGCCCATCAGATCGCGGCGATTCACAAGCAGAAGCATGAAAATGAGCACCACCGGAAGGTAAACCCCGTTGCCCACCTGCGAAAGAAAAAGAATTTTCTGCAGCGGAGCGTTGGGAATGAGAATGACGGCGGCGCCGACGACGATCATTCCGGTGTACAGGCTGTAAAAGATGGGCGCTTCCTTGAATTTGTTGTCGATGCCGGCTTCAAATCCCATGCCTTCGCAGATCACGTGCGACGTGGACAGGGGCAGGATGGAAGCGGCAAACAGCGAAGCGTTGAGCAGGCCAAAAGCGAAGAGCGCTCCGGCCCATTTCCCGGCCAGGGGAGCGAGCGCCTGTGCCGCCTCCGCGGCGTTGTTGATGACGTGGTGGCCGGAAACAAACAGCGTCGCGCCAGTGCAGACGATAATAAAGAAGACGATGGCCATGCAGCTCACGCTGCCGACCAGAACGTCCGCGCGGGCCTGCTTGTACTGCCGCGCCAGGACGCGCTTTTCGACGAACCCCGCCTGCAGGTAGAAAAATTGCCAGGGGGCAATGGTCGTGCCGACCAGCGCGATCATCATGAGGAGATAGCCGCCGTTCATGTGAAGTGTGGGAATCACGGTGTCGTGCGCGGCCGCCAGCCAATCGGGCTTGGCCAGAAAGGCGGAGGCGACGTAGGAGAGATAGAGCACGCAAGCGGCGAGAAAAATCTTTTCCACCTGCTGGTAGGTGCCCCGCAAGACCAGAAGCCAGACGGCCAGCGCGGCCAGCGGCACGGAAATGTATTTGGAAATCCCGAAAATTTGCATGGAGGCGGCCACGCCGGCAAACTCCGCCGCAACGTTGCCCATATCCACCACGAGTCCGGCGAGAATAACGAAGAACGTGGGACGAAATCCGAACTCCTCGCGAATCAGGTCGGAAAGGCCTTTGCCGGTCACCACTCCCATGCGGGCGCACATTTCCTCGGTGACGTAGAGCGCGATAGTCATGGGGATGAGCGACCACAGCAAAGCGTAGCCGTACATGGCGCCCGCCTGCGAATAGACGGAAATTCCGCCGGCGTCGTTGTCCACATTGGAAGTGATTACGCCGGGTCCCACCACGGCCAGAAAAAGCAGCAACCGGCGGCGCCACAGGCGCGTTCGCTTGCCCCACTGGGACAGGAGCGCGCTCCACGGCTCCACCCAGCCCGGAACGAGCTTCCACCGCACAACCGGAGGTTGATTGTCCGGCGGCTGTTTTTGTTCTTCGCGTTCGCCGATCACTGCCACGTTCTGGACTTTCCTCTCGCGGGCTGCACGCTTCATGCAAATTGCTCAGCGTTAAAGGACAGCCCGTCCGAATTTAACTACCGATTTCGCAACCGCGTCACCACGTCATCGACTTCGATGGCGCCCATGGGGCGGCCGGCCTTATCCACCACGGCCAGGCTGTGCAGGTTGTACTTGTCAAAAATTTCAAATATTTCTTTCTCCCCGGCATCCGGAGGCACTGAAAGCAGGGGCACGGATTTCAAGGATTCCATGGGTTCGTTGGGCGGCGCGAACAGCAATCGTCCCACGGCCACGGCGCCGGAAAACTTGGCATCCTCGTTGATCAGGAACACGGTGTCGAGCTGTTCCAGGTTCACATCCTTTTCGTTGATCCAGTCGATGACCTCTTCGCGCGTGGCTTTTTCTCCGACAAAAATGAAATCTGTGTTCATCATGCCGCCGGCCGAATTCTCGTCAAATTTCAGCAACTCGCGGACTTCGCGCGCTTCGTCTCCCGGCATCTCGCGCAAGACTTCCCGGGAACTTTCGGGAGTCAAGTCGGCGAGCACGTCGGCGGCCTGGTCCGGGTACATTTCCTCCAGAATGTCAGCGGCCTTTTCGGGGTCCAGGGTCTCGACGATCTGGGTGGTCAGGCGCTTGTCGAGTTCAGCCAGGGCCTCGGCGGCGGTCTGTTCATCGACGGAGGCGATGATGGATTGCCGCTGGGCCGGCGAAAGGTCTTCCATGATGTCGGCCAGGTCGGCGGGATGCATGCGCTCGAGTTTCTGGTGCGAAATTCGCAGCTTTACGCGGCGCAGCGGGTCGGGTTCAATGAGGTTGACGAATTCCCAGGGAATCACGCGCGTGGGCAATTTCCTGGCCAGGCCGCGGACCATATTCGCCGAGGCAATGCCGTGCAACAGGCGGCGGGCGGCGCCGGTCAATCCCACGTCCACCTGGGTCACGCGCAGCTCGATGGTCTCGTGGGTGCGATGCTCGGACAAATCGATATCGTTGACGCGAACGACTTTGCGGCCGCTTGTGTCGATGATTTGCTGGTCGAGCAAATCCTTGCGCAGGGAGAGCCAGCCCTCATTGGGCTCATAGTGCTCGAGTTCCTTTTCCAACACATTCAGGCGGATGATGCCCGGTGCGACAAACGCCAAGGTATCGTAACGCGCGACCAGCGGAAGGAACTTGCCGCGGCCAAGCAGAACGCGAGAGACGCGGTTGGGCTGGTCCGCAGGCTCGATAAAAAGTTCGGTGACGTGGCCGACGAAATGGCCGTCACGATCGTATGCTTCGCCGCCCAAAAGATCCGTTGCATGCAGCATTTCGTCTCCTTTCCAGCAGCCAAACGGGCGCGATAACTTCAGCCAGCGTGCTGATTACTAAAGATTTACGAGTAAGGCGCTCAATCCGTGCCTGTGCCCGCGCCTGCTCGTGGAATCGGCATGTCTTCGCGGGATCTATAAGGCTTTAAACCCGCCAGCAGGGTGCCGCCCGGCCGCGGGTGGAGGAGATACCTGGTTACCCGAGGTCTGTGCGGCTTGGTTTTCGATTCTGGCGGCCCGCAGGAACATACCGGAACTGCTGGGTCGCCTCGAAACGCCGCGACACCGGTCGCATCCTACAAGGAAAGGGCTCTAGCTTTTCAGATTCGCTCATGGCCACGCAAAAAATTCCATCTCACTAGGTAAACGGTGTTCAAATCTTTGTCAAGGAAAGAATGCAGGTTCCGGCAATTTTGTGCGTGGGAAGGACACAGGAAGTGATGCAAGCGATGAAATTTGGGGAAGGAAAGGAAAGGATGCGAGGATGTATAGGAAGCATAAAGAAAATGAGGATCGAAATTTGCCGCACGGTAATTCTTGCGGGGAGACGGTTTTCCCACTCCTTCCCTTGCCTTCTCCATTTCCTTTACCTCCCTTCTCCGCCGTCGCTCGACAGGAGCGAAGCCGGCAGGGTATAAACTTTCTGTCGCCTCCGGCGGGATTTGCGCCCCGAAGCTGCCGGGGCGTTAACCTGAAAGATTGAGCCCGCGCCCGGCTCCGGCACAATACAACTGCATGACTGAACCAGGCACTCCGCTAATGCGGCAATATCAAGGGATCAAGACGCGTTATCCACACGCGCTGGTATTGTTTCGCCTGGGCGATTTTTATGAGCTGTTCTACGAAGACGCGATTGCCGCGTCGCGCGAACTTTCCATCACGCTGACCTCCAGGAACCGCGAACGCGGCGAACCCGTACCCATGTGCGGGGTTCCCTACCATGCGGCCGAGGGATACATCGCTCGCCTCTTGCGCGCCGGATACAAGATCGCCGTGTGCGATCAGATGGAACTCCCGGGCCCCGGAAAAAAACTGGTGCGCCGGGAAGTGGTGCGCGTGATCACGCCGGGGACGGTCACCAGCCTCAACGTCCTCGAGGCGAAGGAAAATAGTTATCTGGCGGCGCTCTCGCGGGCCGCGTCAGGCACGCCCGTGGGCCTGGCCTACGCGGACGTGACTACGGGCGAGTTTCAGGTCACCGAGTTTGGCGGAGCCGACGCGGACGAGAAACTGCGCGACGAATTGCAGCGCTTGAAACCCCGCGAAATCTTGCTTCCGAGGCAGGCGGGATTGTTTGCCGGAGGCGCCGGAGACGCGGAGAGCCCCGCGCACGGTCCCGGATCGCGGGGCGAGATGCGCGATGCCGTCGAAACGCGCATCGAGGAATGGGTTTTCCGTCCGGACTATGCCGAGCGCATGCTTCGCGAACAGTTTGGCGTGGCGACGCTCGACGGCTTTGGCCTCGCGGGCCATCCGCAAGCGGTCTCCGCCGCGGGGGCCCTGGTTCATTACCTGCGCGAAACTTCCGCCAAAGGCCCGGAAAACGGCCATCATTTTGAAGCCGCGCTGGGGCACATGGACCGCGTGCGGTATTACGAGCAGGCGGACGCGCTCGTGCTGGACGCGGTGACCGTTCGCAACCTGGAACTTGTGGCGCCGATTTTTGCCGAGGATGCCGCGCGAGGCGTTTCTCCGACGCTGCTTTCGGCTCTGGACGAAACCGCGACGGGCATGGGGGCGCGGCTGTTGCGGCAATGGATTCTACGTCCGCAAGTGAATCGCGAGGAAATCGATGCGCGCCTGGAAGCGGTCGAAGAGTTGAAAACGCATACGGTCCTGCGGGAAGAAATCCGGCATAACCTTTCGGGCGTGCAGGATCTGGAGAGGCTGGCGGGGCGCGTAACGCTGGGCGTGGCGTCTCCGCGCGACCTGCTCGGATTGCGGCAGTCGCTTACGCGCATTCCGCTCTTGCGCAAATATCTGGAAAATTGCCCGTCCGCGCGCCTCTCCGCGCTTCATGCGCAGATGGACGCGCTCGCCGACGTCCGCGAACGCATCGAATCGGCGCTGGCGGACGATCCACCCGCGCTGGCTTCCGATCCCGGCGTGATTCGCCGCGGATATCACGAAGAACTCGACCGGCTGCGCGATCTCTCGCAACACAGCAAGCAAATTATCGCCGCCATGGAAGAGCGCGAACGCAAGCGCACGGGGATTGCTTCGCTGAAGATTCGCTTC
>Ga0316628_100001681_pt1 | contig 15848 bp, 13 predicted proteins | sample OWC_Aug_M2_C1_D5_FD_207648 | JGI IMG/M metagenome (GOLD analysis project Ga0316628, IMG submission 207648) | Wetland soil microbial communities from Old Woman Creek delta, Ohio, United States - OWC_Aug_M2_C1_D5_C | ecosystem: Environmental > Terrestrial > Soil > Wetlands | place: USA: Ohio... | reverse complement strand
GCGCTCAATCCGGTCTCGGGTCTTCCCGACGACGCCTTGTTCGGGTCAGGCGCGACGGCCAACTGCGGCACGCCCGGGGCCGGGGCGTTCAACGGACGGTGCGGGTACGGGCCGCGGCAGCCGCTGCTCGTCATCTCGCCGTGGGCGCGGCGCAACTTCGTCGATCACACGCTCACCGACCAGGCGTCGGTCCTGAGGTTCATCGAAGACAACTGGCGCCTCGGACGTCTCGGCAATCAATCGAGCGACGCCATCGCGGGATCGCTCGACGGCATGTTCGACTTCAACGAGCGCCACGCGCGCGCGCCGCGGCTGATTCTGAATCCGATCACGGGCAATCCGTAGACCGCCGATCCGCCAGTCATCCGGGCGGGCGTCCCCCGGCGCGGGGGGACGCCCGTCTTCAGCCGAACGTTTCGTTGAAACGCCGCGTGTCAGTGGTGGCTGGCGCGGCTGTGGCCGAACGCCGCCCCGGCCCCCGCGCCCGCCGCGATATGTGCGTGGGCCGGCGCGTCGACCGGCAGGTCGGAGCTCCGTGGCCAGGTGCGGAAACGCTGGAACGGCAGGTGGCAGTCGTGCTGCTTCAGGAAGGCCAGGAACCGCTTGTAGTCGTCCTGCTCCATGTTGAACAGCCCGACCAGCGCGCGATAACTGCCGTGCGTCCGCTCGAGGCCGGCCCGCACGATGAGGCGCATGTCGGTCCGCGTGATGTCGCGCGACATGAACACCGGGTACGCGCTCGTCCAGAACGAGTCCCCTCGTTCGAGGAGCCGCGCGACGATCGACTCGACCCGTTCCTGGTGCGACATCAGCACCTGCCGGTCCGCGTCGGTCTCGGGCATCCGCGCCGCCTCCTGCTGTACGTCGTGCGGCAGGTGTTCGGGCTCGATCACGGGGCCGTTGACGCTGACCACCATGCGCTCGACGACGTTGCGCAGCTCCCGGATGTTGCCGTGCCACGAATACCGCATCAGCATGTCGCGCGCGGCGTCCGACAGCTTCACCGGCGCTCGGGCGTGGTGGTGGAAGAAATAGTCGAAGTAGTAATCGAGCAGCACCGGGATGTCCTCCCGGCGATCGCGCAGCGGCGCGATGACGATGTGAAAGACGTTGAGGCGATAGTAGAGATCTTCGCGGAACTCGCGCGCCGCCGTCGACTCCTGCAGGTTCCGGTTGGTCGACGCGATCACGCGGACGTCGACCACGACCCGCGACGCGCCGCCGCCGACGGTCTGGATCTCTCCCGTTTCGAGAAACCGGAGCAGCAGCGCCTGCATGCGCAGGCTCATCTCGCCGACTTCGTCGAGCAGGACCGTGCCTCCGTCGGCCTGGCGCAGGAGACCCGGGCTGTCGCGCATCGCGCCGGTGAAGCTCCCTCGCGTGTGGCCGAAGAACTCTGATTCGAGCAGCGTGTCGGGGACGCCGGCGCAGTTGATGGTGACGAACGGATGGGTGTGCCGCCGGCTCCGGCGGTGGATTTCGAGCGCGACGACTTCCTTCCCCGCGCCGGTCTCGCCCGTGAGGAGAACCTTGGCGTCCGAGGCGGCGGCCGCGCTGATGTCGGAACGAAGCGTCGCCATGACGTCGCTCGTTCCGAGGAGAGCGTGAGGCTTCGAGGAAACGGACCTATCACTGAGCGCCATTGAGGGCCTTCCGTGACGTGGGGGAAACCGTATGGTTCGGCTAGCATCGTTTGTACCAGTGGAAAACACAGGGGATTTGCGCGATATATTTCTTCTCGGCGGATGTTTTCGGCGAAATGCCGTGAATCAGGCCGGGGAAACGCGGAAAATCCCGCAGTGATTCCCGTACTCGCGCGCCGGGCGCGATGGCGGTGCGATTGCATCGTTGCACTTAGAGCAATGTCCGGACAGGGCGACGTTCCGATGGAACACGGCGATCCGGCAGACGGAGGCGACTGGGGTACCCGTCGCGAGGTCTTTCACGGGCCGCCCGGCGGATGGCCGTGGCTCGTGCAGCTGCGCCTGCAGTTCGACCTCGCAATCGAACTGCTCGATACTGATCTCGAATATGTCCTCGATCCGTGCTTCGACGGCCATCCGTCGGTCGCGCTCCGCGAGCGTCTCGCCGCGTCGACGACCCACGACCTGACGACCGCGGCGACGCGCGCGATGCGGTCCGCGCAGGCGCAGCGGCTGACGATCGGCGGCGCGCGGATCCACGCTGTCCCGTTGTATGTACGCACGCCGCCTCCCTCGCGGCCGGCCGGCGTCCTCGTGATCGCCGAGGCGCGGCCCGGCGTCATCGTCAACGAGGCGTGGGACACCGTCGACCGACGGCTCGACGGCGTCGCCCGCTGGCTCGCGCCCGCCGTGGAAGCGTCGCTCGCCTCCGGCGCCCGCGTGGAGCCCCGCGCCGATCCGACCACTGGCATCGTCGATATCATCGATGCCATGACGCGGATGGACGACGACCGCGAGATCACGGCGTTCCTGATGGACGCGATCGCCCTGTGGTTCGACGCGGACGTCCGTGTGTACCGCGAAGATGCGTCGGGCGCGTTCACGCTCGTCAACTGGCTGCCTGCCGCCGATCCCGCGAGCACGCCGACCCGGCTGGAAGGGCACCAGCTGTGGGCGCGGGACGAGGTGTTCACCCTCGAATCGGCCGGCGACCTCGACGACGTGGGGTGGAATCTGCCCGCGACCGAGACCGTCCTGGTCCCGATTGTGGTGGACGAGTCAGTGGCGTGGCTGCTGGTCGTCACGGGCGCGAATCCGGCGACGGTGCCGACGCTCGGATCGCTCGGCCGCGTCACGGGCGCGCTCCTGACGGTCCGTCAGATGACGGACGCGGAGCGCTTCGCGCGGCGGCTCGACGCGGTGCTGACGTTCGGGGACGCGCCGTTTTCGGCGACGCTTCGCAACGTGCTCGACGACATCCTGGCGGCCATCGGCGCCACGACCGCGCAGATCGCGGTCTATTACCAATCCGACGGCGAGCCGGCGCTGGCGATGAATTCGCCCGCCGAGACCCGCGACTTCGCACCTTATATACAGGCGGGGGCCGCTGCGGTGGCCGACGGCATGATCTCGGTCGGCGCCGCCGCGGGCGGCGGTGTCACGGTGGTGCTGCGGCTGGCGTGCCCGCCCGACGTCCTCGGCGCCGGCTCGGTGCGGCTGGCCCGCACGGCGGCCGCGACGGTCGGCGTCTGGCTGTCGGGGGCGCTCCTGAGAGCCGCGGAGCCTCACGAGGCGAAGGAAACGACGGGCGCCGCGGAGGAGGTGTCCGCCGACCTCACCGACTCGCTGGGGCAGCGCGTCGATCGGCTCGGGCGGCTCGCCATCGGCGGTGCGCTCGCCGTGGTGGAGTCGGACGAACCGGAGTCCAGCCAGCCCTCCCTCGATCAGCTCGTCGACCTGGTGCGCGGGCACACGCGACCGACCGACGTCGTGGGGCTCCTCGGGCACACGCGCGTCGGCGTCCTGCTGCCCGGCGCGACGCGCTCCGGCGTGTCGACCGTCACGAGCCGCCTGCGCGGCGCGGCCAGCGAGCACGGCGTGGGCGCCGTGCGGACCGGCGCCGCGGTCTTCGAACCGCTGTCGGAACGCGCCGAGTCGCTCGTGCAGCGTGCCGTCATGAATGCCCGCTTCGGATCCGCGCCGTAGACCCGCACATGCCTACCACCTCCAGCCTCGGCGATCGCCGGGAACACGTTCGCTTCGACGTCACCGGCCGGCTCTGGGCCTCGCTCGAGTTCCACGAGCGAGTGGTCGTGCGCAACATCGCGCCCGGCGGCGCGCTCGTCGAGGCGCGGTGGCTCGGCGCGCACGAAGAGACGCGCGCCGTGCAGATCGTGCTGCGCGCGGGCTGGCCGGAGCTGAGCGCGATCACCCGGCACGTCTCCCGGCTCACCGACGAGCCCGGTGACGATCGCTATCTCATCGGCCTCGAGTTCACGCACCTCTCGCCGGCCGCGTCCGAGAATCTCGAGCGCTTCATCCGGGACTGGGCGCGCGAAAATCCGGCGGTCTGATCGAATTCGTCTCCCAGAGAGACTTTATTCCGCACTAAAGCCTGCGTTGTCCGTCCCAGCCGGCGGCATTGTTCTGACCGGCGGGTGGAATCCGCTGTACCAATGAGACTTGGCGGCGGACAAACATCTGCCGCGCCGTGGCGATCCCCTTGCACCGTGTCTTCGGCGTCCCGGGTCGCGTCGAAGGGAGCCCGAAGCCATGGAGCAGTCTCACGTGGAACGTCGTCAAGTGGTGCGCGTGATGGTGTCGCGAGACTGCGAGCTGACCGTCAAGGCATCGGTCGCCGCGCAGGTGCTGGCGATCAGTCGAGGCGGAGTGACCCTGGCGTCCCGCACGGCGCTGTCGGTTGGCGATCGCGCGGATCTGATGGTGACGCTCGGCGGCCGGACCTTCACCCTCGCGATCGAGATCCGGCGCGTGACGATCGACGCGGTGCCGCGCGGCAACATGCATCATCGGGCCGGCGCCGCGTTCCTGGCGCTCAGCGCCGAGCAGCGGCTCGTGCTCGATCAGGTGCTCGGACCGGAGCGACTGTGACAACCGCACGATTCGCGGCTGCGGGGAATACCGTGAGGACTACAGGCTTTCAGGAGCTGATCGGCGCCAGCCCGCAAATCGAAGCCCTCCGCCAGGAAATCGCGCGCGTCGCGCGGTCGGACGCGAAGATCCTGATCACGGGAGAGAGCGGCGTCGGCAAGGAAGTGGTGGCCCAGGGCATCCACAGCCTCAGCCTCCGCGCCGAACGCCCGTTCATCGCGGTCAACTGCGCCGGCATTCCCGAGACGCTGCTCGAATCGGAGCTGTTCGGCCACGTGCGGGGCAGCTTCACGGGCGCGTATCGCGACAAGCCGGGCAAGCTCGAGCTGGCCCACACCGGCACGGTGTTTCTCGACGAGATCGGCGAGATGACGCTGCGCATGCAGGGCCTGCTGTTGCGGTTCCTCGAGACCGGCGAGCTGCAGAAGGTCGGCGCCGACGGCGGCGGCCGGACGGTGGACGTCCGCGTGATCGCGGCGACCAACAAGGATCTGCGCGAGATGATCACGCAGGGCGCGTTCCGCGAGGATCTGTTCTACCGCCTGAACGTGATCCAGCTCGAGGTGCCGCCGCTGCGCGAGCACCGCGAGGACATCCCGCTGCTCATCGAATACTTCCTGCGCCTGTTCACGCGCCACAACGGATGCAGCGTGAAGGCGGTCTCGCCGGAGACGATCGGCGTCCTGACGCGGTACTCGTGGCCGGGCAACGTGCGCCAGCTCGTCAACGTCGTCGAGCGGCTGGTCATCACCGGCCGCGAGGCGGTCGCCTCCGTCGACGACCTCCCCGCGGAGGTCCGGCAGCAGGAGGGCGTCGGTTTCCGCGCCCAGCGCGAGCGGCGCCGGACGGTCGCCGACGATCTCTACAAGCGGCTGATCGATGAAGGGGAGTCGTTCTGGTCGTGCGTGTACGCGCTCTATATGGATCGCGAAATCACGCGGGGCACGCTGCGCGAGGTCATCCGCAAAGGGCTCGAGGAATCGCGGGGCAACTACCGCATCGTCGCCAGGCTCTTCAACCTCGAACCGCACGACTACAAGCGGTTCCTCAACTTCCTCCGGAAACACGATTGCCAACTGCCGTTCAAGGAATTCCGGCAATGAGAAAGGAACCCGTGCGCATCACCGTGCTCTCTCTCGCGATCCTCGTCGTCTTCGGCGCCTCGTCCGGCTCCGCGCAGCAGGCGAGCCCGACGAACGCCCCCGGCGCGCCGGCGATCGCCGGCCCCGACTACGTCATCGGTCCCGACGATGTGCTGAGCATCGTGTTCTGGCGGGACAAGGACATCTCGGCCGAAGTCGCGGTCCGGCCGGACGGCCGCATCTCGCTGCCGCTGCTGAACGACGTGCAGGCCGGCGGCCTGACGCCGCTGCAGCTGCGCGATCGCCTCACGAAGGCCGCGGAGGAATTCGTCGAGGACCCGAACGTCACGGTCGTCGTGCGGCAGATCAACAGCCGCCGGGTGTTCGTCACCGGGGAAGTCGCGAAGCCGGGCCCGTACCCGCTCACCTCGCCGACCTCGGTGCTGCAGATGCTGGCGATGGCCGGCGGGCTGCGCGAGTACGCGGACGCGAAGCACATCGTGATCATGCGGGTCGAGAACGGCCGGCCGATGAGCTACGCGTTCAACTACAAGGACGTCGCGAAGCGGAAGAACCTCCGGCAGAACATCGAACTGAAGCCGGGCGACACGATCATCGTTCCGTAGCGAGACCATCATCATGACGCGCCCCACCCTCGTGCTTCTGCTGACGGCCGCGGCGCTCGTCGCCGCGGCTCCCGCCCGCGCCCAGTTCGCGGGCGCCGCCGCGCCGCGTCCGATGACGCCGCTGTTCGGACCGGGCCGGCCGACCGGGGAGCAGAGCCTCGATCTCAGCCTCGCCACCTTTGGCGGCTACGACACGAACGTCGTCGAGGACGATCCGGGCAGCATCATCGATCCGCGCACCCAGCGAAGCGGTTCGTTCAGCGGCCTGAACGCCAGGCTCGCCTACGTGCGCAAGTTCAGACGCGTCTCCTTCGGGCTCACGGGGGACTCGGCGCTGCGCTACTACGGGGGCGGCAGCGACATCCTCGGGATGCAGCACGCGGCCGGCGCGAGCTTCGACGTGGCGCTCGAGCGCACGCACATCAACGTCGGGCAGACGCTCGCCTTCGTGCCCTTCTACTCGTTCAGCACGCTGCCGGTGCTGTTCACCGGGGCGGTGGGCGACGTGCTGGCGCCCAACGCCGATCAGTCCATCGTCAGGCGCGACGAGCGCCTGTATGCGACGTTCGTGACCGTGTCGCGGAGCATCGGCCAGCGGCTCCTGGCGACGGCGTCGGGCAGCCTTCAGGGCGCGGACTTCAGCCGCGACTCGACCGCCATGCGGAACCTGTCGGGCATGGCACGGCTCTCCTACGGGCTGACGAAGAATCTGAGCCTCGTCGCGGGCTACGGCGCGTCGGAAGCGACCTACCGCGAGCCACTGCGCGACCGGCAGCGCTTCCGGACGCACAGCGTGGACGCCGGACTCATGTTCAATCGCCCGCTGTCCCTGACGCGCCGCACGACGCTCGGCGTCACGGCGGGGACGACCGCGATTCAGGACGAGTCCGGGATCACCCAGTACCGCCTCATCGCCGACGCGCGGCTGAACCGCGAGATCGGCCGCACCTGGCACGCGACGGCGGCGTACCACCGCGGCGTCGGATTCGTCGAGGGGTTCCTGCAGCCGTTCTACACCGACTCGCTCAATCTGAGCGTCGGCGGCCTGTTCGGCTCGCGCGTCGAGGCGACCGTGACCGGCGGTTATACGAACGGCGAGATGGGTCTCGGCACGACGACGCGGACCGAATCGTACTCGGGCACGACGCGGCTGCGCGTGGCGCTGTCGCGCGAAGTCGCCCTGTCGGCGCAGTACCTGCTGTATCGCTATCGCTTCGATCAGGCGGACCTCCTGCCGGGGTTGCTGCCGCCGTACCTGGAGCGGCAGGGCCTGCGGATCGGCCTTGATGTATGGCTCCCACTCGTCCGGTAACGTCCGGCGGAATTGGAAGGATCTGTGATTCCCAAAAAACAGTACAGCCCGTCTGACATCCTGGTGGTCGCGCGCCGCCGCAAATGGCTCATCGCCCTGCCGTGCGCGCTGTTCGCGCTCGGCACGGCGATCGCGACGAGCTACATGCCGAACCGCTACCGGGCGGACACGCTGATCCTCGTCGTGCCGCAGCGTGTGCCCGAGAGCTACGTCCGGTCGACCGTCACGAGCCGCATCGAGGATCGGCTCCAGTCGATCAGCCAGCAGATTCTGAGCCGGACGCGCCTCGAGCGCATCATCGACGATCTGGGCCTCTACGCGGAGAAGCGCCGCACCGCGATCATGGAGGACGTCGTCGAGCAGATGCGGAAGGAGATCGACGTCGAGATCGTCAAGGGCGACGCCTTCCGTGTCAGCTACGTCGGCGACGATCCGCGCACGGTGATGAAGGTCACCGAGCGGCTCGCGTCGCTCTTCATCGAGGAGAACCTGCGCGACCGCGAGCTGCTGGCCGAAGGCTCCTACGAGTTCCTCGATTCGCAGCTGGAGGACGCGCGGCGCAAGCTCGTCGAGCACGAGAAGAAGCTCGAGATGTTCCGCCGCGAGTACTCCGGCACGCTGCCCAATCAGGTCGAATCGAACCTGCAGGTGATTCAGAACACGCAGATGCGCATCCAGGCGCTCAACGAGTCGATCGCCCGCGATCGCGATCGGCGGCTCATGCTCGAGCGCGCGCTCGAAGACGCGCAGTCGGGCAAGGACGCGGCGGCTGTCGCGGCCGCGGCGGCCGCGGCGCCCGGCGGCGCGGCCCTGCAGGTCGCGCAGGCGCGTGAGGCGCTGCGGCAGCTCGAGCTGCGCCTCAAACCGGAACACCCCGATGTCGTGCGCCTGCGCCGCTCGATCGTGGCGCTCGAGGCGAAGGCGGCCGTGGAATCGCAGCAGGCGGCGAGCGCCGCCGCCGAGGCCGGTCCGCCCCCGCCGAACCCCGCCGAGATCGCGCGGCAGAAGCGCATCGCCGGCCTCAAGGAGGAGCTCGCGAACCTCGACGGCGAGCTCGCGAAGCGGGACGTGGAGGAGAAGCAGCTCCACCAGGTGGTCGCCGACTACCAGGCGCGCGTCGACGTGGTGCCCACGCGCGAGTCGGAGCTCGTGGCCCTCACCCGCGACTACGACACGCTGCAGAAGCTCTACGCGAGCCTCCTGACCAAGAAGGAAGACTCGAAGATCGCGGCGAACCTGGAGCGGCGGCAGATCGGCGAGCAGTTCAAGGTGCTCGACCCGGCGCGCGTGCCGGAGAAGCCGTTCAGCCCGAACCGCACGCGCCTCGACCTCATCGGCGCGCTGCTCGGCCTGGCGCTCGGCGTGGGACTCACCGTGCTGCTCGAAGTGAGCGACTCCACGCTCAGGACGGATGACGAGGTGCTGATGGCGCTGGCGCTTCCGGTACTGGCCATGGTGCCGCGAATCGTGACGGAGCGGGACTCCACGCGCACGAGGCGCCGCCGCCTGGCGGTGATCCTCGCCTCGTCGGTCGCGGTGGTGGTCGCCGCCGTGTGGCTCGTGCTGAGGGTCCGCTCATAAGAACGGGGACGCACCGTGTACGAACGATTCTACGGACTACGGGAACTGCCGTTCGACCTGACGCCGAACCCGAAGTACCTGTACCTGACCGCGAAGCACCGCGAGGCGTTGAGCAACCTGCAGTACGGGATTGCCAAGCGGCGCGGCATCACCCTGCTCATCGGGGAAGCGGGGACCGGCAAGACGACGCTGGTGCAGACGGTGCTGGCCTCGGACGCCTTCCGCGGCGCCTTCTGCGTCTACGTGAACAACCCGTCGCTCACGCGCGACGAGTTCGTCGAGTTCCTCGCGCGCGCCTTCGGCCTGAGCAGCCACGCGTGCCTGTCGAAGACCGCGCTCCTCCTCGAGCTCGAACCGCTGCTGCGCGACCGCTGCGAGCGCGGGATCGTGACGGCGCTGCTCATCGACGAGGCGCAGGTGATGCCGATCGAGCTGCTCGAGGAGGTGCGGCTGCTCGCCAACATCGAGACGGCGACCGACAAGCTCCTGCCGGTGGTGCTGGCCGGACAGCCGCAGCTCGCCGAGAAGCTCAACGACCCGGCGCTCCGCCAGCTGAAGCAGCGCGTGGCGCTGCGCTGCGACCTCCAGCCGCTCGACCTGAGCGACACCGCCGCGTACATCGCCGGCCGGGTTCGCATCGCCGGGGGAGACGGCAGCCGCCTGTTCACGCGCGAGGCGGTGGAGCTGATTCACCTCTGCTCGCGCGGCATCCCGAGAACGATCGGCGTCATCTGCGACAACGCCCTCGTCACCGGATTCGCCTCCGACCAGCGGCCGGTCGGCTGGCAGATCGTCCGCTCGGTCTGCGAGGACTTCGATCTCAAGCTGCCGGGCTGGCAGCCGCCCGAGTCCGCGCGCCGGCCCGGCGCCGCGCCGCCGGCCGCCGCGCCCGGTTCCGTCGCCGACGCCGACGGACGCTTCGCTCTTGCCGGGGAGCCGATGTTCAGCCTCTTCACGCGCCGCCGGCGCTTCTCCTTCTTCTAAGGAACAGTGAGCACACCATGAGCCGAATCGAAGACGCACTGCGGCGGGCCGGGGAACCGATCAGCGCGAGCGCGACGGACGCCGTCGACAAGGGCGTCCCCGCGGCGCCGGTTGAAATCGACGTGCTGTTGAAGTACACGGCGGAGGAGCCCGTGCCGGAGCCGATTATCGCGGCGGCGTACGAGCCGGACGCGACGACGCCGGACGCGCCGGCCTCGCCGCCCTCCACCCCCGTCGACGACAAGGCGGAGGCGGCCATCCGGCCGGTCGCCCGCAAACTCAGCCGCAAACTGATCCTCAGCGACGGCGTCCGCCCGCAGGCGGTCGAGCAGTACCGGAAGCTCGCCGCGGTGCTCCATCACCTGCAGGCCGGCCGCGGCGCGAAGGTCGCGATGCTGGCGAGCGCCGTCACCGGCGAGGGCAAGACGCTGACCGCGGCCAACCTGGCGCTGACCCTCAGCGAATCGTTCCACCGCCGCGTCCTCCTCGTCGACGCCGACCTGCGGCGGCCGTCGCTGCACCGGCTGTTCGACACCGAGAACGCCGTCGGGCTGAACGACGGGCTGAAGGCCGAACACGACGCGAAGCTGCCGACGATCGAGATCACGCCGCGGCTGTCGCTCCTGACGGCCGGCCGTCCCAACCCGGACCCGATGAGCAGCCTGACGTCGAACCGGATGCGCCGGATCATCGAAGAAGCGGCGGCGCACTTCGACTGGGTCGTGCTCGACACCCCGCCGATCACGCTGCTGCCCGACGCGAACCTGCTCGCCGAGATGGCCGACGTCGTCCTCTTCGTCGTCGGGGCGGGGACGACGCCGTATCACCTCGTGCAGCGGGCGGTGCAGGCGGTGGATCAGAAGCGGATCGCGGGCGTCGTGCTGAACCGCGTCGCCGATGCTTCGGCGGCGTACCGTTACCACAGAGAAGCGGGCGCCGAGCAGAGCGCGTCATGATCCGGATGCTGGCCAGCGCCCTCACGCGCCGGTCCGTCGTGCTCGCGCCGTTCGAGTTCGCGGCGATCGTGGCGACCGTGTATCTGTCCGCGCGTCTGCGGTTCGGCGCCGAGCGCGCGTGGCTGCTGTTCCTGTTCGAGGACGGCCTGCCGAAGGCGCTCTTCTTCGCGGCCGTCTGTCAGGTGTGCGTCTACTTCGCCGACCTCTACGACCTCACCACGAGCCACCGGCGCGACCTGTTCATCCGGATCGTCCAGGCGCTCGGCACGACGTCCATCGTGCTGGCGCTCTCGTACTTCCTGATGCCGGGGCTCGTGATCGGACGCGACGTCGTCGTGATCGCGGTGCTGCTGACGATCTCGATCCTGGGCGGCTGGCGCCTGGCGTTCGAGTGGTTCGCCCGCCGCGCGACGCCGCGCGAGCGCCTGCTCCTCATCGGCACGACGCCGGGCGCGATCACCCTCGCGCGCGAGCTGTTCGAGCGCCGCGCCGAGCTCGGCGTGGACATCGTCGGCTTCGTCGATCGCGATCCGGCCCGCGTCGGCGAGCCGGTGATCAACCCCGGCGTGATCGGCACGATCGAGGACATCCCGTCGATCGTGCGCGCGCGCGGCGTCAGCCGCGTCGTCGTCAGCCTCGCCGACGCGCGGGGGCGGCTGCCGATGGACACGCTGCTCGAGATGCGGCTCGACGGCGTGCGGTTCGACCACCTCGCGTCGGTGTACGAGGAATACACGGGGAAGATCGCCGTCGAGAACCTCAGGCCGAGCTGGCTGATCTTCTCGTCGGGGTTCAAGAAGACGCGCCTGCTCCGGGTCGCGAAGCGCACGCTCGACATCACCGCCGCGATCGTCGGCCTCGTCCTCGCCGCGCCGCTCGTCGCGCTGGTCGCCGCCGCGGTCAAGATCACCTCGCCCGGGAGCGTCTTCTACCACCAGGAGCGCGTCGGGCAGCACGGCCGCGTGTTCACCGTCCACAAGTTCCGCTCGATGCGGCAGGACGCCGAAGCGGGCACCGGGGCGGTGTGGGCGTCCAAGGCGGGCGACCCGCGCGTCACCCCGATCGGCCGGTTCATCCGGCGCACGCGCATCGACGAGATCCCGCAGCTCTGGAACGTGCTGGCCGGCGACATGAGCCTGGTCGGGCCGCGGCCCGAGCGCCCCACCTTCGTGGAGCAGCTGACCCGGCAGATCCCGTTCTACGGCCAGCGGCACCTCGTGCGTCCCGGCCTGACGGGCTGGGCGCAGGTCCGCTACACCTACGGCGCCAGCGTCGAGGACGCCATGCAGAAGCTGCAATACGACCTCTTCTACATCAAGCACATGGCGCTCGCCTTCGATCTGCTGATTGCGCTCTCGACCATCAAGACGGTCGTCCTGCGCCGGGGCGCGGCATGACGAGCCCGCCGCCGTCCCCCGCGCCGATCGTCAACGCGATGACGATCGACGTCGAGGACTACTTCCATGTCAGCGTCTTCGACGGGATCGTGCCGCGAAGCGACTGGACGCGCCTCGAGTCGCGTGTGGGCCGGAACACCGATCGCGTGCTCGGCGTGCTCCGCGAGTTCGGCGTGTCCGCCACGTTCTTCGTCCTCGGATGGGTCGCGGAGCATCACCCCGACATCGTCAAGCGCATCGTGGCGGCGGGACACGAAATCGCCTCGCACGGCTACGCGCACCGCCTCGCCTACGACCAGGGGCCGACCTTGTTCCGCGACGACGTGCGGCGGGCGAAGGCGCTGCTCGAAGACGTGGCCGGCGTGGCCGTGCGCGGCTATCGGGCCCCAAGCTATTCGGTCACGCCCCGGACCCTCTGGGCGCTCGACATTCTCCTCGAGGAAGGCTACCGCTACGACGCGAGCATCTTCCCGATCCGTCACGACTACTACGGCATCCCGCTGTCGCCGCGCCATCCGTACCTGATCCGGCGGACCGCCGGCGCGCTGCTCGAGGTGCCCGGCTCGACCGTGCGGATCGGTCCGGTCAATCTCCCGATCGGCGGCGGCGGCTACTTCCGGATTCTTCCGTACGCGTGGACCCGGTGGGGCATCGGACACGTCAACCAGGTGGAGCGGCGGCCGACGGTGTTCTACCTCCACCCGTGGGAGCTCGACCCCGATCAACCGAGGCTGCGCGCGGGCGTCCTCGGACGGTTCCGCCACTACCGGAACCTGGCGCACACCGAGTCGCGCCTCCGCCAGCTCCTGTGCGACTTCCGCTTCGGTCCGTTGACGGCGGTGATGTCGGACGTCGCCGCGCTGCCGGCGGGGGCTCATCTTCGATCGCCGCTGATGCTGCCTTATGTCTGGTGAGCCGACGGTCGGCGTCGAGCCCGACGGCGCGGCCTGGGACCGATATCTGTCGGGACGGCCCGACGCGAGCGCCTATCACGCGTGGCGATGGCGCGGCGTCTTCGAGCGCGCGTTCGGTCACGACACGCTGTACCTCTCCGCGCGGCGCGACGGCGCGATCGCCGGCGTGCTGCCGCTCGTGCTGTTCCGCTCGCGCCTCTTCGGCGACTTCATCGTGTCCCTCCCCTTCGTGAACTACGGCGGCATCGTCGCCGACGACGCCGCCGCGTCCGATGCGCTGCTGCAGGAAGCGGAGCGCGTCGCGGCCGAGGGTCGATTCGCCCACCTCGAGCTGCGCCACCGCGATCGAACATGCCCCGCGCTCGTGCCCAAGCGGCACAAGGTGGCGATGGTGCTGCCGCTCCCGGCGACGGCCGACGAGGCGTGGACGGCGCTCGACCGCAAGGTCCGCAATCAGATCCGGAAGGCGGAGAAGAGCGGGCTGACCGCGATCGCCGGCGGTCCCGAGCACCTCGACGAGTTCTACCGCGTGTTCGCGCGCAACATGCGCGATCTCGGCACGCCCGTGTACGCGCACCGGTTCTTCGACGAGGTGTTCGCCGCCAACGAGGGACACGCGACGGTCGTGCTCGTCCGCCGGGACCGGACGACGGTCGCGGCGGGCATCGCGCTCACCCATCGCGACACGGTCGAAGTGCCGTGGGCGTCGTCGCTGCAGGAGTTCCGGGCCGCGTGCCCCAACCACGCGCTGTACTGGTTCGTCGTGAGGTGGGCGATCGAGCGCGGCGCGCGGTTCCTGGACTTCGGCCGCTCGACGCCCGGCGAAGGCACGTTTCAGTTCAAGCGGCAGTGGGGCGCCGAGCCGTCGCTCCTGTGCTGGGAGTATCGGCTGCTCCACGGCGATGCGCTGCCCGATCAGAGTCCGAAGAACCCGAAGTTCAAGTTCGCCATCGAAGCGTGGAAACGATGTCCGCTGTGGCTCACCAACACGATCGGGCCGCGCCTGGTGCGGTCGATTCCCTAGACGCGGCGGTCGCCGAGCCGCTCGGGCGGATCGTCGTCGGTCCTCCGCCGCCCGAGGTGCTCGGCCCGTCGCAGGAGCCGATCACGGCCGGTGTGCCATTTCGACGGGGCGCGTGCCTCGACGAGGCGTCGCTCTGCCTGACCGACGAAGGTGGGCGCGAGCTGCCGCTCCAGGCGCGCGTGCTCGAACGGTGGCCGGACGGCTCCATCCGGTGGCTCCTCGCCGACTTCCAGCACGCGACGTCCCTCGGCGCGCGCGAGTACGCCCTCGCCCGCGCGGCAACCGCTTCGCGACGCGCGTCGACGGTCGTCCGGGTCGAGCTCGCCGGGAACGGCGCGGACGTCGACACCGGCGCCGCGCGGTTCCGCCTGCGGCCCGAGGCGTTTCCGTTCGACGAAGTCCTGGTCGGCGGACGCTCGCTGCTCGGCGCCGATCGCGCCCGGCTCGTCGTCGAGGACGGTGACGGCACGGCCGGCGCGCCCGTCATTTCGCGCATCGTCGTCGAAGAGGCCGGCCCGCTTCGCGCGGTCGTGCGGATGGACGGCGCGATCGGCCTCGGACGTCGTCGTCTCCTGGAAGTGGTCGCGCGGCTTCACTTCTTCGCGGGCGCCGCGGCCGTACGCGTCGCGATCACCCTGCGAAACCCCGAGAGAGCCGCGCATCGCGGCGGGTTCTGGGAGCTCGGCGACGCCGGAGCGATCTTCCTGCGTGACGCCTCGATTGTCGTGAACCTGACCGGCCGCGGTCCGGCCGTGTTCGCCTGTTCGGCGGATCCGGGCCGGCCGCTCGAGGCCTGCGTCGGCCGGGTCGAGCTGTATCAGGACTCGAGCGGGGGCGAGCATTGGGACAGCCGCAACCACGCCAACCGCGAGGGACGCGTGGCGAACCGCTTCCGCGGCTATCGCCTGTCCGATCGTCGTTCGACGACGGACGGCTTTCGGGCGACTCCGCTCGTCCTCTGGCAGCGCGCCGATCTCTGGGCGGCGCTGACGATGCACGACTTCTGGCAGAACTTCCCCAAGGCCGTCGAAGCCGACGACGAGGCGATCACGCTTCGTCTGTGGCCGCGTCAGTACGACGACGTCCACGAGCTGCAGGGCGGCGAGCAGAAGACGCACGTCTTCACGATCGCGTTTGGCGAGGGCGCGCCCGATCCGGGCGCGCTCGCCTGGGCGCGATCGCCGTCGCCGATCGGCGCCGATCCGGCGACCTGCTGCGCGTCGGAAGCCGTCCCGTGGCTGTCGCCGGCGGCCCGGGAGATGGACGCCGACTACTTGCGGATCGTCAACGCCGCGATCGAGGGACCGCACGCCTTCGAAGCCAGGCGGGAGCCCGTCGACGAATACGGGTGGCGCCACTTCGGCGATTTGTACGCCGATCACGAAGCGACGCGGGCGGCCGGCGCCCAGCCGATCCTGTCGCACTACAACAACCAGT
>Ga0316628_100001680_pt1 | contig 15848 bp, 12 predicted proteins | sample OWC_Aug_M2_C1_D5_FD_207648 | JGI IMG/M metagenome (GOLD analysis project Ga0316628, IMG submission 207648) | Wetland soil microbial communities from Old Woman Creek delta, Ohio, United States - OWC_Aug_M2_C1_D5_C | ecosystem: Environmental > Terrestrial > Soil > Wetlands | place: USA: Ohio... | reverse complement strand
AGGGCGGTGCGCAACCGGTGGCCTCGCAGGGCCCCCGCCGCGAACCCGAGCAGGTCGAGGAACCGCACCCTACCCCCCGCCCCGGGGTCCGGATTCCGGGGTCCGGGCTCCGGAATCACCGCCCTCGCCAGTCGTGCCCGGACCGCGCCGCCCGGGGCCGTGCCGTTCGGGCCCCGGATCCCCGACCCCGGACCCCCGTATTTCCCCGTCGTCCATCCGGACCACGCGGGCGGCGCGCCCGGCGATCGCCGGGTCGTGGGTCACCACCACCAGGGTGAGGCCGCGCGCGTTCATCCTCTCGATCAGCTCCATCACCTCGGCCGCCGCGGCGCGGTCGAGGTTGCCGGTCGGCTCGTCCGCCAGCAGCACCGCCGGCTCCATGACGACGGCGCGGGCTATCGCCACGCGCTGGCGCTCGCCGCCGGAGAGCTGGTCCGGGCGGTGGTTGGCACGGTGCGACAGCCCCACCGACCGCAGCGCCTCCGCCGCCCGTTCCCGGCGCTGCTCCGCCGGCGTCCCCGCAAAGAGCATGGGCAGCTCGACGTTGCCGAGCGCCGAAAGGCGGGGGAGCAGGTGAAAGAACTGGAACACGAAACCGATCCGGTGCCGACGGATCAGCGAGCGTTCCTCCTCCGAGAGGGCGCCGACCTCCCGGCCTTCCAGGAGGTAGCGACCGCGGGTCGGGCGGTCGAGGCACCCGACGATGTGGAGCAGCGTGGACTTGCCGGACCCGGAGGGGCCGACCACCGCCACGTGCTCGCCGGCGTCGATGGTGAGGCTGACGCTCTTGAGGGCGTGGACCTCACCCTCGCCGACCTTGAAGATGCGCCAGACGTCCTCGAGGCGGATCACCGCGCGTCGCGCGCCCGAGCGCGCGCCCCCGGCTTGATCTCCGGCGAATCGCGCATGGTCACGACCAGCTCCCCGAGCGCGACCCCGCCCTTCACCTCGGTGAACTGCCAGTTGCGCATCCCGGGGGCGATCGTCCGCTCCGCGAGGCGCCCGCCGGCCAGCACCAGCACCCGGTTCCCCTCGGCGACGGCGGCGGTGGGTACACGTGGCACGTCTTCGTGCCTGGCGAGGACGACCTCCACGTCGGCCGAGGTGCCGGGCAGCAGGGTCCCCGCAACCTTCGCGTCCAGGAGATCCACCTCGATCTCGACCGTGCGGTTCTGCTCGAGGACGTCGAGGACATACGGCGCGACGCGGGCGAGTCGCCCCGCGAGCTTCTGGCCGGGGAGCGAGTCCACGCTCAACCGCACCTCCTGCCCGGGCCGGACGCGCTCGGAGTCCACCTCGTCGATCGGGGCGGAGATGTACACCGAGCTCGGGTCGATGAGGTCCATGACCGCCGGGATCGGCACGCCGGGAGGGGCGGGGGTGATCCACTCCCCGACCTCGGTGCTGCAGTCGGCGATCACGCCGGCGAACGGGGCCTTGACCACGGTGAGGGCGAGCTCCGCGCGCGCCACACCGACCTGGGCGCGCGCCTGGTCGCGGGTGGCGAGCGCGGCCTGGCAGGAAGCCCGGCCGCGGTCGCGGTTGGTCTCCAGCGTGTCGAGGTCCTGCTGGCTGGTGATGCCGTCCGCGGACAGCGCCCTTCCGCGGCGCAGCTCCTTCTCCGCGAGCTCGGCGGCGAGGCACGCCTCGGCCGCCTGCGATTCGGTGGCCCGCACCTGCTCGCCGGCGAGGCGCAGCTGGGCGCCCTGTACGGAGTCGTCGAGGCGCAGCAGCAGCGCCCCCAACGGCACCGAGTCGCCCTTGCGGTACGGCAGCTCGGTCACGCGCCCGGCCGTCTGCGGCGACAGCTTGGCCCGGAGACGGGCCTTCACGGTGCCGGCGCGGGTGTTGGTGACGATCTCCTCGACGACACCCGACTCCACCCGCGCGACCTGGACGGGAAGCGGCTTCGGGGCAAACGCGGTGAGGCGGAGCGCCACCGCCACGACGACGATCGCCGCCACGACGAGGAGCCAGCGGGGAACCCTGGGCATGGATCATTCTACGTCACGCCCGGGCGTCGCTATCATGAGAAGACCAGCCTGGCACCGCGCTTGTCTCCGCGTCGCGGATCCGGCATCCTGGTCTCGGAGGCAGCATGACACGCAAGCTCGCGGCGGCACTCGTGGTCCTGTTCGTCGGCCGGCTCCTGCTGGCGGCAGAGGCGCCCCGACCCCACGTCCTGATCACCAACGACGACGGTATCGGCCACCCCGGCCTGCTCGCGCTCGTGCTCGAGCTCCGCACCGACTACCGGATCACGGTGGCCGCACCGGCCACCAACCAGAGCAGCGTCAGCCACTCCGTCACGCACCGCACGCCGGTGCTGGTGGAGGAGCGTCCCGGCCCGGACGGGGCCCGCTGGTTCGCTGTCCACGCCCAACCCGCCACCTGCACGCGCATCGCCGTCACGTCGCTGCTCGCCGGGGATCCGCCGGCGCTGGTCCTGTCGGGGATCAACCACGGGGCCAACGACGGGCGCTCGGCATGGCTCTCGGGTACCGTGGCCGGGGCGCGCGAGGGGGCGTTCGCCGGCCTGCCGGCCGTGGCGCTCTCCGCGGTGCGCCCGGCCGAGGGCGAGCCGGACTACGCGGCCGCGGCGCGCCTCGCGAGGATGGTGCTGCACGACCTCCGCGCGGCCGGCCTCCCCGCTCCCGGCCAGCTCCTCAAGGTCGAGTTCCCGCTCCCCGCCTCCCAGGCCCGCGGCATCGCGGTCACGCGGATGAGCACGGCCCCCGAGAAGGAGGATGTCTACGTGGAAACGGCGGGGCCCGGCGGCGAGCGCCTGTTCGTGAGCCGGCGCACGCCGGTCGACCGGGACGTCCCCGGCACCGACGTGGAGGCGGTGGCGCAGGGGTTCGTGGCGGTGACCGCGCTCTCGCTCGACCAGACCGACTACCGGGCGCTGCCGGCGCTGATGGCGATCCCGTGGCGGCCGGTCGCCGAGGCCGCCGCCCCACCCCGTTAGCTCGTCACCGCCGACCGACCGCCGCGGGGGCCGCTACACTGGCCGCAAGGATCGGTCCGGAAAGCGGGAGGTGGCCGTGGCCGAGCGCGCGCGTTTCTCCGACCTCTTCGAGGCGAAGGAGCGACTTTCCGAGGCGGAGCTGCGCTTCGAGCGCCGGCGCCGCACCCTCGGCCTGGTGGTCGGGCCGCTCGCCTTCCTGATTCTCATGGTCGTCCCACCGGCCGGGCTCTCGCTCGCGGCGGCGCGCCTCACCGCGGTGCTCGCGCTGGTTCTCACCTGGTGGATCACCGAGGCCGTGCCGATCCCGGTCACCGCCCTTCTCGGCCCCGCCCTCGCCGTCGTCTGCGGCGTGGGCGGCGTGGGCGAGATGTTCGCCCCGTTCGGCGACCCCATCATCTTCCTCTTCCTCGGAAGCTTCGTGCTCGCGGAGGCGATGTTCGCGACCGGGTTGGACCGCCGAATGGCGTACGCCATCCTGTCGCGGCGCTGGGTCGGGTCCTCGGCCACCCGGATCCTGGTTGCGGTCATGGCCATCACCGCCGGGCTCTCGATGTGGCTCTCCAACACCGCCACCGCCGCCATGATCTATCCGATCGGCATGAGCATCCTCCTCGCCATGTCGCGTCTCCTGGAGAAGGCGCGCGGCGAGAAGGTGGACTTCACGCGCCTGCGCTACGGCACCGCGCTCATGCTGGTCATCGCGTACGCGGCCTCGATCGGGGGGATCGGCACACCGGTGGGCACCCCGCCCAACCTGATCGCGCTCGGGCAGCTCGACACCCTCGCGCACATCCGCATCCCCTTCTTCCAGTGGATGCTGCTCGGTGTGCCGGTGATGCTGCTGATGCTGGGCGCCCTGGCGGGCTACCTGCACTGGGCGTTGCCGCCGGAGGTCACCGTGATCTCCGGCTCGCGCGAGCACATCGTGGCCGAGCGCGCCGCCCTCGGCCGGCTTGCCGTCGGTGAGCGCAACGTCCTCGTCGCCTTCGGCCTCACGGTCGCCCTGTGGGTGCTCCCCGGCGTGCTGGCGCTGTTCGCCGGCCCGGCGTCGCACCTCGCGCGGACCGTCCAGGCAAACCTCCCCGAGGGCGTGGTGGCGCTGTTCGGCGCCGGGTTGCTGTTCATCCTGCCGGTGAGCTGGAAGGAGCGCCGCTTCACGATGACCTGGAACCAGGCGGTGCGTATCGACTGGGGCACCCTGATGCTCTTCGGAGGTGGCCTCTCGCTGGGCGCGGCGATGTTCCGCACCGGCCTGGCGGCCGCCGTCGGCAACGGCCTCGTCGGCCTGACGGGCGCGCACTCGCTCGTCGCCCTCACCTACCTCTTCGCGTTCGTCGCCATCGTCCTCACCGAGACCACCTCGAACACCGCCGCCGCCACGATGGTCTGCCCGCTGGCGATCGCGGCGGCGCAGGCCGCGGGCGTCAGCCCGGTGCCGCCGGCGGTCGCCGCCGCGCTCGGCGCCAGCATGGCGTTCATGCTGCCGGTCTCGACCCCGCCCAACGCGATCGTCTACGGCTCGGGCTGCGTCCCGATCACAGCCATGCTGCGGCACGGCCTGGTCCTCGACCTGGTGAGCTGCGTGGTGGCGCCCACCGGTGTCCTGATCGCCTGCCGCATCCTCGGCCTCTGAGCGGGGTGCCGTTCGCCGGGACCCAACCCGCCTTCCCTCAAGTGGTTGCGAGGGCGCGCCTTGCCCGCACTTGCCGTGAAGCGTAATCTTCGCTGTTTGAGGTGGCTATGGCGGGAGTCGTAGACAAGGTCGTCGAGGTCTTCATGGGGTCCCCCCACGAGAGGGAGATGAAGCGACTCGCCCCGCGCGTCGCCGATATCAACGCGCTGGAGGGAGAGATCGCTGCGCTCTCCGACGAGGAGCTGCGCTCCCGCCTGGGCGGGATCCGCGAGCGGATCCGCGGGGCGATCGCGGAGCTGCCGGTGGAGTACAAGGAGAGGCGCACGCTGGTGCAGGAGACGCTCGACGCGCACCTCGTCGAGGTGTTCGCGATCGTGCGCGAGGCCTCCAAGCGCACCCTCGGGATGCGTCACTTCGACGTCCAGCTGGTCGGCGGCATGGTGCTCCACGACGGCAAGATCGCCGAGATGAAGACCGGCGAGGGCAAGACGCTGGTCGCCACCCTGCCGGTGGTCCTCAACGCCCTCACCGGCCGCGGCGTGCACTTGGTCACGGTGAACGACTACCTGGCCAAGCGCGACGCCGAGTGGATGGGGAGGATCTACCAGTTCCTCGGCCTCTCGGTGGGCTGCATCCAGAACCAGATGGACGACGCCGACCGCAAGCGCGCCTACCAGTCCGACATCACCTACGGCACGAACAACGAGTTCGGCTTCGACTACCTGCGCGACAACATGAAGTTCGAGCTCGAGGGCATGGTGCAGCGCGGGCACATCTACGCGATCGTCGACGAGGTGGACTCGATCCTGGTGGACGAGGCGCGCACGCCGCTCATCATCTCCGGCCCGTCGGAGCTCTCCGTCGGCCTCTACTACGAGGTGGACCGGATCATCCCCAAGCTCGCGCGTGGGGAGGAGACCAAGGACAAGTACGGCAACAAGACCACGACCGGCGACTACCTGCTCGACGAGAAGGCCCACACCGCGACCCTCACCGACGAGGGCGTGGCGAAGGCCGAGAAGCTCCTCGCGGTCCCGAACCTGTACGATCCCTCGAACATCGAGACGCTGCACGCCGTGCAGCAGGCGCTGCGCGCGCACGCCCTCTACCACCTCGACCGCGACTACATCGTCAAGGAAGGCCAGGTGATCATCGTCGACGAGTTCACCGGGCGGTTGATGCCGGGGCGGCGCTGGTCGGACGGGCTGCACCAGGCCGTCGAGGCCAAGGAGGGCGTGAAGATCGAGGCCGAGAACCAGACGCTGGCCACCATCACGCTGCAGAACTACTTCCGCATGTATGAGAAGTCCGCGGGCATGACCGGCACCGCCGAGACCGAGGCGGACGAGTTCGCGCACATCTACGGCCTCGACGTGGTGGTCATCCCGACCAACATGCCGATGGTCCGGGCGGACAACCCGGACATCATCTACCGCACCGAGAAGGAGAAGTGGCAGGCGGTGGTCGAGGAGCTGGTCGAGTTGCACGACAAGGGCCAGCCGGTGCTGGTGGGGACCGTCTCGATCGAGAAGTCGGAGACGCTCTCGGAGCTCCTCAAGCGCCGCAATATCCCCCACGTCGTCCTCAACGCCAAGTACCACGAGCGCGAGGCCGGCATCGTCGCACAGGCGGGCCGCTTCGGCTCCGTCACCATCGCGACCAACATGGCGGGCCGCGGCACCGACATCATCCTGGGCGGCAACCCGGACGGGCTGGCAAGGGCCGAGGCCGACCCGGCCAAGGACCCGGAGGAGTACAGCGCCGCGTTCGCCCGCTACAAGGTGAAGTGCGCCGAAGAACGAGAGAAGGTGCTGGCTGCCGGGGGCGTGCACATCCTCGGCACCGAGCGGCACGAGGCCCGCCGCATCGACAACCAGCTGCGCGGCCGTTCCGGCCGCCAGGGCGACCCCGGGTCCTCGCGCTTCATCCTCTCGCTCGAGGACGACCTGATGCGGATCTTCGCCTCCGACCGCTTGCGCGAGTGGATGAAGCACCTGGGGATGGAGGAGGGGATCCCGATCGAGTCGCGGATGGTGAGCCGCTCGATCGAGCGCGCCCAGAAGCAGGTCGAGGGACGCAACTTCGAGATGCGCAAGCACCTGCTCGAGTACGACGACGTCATGAACAAGCAGCGCGAGGCGGTCTACCGCCTCCGTCGAAACATGCTCGAAGGCAAGGAGATCCGCGAGTGGGTGATGCGCGCCTCCCGTGAGATCGCGGTGTCGCTCGTGGACTCCTACTGCCCCGAGGACAAGCACGTCGACGAGTGGAACCAGGAGGCGTTCGAACGCGAGCTCAAGGACCTCTTCGGGCTCACGCTCGCGAACGCCGACGTGACCTGGGAGACCGTCAACCGCCCCAAGCTCCTGGAGGCGCTGACCGCCACGGTCGAGCAGCGCTTCGAGGAGCGCGAGCGCACGATCGGCGCGGACAACTTCCGTCACCTCGAGCGCTACCTGATCCTCTCGGTGCTCGACGCGCAGTGGAAGGACCACCTGCTCGCCCTCGACCACCTCAAGGAGGGGATCGGGATGCGCGCCTACGGCCAGCGCGACCCGCTGGTTGAGTACAAGCGCGAGAGCTTCGACCTCTTCCAGGAGATGATGGAAAGGGTCGAGGACCAGGTGGTGCAGTACCTGTACCGCGTGGAGCTGGTCCAGCAGGCCCCGGAGCGCCGCCCGCGCCAGGTGCCCCGCCGCGAGTCGAAGGCCGAGGCTTCGGGCCTGCAGGGCGAGCGCCGCGAGGCGCAGCACTCGCCAACCGCGGGCCCCCCCACGACCGTCCGCCGCTCGACGCCCAAGGTGGGTCGCAACGATCCCTGCCCGTGCGGGTCGGGCAAGAAGTACAAGAAGTGCCACGGGGCCGTGGACTCGACCGCCGCCTCGTGACGGCGCCTCGTCGGACGTCGAGGACGGCGCAGCGGTCCATGCATCTGCCGCGGGCGGGCGTCAAGCGGATTCGCGATCGTGGGCATCGATCGGTCCACCCCTCGCGACGTCCGCTTGCTCCCGCGGCGACGAGCACCGCCGGTCGGTTCGCCAACCCACTCAATCCGGAGGCTTACGGCTCGGAAACGGCCTCCTGAGACTCGGCGACGGCCGGGTCTCCCGCCAAAGTCGCATGCAGGGGCGCACCCGGACTTGAAATTTCCGTTTGCGCTAGTACTGTTGACCGAGTCTAGATTTTCCGGCGGCGGGGGGGCCGCCATGGACGCGAGGACAACTCCGTTTCCTCTCAGAAGTCGGTCTCTCTTTCAGCCCGCCGCGCCCCGGTGCGAAGCACGTCGGGGTGAGCGGGCCACTCCCGCGTCCATGGTCGCGGGGCGCCTCGCCCGGACGCTGGCGCAGAGCGGCGGGCAAGGTGGTCGCCACTTCGGCACGAGAGGGGACGGGGCCTTCCAAGTGGCCCCACCCGCGGGCCGAGTTCCACTGAGCTTAGGAGCCCGAAAGGAGGGGCAGATGACAGCGAAGGCACGTGTGTTGGTCCTGGTCGTTTCCGCAGCGGTGCTGGCCGCAGGAGCGGCCCTCCCCGCGGTGGCGCAGGAGGCCGCCGCCGGGGCGGCCCCGAGCGCAGCGCCGCTCCCGCCGTCCGATGCGGCGGGGGGCGGCGGCACCGCCGACCCGCCCCCACAGGGCGTCATGAAGGCGGCCGAGGAGGTCCCCTCGGTCAAGGTCGCCGGGAAGGAAGGCCTGACCGTGAGCGGTTTCCTGAGCGCGACCTTCTTCGCCCAGGACCAGAACTTCTCCTTCGGCAATGGGCAGAACGCCGAGTGGCCCGTGCCGCCCCAGTACGAGTCCAACAAGTGGTTCAACGGCGGGGACATCCGCAACACCCGTCTCACCCTCGCCTTCAACGGGCCCCAGAGCGCCGACGGCTGGAAGGTCGGGGCGATGGTGGAGGCCGACTTCTTCGGCGGCTTCAACGGGACCGGGGCGTTCAGCCAGGAGCAGGCAGTCCCGCGGATCCGCCTCGCCTACGCCGATCTCACCAAGGGGAGCACCACCCTGCGTATCGGCCAGTTCTGGTCGCCGCTGTTCGGCGAGACCGCGGCCTCGCTGTCGCACATCGCGTTTCCGCTGGGCTACGGCTCCGCCGGGGACGTCGGTTGGCGCTTCCCCGGGTTCTTCCTCTACCAGGGCCTCAGCTCCCCGCAGGCGAAGGTCAAGAGCCAGCTGGTCGTCGCGATCTTCGAGGGCTCGTGGGACGGTCCCGGCAGCCCGATCGCCAACCAGAGCGCCGGCAACGTGGGGTTCCGCAACCAGGTCGAGGCGAGGCTCAACTTCAGCGGCAAGAGCGGGGGCACCAACCCGTGGAGCCTCTACGTGGTGGGCCACTGGGACGACAAGGACCTGACCGGCGTCAACGACGTCGCCCCAGACGGATCCCACGGCAGCAAGTCGCTGACCGGGACGGCGGCCGAGGTCGGCGGCAGCTACAAGATCGGCGGCTTCCTGATCCACGGCAACCTCTACACCAGCAAGGCGGCGGGGCAGCAATTCACCGACATCACCCAGTTCGGGGATATCAAGGACACGGGAGGCTGGCTGCAGCTCGGCTACGACCTCAGCCAGCGCTGGAGCATCTACGGCTTCTACGGGATGGTCCAGGCCAACAAGGACGACGTCCTCAAGTGGGTTGGCTCCACGGGCCGCACCAAGAACCAGCAGGCGGTGTTCATGGTCCAGTGGTCGCTCGGCCAGTACCAACTGGGGCTCGAGTGGCTGCACGACCAGGTCACCAACGTCGCCAACGAGAAGATCAAGGGAAACGAGATCGCCTTGAGCACGAAGTACGTCTTCTGACGTGCTCGAGCACTCCCACTCCCGCCGGGTTGAGCCACTGGGAGGGCCCCCCGGCCCTCCCGGTGTTCGGGGATTCCGGACGCCGGCCGTCCCGCGCCTGGCCCGGCCGGCGCGGCCCGCCTCCCTCCCGTTCCGTCTTTCTTGCCGGAGTCAGCCCTCACCCAACGCCGCGCCCGAGCGCCCCCGCGCTGGCGGGGCGCGCTATTATGGACGCGCGGAACCGGGGTACGTTCTGAAACGCATTCGGGCACGCACTTTGACCGCACCCGCTGTCACGGTCGGTGAGGGCGCCGGTTCGCTCCCGGGCCAACCGCCGCGCGGGGTGGGCCGGGCGCGCGCCCGTCCGCGCACGGCCGCACCAGGCTGGTCCGCCGTTCGAGGAAAGGGAGGCGAGCGATGAACACCCTGTGGATCGTCGTCATCGGCATCGTCGTCGTCTACACCGCCTACACCCAGTACGCGCGGCGAGTCGACCGCAACGTCATCCGCTCCGACGCCAAGCGCGCGACCCCCGCCAGGATGTACATGGACGGCGTGGACTTCATGCCGACGAACAAGAACGTGCTCTTCGGATATCACTTCAAGTCGGTCGCCGCCGCAGGTCCCATCGTCGGCGCGATCACCGCCGCCAACCTGTGGGGCTGGCTGCCGGCCCTCGTCTGGCTGGTGCTCGGCGTCAGCTTCATCGGCTGGGTGAGCGACTACTCGGCGATCATGGTCGCGGTGCGCAACGACGGGAACAGCCTATCCGCAATCTCGTACAAGATCATCGCCCCGCGCACCCGGACGATCCTCTTCGTCTTCATCTTCTTCTACCTGCTGTTGCTCGCCGGCGCCTTCATCGGCATCCTGGCGGCCATCTTCGCGGCGCGCCCCGACGTGCCTTTCGGGATCATCGTTCTCGCGCTCATGGGGCTGCTCGCCGGACAGATGATGTACCGCTGGAAGATGAACATGGTCCTGGTCACCGTGATCGTCGTGCTCGCCACCCTGATCGCGATGGCCCTCGGACCGGCCGGCCAGCGGCACAACGAGAAGGGCGCCCTGGTCCAGGGCCCGGTGGGGTCGGCGATCGTCGGCATCAACCGGGCCGCGGACGGCGTCACCGGCGGCAAGGCGCTGTTCTCGGTGCAGGACCCGACCGCCTCCGACCCTCGCATCCCGCCTCCCGGGGCGGACGGCAAGCGGCCGGCGACGGCCGCGTACGACGCCGCGACCGGGCTGATCCGGACCCTCCCCGACTACCTCCTGTGGACGCTGTTCCTGTTCGTCTTCTCCTACCTGGGGGCGAACCTTCCCATCTGGCGCTTCGCCCAGCCGGTCAACTACATCGGGTTCTGGGTCATGCTGATCACGATCGTCTTGAGCGCGATCGGCGCCATCCTCGCGCCGTTCACGGGGGCGACCGACGCCGCAGGCAACACGATCGCGGCGTTCACGCTGGCCCCGGTCAAGAGCCTGGGTTTCGCGGTCCAGGCGGGCAAGGCCTGGCAACCGCTCTGGCCGATGCTCTTCGTCACCATCGCCTGCGGGGCCATCTCCGGCTGGCACGCGCTGATCGGCTCGGTGGGCACGGCGCGTCAGCTCGAGTACGAGACCGACGGGCTGCCGGTGGGCGCCGGCTCGATGTTCGGCGAGTACACGCTTGCCCTCCTCTCGCTGGTCGCTGTCTCGATCGCCGGCGTGGGGGGCGGTGGCGGGCGCTTCGCGGTGGGTGTGGGCAAGCTGGTCTACGCGGGTACGTTCGGCGCCATACCCGAGATCTTCGGCACCGCCCTCGGGTTCGGCGCCTTCGTCCTCATCGTGCTCACCGTCACCCAGCTCGTCTTTCGCGTCATGCGCGTCACTCTCACCGAGTGGGTGGGCGACGCGATCCCGCCGGTGCGCAACATGCACGTGTCCACGATCATCTCGATGATCCTCACCCTCGCGCTCGTTCTCACCGGCACCTGGGTCTACCTGTGGCAGCTGTTCGGCGCGTCCAACCAGTTGCTCGCCTCGCTCAGCCTGCTCGTCGTGACGGTCTGGCTCAAGTCCGAGAGGCGCAAGGCGGCATGGGCCCTCCTGCCGATGCTCTTCATGTACATCACCACGATCTTCGCGACGCTGGTCACCGCCCGGAACCTCTACGTAACCATCGCCGCAGGCACCCAAACCGGCACGCTGCCGGTGATCGGCGCATGGGCGATGATCATCGTGGCCCTCCTGCTGGTGGTCGCGGCGCTGCTGATCGGGTGGGACGGCTTCAAGGCGTACCGGCGCTACAGCTCCCAGCCGACCGTGCTCGAGGCCAAGGCGGCGCGCTCGTAGGGAACGGTGCGCGTCGCGGCGGACAGGGGGAGCCGCCCCTCAGGCGGCGTGCTCGCCGAGCGCTTGGATCGCCCGGAAGAGATCGGCCGCGTTCGCGGCCGCGGGCGGCAGCGGCACGTGAACCTCGAAACCCCTGTCGCCGCGGCGAACCGACAAGCGCTGCACCGTGAGTCCGGCGGCCTCCGCCTGCTGAACGAGCGTCTCGGCGAGCGCGCGCCCGGTGCCGGTCTTGTGGTAGATCGCGAGCCGTCCGGGTGGGGGCGCCTCGCGGACCAGCCAGTCCTCGAGGGTGAACCGCCGGAGCGCGTCGCGGCCCGACCAGGTCGCGGTGTCGAGCACCTCCACGTCGCTGCGCGGCGACGCCCGCAGGTTCGCGCGGACGATGAGCGCGTCGCGCCGGCCGCGCATCCGGGCGAGAGCCCACATCCACGGGACGTCGCGCGGCTCGAGGAAGATCACGACGGCGACCCTGTCGAACGGCGCGTTGGCCCGCTGGATGGCCATCTCGACGGTGGTGGAGCCCAGCCAGCGGACGGTGGTCCGCTCCCCCATCACCGGCAGGCCGTCGTTCATCCACTTCATGACCGCCGAGCCCTTGCGCACGTTGAAGATCATGCCGGCCGCGAACCAGCCCACGAAGACGAGCGCGCATGCCGTCACCACCGCGACCATCCGCGACCTCCAGCGTCCCCGGGGGGAGAGCACGCCTCTTCTTGGCCCGGGCCGGGATTTCGAACAGATGCTAGCATGTGCAACGCCGCGGCTCGGGGGAGGGGCCCGGGCACGACGCACCAAGGGGGGCGGGGAGCTGACCGACAAGGCCACCTGGAAGCAGGCCTTCCACGAGTTCCTCTACGGGCTGACGGGGTACGAGTTCGCCCAGCAGGCGATCGAGCTCCGCGCATCCATGGAGACGCTCTTCATGCTGGTTTCGTTCGGGGACATGGTCGGGCTCCCGATCCTGCCGCCGTACTACGGCCTGCGCCTGCTCCCCTACGTCGTCCCCAACGTTCAGACCTGGAAGCGAAGGATGCTGCGCGAGCGCGAGCTCGGGGACGACCACGAGTACCACCTGCACGGGCTGTGAGGCAGGGGTTGCCGCGGAAAGCGGGGGAGGCAGCAATGGCAGACCAGGAAGAAGACAAGAAGCCGGGCGGCTTGAAGGGGGTTTGGAAGGGCCTGAGGCAGACCATCTACGGGATGGCCGCGCACGACATGAGCCGCGCGGCGCTGCGCACCCGCGCCTCGATGGAGCACCTCTTCATCCTCATCACGATGGGCGACCTGCTGGGGATCCCGATCCTCCCGCCGTACTACAGCCTGCGGCTCCTGCCCTACGTGGTACCGCAGATCGCCACCTGGAAGCGTCGCATGCTGCGCGAGAAGGACGTCTCGGACGCGATGTTTTAGCGGCATCCGGGGCCGTTCGCACCGGGTCGGAGGAGGGGCACATGGGCCTGAAAGAGGTTTTCCAAAGCAATCCCAACCGTCGCTACATCATGTTCGGCGGCAAGGGCGGGCTCGGCAAGACGACCTTCTCCGCGGCTACCGCCTACTGGCTCGCTGCCAGCGGCAAGCGGGTGCTGGTTTTCTCCGTCGACCCGCAGGCCTCGCTGACCGACATCTTCCAGCGCGACATCTTCGGCAAGGGGCCGGTCAAGATCATGGAGAACCTGTGGGCCCAGGAGATCGACGCCGACAGCCACATCAAGGAGTACCAGGGTGAGATCCGCAAGAAGATCCTCGACATGTACGGCCTCGACGCCGTCCCGGAAGAAATCGAGAACTACATCCAGGCCGCCAGCGCGGAGCCGGCGATGGAGGAGAGTGCGATCTTCGACGCGGTGGTAGACGTGGTGGTCAAGGGCGACTACGACTACTACATCTACGACCTGGTCCCGCTCGGCCACGCGCTCTACTACCTCTCGATGGCCAAGGTCTACGACGAGTGGATCAACAAGGTGACCCGTCTGCGGGAGCAGATGCGCGAGTACGAGGAGATGGTAAGCCGCCTCAAGCACGAGAAGGAGACCGAGCAGGACCAGATCCTGGCCGAGCTGCAGTACATCAAGGGCCGCATCAACGCTTCCTCTTCGATCCTCACCGACAAGGCGAAGACGGCGTTCTTCTTCGTCATCACGCCCGAGGACATGATCATCCGCGACACCCAGAAAGCCGCTGGCCTCTTTGCCCAGTTCGACGTCCCCATCGGCGGATACGTGGTCAACCGCGTCATCCCCCACGGCCTCATGCAGCAGAACATCCCCGAGTACCTGCGCAACCGCATCACGATGCAAGACAAGTACCTGGCCGAGATCAACTCGACCTTCGGCAAGCAGGTCCTGGCATCGGTCCCGGAGCTGGAACGCGACGTGACCGGCTTGCCGATGATCGAGAAGCTGGCCGGCATCATGTACGGCAACAGTTGAGGGTGAAGGGCGACGGGAGGACGGTGATGGCGCAGATCGAGCAGTCCATGCGGGGCTACCTCGGGGAGCACGCCGGCCTGAAGTTCATCTTCTTCGGCGGCAAGGGCGGGGTCGGCAAGACCGTCTTCGCCGCGGCCACCGCGATGTGGCACGCGAAGCAGGGCCGCCGCACGATGCTGGCCTCCACGAACCCCGTGCACAGCCTGTCGAGCCTCCTCGGCCAGGACGTGCTGGGCGCCCACACACCGGTCGATGGCGTGCCCAACCTGTGGGCGTACGAGATCGATACCAAGGACACCATCGAGCGGAGCAAGCTCGAGATCAAGGAAAAGATCCAGTGGTTCCTCAAGTTCGCCGACATCTCGACGAAGGCCGAGGACTTCGTGGAGTCGGCCACCATGAACCCGGCTTTCGAGGAATCGGCCATGTTCGAGAACATGGTCGATCTCATGTTGAAGAACGAGTACGACGTCTACGTCTTCGACACCGCGCCGACCGCCAACGCGCGGCGGCTGCTCGGCATGTCCAAGGTGTACTCACTCTGGGTCAACAAGATGCTCAAGAGCCGCGAGGAGGCGAAGACGCTGCGCGAGATGCTCTCGTTCACCAAGAAGAAGGAGCAGGATCCGCTCATGGACTACCTCCTCTCCTTCCGGAATCGCATGGAACAGGCGCGCGTGCTGCTCACCGACCCGGAGTTGACCTCGTTCTTCTTCGTGACGCTCCCCGAGGCGCTCCCGATCGCCGTGATCACCCGGTTCATCCAGTGGTTCCGCGACTTCGGCATCCCGGTGGGGGGCGTCGTCGTCAACATGTTGATCGACCAGGCCATGGTCGGCGTGGACGCGGCCGACTTCGTGAAGAACAGGGTGGCGATGCAGCAGGAGCACATGGGCACGGTCTGGCAGAAGTTCGACGGCATGGTCCGGGCGATCGTGCCGCTCTTCGAAACCGAGATCCGCGGGCTGCCGATGCTCGGACGGCTGCGCGACTCCCTGTTCGTCTGACGGCGGCGGGAGCCGCGCGCCGACCGGAGCGAACCCTCCGGCGTTGTGGACGCGACTTGAGTTAGAATCCGCCATGGCTGAGAAGGATCTCCCCCTCGCGCTGACATTCGACGACGTCCTGCTACTGCCGGGGCGCTCCTCCGTGCATCCGGCCGACGTCGACGTCACATCGCGGCTGACCGGCACCATCCGCCTCAACATCCCAATCGTCTCCGCCGCCATGGACACGGTGACCGAGGCGCCGATGGCGATCGCCATGGCGCAGTACGGCGGCCTCGGGGTGATCCACCGCAACGTCGGCATCGCCCGGCAGGCCGAGGAAGTTGACATGGTGAAGCGCTCCGAGTCCGGGATGATCGTGGACCCGGTCACCATCCGCCCCGACCGCCTGGTGCGCGAGGCGCTGGAGCAGATGGCGCGCTTCCGCATCTCCGGGCTGCCGGTGGTGGACGCGCACGGCCAGCTCAAGGGGATCCTCACCAACCGCGACCTCCGCTTCTGCACCGAGACCGACCGGCCGATCGCCGACTTCATGACCAAGGACCGCCTCGTCACCGCGCCGGTGGGCACCACCCTGGAGGCGGCCAAGGCCCTCCTCCACAAGCACCGCATCGAGAAGCTCCTGGTGGTGGACGACGAGGGCAACCTCAAGGGCCTGATCACGGTCAAGGACATCAAGAAGGCCCAGGAGTACCCCAA
>Ga0316628_100001679_pt1 | contig 15849 bp, 11 predicted proteins | sample OWC_Aug_M2_C1_D5_FD_207648 | JGI IMG/M metagenome (GOLD analysis project Ga0316628, IMG submission 207648) | Wetland soil microbial communities from Old Woman Creek delta, Ohio, United States - OWC_Aug_M2_C1_D5_C | ecosystem: Environmental > Terrestrial > Soil > Wetlands | place: USA: Ohio... | reverse complement strand
GAGGTTGCCGAGCCATGCGAACAGCACCGCCTCGAGCGTGAGGAGGAGGTAGGACCCCGAGTTGATGTAGTCCCTGAAGCCGGCCCAGACGCCGAGGTCGTCCCACATGTCCGTCTTGAGGTGGAACGCGAGCTGGTAGGCCAGGAGTAGCGCGATGATGGCGGCGACCTGCATGGCCGCCAGCCGCCAGGAGCTGAGGTCGAGGCCGACGGCCTCCGTCAGGAGCCGGTCGACGGTGCCCGGGGCCTCCTCCTCTGGCCCTGGCCCCGATGGCGGCGTCAGCGCGGACGACTGCCCGGTCCCCTCCTCGCCGCCCTCGCCCTCCGGTCCGAGGGCGCCCAGGTCCATGCGCTCGCCGCCGAGCGCGACCGAGAGGCGCACCATGATGGACAGGAGGGGCTCGCCGGGGGCGACCTGGATGACCGGTATGCCAGCGGATGCGAGCTCGGCCACGTTGGTCGTCCGCTGCAGCTGCAGCAGCAGCGAGCGCGGGCTCGGATGCCCCCCCATCGCGAGCCGCTCGTACTCCTCGAGCGCGGACGTGACCACGACGACCCTGTGGCCGGTGCGGATGAGCGCGAGTATGGCCGGGTAGAAGGACATGTCGCTCACGAGCGGCGAGAGCACGACGACGTCGCTGCGGGGCTTGAGGAACGGGCCCGCGAAGCCCGCGGCCCAGTCGAACGTGAGCGTCCCGCGAGCGACGGTCTCGACGAGCATCGCCTGCACGATGCCGATGTGGCCCCGGCTGAGGCCCGGCGGGACCACGTTCACGGTGTCGTTGTAGGTCACGACCATCACGCGGTTCTTGTTGGCCACGAGCGTGCGCGCGACGCCGAGCGTCGTCCTGATGGCGACCTCGTGGAAGTTGGTGAGGGCCGTCCCCGAGGCGACGATGGCCCGCGAGTCCACGAACACGGCGCAGTCCGAGAGCGTCTCCTTCTCGTCCTCGTTGATCATGAGCTTCCGCAGCCGCGCCGTGGCCTTCCAGTTGATCTTCTTGTAGGGGTCCCCCTTCACGTAGTCGCGGATGGAGTAGAAGTCGGTGCTGCGGCCGGGCTCGTTGAGCGTCATCGGCCCCATGTTGTACTTGAGCGCCCGCGAGACCAGCTCGAGCTGCTTGAGCTCGACCCAGACGGGGTGCACGTCCAGCTGGTGCACGTCCGGCACCGCGAACTCCTGGTCGTAGAGCCCGAGCGCGTCCGTGGCGCGCACGTAGAGCGGCCCGATGCGGTAGGCCCCACGGAGCGGGCACTCGAGCGCGTAGGCCGCCTCCTTGACCTCGCCCTTGTAGAGGGGCATCACGAAGTGGTTGGAGCCCTCGGCGAGCCGCATGTACCCCGGCAGCTGGTCGTAGACCTCCACCGAGTCCGCCCAAGCCCCCCTCGAGCCCACCTGGAGGCCCATCTCGAACCTGTCGCCCTCGAGGACCCGCAGGTGCGAGGGCCTCCGCACCAGCTCGATGGCGGGGGTCCTGCGAAGGTAGGCCGCGAGGAGGAACAGCACGAGCACGACGCCGATGGCGGTCGAGGCCACGTCCCACCGCCAGAGGCCGAAGGCGAGGACCAGCAGGCCGATCCCCGCCCACAGGATGGCCTTCTGGCTCCACCTTCTCACGAGCCGCCACCCCCGTTCGAGTAGTCCGGCGCGGACCTGCGGGGGCGGCCCTCAAGCGTCTCGAGGTACCGCTCGACCTTGGCCATGACGTCCCCGGCGCCCTCCGGCGGCGTCCACGCGGCGATGGCCACGAGCGCGGCCGAGAGCGTGACGGGGTCGGGCGGCATGGGCTGGAGCGCGAACCTGGCCAGGTTCCAGTCGCCGAGCAGCTCGGCCACGAGCTGCGGGGGCAGACGCGGGAGCTCCGCGGGGTCGAGCCCGTAGGCGTACCGCAGCCGCTGGAGCAGGAGGGCCCGGGCCTCCTGGTAGTCCCCGAGCAGGGTCATCGGCCCTGGCATCAGCATGTGCCTCTCCGAGAGACGGTCCTGGTGGGGGACGAACCTCATGGGCCTGCGGCGGGAGGCGAGGGCCGCCACTGCCACCATGACGAAGAGGACCATGAGCAGCGGCCACATCGGCCACGGCTGCCCGAGCGCGCGCAGCGCGGCCCGCAGCCCGAGGTCGTCCGCCTCCGCGCCCAGCCCGGGCTCGATGTGGATCGACTCGTCGATGATGACGGTGCCGCCCCTCGGGAGGAGCGTCCCCACGAGGAGCAAGAGGACCTCGCGGTTGTCGTAGCGATGGTACATGTCGTTGATGAACACGGACGGGTCCGAGAGCAGCAGCATGCCCTCCTCGTAGACGATGACGGGGAATGTGCCCGACTCCTCCTCGGGGTCGCGCCTGCCGTCGCGGTCCGCGTCTATCCAGCTGCGATCGGAGCTCCACGCGAGGACCTCGGCCTCCCCAGTGCCCGCATCGCCTTCCCGGTCGTCGTACCCGCTCTCCTCGTTCTCCACGAAGCAGCTCGGGTCGTTGAGGAGCAGCTGGAGCGTCCGCCCGTCAGGCACTGGCACGTCCACCCGCACGAGCAGCGGGTTGCGGTCCACACGCACGTCGGCGAGCCGGGCGCCCGAGAACAGCCACGGCGCCGCCGGCAGGTCCGCGACGTGCGTCAGCGCCGGCGCGTCGAAGTCCCCCGTGTACCTGAGCAGGGTCTCCCCCTTGCCGAAGTCGTCCGCGACCATGACGGCTCCGCCGCGGTCCTGGAAGCGCGCGATGGCGGCCCACTCCGAGTAGGCGTAGGGGCGCTCGACGCCGACGGCCAGGTAGAGCGTGCCGCTCGCGTCGTCGATGGAGTCAAGCGCCGCCGCGGACGACTCGACCGTCCGCACCTCGATGGGGATCCCGAGGTGGTACTCCATGTCGGCGCGGAAGTCCGAGATGTCGTCCCAGCCGTCGTCGTACGCGCTGAGCTGGCTGTGGCGCGACACGGCGCTCGGCAGCGCCGCGAGCACGACGAGCATCAGGAGGCAGGCGGCGGCGAGGGCCGCGCCCCGCCAGTCGGACGTGAACGCCGACCTGAGCGCACCCCGTCCGAACCTCGGCCGTCTCATGCCCTCCCCTTCCCCTTGAGGCGCTTGGACCACGGCCATGAGGGCTTCCCGCCCTCACCGGCGGCCTCGCCATCGGCGATGTCGGCGGCCCCGGCCGCGCCGCCCGCGCCGCCTGCGCCGCCCGCGCCGCCCGCGCCGCCGGTGCCGGCGGAGGTAGCCTTGCCCCCCTTCGTCCGCGCGCCGGCCAGCGCCAGCTCGGACTCGACGCTGGCGCGCACGTCCGCGAAGGCCCGCAGGGCCCTGTCGCGGTCCTCCAGGCCGAGGGCGTGGTCAGAGTACCTCGCGAGCTCGAACATCACGGTGAACTCGTGCAGCGCGTCCTCGTCGACCGGGAGCGCGCCCCTCACGACGCGCTCGAACTCCCTCGCGGTGGTGGGGTCCTCGCGCGCGTAACCCCCGGCGGCCATGACGTCCAGGAACCGCCTGTAGGCCCCGAAGATGGCCTCCCTCACGTCGTCGGTGAGGGTGATCTCGTAGAGCACGCGCTCGCCCTCTCGGAGGGCCTCCAGCACCTCCTCCAGGAACCCCTCCTTGGTGGTCGCGGTGTTGTAGACGACCATCGCGACGAGCGCGATGACGACGACGACGAGCAGCACCAGCACAGCCCTCGCGATGGCCTCGACGGACACCGCGGGCGGGTCGGGCGGGTTCACCGGGTGCGGGTTCGGTTGCGGGTTGGGGTCCGGGTTCTGGATGCGGTCGTCGGTGGGGTTGAGCGGGTCGCGCCCGAGCAGCTGCTCGAAGCGGTCGTCCATGCTCCCGCCGTCGGTGTCCTGCTCGGTCGGGTCGGTCTCCCCGCCCCGGCGCCAGTCCGAGGCGGCGTCGGTGGGGTCGTTCCCGTCGCGCCTGCCGTTGTGGTTGCGGTCCTCCTGGCCGTCGAGCAGGCCGTCGCCGTCCGTGTCGGGGTCCTCGGGGTCCGTGGGGCCGTTCCCGTAATGGGAGCTCATCTCGACGACGTCGGGCAGCCCGTCGTTGTCCGTGTCCTTGAGGTGCTTGACCTCCTCGCTGTCGGGGACCAGGTCCCTGTCGGTGTCGGGCACCCACGGGTCGGTGCCGGAGGTAATCTCGTCGGGGTCGGAGAGGCCGTCGCCGTCCGTGTCCACGAGCAGCGGCGAGCCGCCGCGGGGGACCGTGCTGTCCGGGGGCGACGCCGCCTCCACGCCGTCGCCCAGGCCGTCCCCGTCGGTGTCCGCCTCGAACGGGTCGGTGCGGAGCTGGTACATCTCCACACCGTCGGAGAGCCCGTCGCCGTCCGTGTCCGCCAGATCGGGGTCCAGCCCGAGGGCCTGCTCCAGCCCGTCGACGACGCCGTCCCCGTCGGAGTCGGGCCTTGTCGGGACGCCCCCGTAGAGGGCGTCGGGGCCGTGGGGGTCGGTCCCGTTCAGGTACTCGCCCGAGTTGGGCACGCCGTCGCCGTCGGGGTCCGCGTCGGGGTCGTGCGCGTCGAGCGCGTCCTCCCACCCGTCGGGCAGGAAGTCGCGGTCACGGTCGTTGGTGTCGCCGCGGAAGTAGGAGTAGTACTGGTACCTGTCGGGCGCGCCGTCGGGGTTGGTCCAGGGGTCGGCGGGGTCGAGCCCGTTGGGGGACTCCCAGCCGTCCGGGAGCCCGTCCCCGTCGGAGTCGGGGTCGCGGACGTTGGGCAGCCCGTCACGGTCGGCGTCGCCGAGGGGCATGTAGGGCGAGTTCGCGTAGGTCTGCCCTTTCTCGGCCGCCAGCCCGAGCCAGAGGTCGACCTCGACGCCGTCCGGCAGCAGGTCCGAGTCCGTGTCGGTCGCGTTGGGGTCGGTGCCGTAGGCGGGCTCGTCGCCGTCCCAGAGGAGGTCGCCGTCGGTGTCGAAGTAGCCCTCCGGGAGCCGCTCCTGAAGCGCGCCGTAGCGCTGGTGGCGCGTCTCGCCGAAAGGTACAAAGGCGGTGTACGGCAGCAGCAGCATCGCCGCTGCCACCATCGCCGCTATCAGGAAGCGTCGCCCCTTCATGTGACCCCTCTTGCGATGGAGCGCTGGCAACATAAGCCTTTTGGAAAAGGACGCCGGCCGGCATGCCCATGGCCGCGGGCCCCGATGCAGGGGGACCGACCGCCCTCAGCCCGCTCTGGACCCCGCGTCCCGGAATCCGGCGTCCTCGTCACCCGGTGGCCCTGGCCCCCCGACGACCGGCCCCTCCGGCTCCCGCGGGGGGACCCCCTCCTCGGACGGCACATCGGCCGGGGCGGGCTGGGCGCGCCGCCTCCAGGCATCCCAGATGACGAGCACCGCACCGACGAGGACGAGCAGGACGACCAGCCACAACCACCCCGGGGCCTCGGGGCCCGGCGGGGACGACACCGGCTCGACCGTGACGTTCACGGAGGCGATGGAGTCGTGGCCCGGCAGCCCGTCGGTGACCTCGAGGGTGATGAGGTGGCGGCCAGGGGAGAGGCGGGGGACTACGCGTTCGGCCGTGTCGCCGAGCAGGCCGTCCACGTCCGAGGACCACCTGTAGCGCAGGGTGTCGTTGGCGTCGGGGTCTAGGCTCGTCCGGCCGTCCAGCGTGACGGAGTCGTAGGGACCGAAGACCGCTCCCTCCTTGGGCAGGGTGATCCTCGCGACCGGCCGGGAGTTCACGGACACGAGGTGCACGCCCGACAGGACCGGGCCGTTGCCCGCCAGGTCGCTCACCCGCAGCTGGATGCGGTTCCATCCATCGACAAGGGAGAGCTCGAGCTCGATGTGGACCGCGGGCCCACCGGAGGCGAGGGGGACCCCCGTCCAGTTGCCCCAGCCCCCGTCCGCGCCCGCCCCCGTGCGCACGCCGAGGGTGCCGGGGTCGATGCCCGTGCCGCCATCCCTCATGTCGAACGTGATCGTGACCTTCGTGCCAGGCTGCAGCTCGTTCGGGCCTGGCGAGAACGCGGTGAACTCGGGGGGCACGGTGTCGACCGACTCGACCGCGACCGAGGCCTGGGCGGCGTTGCCGCCCGCGTCGGTGACCACGACGGTGACGATGTACCGGCCGATCCAGGGGGGCGTGAAGTTGAGCCTCGTCCCCGCGCGCTCGAGCTCGAGCCGTGGCCCGGACACGGTCCACCGGAAGGTCGCCCCCGCGGGGAACGCGGGGTCGTTGTCCGTGGTGCCCTCCGCGGAGAGGAGGACCTCGGTCCCGACCTGCACGGTGCGGTCCTCGCCCGCGACCACGGTGGGCGGGGTCCGGTCCCGCACGGTTATGTTGCGGGCCGACGTGGCCTCGTTGCCGGCGGCATCGCGCGCGTGGAGCTCCACGAAGTAGACCCCCGGGAGCGCGGCCGTCCACTCGACCTTGCGGCCGTCGAGGCGCTGGCCCTCGACGACCCACCAGACCGTGCCCGTGGAGTCGAACGAGGGGTCGTTGTCGAGGATGAGCATGGGCTCGAGCACGACCGTCGTGCGCTCGTCGACCTGCCTGTCCGCGCCGGCGTTGATCGTCGGGGGCGTGGTGTCGCGGACCGTCACGTTGAACGAGCCCTGCCCGACGTTGCCGCTCTGGTCCCGGACGCTGAGCACGACCGTGAAGGCGCCCATCACGCGGAAGTCCCAGGTCTTGAACGGCCCCTCGAGGACCCCCTGCGGGGTGCCGGAGGGCAGCACCTTGACGACCCACGTGAAGGCGCCAGTGCCCATCAGCGATGGGTCGTTGTCCCTCGTGCGGGTGCCGTTGAGCTCCAGGGTCGTGCCCTGCGGGACCGTGACGTCGGGCCCGAGGAGGACCACGGGGGCGAGCGTGTCCTCGACGGTGATGTTGAACGCGACCGTCGCGCTGAGCCCCACCGCGTCCGCGACCGTGAGCTCGCCCTCGAACCGGCCGAGCCTCGTGAAGGTCCAGTTGACGACGGGGCCGTCGAGCACGACCGTCCCCAGGCCGTCGTCGAAGGACCAGGTCCACGTGGCCACCGCGACGTTGTCGGCGCTGAGCGAGCCGTCGAGGAACGTCACGAGCCCGAGCTCGGCCAGCACGTCGGCCGCCACCGCGACGGGCGGCTCGCCGTCCTGGAGCACGATGACGAGGGTCGCGTTCAGGCGGACGGTCACGGACGTGCCGTTGGAGGCGTCGTCCTTGGCCGCGACGACCTTGTACGGGTTGTGGCCCCTGAGGCCCGTCCCCGTCGTCGTGCGCTCCACGATCGGCATCCACCTCGCCCAGCCGTCCGCGCCGGTCACGGCGGTCGCGTTGCGCTGCAGGTCCGTCGACTCGGCCCGGACGGAGGCGCCATCGGCCGGCCCGCCAGCGGGCCACAGGACCTGCACGGAGAGCCACCAGCCCTCGTCGACGTAGGAGCCCGTGCCCTCGGCCGAGGCCGTTATGGCCGACCCGGCCGAGGGGCCGATGATGGTGCACCGGCCCCCTGACTTGGCCTGGGCCCTGCCCGTCACGGTCGAGTTGAGCACCCGAAGCTCGCCATTGCGGTTCACCCACAGGGCTGACGCCGGGGCATTGGCGGCCAGCGTGACGCCCTCGGCGACGACGCCCGTGGAGTCCTCGACCACGAGGGCGATCTCGCCGTTGCCCGCCATCGCACACCCGGCGCACCGGACGGACCGCGAGGAGCCCTCCACCCGCAGCCCGAAGAAGCCGTTGCCCGAGAGGTTGCACCTCTCGACCTGGACGTCCCTGACGAGGCTGAGCAGCAGCCCCGCCTTGGAGTTGCTCACGAGGGTGCAGTCCTGGACGGTCGCGTTGAAGGTATCGCCGCCGAACTCGATGCCGTTGTACCCGTTGCCGTCGGCGAAGGTGCCCGAGATGCCGATGTCCCAGGAGTGGTCGCTGTAGAGGCCATCGTAGGTGTCGTCGAGGAGGGAGCAGCCCGCCACCCTTATCGTCCCGGTGTTGACGAACCATATTCCGTGGTAGCCGTTGCCCTCCGCGGCCACGCCCTCCATGCTCACGTTCTCCGAGTTCTCCAGCTTGGCGCCGTTGTAGCCGTTCGACACCAGCCGGCATCCCTCGAGCGAGATGTTGCTGCTGAGGTTCAGCACGTGCATGCCCTCGTACGCGGAGAGGCTCACGTTGCAGCCCTCCATGGCGAGGCCCTTGAGAGAGTCGGCGAGGATGCCGTCGCGGGAGGACCCGTTCACGGCGCACGACTCCAGCCGGACGTCGGTGCAGCCCTTGAGGAGGCTCATGCCCCAGAAGCCGCTGCCGTCGACGCTGACGTTCTTGCACGTGAGGGCCCTGACGCCCTCGGCCACCGTGCCATTGAGGTTCCCGAGTAGGAGGCAATCCTCTATCGTGATGTTCCCGCCGCCCCTCAGGCGGAGCCCCGTGATGGCATTGGAGGAGATGTTGGATCTCCAGACCCAGGAGCGCGAGACGTTATCGAAGTCGACGCCGTCGCCTGCGTTCGATACGATACGGCAATCGACGATCTCGATGTAGGTCGAGTCGACCGCCTTGAGCCCCGCGCCATCGGAGAGCGTGAGCGTGCAGTTCACAAGGACGGCTGCGTAGGTCCCGGTCAATCCCAAGCAGAAGTCGTGGCCGGAGGCGATCGTCGTGTTGTGAAACGTCGCGCTGCCTCCACGGACCTCAAGCCCCCCGATGGTCCCGTGCGCGCCCGCGCCGAAGATGGCGGAGTTCCTGCAATCGATGCCGCCCTCGACCAGGAACGTGTATGGCAGGGAGGGGACGCCCCTTGTCACGAGCGTCCGGTCATAGGTGGTCGACCCGTCGCCATCGTTGTCCCTCAGGTGCAGGGCCCCATGCCCAGTCACATGGATCCACCTCGGGACAGTGCTCGAGACCGAGTGGACCCTGAGCGTCACGTTCTGGAGCGTGAGGCGACCGCCATCCTGCACCGTGAGGTTGCCGCGCAGGTCGACGGTCCTGTTGGAGATGACCGTGCTGTCGTAGACCCGCCAGTCCCCGGAGGACGGCGGCTCGGTCTGCCCCCTGGCCTCGGCCGCGAGCAGGGCCGCGGCTGCGATGCATACGACCAGGACGGCTGCCCATGTCCCGATGCTCCTCAGTGGTCCATCCTCCGCGCGGGGGGCGCGATTCCATGCCCCCCCGGGCTCATAAACGTTGTCGCTTACCGCGCCCGCTGGCGTTGCAGTTAAATACCCCATCGGCCGTAATCCCCCCCGCGCGTGGGCTCATGGTCTAGTGGTTATGACGCCTGTCTCACACACAGGCGGTCGCCGGTTCGAATCCGGCTGAGCCCACCACCATCCCTTCCCTCGAGCGGACATTTCATTTCGGCGATTCCCGGGGACGTCCCGTGACACCATCTCCGTCCTCGGCACGCCCGGTCCGCGCCCGGGGACCTCCGCACCAACCTCCATAGGAGTCGCGGTGGATGGACATGCCTTACGGATGTGCGGGAGGGGACGGTGGAGACGTTTATATCGTCACCAGGTCATGGGTCGGTACCGTGAACAGCTTCGAGAGGAAGGTGCGGGAGCTGACCGGGGAGGGTCTCGCGGCCCGCAAGATGGAGACCCTGCAGGTCAACATCGCGCTCAAGTGCAACCAGCGGTGCTCGCATTGCCACGTCGAGGCCTCGCCGCGCAGGACGGAGCTCATGTCACGGGGGACGATGCTCGAGGTCGTCGAGGCCGCCCGGCGGTCGAGACCCCGGCTGGTCGACATCACGGGCGGCGCGCCAGAGCTCAACCCGGACCTGCGGTGGTTCGTCACCGCCCTACGAAGGGACGCCCAGACCGTCCAGGTCAGGACGAACCTCACCGCCCTGCTCGAGCCTGGTAAGGGATCCCTGATACGGTTCTTCAAGAGCCGCGGCGTGAGGATCGTCGCCTCCCTGCCCTGCTACCTCCGGCCCGAGGTGGACCACGTGCGCGGCAGGGGCACCTTCGACAGGAGCCTCGTCGCGCTCCGTCGCCTCAACACGGCCGGGTACGGGGTGGAGGAGGGGCTGACGCTGGACCTGGTCTTCAACCCGGAGGGGGACTTCCTGCCACCGTCCCAGGCCATGCTCGAGGCCGACTACCATGAGGAGCTCGGCCAGCTCGGCATCTCGTTCAACGGGCTGCTCACCTTGACGAACATGCCCGCCGGCCGCTTCCTCCGCAAGCTCCGGCGGGAGGGGCGGGAACGGGCCTACATGCGCCTCCTCAAGAGGAGCTTCAACCCGAGCACCCTCGACAAGCTGATGTGCCTCTCCCAGATAGACGTCGGCTGGGACGGGACGGTGTACGACTGCGACTTCAACCTCGCGCGCGGCCTGCCGGCCCGCCTCCCGTCATCCACCCGTGGCGCGGCACGCATCCGCGACCTCGATCCCGCGATCGACCAGGCGCGCGCCATCGTCACAGGCGAGCACTGCTTCGGATGCACGGCCGGCGCCGGCTCCTCGTGCGGGGGTGCGCTCGAGGGATGAGCACGATCGAGGCCGCCCTGCTCGTCCGGTCCCCGGCGAAGGGAAGGGCCAAGCGCCGCCTGGCGACCGACATCGGCACCGCCCACGCCGCCGCGCTCTACCGCCGGTTCGTGCCCGACATGCTCGCCGCGTTCGAGGAGGCGTCCGTCGAGCCTGTCATATGCCATCACCCCCCCGGCGACGGGGGCGCGGTCCGGCGATGGCTCGGGCCGGGCCGCCGGCTTCTGGCCCAGCGGGGGCGCGACCATCCGATGCGCCTCAGGCACGCCTTCGAGGACCTCTTCGCCGACGGGGCAGAGCGCGTCTTGGTGTTCGCGAGCGACGTCCCGGACCTCCCGGCGAGATTGATATCGCGGGCCGGGCGCGCGCTGGAGGGGACCGATGCCGTGCTCGGCCCTTGCGCCGACGGCGGATACTACGCCATCGGCTTCCGGCGCGAGCGGTTCGTCCCCGGGGCGTTCCGTGGCATCGACTGGAGCGGGGAGCGCACCTTCGACCAGACCGCCGGGATCGTCCGCGGCGCGGGCCGACGCCTTGGCATCCTCCCACGGTGGCACGACGTCGACACGGCGGACGACCTCGTCGCGCTCGTTCGCCGCAACCGGGCCACGGCGTTCCGCGGCTCGCTCACGATGCGGTACCTCCGGCACCATCCAGAGGTGCTGGGATCGCGCACGGGGGACGCCTGGGATGACTGACGCCCCGGTCCTCTCGGTCGTGATGCCCATCCTCCGCGTCGACGCGAACTTCCCCCAGGCCCGTTCCCGGGTGCATTCCGCCACCTCGTCTCACGAGCTCATCATGGTCCTGAACGACGAGACCCTGGCGGGGACCGTCCGGGCCGAGAGGTCCGACGAGCTCGTCGTGGTGTGCAGGAGGCGGGGCCGAGGGTTCGCGCTCTCGCGCGGCGTCGCAGAGGCCCGGGGCGGGACGGTCCTGCTCCTGCACGCCGACACGCTGCTGCCCGAGGGCTGGGACGGGGCCGTCCTCCGCGCCCTCTCCGATGCGCGCGTGGTCGGGGGCGGTTTCCATCTCGCCTTCGACAGGACGTCCCCCTCCCTCGACTTCATCCTCGGCATCGCGGGCGTGATGGTGTTCCTGGGCGCGTCGATGTGGGGCGACCGGGCGCTGTTCGCCCGCGCCTCCGTCCTGCGCGACTGTCTCCCAGCGCTCGACGTCCCATTGTTCGAGGACGTGCGGCTCAACAAGGCGCTCAAGCGGCACGGGAGGCTCGTCCTGATGGACGAGACCGTGGTCACGAGCGCGCAGCATTTCACGCGCAACGGCACCATGACCCAAGGCCTGCGGATCGTGAAGGCCTGTTCCCTGTACATCCTCGGGGTCGACCCGCAGAGGATCTACGACTACTACTATTCCCAGTGAGGCAGAGGGAAAAAATATATCCGGTCCGCGGCCGCTCATCGTCCGACACGGAGGGGCAAGGGCGGTGGAGGGCCAGGCACAGCGGTCGAGATACCAGGCGCTGCTGGACAGGTACGCAGTGGGTCCGGGGCTCGGACTGCTCATCATGGGAGTGGCCTACCTCGTGTTCTGGCTCATGCCCTTCACGATAAGGACGTACAACCACGACAACCGATGGGCGCACAACTGGGCGTTCTCGGTGGTCATCTTCACGGTCGGGGCGGCATGGTACCAGAGGAGCCCGGTGTCGCGCTCGATAGCGGTCGTGCAGGCGGCCATGATACCGATCACCGCCAGCGGCTCCTTCGACACGCTCCTCTGTTCGTTCGTGACCGTGGGGATCGCGGCCGCCTGGGCGGTCGTGGTCGCGTCCGAGCGGGCCCGGGGGAGGCCCTTCCTACAGGGCTCGATGGGGACGCGGTCCTGGAACTGGTCCAACATGCACGCGATGGTCATCTGCTGGCTGCTGATAGCCCACATGGCGATCGTCTTCCTCGTGACGCGGGTGCCGCAGGAGGCGGGGCTGGTCGCCGGGGGACCGCGGCTCGGGTTCCTCGCCAACCTTCCACCGGAGGCGGGGGATTTCGCGACCTGGTTCTTCAACGTCACCATACTCATCTGGGCGCTCATCGCCGTCTTCGAGCAGTTCAAGATGGGCTACAACCCCCAGAACAGGCCTTGGCCGCGCTGGAGCTTCTGGTGGGTGTTCGTGAGCATGGTCGCGGGGTTCGTCGGGATAGGGTTCAACGCGGTGCTGCGCTAGCCTCGCGGCCCTCCCGTTCGACGACGGAGAGGGGGGCCCTGGCATCACGGAGGCCGCGTCATGTTCCCGATTGGGGCGGATGTCGGATCCATGGTGGTGGTCGGGCCCAACGCGTCCCGAGCGGAGGGGACGCCCACGGTGCTCGGAAGGGAACGCTAAAATAGGGGGATTGCCATCGCCAGTAACAAGAAATCGGTAATCGTGCTACCAGAAGGCGATGACGAAGGCGATGACGATGGTCTGCTACCTGATACCCCTGGCCGCCGCGGTCGTGCACACCGTCCTGCGAAGGAACGTCCACTCGATGAGGGGCGACAAGCACCAGCTCTGGCTCGGGATGCTCCTGGCCGGGGGCGCGCTCTTCGGGGTCGTCGACCACATATGGAACGGCGAGCTCCTCCTCTTCAGCGGCAGCCTCGCCCCCGACCTGCTCCTCGGCGTGACGATCACGGTGACCATCGTCGCCGCATGGGCCGTCATCGTGAGGCTCGACAGGTCCGTCGGGTCGGCACGGCCCTTGCGGGCGTGAGCGCCCCGGCGCCCTGCTGGTTCTCATCCCCTGCGATTAATGTATATAAAGCGTCCAAGAAGGTATTTATAGCGCGACGCCCACAGGGGGTGGTCACAGGGGGGGCCTCTCTGAGGTCCATTTGGTATATACGGAAGGAGGACAGGGCCGTCTCGCCCGTCGTGGGCACGGTCCTGCTGCTGATCATCACGGCCTCGCTGACCGCGGTGGTCGGGCTGTACATGTTCGGGCTGGTCAAGGCGCCCGAGGACCCGCCGAGCTTCGACACCGTGCAGACCGGGCTCAACGGCAGGTGGGCGATCCAGATCTCCGGCGTGAGCAAGGAGCTGAGGCTGAGCGATTTCCAGTTCATCGGCTCCCATGCCAACGGCACCTACCTGCGGTACGATTCCGACTCCGACGGCGTCCCCGACGCGCCGCTCTCGCTCACGCTGGACAAGCTCGCCACCATGAGCTCCAGCGGGCCCACGCTTTTCCCGGCCGCTTTCATAGACACCAACGGCGACGGGAAGGTCGACGTGGGCGACACCTGCATTGCCTACCCGTCCTACGTGCCCCAGGGGGGTGCGCTGCAGGACGCCAGCAGGGGCTACAAGAAGGTCGGGCTCCCGCCCGACGACATCCCGCTCGACTCGGACCTGGTCATCCTGGTCAACCCCACGACGATGGGCAGCCCCCTCGTCCACCCCGGCGATGAAATCCAGATCGAGCTAAAGCATGGCTCGATCGTGGAGGCGACCACGACCGGGGTCGTGGGCCCGAACGGGGCCATGATATCGACCATCCACATGGACCCTGGCTGGTTCCAGGGCAACTACAAGGCCATAGTGACGGTCGGGCCCGTGGCCACACCCGAGCTGCAGAAGGAGTTCCAGTTCAAGGCCAAGGCCCCGGCGCCCATCACGCCGACCGACAGGGCCACCTACGACCAGGTCGGCAAGGCGTTCTCCACGGGCGACCTGGTCTACATCGTCCACAAGCCCTCCAATAGGGTCGTGCTGACGGTCCAGCTCTGAGAGAGGGCCTGCGCCCGGCGTGCGGAACGGGCGATTGAGGCCCTGCCCCCTATCATTTCAGCTGGCCCGCCGAAAAGGCAAATGTAAAATAGCCCGCAGGTCATCACACAAGCCGATGCTGGACGCTCTCCGCGGGCTGCTCGACAGGCGGGTCCTCGCCGTCCTCGTTGCGATAGTGGTAGTGGGCGCCATCGTCGCGGTCCAGGTCGGCAAGGGCAACGCCGGCTACGGCGGCCAGGGCGGCACCCATGTGGCACAGTGGCTCACTGTCCACTACGCGTCCATGGACAACAACCTCGACGAGTACGGGGAGTGGCAGGCCGACCTCAACAGCCTCGAGCAGGTGGGCTCAACCCCCGACAGCGTGCACGTCGCGCTCTACGACGGCGAGGGACTCAACAACACCGTCGTCCAGTACGTCAAGCAGGGGGGCGTGGACGAGTTCCCGCCCTCGGTCGTCGACCCGACGTGGGGGGATGAGCTCGACCTGGGCAGCGTGGACACGCTCTACGAGTTCATCGTCTGGGCCGCCGAGGAGTACCCGGCCGAGAAGATCTGCCTGGTCCTCAACAACCACGGCGGCGGCTGGATGGGCATCTGCTGGGACGACAACCCGGGCACGTACCTCAAGCCCAGCGACGTCGCCTCCGCCCTCAAGAAGGTCGAGATCACCCTCGGTCGCAAGGTCGACGTGATCCTGACCTACGCATGCCTCATGGCCTCCATGGAGGTCATCTACGAGCTGCGGGACTCCGCGAGCTACCTCATCGCCTCCGAGACCTACTCGTGGGGCTCGGAGACGCATGGCGAGGACTACCTCATCGGCAACTACCCCTTCGACAAGATCTGGGGGCCGGTCAAGGACGACCCGTCGATGGCGCCCGTGGACTTCGCGCGCCACATCGTGGACGCCTTCCAGTTCTTCGGGCCCTACAGCATGGGCGGCACCTACATCCAGCGCGACTACTCATCCGACACGGTCTCGCTGATAGACCTCTCGAAGGTGCAGGACCTCGCGCTCGCGGTCGACAGGATGGGCTCGGAGCTCAAGGACAGCCTCACGGGCCTGGGCAAGGTCCTGGGCCAGCGCCAGCTCATCGACCGCGTCATCGGCGTCCAGTCCGAGCCCGCCTCCATGTGCACCCAGGCGTTCTCGGGCGAGCCCGACTGGGTCGGCAAGGGCGTGTTCGTCCAGTACGACCTGCTCGACCTCGTGGCCCAGCTCGAGAAGTGCCGCGCGCACCCGCTGTGCGAGCAGGCCACGCTCGACGCGGTCAAGGCGGCCGCGACGGCGGCCATCCTCGCGGAGCGGCACGGCACGGACGCATCCCTGGGGCAGCACGTGGACGCGCACGGCCTCTCCATCTGGCTGCCCTACAGGTCGACTGAGTACAGGCCGTCCTACGACACCCGGGGCTTCGCCATGGACACGAGCTGGGACGAGTTCCTGCGCAGCATCATCTGGACGTGATGCCGAGCAGCGCCCGGGCTGAATCTGTGACCATGGTCCGTCATCGCATGCGGTGAGCTCTGCCTCGCCCGCGCGGTGTCTAGTCGACCGTTAGAGGAGGCGAGTGGGGGGGCATCGGCGGTCGGACCTCTCTCTTACAAGCTGCAGGCCGAGAGCCACTGCCTCCCCGTCCCCGTCAGCTCGTACATGAGGAAGCTGCCCTCCTTCCTCCTCGAGACGAGCCTCGCCCGCCTCAGGATGCTCAGGT
>Ga0316628_100001678_pt1 | contig 15856 bp, 11 predicted proteins | sample OWC_Aug_M2_C1_D5_FD_207648 | JGI IMG/M metagenome (GOLD analysis project Ga0316628, IMG submission 207648) | Wetland soil microbial communities from Old Woman Creek delta, Ohio, United States - OWC_Aug_M2_C1_D5_C | ecosystem: Environmental > Terrestrial > Soil > Wetlands | place: USA: Ohio... | reverse complement strand
TTGCAAGAAGTTTATTTATGGGGCGGGCGGACACAGCAGAAAAATGTGCATATAAAATATAGAAAAAGCCGAAAAGGAGGAAAAAGAGGCCCGGCTGCTTCATGAGAACTGCCAGACCGAACAGCAACCCTGAGTAAAAAAATGCGCTCCATTTGTCCTTTTTCATCGCAAGAAGCAGCGCCAGGACGCCGCCAAGTGCCGGCAGCAGGACAAAATGCGTTGCATGCGCCGCAAAGCCCAGCACAGAGGGGCTTAACGAAAGAATGGCATAGGCGGCACTCGCCGTGAGAGCCGCATTCTCGCTGACGTATTTCTTAGCCAGAAGAAACACCAGGAGAACAGTAATGCAGTTTACAATCATGAACCCGAAATGGACACCCTGAATGTTCTGACCGAATACAGACATTATGAGGGCGTACATCGCGTAAGTACCGGGGAACTTCATGTTGTACGCATTCATGTAAGGGGGTATCCCTTGAAGAATAAGCTGGCCCATATATGCGTATTCCCCTTCATCACGTTCTAGAGGAAATTCCAGAAGTCTCAGGCGGACAAAAACGATAAAAAGGATGATGAGGGCGAGGAAAAGCCAATGTGCTGAAAAGCGGCGCGTCTTCTTATCACTATATTCTGTGGTCATAGGCATATGCGGTAAGTGGTCCAGGAACCATTATTACCAACGTGTCAGTATATCAAAAATCCGCTGTGTCATGCCATTTTTCGACGGCCCGCCGTGCTCACGTTGACATCGCATATCGCAGAAATACTATAATAATTATATTTATGAATTGGTTCGTTTTTGTCTTATTTTTCATATCCGGAGCCTGCGGTCTGATTTACGAAGTCGTCTGGTCCCGGATGATGTTTCTGATCTTCGGAAGAAGTTCTCTTGCGGTAGGGACCGTTCTCGCCGCTTTCATGTCTGGACTGGCGCTTGGCGGCTGGCTACTCGGGAAGTACGCTGACAGGAGCCGCAATCCTCTGCGTTTTTACGCCATCCTCGAGTTGGGGGTCAGTCTCACGGCCTTCGCCGCCTCGTTCCAGTTGACCAGGGCGACCCCGATCTATATCTGGATTCACACAATTTTTAGCGGGTCGCCTCTGCTGCTGGCAGCCGTTCGTTTTATGTTCGCTTTCCAGCTCCTCGTAGTGCCGACTGTTTTGATGGGAGCGACTTTGCCTGTTCTCTCACGTGTCGTCGTACGGCGCATGTCGCAGGTCGGACACGACCTGGGACGCCTGTATGCTATCAACACCATCGGGGCGGTGGCGGGCAGCCTCGCTACCGGCTTTTATTTTATCGCAAGCCTTGGCCTGCACAGGACGATTGATGTGGCCGTCATCGGAAACCTGACAGTCGGGATCTTAGCGTGGCTTGCGTCCACGCACCCCGGGTTCGCAAAGGTCGGAGCAGTTCCGTCGCCGCAGGTCGACGCGGCCCCTTCGTTCCCTGTCGCCGATACAAGGGAACGGAGGACCTTCAGGCTCATGCTCTGGGTCTTCGCGCTCTCCGGCGTAACTTCGTTCGCCTATGAAGTGTTCTGGACGCGCTCGCTCGTATTCCTGCTCGGGAACACCACTTACGCTTTCACGCTGATGTTAACGGCCTTCCTGTCCGGCATTGCTCTAGGCAGCTACCTCGTCCGGTTCATGGCCGACAGAGTCAAAAGCCCCCTGCGGCTATTCGCTGCAATAGAGCTACTCATAGGTGCGTTGTCCGCAGCCGCTCTGCCTCTTCTTTTTTTCATCGCGAAGTCGCATGCGGTGCGTACCTTCGTTGACGGCATGTCTGGCGAGTTCGGATTCCTCGTCCTGTCCAACTTCGGCGTGGCGCTGCTTCTCATGCTCCTGCCGGCCACCCTTATAGGGGCGACTTTCCCCCTGCTCGGCCGGATCTTCGTAGACGACGTCCGAAACGCCGGGACGACCGTAGGAAAGGTCTATGCGGTGAACACCCTGGGCAACGTTCTGGGGGCACTGCTGCCGGGACTTCTGCTCCTGCCGCTTGTGGGCATCGAGAAGGGAGTTCTCCTAATGGCCGGTCTGAATGTGGCCCTGGGCATTGTGCTTCTGCTTGCACGCTGGAAGCACGCCATGGCCGGAGCCTCTGCGTCTTTAGCGGCTTTTCTGCTTTTCGCCGTCGTTATAGGGCGCGTGCATATAGGTTTTCAGTTTCCTTCGGAGTACGAGAACGACAAAGACGTTGTATTCTTTTACGATGAAGGAGACCTCGTGACCACAAAGGTCTGGGACAGCGTCGACAGCGGCTACAAGATGATGAGCGTCGACGGCATAAATATCGGAGGCACAGCCGATTCCGACTACAAACAGCAGATACTGGCACACCTGCCGAAGCTGCTTCTGAAGTCATACAGTTCGGAGCTTTCCATCGGCCTCGGCTCCGGCATTCTGATCGGCGAAAGCGCCCGCCATGCCGCGCTCAGGAAAGTGGTTTGCGTGGAGATCTCCGAAGGCGTTGTGGCGGGGGCGCGATATTTCTCGCAAGAAAATTACGGGATACTCAATGACCCCCGGGCCAAGATCGTAGTCGATGACGTGGCTGATTTTCTCCAGGAGACGACGGAACAGTATGACATAATCTCGGCCGACGAGAAGACGGCGGGGAAATACGCCTCCAACGCGTTCTCATACTCGACGGATTATTATTCGCTTCTGAGAAAGCGGCTCGCGCCGGGCGGCCTCGTCATCCAGTGGGTGCCCACCGATCTGCCGCACTCGCAGTACCTCCTGACTCTGAGGACCTTCCTTAATTCCTTTCCCAATGTCATGCTTTGGTACTTTCCTCCGGTAGGCAGATTCACCATGAGCAACACCTTTCTCATCGGCTCCAACGAGCCCATCGAGATTGACCCGGCCCTGATGCGCGGGGCCATTGAGAGCGAGGCCGGGTCTTTCCAGGGGATCCGCAAATACGGACTGACAACCGCGGATGCTGTTCTGTCTCATTTCGTCGCAACCGAGGACACGCTGCGGCGCGCCGTTCCGCCGGGGCCGGTAAACACCTTCGACGAGCCCTATTATGAGTTCTACTCGCCCCGCGACTACGCCGTCGACCCTGACGAGCGGACCCTGCGGAACCATGAGCTGCTGATGTCCATGAGGGGACCTGACTTCGAGCGGTCCGTGCTGAAAGGGAACACAGGCCCTGATGCCGACCGCCTTACTGCCGCGTTCCGGGCCGAAGGTGTTTTTCTCGTAGGACACCGGGCCCAACTTCGGGCAATGCCGGAGCGGGTGGTTATTCCGTACTATAGCTGGGCGATCGGTAGCGTGCCCTGGAACGAAAATTTACGCAACCAGGTCCGTTCATATCTCAGCAAACAGGCCCGCTTGCAGTACCTCAGTGGCAATTACGCCGAGTCTGCGGCCCTCCTCCGGCGTGAGACAGAGATTTACCCTGTTAGCAGCGAGGTCCATCATGACTACGGGATGACCCTCCTGGCCATGAACCAGACGGATGCCGCTCTGGTTGAGCTGCAGAGGGCACTGGCTCTGGACCCGAAGACCGTACTCGTAAGACGTACGCTGGCTTCGATTTATGCGTCCCGAGGGCAGGTCGAAAAAGCTGTGAAACAGTGGAAAGACGCCCTCGCCATCGATCAGAACGATGTCCCGACGCTTCTCAATTACGGGTCATATCTGGCCGAGCAGCGGCCCTACCTCAAAGAAGCGATGGGTTATCTCCAAAGGGCCTATCAGCTCGCCCCAGAGAATCCGGTCGTGGTCCAGGAATGCGACAGGATCAAACAATTAGGAGGGGATTGCATGGCCGGCACAAAACACGCCCGTCTTGTGCCTTGAGAACGGTCAATCGGCGGCGAAAATGAAACGCCCGTCTGGGTCTATCTGCACAGAACTTTGTGAAGCTCCTTTGTGACCAGGTCTTTTTCCATTGCCCGCCACTCGGATGGGAGTTTGACGGGGCGGGGCGGAACCTTACTTTTTCCTTCGCTGATTACTTGCCTGTCACGGATTATCTTGAAGGAGCAGTTTATCTCCACAAGCTTTTTTTCAGGCTCATTCGAAAGCTCCTTTATCCATACCTGGCGCAGGTCCTGGGCGGCATAAATTACGCTCGATGCATCATAAAAGAACCTGTCTCCCTTTTCATTGGTGCCGAGGTACTTCCACTGGTCGGTGGCGGCCTCAGTCCCGGAAGAAAAAAGGGCAGCACTCGCAAAAACAAAGAGACTTGCCAAAACGACCTTCAATATATTGGTCCCTGTTTCCGTCATGCCGGCCCCGGTTCGATGATCCTCTTTCATCCCTCCGCTCTCCTCTCACTTGATGACCGTGAATATCTGGACGCGGTTGTTCTGCCTGTCAGCGACAAAAAATTCCCCCTTCTCATTCGTGCAGAGCTGGGACGGATAGCGGAGGAGCCCGTCCTTCCATCCGAAGACAAGAGAGCGACCCAGGAATGAGCCGTCAGTCCCGAGGACCACGACACCGCTGCCGTTTTGATCCGCAAGGTATATTGTCCCCCTGCCGTCCACGGTAATGCTCGATGGGAAATTCACGTATTCATCCAGTTTCTGGCTGAGGAGAGAAAAACCCTTGGCGTCTTTGGGTGCCGCATATACCACAGCGTCAACACTGTCGACAAGGAATATCGTCCCTTTGGAGTCAACCGCGAGATCCGAGAAAAATCCGTACTTCTCCGGGAAATCCACCTGCCTGACATATTTTCCCGTTGGATCCAGGACCAGGACCCGCTCCGAAAAAATGTCCAATATGTAGATATTGTCTGTGCTGTCCAGTTTGAAGCTCCTCGGCACGAACGAAGCGGCAGCCGGCGGCATGCCGACGGGGTCGATATACCCCATGAAAGCCCCCTCCGGGTTCAAACGGACTATGCGGCGCTGCTTGCCGTCAAGGGCAAATATCTCTCCTTTGGAACTTAACTGGAGCCGCAAGGGATAGGAAATCTGGTCGATTTTGAGCTCGTCGCCGCCCTTCGGAACGCCGTCCTGAAATGAGTATCTGAGAAGCCGGCCGTTGCCCGTGTCGGCAACTACGAAAGAAGGGCCTTCGCCGCAGGCAACACCTTCCGGCAGCCTGAGGCCCACTCCCTTGGAATCAAAGTAAATCGTTGCGGCATATCTCAGTTTCCCCGCCTCTGCCCCGAATGAGCTCAGCGGAAGCGCGAGGGCACTTATCACAACAAAGATTTTTATCAAAACTTTTGTCATCGCATCACCTCTTGTATTTAGCATGGCACTGCGTGCAGAGTTCAGTGATCACCGGCGTATAGATAAAATATTTATTTTCGGTGCCATGAGACCTGTGACAGGTCAAGCACTGCACTGTGAGGTTCTTGTTCCTGGGGTCAATGACTTTATCGCCTATGGGGTGAGTCGAGTGCTTCTGCCAGTCATGGCAGGACCCGCAGATTTCTATGACCGACGTCTGGTTGAGCAGGAAAGCGTTATCGGACGAATGGGCAACATGGCACGCCGTACAATTTCCTTCTATGATCGGAGGATGTTTTGTCTCCGACCTTTCCTGCCGCGCTATGGTATCTCCGTGACATTTGCCGCAGACCTTGATCATCCCCCCCTTTATCAGTTTATTCTCGGCAGATGCGTGGGGATTATGGCAGCTCAAACACCCCCGCTGGCTCATGAGGGGCCAATGTATCCGTTTCTTGCTGAATGCGTCATTGATCATGCTGCTGTGGCATCCTCTGCAAAGCTCATAACCCGGCTTTTTCGTCGCAAAGGGAGTCGCCGAAGTGGGTTCTTCGTGACACTGGTTGCACATCTTGTTTGCAACGGGCCTGTGGACATTGTTAAAGAGAATCCCTCCCCGATCAGAGCCGTGCGGATTGTGGCAGCTAGTACACAGAGCTTTACCAACAGGGTAGTTCATGTGCTGCTTTGCAAAGCTCGGCGTATTTGTCTTGTGGCATTTCAGGCAGAGCGAAGGGACACTATCGTTCAGGAGAAAATCTGTTTTGCCGGAGGCGTGCGGGTTATGGCAGCTTATGCATCCCTTTTCTACGGGAGAATGCTTGAATTTCACCTTCGTGATGGTCTCCCCCATACTCGTGTGACAGCCGAAGCAGAGTTCGTTGCCTGCTTTCAGGAGGTTGAACCTGTTGTTGGCCCCATGGGGGTCATGGCATTTAACGCAGTTACCCTCCACCACGACCTTGTGAGTACTGCGCGCATTTTCGGGCACCATGGATTTATGGCACCGGTAGCAGACCTTGACAGCGTCGGCCGCCAGCATTTTCCCATGGTTAGAAGTATGGGGATTGTGACAGCCGGTACAGTCCCCGGCCTTTACCGGAGTGTGCAGAAAGGGACTTTTCAGTTTCTCCTCAAAGGTAACATGGCAGGTCACACAAACCTTTCCCTTAGCGCCCTGCTTCAGCTTAAACTTGTTTTCCTCCGCAGCATGCGCCCTGGAAACAATAAAAAGAGAACCCACAATATAAAAAAACAAAAACAGCTTATACCTCAACTTCATATCTTCTCCTTTCATCGCTTTTCCACCACATGGCAATCATCACAGGACCTGGCAGCGAAAGGCGGGTGGAGGATGTCCTTGAAGAGCTTCGGGTCCTTCGAGGCATGAGGAGAATGACAGCTGATGCAGTCAATCGCCCCAGGGTCGATCCCGATGTGGGACTTTGCAAAGGATGCACCCTTCAGGTCGTGACATTCCCCGCACATCGTGCGCTGGGCCTGGGCAAGGAGCGAAGGCTCGGCGGAAGCATGAGGCTTGTGGCATCTCAGGCAATCCCGGCGGGCAGGCGGATGCGCCTTCTCCGTCTCCAGCTTTGTTTTAATATCTTTGTGGCACGCAAGGCACATATCCGGACTCTCCACCAGGAGAAGTTTCTCTATCTTCGCCTTGTGAGGACTGTGGCACTTGGTGCATTCACCGGTGACCACCGGTGCGTGCTTGTTAATACCGGAGCGCTGCATTTCTTTGCTCAGATCGGCATGACAGGTGAAACAGAGCTTGTCCTGTTTATCCACAATCATTCCCTTGAAATTGCTGCCGTGGGCTTTGTGGCAGTCCAGGCACATCCCCCCGGAAAAAGGCATATGGTTGGAACCGCCCGCTGCTTCTTTCATGAGATCGCCATGACAGTTCGCGCAGAGGGCCGACCCTGTTGCCTTCAGGAGTTTCTCTTCCGCGGACGTGTGGGGGTAATGACACGAATTGCATAATCCGTTGGCTACCGGCTTGTGGGTATTGGCCGTCAGGAATCTTGTTTCCGCGTCGCTATGGCATGAGTAACAGACCTTGTCCATCCTGTCCTTCATCATGCCCTGGGAATTCGAGCCATGGGGATTGTGACATGAGACGCACATCTCCTGCCCGAAGGGCATATGGACGTTCTTCCCTTTTTCTTTCTCCTTGGTCTTAAGGTGACAGGTGAAGCAAAGCTCGCCGCCCTTGGCATTGAGGAGTTTCGCGTTCTTGGCGGCGTGGGGCGCGTGGCAGGAAAGACATCCTTTCCCTCCTGTAACAGCGGCATGGGCGATCGATACCTTCTTTTCCTTTTCCGCATGGCAGGTAAAACAGAGCTTGTTGCCCTCCTGGGCAAGAAGCCTCGGGTTTTCTGAAGAATGAGGGTCATGACAGGAAGTGCACATCCCTCCCTGGAAAGGAGAGTGCTCGACGGTACCGCCCGCTTTCAGGCCTGCGATGTCGTGGCAGCCTGTGCAGACCGCGCTGCCGCTCTGAGCCGTCCCAAAAGGGTTCTGGGAGGAAGGGGGATTGTGGCACATGTCGCACGACGCAGAGGCGACGGGGTTATGGACGGTCGTCCTGAGGAGCTTCGGCTGTAAAGAGGAATGGGGGTTGTGGCATAACGAACACCCTTTAGTCTCGACCGGATAATTTCCATGGGCCTTCTTGAATGAGTCCTTGCCGCTTTCGTGGCAGGAGAGACAGAGAGGCGTTGCAGCCTTCTTCAGAAGGTCTTTTTCGTCGGAGCTGTGAGCAAAATGACATGCGCCGCAGCCCTCTGTCCGGCTTATCTTATGGACGACTTTCTTTTCGTAGTTTTCCTTTTTGTGGCATAGATAACAGACTTCACTGCCCTCTGCCTTGAGCAGGCGGGCTCCCTGCGAAGCATGGGGGTTGTGGCAGGTGGTGCATTTGCCGGTCTTTAACGCGGTATGCACATGCTTTTTAGTGACCCCTATCTTCTCCTGCGAATGGCAGCTATAGCAGAGTTCATTTCCATCTTTCTTAAGCAGCAGTTTCGGAATTACACCATGCCGCAGATGGCAATCCTCGCATTTCTTATCCTTCACAACTGTATGGACGCTCTTCATACCGAGATATTTATCGGCAAACTTCGTATGGCAGTCGAGGCACTCCTTGCGTGCAAATTTCCTCTGGGCCTCCGCAGTGTCGACTCCGGCATAGATGACTGCGCCGCATACTAGCGCCGCCAACCATATTATGAGTCCTCTTTTAGTGAACCATCTGGTCATCTCTTCACCTCAATCAGTGTTTTCCGGCCTTTTCCCGGTTTCTCCGGAATTCGAAAGATAGATTTTCACATCAGCGGTCACCCGCAGTTTGTCGGCCCACTCTTCTACCGACGCGTTCAGCTTTTCATTGAATACCTTCTTTTTGATCTCATCCCTCACCTCTTCGAAGCGCTGCAGCGCGGCAGGCACCACGTCGCGTATGTAGAGGACGTAAAAATGCCCCTCGGGGCTCTGATAAAGCCTGTATTCCTCGGACTTCGCCCCTGACAGAGCATTCCGGACACCTTCCGGCAGGTTTCTTATGACCATCGTAGTGCCGGGGAAGGAAAGGACATCCGTCTTGCTGCTGTCCACCTGTCCCTCGGTGTTGGACTTCATCCAGTTGAAGTCGGCCCCCTTTTTCAGCCGGTCGAGGGCTTTTTCGGCCTGTTCCCCGGTCTCAAAGACAAGGCTGCTCACCTTCATCATCTCAGGGGTGGTGTAATCGCCGGCGTGATCGTTATAGTAAGCCTTCAAGTCCTCCTCATTCGTCTTCACGTCAGGGAAGAGCACCCTCTGAACAAAAAGGCTGAAGAGCACAGAGTCCTCGTATTCCTTCATCTTATTCCTGAACTTTTCGGTGTTCCTGATGCCCCGTTTCGACTCCTCTTTCTCGAACAGCCTTTTTTCGAGCAAATTATCCAGGATTTCACGCTTCTTGGCATTCACCTGCTTGCCTTCGGCGGCTCTCTCCAGGCCATGGAAGAACCTTTCCGACATGCCCTTGGAAAGGTCTGCAACTGTCACCGGTTTTTCACCCTCCACAGTCGCAACATCCCTGGTGTCCTTCAGCATCTTCTGAAGTCCAGGCTCTTTTGACTCGAAATCAAGACTATCGAGGAGTTTATTGTTGATTTTTACCGTCTTTTTAAAGGCTTCTCTCTTAAAGTTCCTGACCGCCTCGGACCTGGCGACGTCCAGGACAGCACCCCTCGCTCTCTCTGTAGTCTCGGGGTCCTCGGGGTATCTTATATCTTCGAGTTTAATGATGGTGAACCCTGCGCTGTTTCCCGAGCCGACCTTAACGATAGGGCTTACGGCGCCGGTCTTCATTTCTGAGACCACCTTAACGATTTCGGGAAGAAGGTCCTTGGGCTTTACATATCCTCCCTCTCCCCGGCCCTTCGCTGTCTTGTCCTCGATTGCCTTTGCGGCGAGCTCGTCGAAGTCCTTTCCGGCCTTGATCGCTTCTTCCATCTTTTTTGCGTCGTCCTCTTTCTCGAAAAAGACGGACTTAATCTTCCACTCCCTGACCACCTCCCTGCGGAATTTCTCCACTTCCGTCTCGTCAGCCTTCACGTCCTTTGCTATATCCTCGATAAGGAGCTCCCTCGTCACAGCATTGCTATTGCGCTTTAACGCTTCTTTCACCTCCGGCAGCTCGTCCATCCCCATTTCCCTCGCCTCCTGCACGATGAGCCGCACGTTTATAAGTCTCTTCAGGATCGTGGAAAAATCAATCCTCGCCGCCTGTTTCTCCCCTTCGGTCCGTCCCTCATGAGAGGAGACGAGGGCGTCACCAAGTTCCTTCAGCGTGACGACCTCGTCGTTCACCTCCGCTATCGGAACATTTTCAAAAAGAGGCGACATCACGGGGACACTCAGATTGACCCTCAGGATATCGGACAATGCACTGCCTGTCTTTCTCTCGTCGGGCAACGTTCCTCCACCGAAGGCTAACGCCACCTTCCCGGTAATGAGAACGGCGATTGCCGTAGCCGTACAGATTCTCAAGATCTTCATTACTACTCCTTCCCAATAACGCATTGGCAGTCTGCTGAAAAATATTTCTTAATCACTCTTAACTTGTTCCAGGGTCCCGCAGGACGTTCTGTCTTTCTATTGTTTATATGCGACCTCTTATTGCTCAGACATTTTTACCGTAATATTCCTGGCCGACTGAGAGGCCCGGGTAGCGTCGGCATTCAACGTTCCGTGATCAAGGAGAAACCCGGTCATTCCACACCCCGCCGCGAATAAGGCAGTTCTCCGAGTCCCGGCTCACCTTCCAGACTTTGCTGAGACATCTTTTCGACTATCGCACTGGTCATGTATGCCGTCAGTTTGCCCGCCGTACTCACATATCCACGGTCAAAAAAGAAGACCCCGTCATCTCCCTGATTATAACTCTTCGAGGCCCAGAGTATCTTCTTCGTCATCTTTTCGATAATCAGGACTGAAAAATCGACCTTCGGAGCACCTGCCAGCCCCGCGTAGTCCTCATAGTCGATGACCTTGCCTGCAAGGACCAGGTCTGCCTTAAGACCGAGCGAAATGAGGTCGGCGTCCGTCAGGGAGATCCCCTCATCCATAATGATTCTCAGATTGAGAAGCTTCTGTCTCATGACACCGGGCTCAACAACATCAAAGCCGTCCCTGACGAGGTCCTCGATGAAATGGAGGACAATGATATCGCCTCCGTATTTTCTGTCGCTCAAATTAAAAAAAGGGGCCACAGCCACCGAGTATCTGTTGCCCGGAGAGAACGATTCGGACCGGTAAAAGATCTTGGGGCTGTACCGCTTTTTGACGGGTTTCGCCTCTGCCTTCTCCCCTGAAAGACGCATTGCCAGTGAACGGACTAGGGACCCCACAACCTTTTCCCTCAATTCGGCCGGATCGTTTATCAATCCGATCCCCAGAAAGCCCCGCGAGTCGTCACCCGAAACCGATGCACTATCCATCCATATTATGGCAGGTTTTTCCCCCGTCGAAACCAATCGCGCTATCACTGACACCTTCGGCGGAAAGCCTTCATCGTATAGCGCCACCGAGGAGATGAGGACCGCATCGATATTTTCCTCGGTCTTCAGGGCAAGGGCGGAGACGCCGTCGATGCCGCCGGTATAACGGATGCGGTGTCGCATCATGAACCGTTGCAGCGAATCATCGTCGAGGACCGAAATCCCCAAGGATGCGACGCCTCTGATGAGAGACTCCCGCAGCACTTTAAGTGGAGCAGGTTTTCCGCTGAGGTTTTCGGGAATAAAGACCGCGACAGACGGCTTAGGGCTGTCCGCCCGGACCGCTGCGGCCGTTTCCAAAGGGGTCAGTGCTAACACAAGAAATACCAGGGCAACAAGTAGGGCTGCAGGTCTAATCATAAAATTTATTGATAAGATCTTTTATCGCTTTTTCAGTGATGTCGTTCAAGGGATCGCCGCCGCCGCCCAGAAGGCGGTCCATCATGCTTATCCCGCCCCTGGTTGTGGACGTCGACCACACTACCCTTCCGGTTTGGGTCTCGAACATCTGAAGGCTCACGGAGATGACGTGGGCGGTGGCGCTCCCCGACCTCAGCTCACCATACTCCCTCACAACCCCGGTGACCACGGCGTCGGCCTTTATTATAGGGCCAAATTTTATTACGTCGGCAGTGGAAGGAGCAGTCGGATTCTGAATCCCGGCAAGCCCGATGCCTTTTGCAACCTCCCCAGTAGGGACAACGTAGACCCCCCCTGTGGCGAGGAGGGCCGTTACAAAGACGTCGCGCACCCTGTCTGCGGCCTGCTGCTCCCTCGAAAGGTTTACAAAAGGCATGACCGCAACATTTTTTATCGCCCCGAAGTCCATTTTGTCGTCGCGATACTTTTCGCCTGCGCCTACGCCTGCGCAGGCAGTCACGGACATGAGCATCGCCACCATGAAGAGGTTCCTGAGGTGTATTAAAGCCCTTTCCATTCGATTATCCTTTCGAAGTGACTGCAAAAGTTATTTTGTCGTCCCCGCTGAACGCTTTTCAGGGTGACATAACCCGCTTGATACTGAGAGACTCTGAAATAAATTCAACACGACAAATTCAGCCCGTTCAGGACTTTCACAAGTGGCTCCTCGCAAAACATTTTTTTATAACATATATTCGCCGGACCAGTCAATACTTTATCTTTATCTAAAGCAACCCCATCCTGAGGTTCGCAGAAAAGATCTTCTCTTCCGTATTCTGGGTCAGAGCCGTGCTTTTCGAAATGTTGTATGATACATCCAGAGTAGTGTTGCGTCTCAAGTTCCATCTCAGACCCGGGCTGATCGTCCTGTCTTTAGTACCCTCAGAGGTTATCGATTCATTGTACAAGAAATTGAACTGGAGGTCTCCGTCTCTGAAAGGGGACCATGAGGCGGAGTAGGTCTGCGTGGTGATTGTATCCCTGTCTGTTTGGGCAGATACCCCAAAAGAGGTGTAGATGTAGAGCGCGGGGAATGGTGAAAAGATGAAACTAAGGTCCCCCCTCCTTATGAAACTCGAGGAATCCCCGCGCGGCCCCCCGGTCTGCTCGGAGTTTGTCTGCGAGTAGTTGATGTTGACACTCAGCGCAGGGTGTGGTATGGCTGTGACGCCCGAGTTGACGATGGTGCTCACGGTCCTCGCGCCATCGACGCTATTCCCAACACTCACACCCCCTGAGAGATTGAGATTGAGACCCCGGTAAAGCTCAGCCGAATTGTTGAGAAAAGCGGAATTGGTATTGCTCGAGCCTTGATCGGAATCCTCGAATCGGCCGCTCACCACGAGGGTGTGTAATAGGGTCGGCAGCGGGACCGCAGTCAGCGACACGCTATATACATTTGCGGACCTCCTGCCGGCCGGCCCCGGATCCTTGCCGTCCTCCCGAGCCAACCTCACGGCCCCGGAAAAAACCCTGCTGAGCCGATGGGTCAGGTTCAAAGAGTTTGTAAGGATCCATCTGGTGCCACCGGGCTGGGAGATCACACTCCAGTAATACATGTCATAAAAGAGGTACGGACTGTCAAGGATCCTCCACTTCACGTCAAGATCATAAACGTGCTGGGTGGTCTGGGTTGACTTTCCCCTCACCTCCTCAGCAGGCCTCCTCAGGAATGTCTGGAGTTCAGTCACGAGTATGGTTTTTATGTCAAAACCGGGCGGACTCACCACGCCGGGAGAGAGAGGCTTCGTCACCACCTTAATGTAACGCGCGGTGACATTCGGAAAGCTTATCTCGAACCTGTTGTCAAAAGTTCCAAAGGGGGCGGAAGGGACCGTATGAAACAGCGTCCAGTTGAGGTTGTCGGTGCTCACATAGATGTCCCAGGAGAATAAGCCTGCCACGCTGGCCGGCACCTGTCTGTCGGTCCAGACATAGATAGTGTTGACCTCGGAAGCGACAATGAAATCGACGCCGATGTTCCTTGGTCTGTCATCGCCCCCAATCGGAGGGGCAGCCAGGTTGATGCCTGCGCCGGTCACGAGGTCGCCGTCGATGAGGGCGGGATTCAGGTCCAGCACTACCAGCGTCGGCGTATCGGTCAAGGCCGAGAGGCCCGAAAAGGGAAAGACTTGAAAGAGGACATCCCCGGTCCCGCCTGCCGATGTCGTCGTTTCCTGCCGCGAGAAGTTATAGGTCGTAAGTGCCGATACCCTCTCCCCGAACTGCCGCGCATAGACTGCCCTGGCTGAGTAATTCACTGCCCTGCTATTCAAGTCCTGCAGCCTGTCTGTCTGGTCACTAATAGTCATCTGGCCCGTGAGTTCGAGGTTCTTGTATGGCTCATACTTCGTTGCCAAAGATATAAAGTCATTTACCAGGTCCGTGGACACCCGTTCTTTGTCGAAGGTGTAGGTCCGCAGAAAGATCGTATTCACTGTAGGCAGGCCTTCCGGCCTCAGGCCAAGGTTCGCGCTGTAGTTCTCCCGGATCGCCGTTGATGGACCCGTTTTTTCTTCCCTTCTGTCGTATCCGACTCCGGAGGAAATGAAATGGGTAGCCTGCCTGAGCGCCAGGAGACCGTTTTTCACGGTGGTGTTCGTATTCACTGTTGCATCGCCTGTGGAAAAATGCGTTATGGTCTGTTCGAATATTCCTCCTGCCATGAACTTGAGGTTCGGGTAGAGCGTCCTGTCGAGATTTAGGAAGTACCTGTGGAGAAAGGTGTCGTTCTTCGCATCGGGCAAGGGATTGCCCGCCAATTCAGTCTTGGTCCTCGCGGAGCTGTAGTCGAGCTCTACTACTGCTGAGATCCCATCGGCCGATGCCGGGGCCGGAAGCAGAAACGGCAGCACGAAAACCGGGAGTAAAACCAGAAGCAGACAGCTTAGAGAAAGGTTCGAGGATTCGAGGGTTCCAGGGTTCCAGTGTCTATTTTCTTGACCCTTGAACCCCTGGACTCCTAAAAACCTATTCCGAGTATTTATTTTCTTAATCACTTGACCCCTTGACCCCTGGACTCCTTGGACCCTATGCCGTTTTCCAGGGACTTAATAAGCCCCTTAAGCATTCTTTCAATGTCTCTTATATCCTGCTGCAGCTTTTCCAATTTGTCGCCCCTTGTCCGGTATCAGTCCGGAACTTTCCAGTTTGTCATTCCGGCTTGCCCGGAATCTTTCCGACGATTTCTTCATACAAGTCCCTCATAGCGGGATTACCCTGCCCGATAAGCGCAATCTTGCTTTGTCTGGTCATGTTCTTGATCTGCTTTTCCCTGACAATAGCACTATAGCTGTTCCCGCATGCCTCATAATAGACAAGTCTGTGAAGATGATACTTGGAAGTAAAACTCTGCGGATTAAGATTATTCTTATGCTCATAGACTCTTCGTATGAGATCATTCGTCACCCCGACATACAAAGTCGGTCTCGCATTGGCCATGATGTAAACTGCAAAGCGTTTCTCCATTAGTTAGCATTAACCCAGAAGGATTCCGGACAAGCCGGAATGACAATTATACAAGAATGGGTAGTACCACAAATAGTACATTATAAAATCCTCATTTGAATTTATTATTCTTGTCATTCGATATTGTTTAGTCCTTATGGCTTGTAGTTTGCCTTAAATTCTACCTTTCCCCCATCACGGTAGTCCAATAAGGATTGTCGCCCACATCCATCTCCGCAATGGTCTTCTTGCTGACAAGACTCACGATCACGAGCCTCCTGCTGCCGGGAAGTACAACGCAGAGGTTATTCCCCTCGTTGTCGATGGTCATGTAATTGACCCCCCCCCCGACGCTGAAGGTCTCCATCGGCATAAGGGAAAAGGGATCGTACACCTCGATCATGCCGTCATGTCTTCTGCCGAGATAAAGCATGTCGGTATTGGTATCCACCTTCAGGGCGCTCACGCCGGACCCCACAAGGACCCGCTTGATTACCGAGAAGGTGAAGGGGTCGTAGACAATCAGATAGGGCGACCTCTCGAAGAAGACAAAGAGCCTGTCTCCCTTCCTGTTGAACTGCCCCCTCAGGGGCCCCACCTCCGTGGCTAAGGTGGCGGACACAGCCCTGTTCGGCACGTCGATGACCGAGACGCTATTCGAGAATGAATTGAACACGTACGCCTTCCTGCCGGTCCGGTCGAGGAGGACCGATGTTGGACGGT
>Ga0316628_100001677_pt1 | contig 15858 bp, 13 predicted proteins | sample OWC_Aug_M2_C1_D5_FD_207648 | JGI IMG/M metagenome (GOLD analysis project Ga0316628, IMG submission 207648) | Wetland soil microbial communities from Old Woman Creek delta, Ohio, United States - OWC_Aug_M2_C1_D5_C | ecosystem: Environmental > Terrestrial > Soil > Wetlands | place: USA: Ohio... | reverse complement strand
CGCCCGCGGGGCGCGGCGCCGCCTACCCGCGGCGCCGCGCCCCGCGCCCCCACCGCCCTCGGACGGAGCGGCTAGCCGGCGCCCGTCCGGGTCGCGCGCCGCGCCGCCCGCGCCTCTCCACGCGCCAGGCTCCACGCCAGCGCGGGCGGAGTGACCAGAGTCGTCACGACGACCATGATCACGACGGCCGAGAAGATGGCCTGGCTGATGACCGGCTGGCCGCGCAGCGTCAGGGTCGTCCCGATGCTGGCGAAGATCAGTCCGACTTCGCCTCGCGGAATCATCCCGATGCCGATCGACAGCCGGTCCAGCCCGCCACCCACCGCCCCGAGGGCGCACGCCTGCTTGCCGGCGATGGCCGCGGCGGTGAGCAGGGCCGCGAGGCCCAGCACTTCGGGCCGCGCGAACGCACGCAGATCCACGCGCAGCCCCATCAGCACGAAGAACACGGGCACTAGGAACGACGCGATGGGGGCGATCAGGTCCTTCACGTGCTGCTCGCCGCGCAGGGCGAACTCCCGGAAGTGGACGTCCTCGAGGATGAGGCCCGCGGCGTAGGCGCCGACGATGGCGGCGAGCCCGATGGCCGAGGCGGCGTAGGCGAGGGAGAAGCACACGATGAGCGCCGTCGCGAGCAGCACGCCCCGGCCGCGCAGCTTCGAGGCCAACGAGAACAGGCGCGGCGAGAGCAGCACGCCGAGTCCCAGCGCGCCGAACAGGAACACGGTCGCCTTGGCGAGCACCAAGCCGGTCTCCCCGAGCGAGAGCGGCTGGCCTCGGTCCGCTCCGACGATCACTCCGGTGACCACCGCCAGGATGACCAGGCCCATCACGTCGTCGATCACCGCGGCCCCCACGATCACGCGCGCCTCGGCGCTCCTGGCTCTGCCGAGATCGGTGAGGACCCGCGCAGTGATGCCCACGCTCGTGGCGGTGAGCGTGGCGCCCAGGAAGGCGTGGGCGTACCAGCTCTCGTCAGGGAGGATGAGGGCGCCGACGCCCCAACCCAGGGCGAAGGGCGTGATGACCCCGAAGGTGGCGACGAGTAATGAGGGCACGCCCACCTTCATCATGTCGCGCACCGTGGATTCCAGGCCCACCTGGAACAGCAGGATCACCACGCCGATCTGGGCGAGGATGGCGATCGTGGGGTCGGACGCGAGGCCGCGAAACCACGTCACGCCGAACAGATCGAGGTTCGCCAGCACGATGCCGGCCACCAGCTCGCCGAGCACCGCCGGCTGACCGGCGCGGACTGCCAGGTCTCCGCCGAGCTTGGCGCCGGCGAGGATGACGGCGAGCGCCAGGACGACGAAGGCGACGGGATCGACGTGCTGGGCGGCCTGCGCGAGCGTCGCGGCCGCCGCGGAGAGGTGGGCGAGCATGCACAATCTTGGGAGCGAAGCGGCGTGCGGGCAAGCGTGCCGGCCCTTCCCGAGCCGGCTAAGTTCATTCCCCATGCTCTCGAACCGTGAGGTGAGCGCGTGAGCGGCGGGGCTCCGGCCCCGGCCGATCCCGCGGTCCGACGCGCCGCGATCGCGGTGGCGACGGTGGGATCGTTCCTGCCGCCGTTCCTGGTCTCGTCGGTCAACGTCGCGCTGCCAGTCATCGGCCGGTCGTTCGCGGTGGACGCGGCCACGCTGGGGTGGATCACGACCGCCGGACTGCTGCCGGCCGCGGTGCTGGTGCTCCCGTTCGGCCGCCTCGGCGACCTGTACGGCCGCAAGCGCGGGTTCCTGCTCGGAGTGCTGGTCTTCACCGCGTCGTCGCTGTTGGGGGCGCTCGCCACCTCGGTGACTCAGCTCGTGGCCGCGCGGGTGCTGCAGGGTGTGGGCGGGGCGGCGCTGTTCGCCACCGGCGTCGCCATCCTCACCTCGGTGCTCCCGCCCGGCGAGCGCGGCAGGGCGCTGGGTCTCAACGTCGCGGCGGTCTACCTCGGCTTGTCGATCGGGCCGTTCGCCGGCGGCTGGCTCACCAGCGTCTGGGGCTGGCGGAGCGTGTTCTGCGCGAACGTGCCGCTCGGCCTGCTGATGGCCGCGGTCGTGGTGCGCTGGCTCAAGGGCGAGTGGGCGGCGGCGCGGGGCGAGCGGTTCGACCTGCGCGGCGCCGTGCTGTTCACGCTCAGCCTGGCAGCCCTGCTCGGCGGATTGGCGCGCTTCCAGACACCATCCGGGCCGTGGCTGGCGCTGGCGGGCGCGGCGGGAATGGCTGCGTTCGTGTGGTGGGAGCTGCGCGCTCCCAGCCCGATTCTCGACATGGGGCTGCTGCGGCACAACACCGTGTTCGCGATGTCGAATCTGGCCGCCCTCATCAACTACGCTGCCACGTCCGCCACAGGCTTTCTGCTGAGCCTCTTCCTGCAGTACTTGCGCGGGCTGAGCCCGCTCCAGGCGGGATTGGTGCTGGTCGCCCAGCCGGTGACGATGATGGTGCTCTCACCGCTGGCCGGCGGCCTCTCCGACCGCGTGGAGCCGCGGACTCTCGCATCGTCGGGGATGGCGCTCTGCGCCCTGGGCCTCGGCGTGATGGCGCTGCTTGGCCCGGCCACGCCGCTGGCGTTCGTCGTGGCGGGGCTGGTGCTGCTCGGCGTGGGCTTCGGCCTGTTCTCTTCGCCCAACACGAACGCCGTGATGAGCGCGGTGCAGCCTCGGCAGTACGGTGTCGCCTCGGGGTTTGTGGGCACGATGCGACTGATCGGCCAGGTGCTCTCGATGGTCGTGGCGATGCTCATCTTCGCCGTGCGGCTCGGCCCCGTCGCGGTCTCGCAGGCCCCGCCTCACGAGCTGGTCCTGGCCATCCGCTTCGCCTTCGTGCTGTTCGCGGCGCTGTGCGCGGCGGGCGTGTGGGCCTCGCTGGCCCGCGGCCGAGTGCGGTGAGGCTCCGCCGCGTGGCGACTCTTGACAAGTCCGTATCCCGCCCTAATTTCCGCCACTGCCGTGAGGCGTACGCGTTTGCAGCTCGTCCCCGAGACACCGCTGCGGGCCGTTCCCCGAGCGGTGTTTTGCCGTGCAGGAAGCGTTGGCCATGGTGGCCGGCGTGTACCGGGCGAGAGCCCACTATTCGTGAGGTAGTATCGTATGGCGCAGGGCAAGGTGAAGTGGTTCAACGACGCGAAGGGCTTCGGCTTCATCGCGCAGAACGAGGGCAAGGACGTGTTCGTGCACCACACCGCCATCATCGCGGACGGCTTCCGTTCGCTGCAGGAGGGCGATGAGGTGGAGTTCGAGGTCACCAACGGCCCGAAGGGGCCCGCGGCGGCCAACGTGCGCAAGATCAGCTAGAGCTCTTGTTCCGCTTCACGAGGGCGCCGGTCCCGCAAGGGGCCGGCGCCTTGTGTTTTCGGGTGGCCGGGGCGGCCGGCAGACCCGGGTCGGCGCCGGACGCGGCGCCGGCCCGCGGCGCTCACACCACGAGGTCGCCCGCCAGCACCATGACCGCCTGACCGGCGATCTTGACCCGCTCGCCCGCCAGCCGCAGGTGCAGTATGCCTCCCCGCGCCGACGCCTGGTACGCGGTGAGCCGGTCCTTGCCGAGCTTCCGCGCCCAGTACGGGCACAGCGCCGCGTGCGCCGAGCCCGTCACGGGGTCCTCGTCGATGCCGACGGGAGGCGCGAAGAAGCGGGAGACGATGTCGTACGGCGCCGTAGTGGCGCGCGCGGTCACGATGACGCCGCGGGCCTGCACGGTCCGCAGCGCGCCGAAGTCGGGGGCCAGAGCGCGCACGGTCTCTTCAGAGGCCAGTTCCAGCAGGACGTCGAACCGCGTCCGGCCGACGTACGTCGCCTCGGTCCTCAGCGCCTCGAGCAGGCCCGCGGGCGGCTCCGCCGGCTGAGAGGGAGTGGCGGGGAAGTCCATCTCGATGAGGCCGTCCCTGAGTGACGCCGTGAGCAGGCCGCTGAGCGTGTGGAACCGCGCCTCCGCGACGCGAGAGAGGCGCCCCGTCTCCCACAGGACGTGCGCGCTGGCCAACGTGGCGTGACCGCACATCTCGACCTCGACCAGCGGCGTGAACCACCGCAGGTCATAGCCGTCGGCCTGCGGGCTCAGGAACGCCGTCTCCGCCAGGTTCATCTCGGCCGCCACGGACTGCATCCAGGCGGCCTCCGCCGGCTCGTCGAGGAAGCAGACCCCAGCGGGGTTCCCCCCGAACGGGTGGTCGGTGAAGGAGTCGACCTGGTAGATCGGGACGGCCGTGGACATGCGGGCTCCTGGCGCGGGGGTCAAGACAATCTATAGTACGCCGACCGGCAACTGCGGTTTCGCGCCGTGCCCGCCGGCCCGCCCGCGTCAGGCGCGGCGAGCGCGCTAAGCGTCCGTCGCCCGCGGCGAGCGCCTCAGCCTGCGGCCAGCTCGAGCAGGCCCCCGAAGCGCCGCTCCCGGGCGGCGTAGTCCGAGAGCGCCGCGCGCAGGTCGTCGGCGCGGAAGTCCGGCCACATCGTCCCCGTGAAGTACAGTTCCGCGTACGCGGTCTCCCACAGCATGAAGTCGCTGAGCCTGCGCTCGCCGCCGGTGCGGATCAGCAGATCGACGGGCGGCGTGGGCGGGGCGTGCACCGCCTCGTCGATGAGGCGGCTCAGCTCCTCCCGGCCGAGTTCCGGGCGCTCGCGGCCCGGCGCGCCCCCCGCCGCCCGGCGCGCCGCCGCGACGATCGCGTCCTGAGCCGAGTAGTCCACCGCGATGCGCAGGTCGAGAGCCCGGCCCGCCCCGGTCGCATCCTCCGCGGCGCGGACCGCGGCGAGGAGCGGGGCGGGGAGCCGGTCGCGGCGCCCGATGATGCTGAGTCGCACGCCCCGCTCCGCGCAGGTCGCGGACTCGGCCGCGAGATACGAGCGGAAGATGCGCATCAGCGTCGCGACCTCGCCGGCCGGCCGCTTCCAGTTGTCGGTCGAGAACGCGTACAGCGTGAGGGTCCGCACCCCCAGCGCCGGCGCGGCGCGCACCACGCGGCGCACCGCCCTCGCACCGGCGTTGTGCCCGGCCGAGCGCGGCAGGCCGCGGCGCGTGGCCCAACGGCCGTTCCCATCCATGATGATGGCGACATGCAAAGGACTTTGCATCATAAAGTTGCTCCGCAAAAAAAAGGACACACCACTTCAGCCGCTGCAGCGACGATGCCTCCAACTACCCGCGCGCCGGTCCCGCCGTCGGGCCGTCCGCCGGCCTAACGACCGCGGGTGGCGCGGATCAGCGCCTCCATGTGCTCCAGGTACCGCTCCAGCGCGCGCCGCCCCGACTGGGTGAGCCGGTACTCAGTGTGCGGCACGCGGCCGTCGAACGACTTCCGGCACACCACGTACTGGGCCTCCTCGAGCTTGCGGGCGTGCACGCTGAGGTTGCCGTCGGTCGTCTTCATCAGCGTCTTCAGCTCACTGAAGCTCAGCGCGTCGTTGACCGCGAGCGCGCTCACGATGCCGAGCCGGATGCGCTCGTGGATCAGACGGTCCAGTTCCGCCGCGCCCAACTTGCCTCCCGCCGCGACCTCTCCGGTCGCCGCGCCGTCCGCGCGCCGCTGCGTCTCGCGCGCCGCGCCGGGCCTAGCCACCGTACCGCCGCGCGATGACTACGCCGCACACGATGTGGAGGCCGCCGAACCCCGCGGCCAGGAGCGCGTTGCCCCACGCCGCCGGACCCAGCACCGCCACGGTGCCGAGGACCAGGAAGCCCAGGCCCATCACCGGCACGATACCCACGGAGAAGGCGCCGGCCGCGAGCACTCCGGTGCCGTAACACAGCAGCCAGGCGCCGGGGAGCAGCCGCGCCAGCCCCGCGCGGTAAAGCACCGCGGTCAGCAGCGCCCCCACCGCGAGCGAGGGGAGCAGGCTCAGAGCGAACTTCCGGCCCGAGCCGTGCAGCAGCGACGCCGCCACGGCGCGCGCCTTGAGCGCCATCGTGGTGGCGCCGATCACCAGTCCCACCGCCGCCTCCACCATCCACACCGAGAGCCAGCCCCTCGCGGTGGGCTCCTGCATCGCGAGCGTGGCGGCGACCAGGGCCGTCAGCCCGGTGGCCGCCATCCCCCAGCCGGGTACAGCCGTGAACGCCGCCGCAGTGGCCATGGTGTCCCGGATGAACTCGAGGTTGGCCATCGCGCGCGCCGACAGCGCCGGCGGTACCGGGGGTGGGCCCTCGGGCGGGGAGCTCAGCGGCTCGGCGGGGGTCATGGCCCGCAGTATAGCATTCCAAGCCGGTTTCATCAAGTACTTTGCCGCGCAAAGTCAGTCGCCGTCTTCCTGCCCGTCTCGCGCCCGGGCCGGAGCCGGCCGGAGGCGAGCGGCGCGCACGTTGCCGCCCGCCCCCGCGGCGGCGACCTTTCCCGCATGCCGGAGCAGCTTCCCGACCGACTGCGCCGCCACCTGGCGGCCCGCCGCTTCTTCCCGGAGCCGGGGCCGGCCGTCGTGGCTGTGTCCGGCGGGGCGGACTCGCTGGCGCTGCTCGATCTGTTCGCGGGGCTGGCCGCGGAGCTGGGTCTGGCTCTGGTGGTGGCCCACGCCGACCACGGGATTCAGAGCGGCAGCGCTGCCGTCGCCGAGCTGGTGCTGCGGACGGCCCGGGATCGCTACGGGCTGGAGGCGGTGATCGGGACTCTGGGGCTCGGCGCCGGGGCTTCGGAGACGCGAGCCCGCACGGCGCGCTACCGGTTCCTGCGGGAGGTGCAGGCCGAGCGAGGCGCGGCGTACCTGCTGACCGCTCACCACGCCGACGACCAGATCGAGACAGTGCTGCTGCGGCTGCTGCGCGGCTCGGCGCCTCTGGGCCTGGCCGGCGTGCCCTCGCGCGGGCCGCGCGGACTGGTGCGCCCGCTGCTGCCGTTCCGGCGCGCGGAGCTGCTCCGCCACGTGGAGGCTCGCGGCCTCGAGCACGTGGAGGACCCGGCCAACCGCGACCCGCGGCACCTCAGGTCGTGGGTTCGCACGGTGCTGCTGCCCAGCGTGGTGGAACGGCTGGGGGCGGATGCTCCGGACGCCTTTCTGGAGGTGGCGCGGCACGCGCTGGAGGAGCGGTGGGCCTGGGACGCGGTTCTGGACCGCCTGCCGGGTCTCGACCTGCGCGTCGCCGAAGGGCGGTTCGACGTTGCCCGGGACGTGCTGAGCGGCTATGATAAGTGTTTGGCCGGCCGCGCTTTGCGAGCGGCGTCCACGAGGGCGGGGATTGCGCTGACGCCGCGCGCCGCCACCCGGCTCGCGCGCTTCGCCGGCGGGGCGCCGAGCGGCCGCCGGCTGGAGCTCGGTTGCGGCGTGCGCGCCGAGGTGGCGTTCGGCCGCGTGCGGGTCGAGCGCGGCGAGTCGGACGTGGCGTCCGGGCGCGAGTCGCTGGCGCTGTGCGGTGAGGCCGGCGCGGGCGACTTCGGGCGGTTTCGCGTGGAGTGGCGCGGCGAGGCGGCGCCGCCCCGGCTGGAGCGGGCGGCATGGACGTCGTGGTTCGCGGCGCGCCCCGCGGCGCTGCGCTCGTGGGACGAGGGAGACAGGCTGCGGCCGATCGGCGGGACGGGCCGCCGCAAGGTGAGCCGACTCCTGATGGAGGCGAAAGTGCCGCGCGGCCAGCGGGCGGGCTATCCGGTGCTGGTCGGCGCCGACGGAGAAGTGGTCTGGGTTCCCGGAGTGTGCCGCGGAGCCGCGGCTTTGCCGGCGGCGGGAGAGAAGGCGGTGAGGGTGGATGTCGCCATACTCTGATCTCGCGCATCTGATGAAGGGGCGCACTATCTCCCGCATCGTCTGCGACGCGGATACGATCGCGGCGCGGGTGCGGGAGCTGGGGAGCGAGATCGGCGCGGCGTACCCGGACGGCGAGCTGCTCGTTCTGGGTCTGCTCAAGGGGAGCTTCGTCTTCCTGAGCGACCTGGTGCGCGTGATCCCGCGGCCGCTGCAGGTGGACTTCCTCGTCGCCAGCTCCTACGGCAACGACACGGTCTCCAGCGGTGAGGTGCGGCTGGTGTACGATCCGGAGACGCGGCTGGAGGGGAAGCACATCCTGCTGGTCGAGGACATCATCGACTCGGGGCGGACGCTGAACCGTCTGGTCGGGCTGTTGAGCGAGCGGCATCCGCTCAGCCTGGAGATCTGCGCGCTGCTGGACAAGCACCTGGCGGCGGAGCTCCGGCTCGCGGCGCGGTTCGTGGGGTTCGACGCCCCGCACGAGTTTCTGGTCGGCTACGGGCTGGATCACGCCGAGGACTTCCGCGCCCTTCCGTTCGTGGCCAGCCTGGCGGACTGAGCGGCTCCGCCTCGCGGCGGCGCTCGGCGCCGGCGCGGGGCTCGCTATCCTTCACCTTGGGGTCTGATGGCCGAACGCATGCCTCCTCCTAAGTTCAGCTGGGGCCGCCTGTCGAAGACGGTGGCCTTCTGGATCATCGTGATCCTGATCCCGGTGGTCCTGGTCCAGTTGACGAGCCAGCGCCGCGTCGCGTCGCCGGAGATCACGTACTCCGACTTCAGGCGCGAGCTGGAGCGCGGCAACATCGCCGCGGTCGAGATCGTCGAGGGCCAGGAGGTCCGCGGCGAATTCAAGGGCCCGGTGCACATCGGCACGGTCGACGCAGTGCGCTTCACGGTGCTGCTGCCGGCGCAGGCTTCGGACGCGATGATCCAGCGGCTCGCGGACCAGGGCGTGCGGATCTCGGCCAAGCGCCCGCGCCAGGGGTTCATCGGCGTGCTGGTCACGCTGTTCCCGTGGCTGGTCATCATCGCCTTCTGGGTGTTCCTGTTCCGCCAGATGCAGCAGGGCGGCTCGCGGGCGTTCTCGTTCGGCAAGTCGAAGGCGAAGCTCCTCACCGGCGACACGCCCAAGGTCACCTTCGCCGACGTGGCGGGGTGTGACGAGGCGAAGGTGGAGCTGCAGGAGATCATCGAGTTCCTGAAGGACCCGCAGAAGTTCACGCGCCTGGGCGGGCGCCTGCCGAAGGGCGCGCTGCTGGTGGGGTTCCCGGGCACGGGCAAGACGCTGCTGGCCAAGGCGGTGGCGGGCGAGGCGGGGCGGCCGTTCTTCTCGATGTCGGGCTCCGATTTCGTGGAGATGTTCGTGGGTGTGGGCGCGAGCCGCGTGCGCGACCTGTTCGAGCAGGGCAAGGCCCACGCGCCGTGCATCATCTTCATCGACGAGATCGACGCGGTGGGCCGCCATCGCGGCGCCGGGTTGGGCGGCGGGCACGACGAGCGGGAGCAGACGCTGAACCAGCTGTTGGTGGAGATGGACGGCTTCGAGTCCAACGACGGGGTGATCCTGCTGGCCGCGACCAACCGGCCCGACGTGCTCGATCCGGCGTTGCTGCGGCCCGGGCGCTTCGACCGGCAGATCGTGGTCGACTCGCCGGACGTGAAGGGGCGCGAGGGCATCCTCCGCGTCCACACCAAGCGCATCCCGCTGGGCGGAGACGTGCGGCTGGACACGCTTGCCAAGGGCACTCCCGGGATGTCGGGCGCGGATCTGGCGAACCTGGTGAACGAGGCGGCCCTCCTGGCCGCGCGGCGCAACAAGGCGCAGGTGGATCACGAGGACCTGGAGGAGGCTAAGGACAAGGTCATGCTCGGGGTGGAGCGCCGCAGTCTGGTGCTCTCCGAGGACGAGCGCCGGCTCACCGCGTACCACGAGGCCGGGCACGCCATCGTGTCGCTGTCGATCCCGGGACTGGACCCGCTGCACAAGGTGACGATCGTGCCGCGCGGCCGCGCCCTGGGCCTCACCGCGTCGCTGCCCGAGGAGGACCGTCACAACTACACGAAGTACTGGCTGGAGGGCCAGCTGGCGATGGACTTCGGCGGGCGGGTGGCCGAGGAGCTGGTGTTCGGGCCGGAGAAGATCACGACGGGAGCGACGACCGACATCGAGCACGCCACCAACCTGGCGCGGCGGATGGTGTCGAAGTTCGGGATGAGCGAGAAGATCGGCGCGATCGCCGTGGGAGACCGCGAGCAGGAGATCTTCCTGGGCCGGGAGATCGCGCAGCGGCGCGAGATCTCGGAGCGCACGGCGGAGTCGGTGGACGAGGAGGTGAAGCGGATCCTCGACGGCGCCTTCGAGCGGGCGCGCGGCATCCTGACGGGGCGGCGGGATGCCCTGGACCGGCTCGCGGCCGCGCTGCTGGAGCACGAGACGCTGGAGCGGGAGCAGATCGTCGCCGTCGTGGGTGGCGCGGAGCTGCCCCCGCGGGAGCAGCAGGCGGCGTTGCCCGCGCCCGCGGCGGCGCCGGCCGCGGCGAAGGCGGGGCCGGTGTCGCTGGGTCTGCCCGGCGAGGCGCCGAGCCCGGCGTGAGGATCGCGGCGCTCGCCGGCGTCCCGGCGGCGCTGGCCCAGGCGCTGGCGGTGCGCGGTGTGGCTCCGGCCCGCGCCGAGGCGTCCGCGGAAGGCTGCGAGACGCTGCGGCTGCTGGTCGAGGATCTGGCCGAGGACGACGCCTTCGCGCTGTTCCGTGCGGCCGGCGAAGGCGGGGTCGACTGCCTCTCCGGTTCCGGGTGGGTCGTTCTGGAGGGGACGCTGGCGCAGCTGGCGGGGCTGGCCCGGCCGGGGCAGGCTGGCCTGTTGCCCGAGCGCCTCGGCGAGCCGCTGGGGCGGTTCCTCTCCGGCAGGCGGGAGGTGGTGGCGGGGTGGCGGACGGCGCGGCGCACGATCGCGCTGGAGCGGCCGTGCGTCATGGGGATTCTCAACGTCACTCCCGACTCGTTCAGCGACGGCGGCCGGCTGGCCTGTGTGGACGACGCGGTGCGCGCCGCCGCGGCGCTGCGCGAAGCCGGGGCCGACGTGGTGGACGTGGGGGGCGAGTCGACCCGCCCCGATGCGACGGATGTGGACGAGGGCGAGGAGCTACGCCGCGTGGTGCCGGTGGTGCGTCGCGTCGTCGAGGAGGTCGGGGTGCCCGTGAGCGTGGACACGCGCCGCAGCGGCGTCGCGGCGGAGGCGCTCGCGGCCGGCGCGGAGATCGTGAACGACGTGTCGGCTCTGGGGTACGACGCGGCCATGGCGGGCGTCGTGGCGCGGAGCCGCGCGGGCGTGGTGCTGATGCACATGCGCGGCACGCCGCGGACCATGGACGCCCAGGTATGCTACGGCGATGTCGCCGTCGAAGTCGCCGCGGAGCTGGGGGCGCGCCGGGACGCGGCCTGCGCGGCGGGCGTCGCGCGCGAGTGCATCGTCCTCGACCCCGGAATCGGATTCGCCAAGACCACGGAGCAGAGCTACCAGCTCGTGAACCGCCTCGAGACACTCGCCGCCCTCGGCCAGCCCGTGCTGGTCGGTCCCTCGCGCAAGCGGTTCCTGGGCGCGGCGACGGGCCGACCCGTGCACCAACGCGACGCGGCCACGGCGGCCCTGTGCGTGGCGGCGCTGCTGCGCGGCGCGCGGCTGTTCAGGGTGCACGACGTGGCGGCCGTGCGCGAGGCGCTGGCCGTGGCCGCGGCGGTGCTGGCGGGCTAGCGTGAACCGGTTCCCCTTCCCGATGCCGGGCTGGCGCGACGTCTTCCAGGTGCTGATCGTCGCCTTCCTGCTGTATCGCGCGCTGCTGTTCCTGGTCGGCACGCGGGCGCTGCACATCCTGTTCGGCCTGCTGCTGCTGGGCGCCGCGTACGTGGCGGCGGTGCTGCTGAAGTTCGAGATGATCGCCTACCTGCTCGGGTTGGTCTTCACGTACGGCGCGTTCGCGCTGCTGGTCGTGTTCCAGCCGGAGCTGCGCTCGGCGCTGGCCCGGCTCGGCCAGTCGCGGGTGATGCGCTTCTTCTACCGCGGCGAGGCGCACCAGGTGGCGGAGGAGATCACGGAGGCGGTGGACCGTCTGAGCCGCGCGGGGACGGGCGCCATCGTGGCGGTGGAGGGCGAGGTGGGCCTGGGCGACTACCTGGCCAGCGGGACGCCGCTCACCGCCAAGGTCTCGGCCGACCTCATCACCACGATCTTCACGCCGTACTCGCCGCTCCACGACGGGGCGGTGCTGATCCGCGGCGACGCCATCATCGGGGCGGGCTGCATCCTGCCCCTCACGCAGTTCCCGGTGGACGACAGGAGCCTCGGCACGCGGCACCGCGCGGCGATCGGCCTCTCGGAGGAAACCGACGCGATGGTCGTCGTGGTCTCCGAGGAGACCGCCGCCATCTCCGTGGCGAGCCGCGGCGCGCTGGAACGGGGCGTCAGCCTGCCGCGCCTCCGCGAGCTCCTGGCCGGCGGCCCGTTCGCGGGGCTCCCGGTCAACGGTGTCGCGCCGGTCCGCATCGAGCCGAAGCCGTGACCGCACCGCCCGCCGCGGCCCGGCCCGGCGACGGGCCTCCGTACCTCTTGGCCCTGTTGGCCGCCGCGGCGGTGCTCGCGGGCTACGTCGTCACGCTGGCGCCCACGGTGACCTTCTGGGACGCGGGCGAGTTCATCGCTTCGGCGCACATCCTTGGCATCCCGCACCCCCCCGGCACGCCGCTCTACGTGCTGCTCGCTCACTCTTGGGACGTGCTGATCCCCGGTCTGCCCACCGCGGTCAAGCTGAACCTGCTGAGTGCGATCTGCAGCGCCGGGTGCTCCGGCTTCTTCTTCCTGTTCGCGCACGAGGCGCTGCGGCGCGGCGCCGCCGCGATGGACGACGCGGGCGCCAGGCTGTTCCGGGTGGGCGGCGCCTTCGCGGCCACGCTGTGCTCGGGGTACGCGTTCACCGTGTGGCAGATCTCGAACGACGCGGGGAAGGTGTACACCATCGCGATGCTCCTGATCGGGCTGAGCGCGTGGCTGGCGTGGCTGTGGCGCCGCGACCGCGGCGGGCCGAGAGGCGCCCACCTCCTGCTGCTCATCATGTACATCCTGGGCCTCGCTCTGGCCAACCACCTCATCGGCTTGCTGGCCGGCCCCGCCCTGTTCGCCTTCGTCTTCCACGTGCTGCGCACGGAGCCGGCCAAGGCCCCGGCCGAGCGGCGGGTCCAGTGGGCCCAGTTCCTCGTGATGGTGGCGCTGTGGGCCGCGCTGGTCGGGTTGAGCCAGGGGCGCGCGGGGACGGCGCTGCTGGTGCTCGGTCTCGCGCTCTACGTCGCGGCGGCGGTGTGGGCCTTCCGGGTCGGCACGGGGATGTTCGGCGTGGCGGCGCTGGTGGTGGCTGCGCTGGGCATCAGCACCTACGCGTTCCTTTTCATCCGCGCCGGTCTCTATCCCTACGTGAACGAGGCCGACGCCTCGACGCTCCGCAACCTGTGGGCGGTGATCGGGCGCGAGCAGTACCCGCCGCGCTCGCCGCTCGACAACCCGATGTTCTACTCGGGGCCCTGGCCGGCGCAGTATCCGGGCGGGCCGTTCAACCCGGGGCGGTTCTTCGTGGTCCCGACCCCCCAGGACCCGAGCTACCGCGTCTTCACGCTCAAGATCGTCGGGCTGCAGATCCTTAACTGGCTGCAGTACTTCGACTGGCAGTGGTCGGGTTTCCAGCGGCACATCACCCTGCTGGCGCCGGCGCGGCTGCCCTGGACCCTGCTGTTCGTCGCGCTCGGCATCCACGGGATGCGGGAGCACCGCAAGTGGGACCGGGCGTCGTGGTGGTTCCTGCTGGCGCTGTTCGCCACGACGAGCATCGGCCTGGTGGTGTACCTGAACTTCAAGCCGGGCTTCTCTCTGGGGCTCCAGTCGTTCCCGGACCGCGAGATGCACGAGGTCCGCGAACGCGACTACTTCTACACGATCTCGTTCCTGTGCTGGGGCCTGTGGGCCGGCCTCGGGGTCGCCGCGGCGTTCCGGGCGGTGCGCGAGCGGCTGGGGAGCGCGCGGGCCGCGGCGCCGGTGTTCCTGCTGGCCGCGCTGCCGCTGGCGCTGAACTTCCACGCGGCGTCGCGGCGCCACGGGCCCGAGGCGACGCTGGCCCGCGATTTCGCGTACGACATGCTGCAGTCGGTGGAGCCCTACGGACTGCTGTTCACCAACGGCGACAACGACACCTTCCCGCTGTGGTACCTCCAGGAGGTGGAGGGGGTCCGGCAGGACGTCGTCAACGTGAACCTCTCGCTGGTGAACACGGACTGGTACATCCGGCAGCTTCGCGACAATCCGGCGCGGCCCTACCGGCCGGACAGCGCGGCGCTGGCGCTGTACGGGCCTGGTCCTGCCGCGATTCCCTCGTGCACCCCGGCGCAGCTGGACACGCTCCAGGACTGGGCGCGGCGCTCGCATCGCCGGCCGCTGCCGCTCGATCGCGGCACGCCCGCGTGCCTCCACATGCTGCCCGACGACGTGATCGCGGGGCTGCAGCCGCAGCTGCTGCCGCGCGACGTGGTGCTCTCCATGGGCGGGATCTCCCACACGTACCGCGCGGGCACGCCGCTGTACGTCAAGGACATCCTGACGCTGCGGCTGATCCAGGAGAACCTGGGCAAGCGGCCCATCTACTTCGCCCTGACCGCCGGAGGGGGCGCGCGGATGGGGCTGGAGCGCTACATGACCCAGCAAGGGCTCGCGTTCAAGCTGTGGCCCGATTCCGTGCCGAGCACGGCAGGCATCGTGAGCGGTCTGTGGGGCACGGCGCTGGACGTGGACCGCACGCGGCGGCTGGTGTGGAACGTGTACCGCTACGCGCGGCTGCTGGAGGCGGACAGCCTGCACCTCGATCCGACGAACGAGAACATCGCCGCCAACATCTCGTTCGGGTTCCTGAGCCTGGGCGAGGCGTACCGCCAGCTCGGGCAGGTGGACTCGATGGTGCTCAACTACCGGCGGGCGGCGGTCCTCTCGCCGACGCCGGATCTGCTGGCATGGCTGAGGCAGTTCGACGAGGCGCGGCGGACGCCGGACATACTCGGCGCCGACTCGGCGCGCGCGGATTCGGCGCGCCGCGACTCCGCGCGCGGCGGGACCGCAGGCAGGGGAGGGGCCCGCCGCTAGGTCGGCGCGCCCGCGGCCAAGACCGATTCCCGGAGGCAGGTTGGCACAGAAGCGCGTTGCCGAGGCGGCCCAGGCCGCCGCGCACACCGACGATCGTCCCCCGTACCTGCTGGCGCTGGCCGCCTCGCTCGTGGTGCTGGCCGGCTACGTCCTCACGCTCGCTCCCACCGTCACCTTCTGGGACGCGGCGGAGTTCATAGCGTCGGCGCACATCCTCGGCATCCCGCACCCTCCGGGCACGCCGCTGTTCGTGCTGCTGGGCCGTGTGGCCGACATGCTGCTGCCGCTCCAGTACACGGCGGCGAAGACCAACCTGATGACGGCGGTGTTCAGCGCCTCGGCCGCCGGCTTCATGTTCCTGTTCGTGCACCAGGCTCTGGCGCGCGGCGCGGCGGGGATGGACGAGCTGGGGGCGAAGATCTTCCGCGCCGGCGGGGCGTTCGCGGCCGTTCTCGCGTCGTCGTTCGCGTTCACGGTTTGGCAGAACTCGATCGAGACCGAAGTCTACATGCTCGCCATGCTGGCGATCGGGGCGGTGGCGTGGCTGTGCCGGCTGTGGCGTCGCGACCGGGGAGGGAAGCGCGGGGCGCACGAGCTGCTGCTCCTGGTCTACGTGCTCGGCATGGCGCTCTCGAATCACCTCATGGGCCTGCTGGTGGGGCCGGCCGTGATCGGCTTCATGTACCACGTGCTGCGCACCCAGCCGGCCAGAGACCCGGCCGAGCGGCAGGTGCAGTGGTCGCAGCTGGCGGTGATCGCCTCCCTGTGGGTGGCGATGGTCGGGGTCGGCATCGGGAAGACGGGGATCGTCGTTCTGGGGCTGCTGCTCTACGCCGGGGCCGCGGTGTGGTCCTACCTCTGCGGCTCGCTGTTCTTCGCCGTGGCGGCGCTGCTGGCGAGTGCGCTGGGGGTGAGCGGGTACCTGTACCTCTACATCCGGGCGGGCCTGGGCCCCTACGTCAACGAGGGCGATCCGTCGACGTGGGACGCCCTGTGGGCGGTCATCCGCCGCGAGCAGTATCCGCCGCGCTCGCCG
>Ga0316628_100001676_pt1 | contig 15865 bp, 16 predicted proteins | sample OWC_Aug_M2_C1_D5_FD_207648 | JGI IMG/M metagenome (GOLD analysis project Ga0316628, IMG submission 207648) | Wetland soil microbial communities from Old Woman Creek delta, Ohio, United States - OWC_Aug_M2_C1_D5_C | ecosystem: Environmental > Terrestrial > Soil > Wetlands | place: USA: Ohio... | reverse complement strand
CCGGGACTCCCCTCCCGTACCGCGTTCCATATCTCATCATACGGCCCCACGCCCGGCGTGTTTCCGCGGCTTGCCGGTGTCCAGGGCCCGGCCGCCTGTGGTATTTTTCACGTCCTTGAGGAGGGAGCCCCGATGCGCGAGGCCGTCCGAGAGCTGTGGCCCGAGCTGGAATGGATTTCGGATCCCGACCTCCGGGAAAAGGTGACGCTCACCTGGGTGAAGGCGCTCGAGTCCTCGCCGCTCACCCCGGACGACCTGCGGCGGATCCCGTTCACGCTGCTGGTACCGGACTGCCCGGTCACCTTCATCGAGCACAAGCGCTGCGTGGTCCACATCGCGCGCCGCGCGGCCGAGGCGATGCGGGAGTTCATGGGGCATGCGCTCCCCGTGGACATGGACACCGTGATCGCCGGCGCCATCCTCGCCGACGTGGGCAAGCTCCTCGAGTACGAGAAGGTGGACGGCAAGGCGGTGCAGTCGCAGCGCGGCCGCTTTCTCCGCCACCCGTTCACGGGTGTAGCGCTGGCCATGGCGGCCGGCGTGCCCGACGCCGTCTGCCACATCGTCGCGGCGCATGCCGACGAGGGCGACCTGGTCAAGCGCTCGACCGAGGCGTTCGTCGTCCACCACGCCGACTTCATGAGCTTCCTGCCGTTCAAGAACCTCGCCAGGTGAGGAGAGGCACAGCGATGGCCGTGACTTCCGAGAAGATCACCGCCACGATGGCGCGCTGGGCGGCGGGCCTCACGTTCGCCGACCTCGCGGAGGAGGCGGTCCGCGAAGCCAAGCGCTTCCTGCTCGACTCGCTGGGCTGCGCCCTCGGCGGCTACTCCCAGCACGACGTGACGATCGCCCTCGAGGTGCTGCGCGAGACCGCGGGCCGCGGCCCGGCGACCGTGATAGGCAGCGGTGCCAGGCTCGACCCCCTCTCCGCCTCGCTCGCCAACGCGCTCATGGTCCGGGTGATGGACTACAACGACATCTACTGGAAGCAGGACCCCTCACACCCCTCGGACATCATCCCCGCGGCGCTCGCCTGCTGCGAGAGGTCCGGCTCCGACGGCAAGGAGCTGATCGTCGGGATCGTCCTCGGCCACGAGTTCGAGCAGCGCTTCTGCGAGGCCGCATTCCCCGGCATCCGCGAGCGCGGCTGGCACCACGCCACCCTGACGGCGTTCGTGTCGCCGATCGTGGCGGGGCGCGCCCTCCACCTCACCTGGGAGGCGATCCAGCACGCCATCGGCATCGCCGCCAGCCACCACGCCAGCTACGGCGCGGTCACCGCCGGCAAGCTGACGATGATGAAGAACACCGTGGACCCGATGGCCACCCAGGCGGGGGTGTTCGCCGCGCTGCTCGCCGAGCGCGGCTACACCGGCCCCGAGCACGTCATCGACGGCAAGGAAGGGCTGGTGCGCTGCCTCGGCCCGGAGTGGAAGCTCGAGGTGCTCACCGAGGGCCTCGGACGCTCGTGGCGAATCACCAGGTGCGGGATGAAGGCGTTCCCCACCGAGGCGCTCACCCACACGCCGATCTCGGCCGCGCTCGACCTCGTGCACGAACACGACCTCAGGCCGGCCCACATCGCCAAGGTGCACATCCGCTCGCTGGCGCGCGCCGCCGACATCCTCGCCGATCCCTCCAAGTACGACCCGCGCAGCAAGGAGACCGCCGACCACTCGCTGCCCTACGTGATCGCGGCCGCGGTCGTGGACCGCCAGGTGACGCCCCGCCAATTCACCGACTCCAAGATCGCCGACCCGGCCATCCGCGCCATGCTCCACAAGGTCGAGGTGGTCGCCGATCCCGAGATCGAGAAGGTGTTCCCGGCGCTCCAGCGGGTGATCGTGACGATCTCGACCACCGACGGCCGCGAATTCGTGCGCGCGCTCGACTACCCCAAGGGCGACCCCAGGAACCCGCTCTCCGACCGCGAGATCGAGGAGAAGTTCGACGCGCTCGCCGGGTCCGTGCTCTCGCCGGCGGCGCGCCGCAAGGTCAAAGCCGCCGTGTGGGGGCTGGAGTCGCTCGCCTCGGTGACCGATCTCATGAGGTTGCTGAAGGCCGGGAAGTCGAGGTAGGGGCCGCCGCGGCAGCGGACCCCGCCGGTGCCGGGACGCCGGCCGGGAGGTGAAGGATGGGACAGACCGTCGTCGAGAAGATCGCGCAGGCGCACATGACGGAAGGGCCCCGCCGACCGCTGCGGCCGGGCGACTTCCTGTCCATCCGGCCCGACCACGTGATGACCCACGACAACACCTCGGCGGTGATGGGCAAGTTCAAGGCGATCGGCGCGGCGACCCTCGCCGACCCCCGCCAGCCGGTGTTCGCGCTCGACCACGACATCCAGAACACCTCCGACGACAACCTCGGCAAGTACCGCAGGATCGAGGCGTTCGCCCGCGAGCACGGGGTGGACTTCTACCCGGCCGGGACCGGGATCGGCCATCAGATCATGTGCGAGCAGGGGTACGTGGTGCCGGGCTCCTTCGTCGTCGCCTCCGACTCGCACTCCAACATGTACGGCGCGCTCGCCGCGGTGGGAACGCCGGTGGTGCGCACCGACGCCGCCGCGATCTGGGCGACCGGCGAGTTCTGGTGGCAGATTCCGCGCACCGTGCAGGTGGTCCTCGGCGGGCGGCTGCGCCCCGGCGTCACCGGCAAGGACGTGATCATCACCCTGTGCGGCCTCTACAACCGCGAGGAGGTCCTCAACGCGGCGCTCGAGTTCTCCGGGCCAGGGGTCGCGTCCCTGTCGATGGACGCGCGGATGACGATCGCCAACATGTCCACCGAGTGGGGCGCCCTCGTCGCCTTCTTCCCGGTCGACGCGCTCACCCTCGCGTACCTGAACCGGCGACGCCAGCACCTGGAGGCGCGGGGGGTCGAGCGCCTCTCCGCCGGCGACCTCCAGGGCTGGGCCGCGGCGCCGCCGGCGCCGGACGCCGACGCCACCTACGCGGGCCGCATCGAGCTCGACCTCGCCGAGGTCACCCCCCACGTTTCCGGCCCCGACACGGTGTTCGCGATGCGCTCGGCGACCGAGATCGCCCGCGAGAAGATTCCCATCAACAAGGCGTATCTGCTCTCCTGCGTCAACTCGCGCGCCGAGGACCTCGCCCAGGCGGCGGAGGTCCTCGCCGGGCGCACGGTCGCGCCCACCGTGAAGCTCTACCTGGCGGCGGCCAGCCGCGAGGTGCAGGAGGAGGCCGAGCGCTCCGGCGTGTGGCGCACCCTGCTCGACGCGGGGGCGATCGCCCTGCCCCCCGGGTGCGGGGCGTGCATCGGCCTCGGCACCGGCCTGCTCGAGCGGGGCGAGGTCGGCATCTCGGCGACCAACCGCAACTTCAAGGGCCGGATGGGCTCGCGCGACGCCGCCTGCTACCTGGCGAGCCCCGCGGTGGTGTCCGCCTCCGCGCTGGCGGGGTTCATCACCGCCCCCGGGGAGTGGCAGGGCGGTGCGCCCGCCAGGCGGTGGGCCGAGCTCGCCGCCCCCGCCCTCCCGGCGGAGCGGGTCGAGATCGTCGCGGGCTTCCCGGAGAGGGTGGCCGGACGCGTCGCCTTCCTCCCCCAGGACAACCTCAACACCGACGGGATCTACGGGAAGGACTACACCTACCGCGACGACGTGACGCCCGAGCTGATGGCCAGGGTGGTGATGGAGAACTACGATCCGACGTTCGCCTCCCGCACCCGGGCGGGCGACATCGTGGTCGGGGGCTTCAACTTCGGCACCGGCTCCTCGCGCGAGCAGGCGGTGACCGCGCTGCAGGCCAAGGGGATCCCCCTGGTGATCGCCGGCTCGTTCTCGCAGACCTACCTGCGCAACGCGTTCAACAACGGCTTCCTGTGCGTCGAGATCCCGGCGCTGGTGCGCCGCCTGCGCGAGCTCTACGCCGACGAGATCGCGCGGTGCGAGCGCACGATCCTGCCCGGCGAGGAGGCGGCGATCGACTTCACGTCGTCGACGCTCACCTTCCGGGGGGAGAGCGTCGCGTTCGCGGCGCTCGGCTCGGTACCGCAGTCGCTGGTCGCCGCCGGCGGCGTCGAGAACCTGGTGCGGCGGCGGCTCGCCGCGCGCTGAGGAGCAGCCCGCCTACTCCTCCGGGAGCGCCGAGGGCCGCAGCACGACGCCCTCGAAACGCGACACCACGGTCGCGGTCACCAGATCGCCGGTGACGTTGAGGGTGGTGCGGCACATGTCGAGGATGCGGTCCACGCCGAGGATGATCGCGATCCCCTCCATCGGCACCCCGACCATCCCGAGCACCATCATGAGGAGCGGGATCGAACCCCCGGGGATGCCGGCGGTGCCGATCGCGGTGAGCACCGCCATGATAACGACGATCAGCTGGGTGCCGAGCGTGAGGTGGACGCCGAACACCTGGGCGAGGAAGAGGACCGTCGCGCCCTCGTAGAGCGACGTCCCGTTCATGTTCATGGTCGCCCCGAGCGGCAGCACGAACCCGCCGATCTCGCGCGGGATTCCCAGGCTCTCCTCGCTGGTCTGCAGGGTGGTCGGGAGCGTGGCGTTGCTCGACGAGGTCGAGAACGCGGTGATCATGACGATGCGGATCCGGCGGAAGAACTCGAGCGGCGAGAGGCGGGAGATCAGCACCAGGACGATCGAGTAGCCGAGGAACTGGAACACGGCCAGCCCCCCCACCACCGTGAGCACGTACTTCAGGAGGTTGAGCAGGAGGTCGAAGCCGAAGCGCGCCGTGACCGAGAAGATCAGGCAGAACACGCCGACCGGCGCGACCTTCATCACCATGTGGATGATCGCCACCGTGATGTGGCCGAGGCTGTCGAGGAACTTGACCATGGGCTCGGCGCGCTCGGCGGAGATCACGGTCAGCGCCACCCCGATCATCAGCGAGAAGAAGATGATCGCCAGCATGTCGCCGGAGGCCGCGGCCTGCACCGGGTTGCGCGGGATGATGCGGACCAGCAGGTCGATGTTGAACGCGCTCTCCGAGAGCCCCATCGCCCCCTGCGTCTGGCCCTTGTACGTCTCCATCAGGCGCGCCTGGATCGCGGGGTCGAGGCTCGCGCCTGGCCGGATGGCGTTCATCAGGGTGAGGCCGAGCACGGTGGACGCCGCGGTCAGGCAGAGGAAGCAGACGATCGTGATGATGCCTATGCGCCCCAGCCGCTTGAGGCTTCCCAGGCCGGCGACCCCGAGGGAGAGCGTGGAGACGATCAGGGGGATGACGATCATGATCAGGGCGGAGAGCCACATCTTGCCGATCGGCTCGGTGACCAGGGAGACGAGGCGTTGCGTCCCCGGCCCGCCCCCGGTCGCCAGGTTCACCGCCACCCCGACCGCGGCGCCCGCGACGAGGCCGAGGAGGATCTTGCTGTGCAGCTTCATGGGCGCACGCCTCTCCCTGCGCCACCCGAGGCCAGCAGACGCGCTCGCGACGAGATCGGCGCGGCGATGCTACGACGCGCCACCGCACCGGTCAATCGCCGCCGGCGCCAGGCGACGAGAAGCCCCGGTGCGAACCGGGGCTGGGGGATCGGGACTTTCGGGTGTGCCTACCGCGTCGCTTTCGCCGGCTTGCAGCGGTCGAGAAGGAACGAGATCGTGACCGTCATCGTCACCGGCACCGCCGTGCCGGCCGCGTCGCGCGCGGGCTCGTAGCGCCACTGCTTGACCGCCGCCAGCGCCGCTTCCGTGAGACCCATCGGCTCCGAGCGGACCGGCGTGACTTCCGTGACCGCACCGTCCGCGCCGACCGTGGCCTCGACGAGCACGACGCCGTCGACGCGCGCCTTGCGGGCTTCCTCCGGGTAGGTGGGCGTGACCCGACCGACGAGCTTCGGCGGCGTGATCTCGCCTCCTCCGGCGAGCGCATGGCGCACAGGTCCGACCGCCTTCATGGGCTCGACCGTCACGAAGAGGTACGGTGCCGAGGCACCGTCCTGGCTCCCGGCGATTCCGCGGTCGCCGCGGCGGATCCCCATCAGCGGGGCCGCGACCACCTTGCCCCCCTCGCGAATCTCGACCCCGATGTTGGCGATCGTTTCGTTGCCACCGAGGAGCCTCGCCCGGATCTCGAGCTCCCCGAGAAACGCAGGGAGCGTGACCCACTCGTTGGGCACCAGGGTCTTCGCCGCGGTCGCGGCGAGCGTGACCTCGCCCAGGCGGTACACGTCCTTGAGCTTGGCCATGAGCTGAAGCACGTCGGTGGTGTCCTGCTCGGTCCTCTCGCCGAGCACCACGACGCTCCCGGGGACGATGAGGACCGCCTCCCCCTCGGCCGCCGGTGCTGGAGGCCTCCCAACGAGCACCCGGAACACCGTGAAGACCCCCTCGCCCTCCTCCGCCAGCGCGGCCAGCGGGCACGCGGCCATCGTGACCACGGCGAGAGTCAGCAAGCCGAGCTTCACCTTCGCGCTCATGACACACCTCCCGTCGCCGAGCCGTCCGGGCTCAACACGAAGTACACCGTGGTGCGGGCGTCGAGCACCCACACCACCACGTTGGGGTCGAGCGGCGGCGGCGAGACCGCGCTCCCCACGCCGGTCGCAGGGGGCGCGCCGCGCCAGACCGCCACCACCAACAGGACGAGGAGCGCCGAGGCGGCCGCGAGGCGCAGCCACGGCCACGGCTGTCGGGCATCGTCGAGACGGGCGGCGACCCGGGCCCGCGCGACGGAGGCGGGGGTCCGCGGCGGCCGCGAGCCCCAGGCGCGCAGTTCGTCCTCGAAGGTGGCGACGTCGTCCTCTGCCTGCGTGGGTTTCATCGCTTTCCTCCCCGGAGCATCCGCTCGACGCTCTCGCGTGCCCGCCTGCGGTGGGCGCGAACCGACGCCGGCGTGATCGCGAGCAGCGGGGCGATCTCCGCGTCGGTCATCCCCTCGACGACCGTGAGGTGCAGCACGGCCCGCTGGCGCGGTGCGAGCCGTTCGAGGAGCTGCCACGCACCCAGCCCCACGGTCGGGTCGCCCCCGGCGGTGGGCTCGGGCAGCGCGTCGAGTGCGACCCGCCCGCGCTCGCGCCGGCTCACCCGCAGGCAGCGCCGGAAGACGATCCTTCCCACCCAGGCGTCGAACCGCTCCGGGTCCGCCAGCGATGCCAGGCGCCGCCACGCCACGACCAGGGCGTCCTGGACCATGTCCTCAGCCTCGAGTTCGCCGACGACGGTTCGCGCCAGCCGAACCAGAGGTGCCCAGGCACGCTCGACCAGGACCCCGAAGGCTTCGCGGTCGCCCTCGCGCGCCGCCCGCACCAGAGCCGCGGTCCCGCTGTTCACACCCATAAGAGGCGGCGACCCTCCCGTTTCGTGTACACGGGGCGGGGGATGCGGCCCGGAGCCGGGCTCAGGGCAGGAGCTCCGGACTCACGCTCCCCTCGGCCACCCACTCCGCCGGACCCGTGAGCCGCACGGCGCAGCCCGGGGGGTCGCCCTCGGGCTCGACCAGCAGGGTGCGCTCGGAGGCCGTGCGCACCGTGACGGGTGCGGCGCACCACCCCTCCGCCGCCCCGACGAGGCCCGCGGCGACGTCCCCCGAGCCGCACGAGAGGGTCTCGCCCTCGACGCCGCGCTCCCACGAGCGCACCAGCAGCTCGCGCCCCTCCGGCTGGACGAAGTTGACGTTGGCGCCGCCCGGGCCGAGCGCGGCGTGGGCCCGCAGCGCCGGCGCGAGGGGCTCGACGGGGTGGTGCCAGAAGTCGGGCCAGGCGACGGGTACCACGAGCTGGGGCACGCCGACCACCAGGTAACGGCCGCGCACCCGCGCTCCCACGGCAGCGAGCTCCTGCCACGGCCGCACCCCGGTGGGGGAGGGAAGGGTGAGCGTCACGCTGCCGCCGCACACCCTCGCCGGGACCGCCGCGTAGCCCGTCGCCACCACCATCTCGGGCCACCCCCAGCGCTCGGCCACGAAGCGCGCCGCGCAGCGGGTACCGTTGGCGCAAAACGATGCCGCCGACCCGTCGGCGTTCCAGTAGCTCAGCCGTACCCGGCCCTCCGCCTCGGGGAGCAGCAGCAGAACCCCGTCCCCCCCGAGGCCGAACCGCCGGTGGCACAGGCGGGCGACCAGCGGCGGGAGCGTCGTCGCGAGCGCCGGGTCAGCGCGACCGTCGAAGAGGAGGAAGTCGTTCCCGGCGCCGTGCAGCCTGGCGAACCTCACGTGCCCGTGCGCGCCTGGCAGTAGGCGGCCTCCGACTGGTTGCCCGCGGCGTCCACCGCCTTGACCGCGTACTCGACCTCGCCCACCGGCGGCTTGCTGTCCGTGTACTCGGTGCCCGAGAACGACTCCTCGAGATGGGTCCACCCACCCTGGCCCACGCGCCGGAACACCTTGTAGGTGACGCCGGCCTCGGGCGAGGGGTCCCAGCGCAAGGTCACCTGCCCGGGCTCGGGGAGACAGAGGAGGGTGCCCACCTTCGGCGGAGGGTAGACGTCGGGGTAGGCGACCTCGAGTTCGGGGCTCGGGGGGCTGACCGCGAGCTTGAGGAAGGAGCGCACCCGGTACGTCCAGGTCTGGCCCTGGCGGGCGGTGGTGTCGAGGAAGCTGGGGCTCTCGAGGCCGATCTTCGAGATCGCCTCCCACGCCGCCGCCTTCGCCGCACGCCGCTCCAACACGTAGGTGAAGCCGGGGACGGGGTCCCAGGAGAGCGCGATGCCGTCCGCCTGCGGCTTCGCGGCGAGCCCGGTGGGCGTCGGCGGGACCGGCCGCGGCTGCCACGTCACGATGTTGGACAGCGCCGACGCGGTGCCGTCCTTGCGGCGCGAGCGCACCGCGTACCAGAGCGAGGGCGGCGCCCCGCCCGCCGGCGCCTCCGGCAACGGGTCGCGGTACGTCAGCGAGCTGCCGCGCGTGGCGGCCTCCAGCGAGGGCCCCTCGAGGCGGGCGATCAGCTTGCCGCGGCCGAGCATGAGCTGGCGCTTGAGCTCCTCGCCCTGCGGCCCGCTCACCGCCTGCTCCTGACCCGGAGGGACGACCAGCCGCCACACCTCGACGCGGGACAGGTCGGCGAGCTGGCTCCCGGCCCGCGTCAGCTTCGGGTACGACCAGGTGAGGACCATCTCGGTGCCGTCCTGGAACGCTGACAGGTCGGTGGTGGTCTCGGGGACCTCCAGGATCGGCGGCAGCGGGGAGGCCTTGCGCCCGCACGCCGCCAGCGCCGCCAGCGCGACCGCGAGCGCGAGGAGGGGCGGTCGTGGCATCGCGGCTCAATGTAGCAGAGAAGCCCCGTCGGGTCGCGGCGCCGCGGCCCTCCGCTAGAGGACGTAGCGGGCGAGGTCCTCCCTGCCGAGCAGCGACGCGAGCGCGTCGCGGACCACGCCGGCGTCCACCACCAGGCGGTGGCCGCGGCGCTCGGGAGCCGTGAACGAGACATCCTCGAGAACCCGCTCCAGCACGGTGGTCAGGCGGCGGGCGCCGATGTTCTCGCCGCTGCGGTTGAGCTCGGCGGCCACCCGGGCGAGCTCGCTCACGCCCTCGGGGGTGACCTCGAGTTCGACGCCGTCGGCCGCCAGCAACGCCTGGTGCTGCTTGAGCAGCGCGTGCTCGGGCTCGATCAGGATGCGCGCCAGGTCGCCCTCGGTGAGCGCCTCCAGCTGCACCCGCACCGGGAAGCGCCCCTGCATCTCGGGGATGAGGTCGCTGGGACGCGCGACGTGAAACGCCCCGGCGGCGATGAACAGCACGTGGTCGGTGGTCACCGGGCCGTAGCGCGTGTTCACGGTGGTCCCCTCGACGAGCGGCAGGAGGTCCCGCTGCACCCCCTCGCGCGACACGTCCGGCCCCGCCGCGGTGGCGCCCGAGCGCGACGCGATCTTGTCGATCTCGTCCAGGAAGACGATGCCGCTCTCCTGGGCGCGCTCCACCGCCTCGCGCTCGACGCTCTCGCGATCCACCAGCCTCTCCACCTCCTCGACCTCCAGCAGCTTGCGCGCCTCGCGCACCGTCACGCGACGGCGCTCGCGCTTCGAGAACATGCCGCCGAGTGCGTCGCGCAGGTTCATCTCCAGGCTCTCCATCCCCTGGCCGCCGAACAGGTTGAGCACCGGCATGCGCGTCTGGGCGATCTCGAGCTCCACCTCCCTCTCCTCGAGCGAGCCCTCGCGGAGCAACCGGCGGAGGGCGCGCCGCGACTCCTCGCGGTCGCCGGCCGGGTCGGCGGGGAGGAGGAGGTCCACCAGGCGGTCCTCGGCCGCCCGCTGCGCCGCGACCTGCACAGCCGCGGCGCGCTCCTCGCGCACGGTGGCGACCGCGGCCTCCACCAGGTCCCGCACGATCGAGTCCACGTCACGGCCCACGTACCCGACCTCGGTGAACTTCGAGGCCTCCACCTTGACGAACGGCGCGCTGGCGAGGCGCGCCAGCCGGCGGGCGATCTCGGTCTTGCCGACGCCGGTGGGACCGATGAGGATGATGTTGGAGGGGACGACCTCGCGGCGCAGCGCCTCCGGCAGCTGGCGCCGCCGCCAGCGGTTGCGCAGGGCGATGGCCACCGCGCGCTTGGCGGCGGCCTGGCCAACGATGTAGCGGTCGAGTTCGGAGACGATCTCGCGCGGCGTGTAGACGGGCGCGGTCACGGGGCCACCTCCACCGTGATGTGGTCGTTGGTGTAGAGGTCGATCGCGGCGGCGATGCACAGCGCCTCGCGGGCGACCTCCCCGGCGGCGAGGGTGGAATGGGCGACGAGGGCACGGGCAGCGCCGAGCGCCACCGGACCGCCCGAGCCGATGGCGAGCACGCCGTCGTCGGGCACCACCACCTCGCCGGAGCCCGAGAGGAGGAGGAGGTGGTCACGGTCGGCGACGATCATCATCGCCTCCAGGTGGCGCAGCATGCGGTCGGTCCGCCAGTCGCGGGCCAGCTCGACGGCGGCCCGCTCCAGGTTGCCGGCGAACTCCTCGAACTTGACCTCGAAGCGGGTGAAGAGGGCAAGGGCGTCCGCCACCGAGCCCGCGAACCCCGCGAGCACCTTGCCGCCGCCGAGGCGCCGCAGCTTGCTGGCGCCGTGCTTGAGGACCGTGTTGCCGAGCGTCACCTGGCCGTCGCACGCCATGGCGGTGACGCCGTCGCGGCGCACGGCGCAGATCGTGGTGTGGTGCCACTGGGCAGCCATCTCCCACCTCCCCGGGGAGGTTAGCAAATAAGGGAATCGTGGGCGGACGGGGATCCCTGTATCCTTCCCCGGCCGGCGACGGCCGGCGCCTATGCTGCTCGGAGAGATCGCCGCTCTCGGGACCGCGACCTGCTGGTCGTTCACTGGCCTCTTCTTCGCGGAGGCCGCCCACCGCATCGGCGCCCTGCGCGTCAACCTGCTCCGCCTGCCGGTCGCCCTCGCCCTGCTGTCGCTCGCCAGCGCCGTGACCGGAACGGCCTTCGCGACCATCGACGCGACCCGCGCCACCTCCCTGGCGGCGAGCGGCGTCGTCGGGCTGGTGATCGGCGACCTCGCGCTGTTCGAGGCGATGCGCAGGATCGGCCCGCGCCTGGCGCTGCTGGTCATGTCGCTGGCGCCGATCGCCGCATCCCTCGCGGGCCTGGTGCTGCTGGGCGAGCGGCCCGGCCGCCTCGCGCTCCTCGGCATCACGGTCACCCTCGCCGGGGTGATCTGGGTGGTGGGCGAGCCGCGCCCCGGTCAGCCGCGCGGCTCCCACGGCGGCGTCGGCATCGCCCTGGCCATCGTCGGCGCCACCTGCCAGGGCGTCGGGCTGGCGCTCGCCAAGGTCGGCATGGCCGGCGAGGTGCCGCCGCTGGCCGCCACCTGGGTCCGCATGGGCACGGCCACCGTGTTGATCTGGGCGCTCACCGCGATCACCGGCCGGGCGCGCCAACTGGGGATCGCCGAGGCCGCGCGGCGGTCGTGGGCACCGCTGCTCGGCGGGGCGATCTTCGGCCCCTTCGCCGGCGTCTGGCTCTCGCTCGTCGCCGCGCGCCTGGCTGACGTCGGGGTAGCGGCGACGATCATGGCCACCACGCCGGTGCTGGTCATTCCCGCCCTGATGGTGTGCGAGCGCTACCGGCCCACCCCGCGCGCGCTGGTCGGCACGGTCGTGACCGTGGCGGGCGTGGCGCTGCTGTTCACCAGGTGACTAGCGACCACCGGATACGGGAGAGGAATCGCCGGCGGCCCCGCGCCGGGCCTCACCCAGCTCGGCCGGGCCCCCTGCCAGCGCCCGCAGCGCCGCCGCCCGCGACGCGCTCCAGGTGCGCCAGTCCGACGAGCGCAGCCGCTCCCACCTCCGCGCCAGGGCGGTGACGACCGTCGCCCTGGCCGCCGCGTCGAGGGAGTCGAGCCCCGCCACCAGCGTCGGGATCGCGTCCGCGCTCAAGCACGCCGCGTGGCCGGCGTCGAAACGGCCGGCGGCGGCACGTGCGAGGTTGACCTTCGCGATCACGCGATCCACGTTGCAGAGGTTGAGCGCCGCGACCACCGCGATCCCCGCGGCCAGGGCGCCGAAGGCAAAGCGGTCGCGCCGGCCGCGGAGAACCGTGAGGGAGAACCACACCAGGACCACGGCGAGCCACCCCATGAACGCGAGGGTGTACACCCGCAGCTCCGACAGCCCGTATTCGCCGGTGTAGAGCAGCATCCGGCGGAGGGCGGAGGCCATCACCACGGCGAGCAGCGCGGCCATCGTCGCCGCGAGCGCGCGGTAGACCCGTTCCCCGCGGCCACCGTCGCGCCGCAGCAGCCAGTGGGTCGCGAGCAGGAGGGGGATGGCGAGCGCCGCGACCGCGACGAGCTCGAAGAAGCCGCGGCGGGCGTACTCCGCGTAGCTCAGGGCGGGCAGCGAGGTCAGGTAGTGCACCCCGCCGAACAGGTAGCGGACCTGCACGGCAACGAAGCCGAGGAAGAGCAGGTCCAGGAGTCCCAGCACGATGCCCACCTCGACCGCCCCCAGCCGCGGCAAGCGGGGGAGGCCGCGCGAGAACGCGGCCAGCGGCCCCGTGAGCAGCGCGCCGCGCAGCACGCCCGCCACCGGCCAGGCGAGGCACCCCGCGAGCGCGAGGTGCGACACCGTCGCCCGGATGTCGATCTTCAGGACGTCGGTCAGGATGTGCGCGAAGACGGCGTCCGCGGCCGCCAGCATCGCGCCGAAGAGGACGAGCAGGGGCGCAGCGATCGCGACGCCCCGTGTCGCCGCCAGCAACTGCGCCGCCCGCCGTGCCCGGCGCACCTCGCGCCAGCGCACGTCGGCTGCCAGGAGGACCGGCGCCGCCAACGCCGCATGGAGGCCGAGCAGCGCCGCCGCGGCGGCGAGCCTGCTCAGGCTCGCCCGCGGGAGGCGCTCCCCCAGGAGGCGCAGAAAGGGGAGCGCCATCAGCGTGGCGACCACCCCGAGGTCGAGAAGTTTGACCGCGATCGCGTCCCGCCAGGCGAGCGCCAGGGCGAAGGCGAGGGCGACCCCCGTCCAGGGCAGCTCGCCGCCCGCCCGCCCGGGAGTCAGGCGGCGGCGCAGCAGGACGAGGGCGGCCAGGAGGGCCGCCAACCAGACCGCCCCGTTGGCTCCCGGCGGCCCGACCCGCAGGAGGGCGTCACCGCCCGCACCCAGCGCGGCCGCGGCGCCGAGGATGGCGAGGCCGGTCCGGGTCGTGGCGTCGGTCGTCCCCGTCCCGGCCGGCGGGTCCGAGGTCATTGCCAAGCGTTCCGCGTCCATCGTCGCCCCCCTCGTTTGCGATCTGTGTCAAGTACTTCATGAGGCAAAGTAAGCGGTCAAAAAAAATCTCCTCGGCGCTAGACCTTCTTGACAGCACGGATGAGAGCCTCCATGTGGTCGAGGTAGCCCTGCAGGGCGCGCCGACCGGGCCCCGTCAGCATGTACTCGGTGTGCGGGAGGCGGCCGCTGAACGACTTCGCGCACTCGACGTACCCGGCCTCCTCGAGCTTGCGGGCGTGGACCGAGAGGTTCCCGTCGGAAAGGCCGAGGAGGCGCTTGAGGTCGCTGAACGAGAGCGCGTCGTTCACCGCCAGGACGCTGAGGATGGCCAGGCGGGTCCGCTCGTGGATGAGGCGGTCAAGCTCCCGGGCGTGCTCGCCCTTGCCGCGGACCGCCCGGGGCGCCCCCGCCCGGACGACGGCGACCCGCTCGCGACGCGCCAGCGCCTTCCGCCGCTCAGCCACCGTAGCGCCTCGCGATCAGCACCCCGGCCACGACCTGGACGAGGCCGAAGCCGCCCGCCAGGATCGCGTCCCCCCAGGCGGAGGGCGCCGCGAACGCCGCCACCCCGGCGGCCATCAGCGCGCCGCCCGTCACCGGCACGACCGGCACCGAGAAGGCGCCCCCGGCCGCCACGCCCGCTCCGTACAGGAGCAGCCACATCCCGGGGACCGCCGCCGCCGCACCCCCCCTCACGAGCACGACCGTCAGGACGAGGCCCGCCAGGAGAGGCGCTGCGAAGCCGATGGCGAACTTGCGCGCCGGCGGCCCGAGGAGCGAGACGCCGGTCCGCCGAGCCTTGCGCACCATCGCCAGCAGGCCGATCGCGAGCGCCAGCAGCGCCTCGCCGAGCCAGATCGTGAGCCAGCCGGCGAACGTGCCCTGGCGGTGGGCGAGCGCCGCGGCGAGCAGCGCGGTGGCGCCGATCGCCGCCTGTCCCCAGCCGGGCACCGCGGTGAAGCTCCCCCCCCGCTCCATCACCCGGCGGATGTAGCTCAGGTCGCCCGCCGCGTGCTCGTGCAGGGCGAGCGGTTCAGGACGCGCCGCCACCGGGTCGCCGACCACCACGCCACCAGGCTAGCGCGGATAGGTTGGCATTGTCAAGTACTTCGTACCGTCAAGCAAAGTGCCGACCCGCCCCCCGACCCGCTCGCCGCGCCGGGCAAACGCTCCCGGCGGGGCAGCCGGCGCGGCGCGGGGTGCCCCGGCCCTCACGCCTTGGGGTGCGCCCTAGCGTACGTCTCCATCAGGTGAGCGAGGTCGAGGTGGGTGTAGCGCTGCGTGGTGGACAGCGAGGCGTGACCGAGCAGCTCCTGGATCGCGCGCAGGTCCATGCCGGCTTCCAGGAGGTGGGTGGCGAACGCGTGGCGCAGCGAGTGGGGGTGGAGGTGGTGGACCAGCGCGACGCGCCGGACCGCCGCGTCCACCACCCGGCGCAGCGAGCGGTCGGTGAGCCGCCCGCCCCGCTGGTTGACCAACAGCGGCTCGCCCGCCGCGGCCGCGCCGGGCCGGGCGCGCCACGCCGCGCGGTCGGGGAGGTAGCTGCGCAGGGCCTTCTCCGCCTCGCGGCCGAACGGCACCACCCTCTCCTTCCCCCCCTTGCCGCGCACGCGCACCAGGCGCCGCCCGAGGTCCACGTCGTCGAGGCCGAGTGCCACGAGCTCGCCGCCGCGCAGCCCCGCGCCGTAGAGCAGCTCGAGCGCCGCCCGGTCGCGGCGCCCGGCAGGCGTCGCCGGCAGCGCCTCGAGCAGGTCCGCAAGCTGCGCCACCGTCACCATCTCCGGGAGCTTCTTCGGCGCCCGCGGCGTCGCCACCACCCTGGCCGGGTTCGCCTCGACCTTCCCCTCCCGCCCGAGGAAGCGGAAGTAGGTGCGCAGGGCGGCGAGCGCGCGCTGCGCGGACACCCGTGCCAGGCGGCGCGAGTGCAGGTGCGCCATGTACGCCCGCACCACGTTGCCGCTCACCGCCCGCGGCTCGGTGCAGGCCATCTCGGCCCGGGCGAACTCGGCGAAGCTCGCGACCTCGCGCTCGTACGCCCGCAGCGTGTGCGGCGAGAGGTTGCGCTCGTCCCTCAGGTACGCGGTGAACTCCTCGAGGAGCCAGGCCACAACGGCATTCTAGCCGCCCCCGCCACCCTGTCCGCAGGGTGGTAACCTCGCCCGCGGCATGGGGAGCAACGCTCGCGGTGGCGACCACGCGAGGTGGCGGCGCGCGGCCTTGCCGGCGGCCATG
>Ga0316628_100001674_pt1 | contig 15866 bp, 15 predicted proteins | sample OWC_Aug_M2_C1_D5_FD_207648 | JGI IMG/M metagenome (GOLD analysis project Ga0316628, IMG submission 207648) | Wetland soil microbial communities from Old Woman Creek delta, Ohio, United States - OWC_Aug_M2_C1_D5_C | ecosystem: Environmental > Terrestrial > Soil > Wetlands | place: USA: Ohio... | reverse complement strand
CTTGGACGTCGGCGACGTGGCCACGGGGTGCCCGCAGACCGTGTGAGGCGCGTTCACTGTGCGGTCTTGAACATACAGCCCAGACACGGACTGATAGGCTGGTGCGGTGACGCGATCTTCGGGGCAGTCGTCGTCACAGATACAGGAGAGCTCGGATGACAGGAATGAAACTCGTATTGGCTCTCACGGTTGGGCTCGCGGTGGCGAGCGCCGGTACGGCGGGGGCAGGTCAGCAACGGCCTTACCGCTTGAGCGATCAACAGCTGCAAGATCTCGTGAACCGCATCGACACCCACAAGAATGCCTTCCACGGCAGCTTCCAACAGGCCATGGATCGGAGCCCGATCAATGGCAGCCCGGACAGAAACCAGATCGACAGGTCCTTGAAGGATTTCGAACAGGCTGCGGATCTTCTTCGTGACCGCGTGAACGACCGGCAGTCCGGCACAGCGGACGTGGAGAACGTGCTGCGGCGCGCATCGTCCATCGACAGTCTCATGATGCGCAGCCAGCTCAATACACCCGCCCAGAGCGATTGGCAGGCCCTGCGGCTGGATATGAACGACCTGGCGCGCGCGTATGGCATCACGTGGAGCTGGAGCGCCGCGTCGAGGAACACGCCGGCCCGGATCGACGACCGGCAGGTCCAACAGCTGCTGACGCAGATTGGGCAGAAGGCCGACCGGTTTGACGCGAGTCTCGATCGAGCCTTCGATCGAAGCGGGATCAATGACTCGCGAGGGAAGAACGAGATCCACCAATCTGTGAAGGACTTCAAGCAGGCCACCGATCGGCTGCGTGATCGGGTCAATGGTCGCCAATCCAATGCGCTCGATGTCGAAGAGGTGCTCCGACGCGGTGCGAGCATCGACGGCTTCATGCAGCGTTATCAGTTGAGTGCCCAGGCGGAGCCGAACTGGCTCTCGCTGCGCGGCGATCTGGATCGGCTCGGACGTGCGTACAACGTCGCGTGGAACTGGAGCAATCCCGGGTACTCGCCGGCGGAACCCGGCGCGGGCTTCCACCATCGCCTCACCGGCACGTACCAGCTCGACACCAATGGAAGCGATGATCCGCGGCGGATGGCTGAACTGGCTGCCCGTGCCACGCCTGCTGACCGGAGGCAACGGACCTATCAAAGCCTCCTGACCCGGCTGGAAGCGCCGGACATGCTCGCGATCGAGCGCAATGAGAACAGCGTGACGATGGCGTCGACACGAGGACGGCGCGTGACCGTCGAGGCTGATGGCCGGGACCGCGTGGAACGGTGGTCTGCTGACCGGACGATGAACACCCGCGCCACCCTCGAGGGTGAACGGTTGGTGGTTGCGACCACCGGCAATCGCGGCAGTGATTTCACGGTGACCTTCGATCCGATGGCGAACGGCCGCGGCCTGCAGATGACGCGCACCATCGATGACGAGGGCCTCCGTCAACCGGTGACGGTTCGAAGCGCCTATCGCCGGCTGTCGGATGACGCGCGGTGGAACATCGAAGCCAGCGGTGCGCGAGATCCCAACAACACGACCGGCTCACTGGTGAGTACTTTCGTCGTGCCGGATGGCACCCGGTTCGTGGCCTTGTTGGACAACGCCCTGAGCACCACGAACGCGCGTGAGGGTGACGTCTACACGATGACCACCCGCAGTCCGTCACAATACGAGGGGGCGGTCATTCAAGGTTTCGTGTCCAGCGTGACCGAGTCGGGTCGACTGACCGGCCGGTCGGGCATGACGCTGAACCTGCGGAGCATCCGCCTGCGAAGTGGCAGCTCGTATCAGTTCGACGGGGTGATCGAGGATATTCGTACGCCTGATGGAGAGGCGGTCCGCGTGGATCGCGAGGGCGCGGTCGACAATCAAGACAGCCAGACCCAGAAGACCATCGAACGGGGCGCCATCGGCGCCGCACTCGGCGCCATTATTGGCGCAGTCGCTGGCGGCGGCAAAGGCGCCGCCATTGGTGCTGCGATCGGCGCAGGCGGCGGCGCAGGTACGGTCATTGTCGAGGGAAAAGACCGGCTCGACCTGCAGCGTGGCACGGAGTTGACGATCACCTCGGGCGACTCGAGGAATCAGCGAACGACCCCAGGCTTGCGGCGTTGACCGTGTGCTGAGGACCGCTCCCGATGCGACGCCGTCCGCAAGCTGGCGGCAAACGTCGCCCAATCGCACCGGGAGCCGTTCACCCTGTCGGAGGACGGGGGCCTGGCGTGCGGCGCCATGCCCGTCGTCGGTGGCGAAGGGATCACCCTTTATGACGTACACATTACCGGGACTCATCCTCCTCATCGTCATCGCGGCCGTCTGCGGGGCCGTCGGCAAAGCGATCGCCGGTGGGGCCCGCGGGGGGCTCATCGTGTCCACGGCGCTCGGGTTCATCGGCGCCCTCATCGGGCCCTGGATCGCGGCGCGCCTCAAGCTGCCCGAACCCTTCGTGGTTCACATCAGCGGGCATTCCTTCCAGGTGCTGTGGTCGATCATCGGCGCCGCTCTCTTCGTGGCCCTCGTTCACCTGTTCTCGCGACGGTAACGTCTCTTGGCGCACAAGGGAGTTGGCTCCCTGCTCGAGCTGCTCCAGTAGCCGCTGCGCTTCGTGGATGTCCGCCTCAAAACGGGCGAGACCGAGTCGCTCCACCTCATCACGCCAGCCGAGGCGCCTACCTCGCTCTTCGGCCCGGCGCAATAGGCTCCGCACGTCCTCGAGGTGTTGCCTCGCCGAGCGGAAATTGCCTTCATGGAGATCCACGCGGGCGCTGAGCACGGAGGTATGCGCGTCGCGCAGCTCGGAGGCGAGCGCCCGATCGAGGGTGGAGTCAGAGGCGCCCCACAGCCACCCTCCGAGAAGCGCGAGCAGCAGCGCCGCCGAGGCGCCGAGGAGGCTTGATCATCATCGCGCCAAACCGAGGCCGGCAACATCGTGACCTGTCATCGAGGCTTTGCGACATTGGTGGTTACCACCGGCGGCATTGTGCTTGCCCGCACCGACTCTGTTCTGGAATCCCGAATCCCGGCGGTGGCGGACGCAGTCTCGCCGCAGGATGTTCCCCAGAGCGGCGCGTCGGCACTCGGCCTCGGCCGCTCGGCGCCGCTCATCACCGGCGCCGCCTGCATTGCCAGGTAGTTGTCGATCCCGTTCTCGATCTCGCGGGGAAAGTTCGGCGCCCGCTCGACGAGGTGGTCCTTGTAGACTCGGAGCATGATCTCGCGGAAGATCGGCAGCGCCGTGCGCCCTCCGGTCTCCGTCCCTCCCAGGGGCCGATTGTCGTCGAAGCCGATCCGGACCGCCACGGTGATCCCCCGTCCGCCGTAGGTGGACCCCACGAACAGCGCGTCGCGGAAGTCGCTCGTCGTCCCTGTCTTGCCCATCACCGGGATCGGAAAGTCGCGGGAATCGAGACTGTGAGCGGTGCCGTCGGGGAGACGAACCACGCCCCGGAGCCCCTCCTGGATCGAGCGCAAGGCCGCTGAGCGGATCTCCCGGCCGCCCCGCGGCGCCTCGTACAGCCCTTCGCCGGAGACATCGGTCACGCGGTCGATGACGTGGGGCTCCCCCAGGACGCCCGAGGCGATGGCGCGATAGGCGTCCGCCAGTTCCAGCAGGCGCACCTCCGATGCCCCAAGCGCTGTGCTGATGTAGGGTTGCAGCGGGGTGCGGATCCCCATCTCGTGGGCGGTTCGGATTACCGTGTCCACGCCGATCTCACATGTGATCCACACGGCCACGGCGTTGCGCGACTCGGCCAGGGCTTGGCGCATCGGAATCGGGCCCTTGAACTGGTTGTCGTAATTGGCGATCCACTTGATGCCGCCGTCGCCTCCGAATGGCACGCCGATCGGTTCGTCGGGTACCTCGGTGTCGAGATCCATACCCGATTCGAACGCGGCCAGGTACACCAGCGGCTTCATCGCTGAGCCCGGCTGGCGCAGCGAGCCAGTGGCGCGGTTGTAATCAGAGTATTGCGTCTGGCGATCTCTGAAGACCCGCCGCCCGCCCGCCTCGGCCAGGATCGCCGCGTCCGCGTTGCCCAGCACGACCACAGAGCCCTGGATCAGTCCCTTCGCTTTGGGGTGCCGCTTCTCGTACAGGGCCAGACCGTGCTCGAGGGCTTCGTTCACGATCGTCTGCACGCGCGCATCGACCGTCGAGCGGACCACGACCCGGCCCTGGAACACGTCTTCGACGCCGAAGCGGCTTCCGCCATGCTGGGTCACTTCGTCGAGGACGTGCTCGATCGCGGCGGGAGCGTCGGTCTTGGTCGGGCTGAGGGCCGCGACGCGGATCGGTTCGCCCTGGCAGCGCTTGGCAAGGCGCTCGGAGATGTACCCATTGCGTGCCATCAGGGCGAGAATGCGGTTCCGGCGGTCCAGCGGCCGCTGGTTGCCGGGCACAGGGGCGTAGTCCTTCGGCGACTTGCTGATCGCAGCCAGCAGCGCTGCGTTGCCCGCGTCGTCGGTCGTGTAGCTCGACAAGCTCTTGCCGAAGTAGTATTCCGATGCGGCGGCGAAGCCGTAGCGGCCGTTGCCCAGGTAGATGAAGCTCGCGTAGCGGGCGAAGATCTCCCGCTTGGCCTGCTCCTGCGATCCATACCGCCTGCGCATTTCCCGCTCGAGCCAAAGTGTGAGGCGCACTTCCTCCATTTTCCGAAGGAGCTTGTTCATGGCGGAGGCTCCCAGGATCATGGAAAGAAGCCGGGGCGGGGCTACGCCGGCGTGGAAGATCCCATCCCCGTCGGGGCGGCTCGTCAGGGTCTGCAGGAAGTAGCCGCGGACGAGTTGCTGCGTGAGCGTCGAACCGCCTTGCGGCAGGAGCAACCGCAACCCGTGACCGCCCTTCCACCATTCAGCGAGAGAGCGCCCCACCGTCTTTTGGACCACCCGCGGCAGCGCGCGGTAATCCACTCCGGAATGGGTGAAGAAACTCTTGTCCTCGGCGGCCAGGATCGCCTGGCGCAGGATGAGCGGCACCTCGTCGTAGGTCACGACGCGGCGGTACTCCCGGGCCAACTCGATCAGGACTCGGCCGCGGGCATCATAGACGATGCCCGTCGTGGGAGGCTCGAACCGGATGAACGACTCGAGGTCGGGCAGGCCACTGCGGTCGAAGTAGATACGGTGCACGAGCCACGCGGCCGGAATCAGAACCGATGCGGCGGCCGCGAGCGTGACTGCCGCGAGCACGCGTCGGCGCCAAGCCGTGGCCCTCAACCTCGCGGCCAGGCGCCGTGCCACGCGCAGGCGCCTCATCAGGCGCAGGTGTCCGCCGGGTTGCGTGCAGGGCCGTCCGTCCTGGTCACGAGGATGGCTCATATTCACGGCAACACACCCTCATACTCGGCGCGAACGGCGATCTCATCACGCGCCGGCGTCTGGGCCCCTCGCGCGAGGCCCAGACTCAGGTCGTTCACACGGATGCGCCGGAGGGGTCCGGCGTCACCCGACGCCGTCGTTACTGCGTCGTCTTCGATTCGTGGAGCGGCGCGTTCTTCTGCAACGCGTTCACGAACCGACGGCCCGACGCCGGAACAGTGATCGCCTTCCCCGTGACGATGCGTCGCGCCGTGAGCTTGCGCCCGTAAACCTGCGTATTGGCGTCGTCGTCGGGGCGAAGCGAGGCGCCCGAGACCGACACGCCCGCGAACAGGCCGCGCGACCTGGAGTAGCTGAGGATCTCGGCTCGCAGGGAGGCGTCAGTCGACGCTTCCGCGGCGCGTCCTTTGGGCCCGGCCGCGACCGAGGCGTTCGCCCCGAGCTGGACCTTGTTACTGAGCAGCGCGTTCGCACCACGCCCGTTCATCACCAGGAGGACGAGATCCGTGGCCTGTCCGCCGATCTGGAATCCAAGGCTGCCGCCTTCGAGTGTGTACATGGCCGGAGCGCCCCACGCCCCGTCGAACAATTTGCCCGATCGACAGACCATCGCCCCGCGGCCGTAGCTGCCGCCAATCCCGAGCGCCACCTTCATCATCGATGGAATGACGATGACGCACTTGGCCTTCTTGAGCAGGTCTTGAGGGATGTTGTCCGGAATGTCGAGGATCTCTTCCATCACGACACCACAGTTTTCCAGGCGACCCTGCTCCTTGTTCTGGGCGCCGAGGGTGGCGATGCCAAACACAACGAAGAATGCGAAGAGGTATCGAACCATTTGGGGACCTCCCCTGAAGACGCAATGGTGACCGTCCGGTCACAACGCCGCACCGGGGTGGCGCGAGATCGATCGGATCGGCCCCACTGTCATCCTAGGCGCCGGGTGCCCGCGGTGTCTGTGCCGTTGTGAACACTGCTGAATGACCGGGGCGGCCGGGCTGGTCAAATGCGTACATCGCCGGCGTGGCGCTGCTGCGCGCGTGCGAGGCGCTGCGCAACCTCCGGGTCGAAGGCGACGAGCAGGTCGGCGTCCGGATCGTCATGCGGGCCGTCGAAGAGCCGATGCGCTGGATTGCCGCCAACGCCGGCCACGAGGGCGCGGTTGTCGTTCAGCGTGTGAAGGCAATGGTGGACGACGAAGGGTTCAACGCGGAGACCGGGCAGTGCGAGGACCTGGTGCAGGCAGGCGTGATCGATCCGGTGAAGGTGGTGCGCCTGGCCCTGCAGAATGCGGCGTCGGTCGCGTCTCTGCTGCTGACCACCGAGGCGGCCGTGTCGCAGATTCCCGACGCCGACGTCGTCTCGGGCGGCGAGGAAGACTCGGAAATGTACTGACGGACCGCGCTGCGAGGCGGGTCGCGGCTACACCATGCCACGCACGGCAGCAGCGGGAGCAACGGCAGGAACAGCGACGCTCCAGCACTCGGCCCGCCGCGCTCTCATGGCGGGTTCGTCGCCTCAGCGGACGAAACTCGGGTCACGACGCACGAACGCGCCGTCACGGGTGCGTGCGAGGAAGCCCGAGGTGACGAGACCGGCCATCAGCCCGTCACACGACTCCGGATCGAGGCCCAACAACCGCTGGGCCTGCGCCGGGGTGAGTTTGAGACCGGGCATTTCGCCGTATTCCGCACGTATTCTGCACAGGACGTAGTCTGATGATTGCGCGACGAGTTGAGAGAGCATCGGACCGGCTCCTTGTCGCGGGGGGGGACCCGGGAGTGGATGCTCAATCATCATATGGATGAGGACTGAGGTGTGTCTGTTCACTTTTGTACAGTCGCTGACTGCCTCCTGACTCGCAGTCAGGCTCCCGTCTCGTTCTTCAGGATGACCTTCAGCGCACCCTCGGCCGCTGCGTGTCCGACGTGTCGTACGCGCTCATGACGTCGTCCAACCGGAAGCGATGCGTCACCAGCCGGCGCGGCTTGCAGGTTGCCCGACTGCACCACCTTCAGCAGCATCGGCGTGCTGATGGTGTCGACCAGCCGGGTCGTTCGCTCGCGTGGATAGTCCCAACATGCCTTGGATCGCACGCGGGCAAATGTTCACTTGTGAACAGCGCGCGGTGCGGCGTGGTGCGAGAATCGCAACTGGGAGCGAAGAGCATGGACACCTTCGATGCGCAGGCGTTTCTCGACTCGGCGGGTGTGGCGAGAGAGATCGTTGCGTATCGCCGTTCCGAGACCCTTTTCTCGCAAGGCGACGCGGGCGACACCGTCATCTATATTCAGAAGGGAGGCGTGAAGCTGTCCGCCGTTTCCAAGGCCGGCCGGGAGGCCATCGTCGCGATGCTCGGGCCAGGCGACTTCGTTGGCGAGGGGTGTCTGGCGGGGCAGGCCGTTCGCATGGGGACCGCGACGGCGATCACGCCGACCACGGCGCTCGTGATCCATAAGGATGAGATGTTCCGCGTGCTCCACGCGGAACACGCGTTGTCGGACCGCTTCATCGCGTACATGCTGAGCAGGAACATTCGCATCGAGGAGGACCTGATCGATCAGCTCTTCAACTCGAGCGAGAAACGGCTCGCTCGCGCCCTTCTGCTGCTCGCCCGCTACGGCACGCAGGACAGAACGCGGCGGGTCCTTCCGAAGATGTCGCAAGCGACGCTGGCCGACATGATTGGCACGACGCGGTCGCACGTCGGTGCCTTCATGAACAAATTCAAGCGACTGGGGTTCATCGAAGACGATCCGGCGGGGCTCAAGATCAACAACTCGCTCCTGAACGTCGTGCTGCACGACTAGCGGTCCGGCGCGGGGTCCGATACCAGGACCATCTCGTACGGCCCGCACTCGGACCGAACAACATACTCGCCGAACCACCGCACCGTCACGCGCGCCACGGTGCGGACGTGAAGCCAGACGCCATTCACCGGCGCATACTCCGAGACGAAGTGAATGCGCCGCGTCCAGAACGACGGGTTCCTGGCCGGCTCCCCTTCGATTCGCGCGAGATGAAACCCCTCCCGGGTGATCCAGATTCGGCCCTTGAAGAGCAGTTCGTCCTGCCGTCGTGGCCGCACGTCAATCACGAACGTCTCGCCATCCTCCCGTGCGCCGGCAAATTCGTAGTTGACGGGGCTGATCGCGACGCTCGCACTCCGACTGCGCTGGGTCGTTTCGACTTCGGCTGCCATCATCCTGTCGATGACGCGACCGCGGAGAAAATCGGATCCCCGGTTTGCCGTGACCGCGAATGCCTTCACGTCGGGGGCCGTGAACCGCAAGGCGGCTACGATCTGGACGCGGGTCTCTCCGTCGTGCTCGATGGTGAAGGTCTTGATGGTCGTAAACGATGCGACCTGGCGCGTGTCGCGGGCGGAGGTGGCCTCGAGGCCGGCGACGATGCGACCGGCTCCCGAGAGGCCGCCCTGAGCCAGGTCAACAGGCTGCAGACCGAGGCTTGCCCGGAGCGAGCCGGCGGTGGCCAGCACGACGGCCGAACCGATCCAGACCCTTGCGGCAGATGCGTTCATGATTGCCCGGCGTTCGCGACAGCAGCCTGCGCGCCCTGCAACTACGACCTTGACGTCCTGCGCCGTGTCTGAGCTGCTCCCGAGTGCCCTGGTACCCTGCACAAGAATGGTAGACGCGCCCACGGGCGTCGTCTGTTCACTTCGGAACAGGCGCTCTGGTCGCAGCGCAACCGTAAGGGACGGGCGGCATGGAGTCGGCTGCCGGCTAAGGTTGCCGCGGGTGTGCAGTTGTGTGTATAGCCGCCGTGAATCCACCCGGGCCGCGTCCGTGCTCCAGCGCCACTCCCGCCCCTCCCGGCGGCTCCGCGTCGGACCCCCGACAGCCGCTGGTCATTGACGCATGTGCTAAGATAACTACTGGAGTATGGTCATGGTTCAGACGAAGGACCCCGAGAAATCGGACTCGCCGGCCTTCGACGCTCAGGCATTTCTCGATTCGACAGGGGTCGCGAGGCGGGTCGTCGCGTTCCGACCGCACGCGGTCATCTTCTCGCAGGGCGATCCGTCCGACACCGTCATGTACATCCAGAAAGGCGGTGTGCAGCTCTCGGTGCTGTCGGACACCGGCAAACAGGCGATCGTGGCGACGCTCGGAGCCGGGGATTTCTTCGGTGAGGGAGCGCTCGCCGGACAACCCGTGCGCATCGGGACGGCGTCAGCGGTGGTGGCGAGCACGGTGCTCGTCATTGAGAAGCATGAGATGATGCGCGTCCTGCATGAGCAGCACGAATTCTCCGACCGCTTCATCACGCACATGCTCGCGCGCAACGTTCGCATCGAGGCTGACCTGGTGGACCAGCTGTTCAACTCGAGCGAGAAACGCCTCGCCCGCGCGCTGCTCCTGCTCGCGCGCTACGGCAGGCAGGAGGAACCGCAACACGTGCTGCCGAAGATCTCGCAGCAGGCACTGGCTGAGATGATTGGCACGACGCGCTCGCGCGTGAACTTCTTCATGAACAAGTTCAGAAAGCTCGGTTTCATCGAGTACGAAGGCGGCGAGACCGGCCTGAAGGTCCACGGGTCCCTCGTGAGCGTGGTGCTGCACGACTGAACGCAGGGACGTGCGGAGCGTTCTCCCACGTTCGGACAGCGGCGAATTCGCGGCTTTCTCATCGGACGTTCGCTGACGCAAGTGAGCGAGCCACCCTCCCGGCGGCCTCATCGAGGTCGTCCTCCTCGCGGTCCACCGCCCTATCTCTCGGCCCTCCGCGTGCGGTGTGCAGAATTGGACACTTCGCGTGCGCGCCGCCACCGTATCCTGTGGTGGCCGGGGGGAGAGTTACCGCCGAACAGCAGGTGGCGGTGCGCATCCGCCGCTCGCGAACCGGCACTGAGCGTGCAGCGAGCCGTTCGGCAGGCTTGACGACATGAAGAGTCCCATCAGTGGCACCGTTGAGGCCGCTGTCCGCAGTGCGATGATGGTCGGCAGACCTCACGTCGGCCGTCGTCGCGGCGGTTTCTTCCCGTACCCGCAGTGATGGCGCCGAAGAACCTGTACAAGGACGGCAGCCGTCCAATGGCCCACAGTCTCTGAAGAAGAGGTGACGGGTACGTTGGCCGTTCGAGGTCCTTGTCGCTCGCGACAAGGACCTCCGGCCCTGCGCCAAACTCCCCGAGCGATTTCAGGGCTTGACGACCTCCGCCGGCGCGTCATGCTCGACTTGGGCGGTTGGCCGATCCGTATTGGCAAAGTCCCCTTTGGTCTCGCCGATCGAGGAGATGTCTTCGGCACCTGTTTGCTCGAGAATCTGCTTGCCCTTGGTCGTCCACTCTTGGTCATCCGCGTGTACCGACAGCAGAATCCCGCCCTTCCTCATCCGCCCTTCGTACCGCTTCGCCTGATACTCCGGAATCCCCAGTCCAATGAGCGCACCGGTCGTGCCGCCGATCGCTCCACCGGCACCCATGCCCGCGAGGGTCGCAACGATGGGCCCCGCTGCGATAAAGGGACCGACGCCGGGGATCGCCAGCAGGCCGATGCCGGCCAGCCATCCCAACGCGCCCCCGATCACCGCACCGGTTCCGCCGCCCGCGACGGCGCCTTCAGCCGATTTCGTGCCCTTCTGGTGGCCAAACTCCTTCGAGCCGACGTTCTGGGGAAACAGCACCGAGATGTCGGTGCTTCGAAACCCCTTGGCTCTCAACGTGTCAACGGCTGTGTCCGCGGCGTCGTGGGTCGGGTAGATGCCAAATACTGCGGTGTTCTTGCCAGACATATCGCCTCCAATGACTGTGATGGTGGCCTTCCTGCGAGGAACACTGCGGAGTCAGCGATCGATCCCGCAGTGCTCCTTCACCTTTGCCACGATCTGCGGGTCGGTCAGCTTGTCCGTGGTCTCGATTCCGACTATCCGCTCAGACAGCTCTTTCGGTGCGTTCGGCGAGGACCAGAGCCGGCGGTCCGAAAGGATCGCCGGCCCGCTGCTTGGCAATCAAGGATGAGGTTCGTTTTCAAGAACGATGTTCCGCGGCTTCCGCCTCGGCCTTGGTCTTCTGCACCGTTCCACGCTCCTTTCTTCTTCTTCGATGTTCCTGAACAGAGATTCGCGCGTTGGCTAGGCGCGCCAGCGAGAGTATCCCCACCCTCCGCCCCCGAGCACGAACAACACGAGCAGAACGATTAGCAGGGTTCCCATGTCTTCCTCTTTGTTGAGTAGAAGCCGAAGGACCCCATGCCGGATTGCACGCAGGTTCTCTTGCTTCGGGCTGTACACATCGTAGGCGGGGCGCGATGGCAACGCTGTTCCCTTGTGAACAGCTGTGCGTCATTCGGGAATTCGCTGACACTGCTGTGCCGCGACCAGATGCGCCGCCGGCGCGGTCCCACTGAAACCCCCACCGTCACCGTGCCAGTCGAGCCAATGCCGCCAGGTGACCGACACGATGGCCACAGCGGGAATCGCCAGAAAGATACCGGCGATGCCACCCAGCTCGAAGCCGGCCAGCACGGCGACGATCACCGCCAGCGGGTGCAGGTGGATGCCGTGGCGCATGAGACGTGGGTACACCACGTAGTCTTCGACGATCCGGAGAACCCCGAGGAATAGGCAGACCCAGAGGGCCAGCAGCGGCGCGTGCAGCGCCGCGAGGCCGGCCGAGATGACCGCCGCCACGAGGGGGCCAATCAGGGGCACGAATTCCAGGACGCCCGCGAGCACGCCGAGCAGTACCGGGTACGGCACGCCGAGCACCGCGAACCCGATCCCGCAGACGCTTCCGATCAGCGCGCACGCAAGCAGTTGGGCACGAATGTACGCGGCAAGAGTCGCGTTGAGCTCTTTGAACAATTCGTACCCGCGATGGCGTACGCGCGGCGGCAGCGCCGACACGGCGGACCAACGGAAGCCACCCGCATCCTTCAAGAAGAAGAACGCCAGAACTGGCACGAGGATCAACCACGGCACGTACGAGGCGATGCCGACGATCGCGATCAACGACCCACGCGCGTACTCCACGGCGGCGTCACCGACCTGGAGCGCGGATCGGTTGATGCCTTCGCGCACCTCCACCGGCAGTCTGGCGCGTTCGTAGTAGCGGGACCACCCCCCCGCCCACGCGTTGAACGAAGCGGCGTAGGCAGGCGCCCGTGACACCGCCTCACCGAGTTGCTCGGTGAAGGTCGGCAGCAGGATCGCGCTGCCGGCGCCCGCGCTCCCCAGAATGGTCACATAGACGAGTACGATGGCCGGCCCCCGGGATAATCGGCGCGGCCGGCCGGCGATCCGAATCGGGTGCTCGGCGAACCGCACGAGCGGCGCCACGACATAGGCGAAGAACATCGCCACTGTCAGCAGGAGGACCACGCGTTCCAGCCGGTAGAGTACCCAAACGGCGGCGGCCACTGCGAGGATGATGAGAACGACCTGCAGGGCGGTGCGATTCTGAGGTGGGGCCGCCGGGCGCGTGTTCTCAGGTTCCATGAGCCGCACGGGGCGCTTTCACGCCCGCGTCCTTCAGGGGCGGTTGACCAGGACGTCGCCCGGCTGCCGTCGCCCCGCCGTCCAGCCGCACGCAGCAGCGACCGGCGCCAACAGGACTCGAGCAGCCAGGCGGGCGGCCACGACGATCGCCCGCACCAATCGTCATCGTTGACAGTTCACGCCGGGCTGATGAGAACAGTTTCGCATACGCGTACACACCGCGATGTCCCGCATTGAACGCTCCCAGGGTGCTCGCGCGCGACTGTTCCGCATGACGCTGACGCTGCGCGGCTGTACAACCAGCGACAGACGGCGCTCGCGCACCGCGCTCAGGGTCGCTCGGACGTCGTCGCCAGGACGAACGTGACGGCAAGATTGAGCGGGCGAAAGGCAAGGTCAAGCAGACGGTCGGCGGCCTGTTGCGCGACGACGACTTGAAGGCCGAGGGCCAGCGCGACGAGGCGTTGGGGGACGTCGAGGAAACCGTGGGTCAGGTGCGCCGCAAGGCCGGGGAGGCGATCGAGAAGGTCAAGAATGCCGTGAAGCGGTGAAGCGGCGACCGCGCCGGCAGTCTCGCGGGTGTTGTGACGTGTGGAGGCGCGCACGCCGAGGCGATGCGGATCAGGCGTAACCATGATCGTGAGTCCCCTTGCCGGCACGCCGGCGAACCCGGCGTTGCTGGTGAATGTGCCCGCGCTCGTCACGGCCTAATTACGCGCAGATGTCGGACCCGCAGACGCGGGCCGAGCCGATCATCGCCGCGGCGCGACCGCCCGCGGACGGCCTGCACAACGGCCGGCAGGTCTCCCGGGGCGAGGTCATCGGCTACGTGGGCACGTCAGGCAATGCGCCGCCGGGACGCCGCATCTGCATTTTGCGATCTCTGAGCTGAACGCGGATCGGAAGTGGTGGCAAGGACGAGGCGAGCGGCTCGCAAGCGGAGGTCGCGCAGTTGTTACTGGCGATTGACGCCTTAGAAACGATCGGTTCGTGGCTGCCCCACCATGTAGCCGCCGCGCGCCCTGACCACCAGTTGCCGGTCCTTGGCGCGCACCTCGAGCGGGTGCCACCCGGGCCGGCTGGCCGGTTCAAACGCGATCACGTACTGATGGCGGAGTTCGTCGACAATCTGTCGGGCGGCCATGCCGGTTTGCGCCGTGGCGCTGGTCACGAAGAACTCCCCGCCTGTTCGGCGCGCGAGGTCGGCCAGGTCACCGACAGGGACCGGACTCTCGCTGCTCACAGCCGTCGCCGCGCCCACGTGATCGAGCGGAGACACCACGGCCATGATGTAGACGGGCACGTCAATCGAGCTCGCAATGTCGGCTGCTTCGGCCGGCGAGAGCTGGCTGTGGTTGTCCAGGCCGTCCGTCAGCACAATCACTGCGCGATGCGAGGTGGGCCGGGTTGCCGCATCCTTCGCGGTCGCGGCGATCGCGTCGTTCAGCGACGTCATGCCGAACGGCGCCATGCCGAAAAGTGATCGCTCCAGTGTCGCATCCTCCCGATAGAGGGCGAACGGGTCGAGCTCGTGAAGCGACGTGTCGAACGAGTAGATCGCCAGCTCGTCGCGCCCGGCCTGCAGCAACGCCAGGACCTGCCGCGCGGCCAACCGGGCCGACTCGATCTTCGCGGCCACCTGCATGCTTCCGCTGCCGTCGAACAGGAGGGCCACGCTGACCGCCGCGCGCTCGGCCCGGAAGTCGGTGATCGGACGACGCTCGCCGTTGTCGAGCACTTCAAAATCCGACTGGAGCAGGTCGGTCACCAGTGTGCCGTTGTGGTCGCGAACGACCGCACTGACCAACACCCTGTCGACACCGGTCCGAAACGTCAACTGCGCGGGCGCTGCCGTGGTCGACTTCTGCCCGGACGCCGCTTGACCGGCGAGTAGTGTCAGCACGATTGCCAATCCCTGGAGCCGCCACGTCTGACGCTGCCTATTGGAGATTGCCTTCCATGCCAGTAAGTGGTTCATCGGAACACCCTCGAGGGGCTGGCGGACCTGCCCTTCGTCTCTCACAGGTTATGGTGACGCGACCCAACCACAGTCTGGCGTACGCTGACAAACGGCGATGTTCCGCATTGAACACCAGTGGCCGCCGCTGTGCCGGAGTGCCGCCATCGAGTTGCTGCAACCAGGGCCGCTCGGAGGGTATTGAGCACAGTCCAAACACGTTCATGGACTCGGCGAGCAGTTTCTCGAGCAGCATCCGGTGATGAATCCTGGTCCGGCGCCAGTGAATCGACGACCGGCGCGCGATCGTCGGGAGCGACCCAAAGTGCCACGTGGCAGCGGTGTGTACTCAAGTGAACAGACGCAGCGGCGACTTGGATCTACGCTGAAAGACAGCCGGTTGGCTCTGCTCGGAGAGGCCGCTGGTCACAGTTCTCTGGCGTGTCTGTGGACGAACCCCGCCGCGCAGCGGAGCCGGCGGATGGCAAACCACTCGCCGGCGCGGCGTCATGAGGGAACGGCCATGTCATTCGGAATCTACATTGTCGGCTTCTTGATATTGATCGGCGGGCTCATCTACGGAGCCGCGATCCTGCATGTCCCGACGCAGTGGATCGCCGTGGGTGCGATCGTGCTCCTGGGGCTTGCGATTCTGAAGGGCGTCCAGGCCACGCGGTCGAAAGACCCGGCGCGAACACCTCAGTCGCGCACGAGATGGGATGGTTGATATGCGGATGATCGCGATCGTGCTGCTTGCGGCGGGCGTTCTGGCCCTCGTGTACGGCGGATTCAGCTATACCCGGCAAACCCACGACGCCAAGTTGGGCCCTCTCGAGATTTCCTTCAGCGAGAAACAGCGGGTCAACGTGCCCGTGTGGGCGGGGGTCGTCCTGGTGGCCGCCGGCGCGGGACTCCTGCTCCTCCAGAAGAAGTAGGGCTGTCTCTTCGGCGACCGCAACAACGACATCCGGCGATGTGACCGTTCGGCATGGCCGGTTCCTTTCTGTTAGTAATACGATGCTATCCGGATGGGGCAAGATCCTCCAACGCACCGGCCGCGCCATTTACGAAGACGACTGTCTCGGCTGGGCCGCACAACTCGCCTTCTTCTGGTTTCTCGCCCTGTTCCCCGCCCTGCT
>Ga0316628_100001673_pt1 | contig 15866 bp, 13 predicted proteins | sample OWC_Aug_M2_C1_D5_FD_207648 | JGI IMG/M metagenome (GOLD analysis project Ga0316628, IMG submission 207648) | Wetland soil microbial communities from Old Woman Creek delta, Ohio, United States - OWC_Aug_M2_C1_D5_C | ecosystem: Environmental > Terrestrial > Soil > Wetlands | place: USA: Ohio... | reverse complement strand
AAGTCGGGTGATGACCGCAGGCCACTCCGATCACCCGGAAATCCGGGTTGAAGATGGTTTTTCTGTGCCCTCGGCCCGAGACGCCATCATCTATAATTAGATACATCACGATATTGCGAGCTTTGTCACTCCCGTAGACTATATTTTCGCCTATGCCTTTCTCCCAGGTCCCGTAGCGATTGACTCTCTCCCAGGGCCGGCTTTCGTCCCTCCCCTTATGTCGGGTGGAACCCGATGATCCTTGATCCTCCACATGACCCCTTGCTCCCGACGACATACCTTTCGATGGGTTCAGGGGAGGGAGTGGTTTGATAGAGCGCAGATAACGTACGGCCTCAACCACTCCTCTTTCTCCTTCTTTTGTCAGGACGGGAGTCTCTCCAGGAAGTTTCAGGAGTTTTTTATCATAATATTTCTTATATTGTTCAAGAAGCGAAGCATAGTCTTTTGGAGCCGTTCGGGCCTTGTTGATCTCGGAAACCACTGCATGTTCTAAAGGGGAAAGAAATTCGGCGTCTCCAGCATTGCGGGGTTGGGAACTTCCAATGGCAGGCGTGAAGAGAAGAATCAGAGAGATAATACATAAGATATTGACTGGCCTCGTCACACTCATTCTGTTTTAGACTTTTTCTTGGGAAGGTATAGAGGACACGGGAAAGACGTCCTGCGAAATTAAAATAAGGCCTGGACAAATTCTGCAGCGTTAAATTCCTTCAAGTCATCGATTCCTTCTCCCACGCCAATATACCGAATTGGAATCTTCAGCTCTTCTGTGATTCCAATAATGATTCCTCCCTTGGCTGTTCCGTCGAGCTTCGTCAGAGCGATGCCTGTCACACCAATGGCCTCGTTGAAAAGCTTCGCCTGAGAGATTGCGTTCTGACCGGTGGTGGCGTCCAGGACGAGGAGGACCTCATGAGGAGCTCCCGGACATTCTCTCCCGATGATCCGCTTCACTTTCTTGAGCTCCTCCATAAGATTGACTTTGGTGTGGAGCCTGCCTGCCGTATCGATAAAGACGAGATCCGTTCCTCTGGCCTTGGCGGCGTGAATGGCGTCGAAGGCCACGGCGGAAGGATCCGATCCTTTTGATTGCTTGATCAGATCGGCGCCGACCCGGCTAGCCCAGATCTGAAGCTGCTCGACCGCAGCTGCCCTGAAGGTATCCGCTGCGCCGACCATCACCTTTTTCCCCTGCGATGCATACTGATGAGCAATCTTTCCGATGGTGGTTGTCTTGCCGCCGCCATTGACCCCGACCACCATCATGACGAAAGGCTTCGTGCGAGAGAAGTCGATGGAGAGAGGTTTCTCGCCTGACATTAGGATTCGAAGGATTTCTTGCTTAATAAAAATTTTTACCTTTTGGGGTTCCTGAAGGTCTCCTCTCTTAAGTCCCTGGCGAACTCCCTCGATCAACTGGCTAGATGTGTTTACTCCCAAGTCGGCCTCAAAAAGAAGGCCTTCCAACTCATCCAGGACATCCTGATCGATAGTCTTTTTCCCAAGGAAAACCTGATCCAGTTTTTCGATAAAACCCTCATGGGTTTTCGAAAGACCCTTTTTCAATTTCTCAAAAAAATTCCACATCAAATTTTCTCCCAACGCATTTGTATCTTCTATTATCTATCACCCTCAAAGGATAAAATCAAATCCCTCGCCTTACACAAAATAGACATTGACTCGATCCAGTTCTCCCTCTCCCTTGATGCCTACCTGCCGGTAGGCAGGGAGAGGGCTGGGGTGAGGGTGCATTATCACCATTTTTATCCCCCCTTCTCTAAATCCCCTCCCGTCAGGGGCGCTTTTGAGTTTGTTTTTGTCAATGTCTATTTTTCGGCAAAACTTTAAATGTATGCCGCTCGTATAGGTATTAACTTCTTGCTGTAATCAACGGAACACCCTTCTTCCCGTCCAATGCAGATTTCAGCCAGATATCTTCAGTTTGGGCAAAGTGCAAGTATTGGCAAGATATGTTCAATTTTCGGAAGATGATCCGAAGCCTGGGACTGTAGAGTTTTTCCTGAAACTTTGTCTTTCAACATTTCCTGATGATGATGAGGTACTTCAACCAATATTACTAGTGCCTTAAAATGGGTATAGGATTTCAAAGCAATCAACTTCTTCAGTACACTTCTTTGCTTGACAAATCTTACACATCTTGATAGAAGGTAGCCATCGAAATACTTGGTTTTTCTGCTGGATGTTTTCCCGTATTTTTGTGGTGACCCGTTGGTGCGGGACGTAGACGGATCTGAGGTCACCGATCACGCCGAATCTTTGGCTGCCCCATGTGACGAAAGATCCCTGTTTACAATTGCATAAGGGCCGGTAAACGAGAACCCAGCCAATCCGATAGATGTAGAGCAATCGGAGGAGTTAAAGAAAGGACACTGCGAGAGGAGGTTATTCCGTGGACAAGGAGAAAAGTTATCTCGATGCTCTTTCCAGAAGCCAAATCCGTGATGGCATATGGATTGATTGGGATGTGCCCATCAGGATGGAAGATGGGATCGTCTTGCGCGCGGACGTCTTCCGCCCCGTCCCCGAGGGCAAATATCCCGTCATCATTGCCCATGGTCCCTATGGAAAGGGGATGGCCTTCTACGACGGCCACTTTAAAATTGTTTGGGACATGATGACTGCGGCGTATCCGGAAACTGCCGCGGCATCCAGCAATCGCTACCAGGCATGGGAAATGGTCGACCCCGAGCGCTGGGTGCGGGACGGATACGCCTGCGTGCGAGTCGATAGTCGGGGGAGCGGCAGGTCCCCTGGGGTGATCGACCTCTTTTCGCGACGCGAAACCAAGGACTACTACAACTGCATCGAATGGGCCGGCGTCCAAGACTGGAGCAGCGGGAAAGTCGGGCTGTGCGGCATATCCTACTATGCCATGAATCAGTGGCTGGTCGCTTCCCTCAAGCCTCCCCACCTTGCTGCGATGTTTGCCTTTGAGGGGGCTGCGGATTGTTACCGCGACAGTTCACGACATGGCGGGATCCTCACCACCTTCTGGCGGTTCCTGGTCGATCACCAGATCCTGACGATTCAGAACGGGGTCGGAGTACGAGGGTATCGGAGCAAGGTGACCGGCGACCTGGTTTCAGGGCCTGCGACCTTCACCACTGAGCAATTGGCCTCCAACTACCGGGACTTCTTTGCCAGCCAGAAGGCCAATGAGCTCGATGGAGAGTACTACCGCGAGCGTTCGCCGGACTGGAGCAAGGTGGAAGTCCCTTTTTGCTCTGCGGGGAGCTGGGGTGGTCATGCGTTGCATCTGCGCGGCAACACCGAGGCCTTCACTGAAGCCGCTTCAAAGGACAAGTATTTGGAGATGCACGGTCTGGAACACTGGACACACTTCTATACCAACTATGGCTACGGGCTTCAGAAGCGTTTCTTCGACTGCTACCTGAAGGGAAACCGGGAGGCCTGGCAGGGCGCGCCTCGTGTACGGCTGCAGATCCGACACCCTCTCAACCGCTTTGTCGAGCGAGGTGAGAATGAATGGCCCCTGGCAAGTACCCAGTGGACCAAGTTTTACCTGGATGCTAATGGGCTCCGCATCACCCGCGAGGTACCCCGGGAGGCCGGCAGCGTCAGCTATGCGGGGTTCAGCGACGGTGTCACCTTTCTGACCGATCCCTTCGAGGCCGAAACCGAGATTACCGGACCGGCCGCAGCGCGTATCGCCCTTTCCTCCAGTACCACTGACGCTGACCTCTTCCTGGTTTTGCGCCTCTTCGGGCCTGACATGAAGGAGCAGGTCTTCATCGGATCTCAGGACCCGTTCACACCCATTGCCATGGGATGGCTCCGGGCGTCTCACCGCAAGCTCGATCCGACGCGCTCGAAGCCGTGGCGGCCTTACCATACCCATGACGAGAAGTTGCCCCTGAAGCCAGGTGAGACCGTAGAGTGCGACGTGGAGATCTGGCCTACCTCGATCGTGGTGCCGCGAGGCTTTCGGCTTGGCCTTTCGGTCAGAGGGAGAGATTATGTCGCTCCCTTTGGACCACCTCAGCCGATCTATGAAAAGGGCCGTCCAGCACCTAACGGGGTGGGCGCCATGTTCCACAATGACGGCGAAGACCGGCCTGCCGCCATTTTTAATGGAACGGTGACACTGCAAACCGGCCCGGGTAAATTAGCACACATTTTGCTGCCCATCATTCCCCCGAAGAAGTGATGTCCGTATGGTCAAGGAGGTGCAAAAGCAAACTGATCCATGTTGACTGCGAGGAGGGGGCCTGAAGAGGCAAGATGGCTATAGAAACATAGGCAAAGATGGGACGGTGAAAAAGGGGACAACATAGAGGAAGATTTTCGCTCGGTAGAAGGACGGTGGATGTCAGGAGGATCATTCAAATAGAGAAAGGAGAATGGGTATGATAAAAAAATGCATGGTGGCAGGATGGGTTGCGATGCTGGCAACTTTAATTTGCATGACCGCTTCCTCCTCTTGGGCACAGAAAAAGGGACCCATCAAGATCGGGTTCATCGTACCAGTGACCGGCGCTTTTGCTCAAAACGGGAGGGACATGGTCAATGCGCTTGAACAATATCTTGAAGAGATCGGATATCAGGCGGCGGGTCGCAAGATAGAAGTGGTCATAGAGGATGACGAAGGAATCCCAGCAACTTCTCTGATGAAAGGAAGAAAGCTCGTTGAGAAAGATGGGGTTCACGTGCTGGCTGGTGTCATGTTGACCCCGAGTGGTTATGCCTTGGCTCCGTACGTCGATTCTAAACAGATTCCTGCGGTCCTCAACTCTGGAGGCGATGACCTGACTCAAAGGCAGAGGGCGAAGTGGGTGATTCGCACAGGCATCACCTCTTCACAGCCGATGCATCCGTTTGGGGAATACACTTTTAAGGTCTTGAAATATAAGAAAGTCGTCGCGCTAGTGCCCGACTTTTCGTTCGGCTGGGAATGTTTGGGAGGCTTCCAGAGAACATTTGAAGAAAATGGCGGGAAGATCATCCAGAAACTGTGGGTTCCGGCGATTGTGCAGGATTTCAGTCCATATATATCCCTAATCTCAAAAGAGGCGGATGCGGTCTACGGCATTTTCGCCGGCCGAATGATTGTCCAGTTCTTTAGCCAATTTCGGGATTATGGGTTTAAGCAGAAGGTTGCCGTGATCGGGATTGGGACGTCAACTGACGAAAGTACCCTTCCCTCCATGGGAGATGAGATTGAAGGCGTCGTCACAGCCCTTCATTACAGTGCTGCCCTAAACAATGCGGCGAACAGAAAGTTCGTAAAGGGGTTCCGGGAGAAGGCAAAAAAGCCCCCAGGTTGGTATGCTGAAACATCCTATACGGGTGCAAGATGGATCGTGGAAGGGATCAAAGCAATCCAAGGGGATGTCGAGAATTCAGGTAAGTTCATGCAGGCCTTAAGAAAGATCGAATTGAAAGACCTCCCCCGAGGACCGATGCGAATTGATGATTATGGCAATCCCGTCCAGAATATCTACATACGAAAAGTCGAAAAGGTGGGAGGAGAGCTTCAAAACACCGTTGTCCATACGTATGACAATGTCTCCCAGTTCTGGAATTATAGACCGGAAGAATACTTGAAGCAGCCCCCCTATACAAGAGACTATACCCCTCCCGGCCCGAAGGCACAATGACGGGTGTTCAGCAAGAAATTCATGGAGGGAACTGAACGAGAGAATGAACTCTATTACAAACCTTCAGCAACCGCCGCGCACCAAACCACTGAAGGAGGTGCAGGAGAAAGGAAGGGTGGTATGGGAAAGAATAGTAATTTTTCGAAAAAGGGTCTTAAGAGAAATCTAATGAATCGGAGAGATTTCATAAGAACCGTCGGTTTTGCAGGCGGGGCAGCCCTGACGATGGGCATTTCTGGAAAACCCTTTGTTGCCCGAGCTGCACAACCAGAGATACGCATTGGGCATGCTAGTTCTGTGACAGGAGTTTGGGCCAATATGGGTCCTCAGATTGACAAGGGGCTTCGATTGGCATTTTCGTTGAGTAAATACAAAGACCGAGTAAAGTTCTTTATGGAGGATACTCAGGCAAAGCCGGAGTTGGCCGTTCAAAAGGCACTCAAGCTCTACGAAAAAGACAAAGTTCACATTCTTGTCGGTCCCATTGGGGGTCATGAATCGCCTGCTATCAGCGCTGTCCTCAGGCCTATGAAAAAACTGCTCCTCGAGGTTTATGGTGCGAACGCATACCTTGTAGGGAAAGACTGCAGTCCTTATACTTTCATGCTTGGGCATACGACTTATAATGTAAGTGTTCCCATGGCGCCTTGGTTCCTGAAAAACTTGGGGAACAAGGTCTTCCTCGTGGGAGCGGACTTTCGAACCGGCCGCGACGTCGCTCTCTTTTTCAGAGAGGCCTTTGAGAAGATTGGGGGTAGGGTGGTAGGGGAATTGTATTCACCCCTGGGAACAACAGAGTACGCCCCATACCTTTCTCAAATTCGGAATGCTAAGGAAAAACCAGATGGGTGTTTTGGTTTTTACGGGGGGTCAGATTGCATCAACTTTGTTCGTCAGTTTGAAGAATTTGGGCTGAAGAAAGATGGTTACGTATATGTCAATTCGGTCGGCGCATTCCAAACTCTTGAAATGGATGCCATGGGGGATGCGGTTGTAGGCTTTTATGATTGTTTTCACACCGTCCCCTACGCAGACAATCCTCAAAACAAAACCTTCATGGCTGCTTGGGAGAAAGCATACCCAGGTCAGATTGGAGAGGAAAATGGAATGCTGGGTTTCGATGCAGGAACGTGCATCATTAAGGCCCTAGATACGGTAAAGGGTGATCCTAACAATACCGAGGGACTCGTTTCTGCGTTAGAGAAAATAGAATACGAATCGCCAAGAGGCAAAGTCCGCATGGGACCAAATCACGGAACGATCGTTCCTATGTATGCGCGGAAAGTGGTGAAAAAGGACGGAAAATATCGTCGTGAGGCTACTTTTTTAGGATATTATGGCACTCCTTGTGGGCCTCAATATGAGTGGGGCGAGTGTAAATTGGGATGTCCGTCGACCTAAGCATTTTCAGGGGGTGAGAGAGGGGAGGACCCTTAAGTCTTACCTTTCTCTCCCTGACCCATCCCTGAGGTTATCGCGTGCCCTTGCCCGCAACGATGAATAATTTCCTTTAGGGATCTTTACACGATCAGCTTTTGTGTTCACGGTGCAGGGCTTTGCATCATCCTCGGGTCGATAGGGGTTTCAAGTTTCGCCTGGGGAAGCTTTGTGACGGTAAGGTGTATAGGAATACAAGAGAGGCTTCGGTCTTCGAGAAGAGTGAAGGGATTCGTAATTTCCAAATTAGGAGGGGTGAAATGAACAGTGAAGGTAAAGGACGAGTTCAATTAATCGACCTTAGCGTTGCGTTGAAAAATGGAACTCGCGATATAACAGCACTACAGATTACTTATCGAGATCACGCAGAAGAGGCTAAGGCAGCTGGTGGATACTTTGGGTTAAAGGAGAGTGACTTTCCTGACAGCAAATTCGCCGCTAATGAGGCAATCACATTGAACTCGCATTCTGGTACTCACCTGGACGCTCCTTGGCACTTTGGGCCGACTACGGCAGGCAGGCCTGCAAAAACCATTGATGAAATCCCGCTAGAGTGGTGCTATGGAGACGGGGTGGTATTGGATTTTACCCACAAGAGAAAGGGTGAATCGATCAGTGTAAAAGACATTCAAGAAGCCCTGTCGAAGATCAAATATAAGATAAAACCTTATGACATTGTTCTGATCAGGACGGACACGGACAAACACATCGACGAGCCGGGGTACGAATACATGCACCCAGGCGTGAGTAAGGAGGCAACCTCCTGGCTAATCGATCAGGGGGTCAAGGTCATGGGGATTGACGCCTGGGGCTGGGATCGACCTTTTGATGTGATGGTGGCCGAATTCAAGGCCGGCAGAAAGGATCAACTCTGGGAATCCCACTACCTGGGGAAGGAAAAGGAATACTTCCATCTGGAGAAACTGGCGAACCTCGATCGAATCCCGAAACCCTATGGTTTTAAGTTGGCCGTGTTTCCGGTAAAGATTGAAAAGGCTAGCGCAGGATGGGTAAGGGCCGTAGCCATTATTGAAGAGGGGAATAAAACGTGACAGATCTCGTTAACAGGTTACCCGTCATAGATTGATCTCATGGCACGAACCGTGGATTTTGTACAGGAAAGGAGAAGAACGTGGAAAAAACCATTCTAACGGCAGCCGTAACAGGAGCTCTCACCACCAGGCAGCAGAATCCTAACGTGCCTTATACACCCCAGGAAATAGCAAGAGCAGCCATCGACAGCAGGAGGGCAGGAGCGGCAATCGTGCATCTGCATACTAAAGACCCGTTGACTGGCAAACCCCTTCACAAGAGCGAGTTGTTCAAGGAGACAATCCGGATTATTAGAGACGAGTGCGACGTCATTATCAACACCTCGACTGGTGCAGGGCCGATGGTTCCATTGGAGGAAAGGATAGCCATCATCCCCGAACTCTCCACTGATCCCAAAGTGAAACCGGAAATGGCATCATTAAACTGCGGATCCCTCAACTTCGGTATCCTCAACCGAAAGAAGAGGGAATTCATACTTAATGACGTTCAGATGAATCCGTGGGCCAGCTTGTTGCATTTTGCTGATAAGATGAAAGAATACGGTGTAAAACCGGAGCTTGAGATCTACGACGCGGGCATGATCAATAATGCCCGAGTCCTTCTCACCCTTGATGCGCTGAAACCGCCGCTACACTTCCAGTTTGTGCTCGGAGTTCTGGGCGGAATACAGGCAACCGTGGACAATCTGGTCTTTCTGAAGAATTTGATCCCCCAGGACGCCACATGGTCTGTCTGCGTCGTTGGCTTGGACATTTACACCATAGGTCCTGCGGCAATTGCTGCAGGTGGGCATGTAAGGGTGGGGCTTGAAGATTGTGTCCATATTGAAAAAGGGGTGTATGCAGAAAGTTCTGCGCAGATCGTAGCGAAAATGGCGCGTATTTCCGAGATGATGGGGCGTGAAATTGCAACGCCTGAAGAAGCGAGAAGAATACTCACCCTGTGAGATTCAAATGTACTACCTTTAATTAGAATTGTTGGAGTGAGATGTCGGGAATCGATGAACTCAAGACCATATTGAGTCTTCCGCCAGTCAGCCAGATCGGAGTAGTGGTGAGGGAGATAGAAAGGGCGGTAAGCTATTTTTCTTCCATCTTCGGCATCGGCCCCTTCACTGTCTACGATTGGACGCCTGACAAACACTGGGTTAGGGAAGAACCTTCTTACTTGAAACTTCGGATGGGAAAAACGATGTGGGGGGATGTTGAGCTAGAGTTAATCCAACCTCTTGAGGGAAAATCGCTTCATACGGATTTTCTGGAGACTTGTGGCGAGGGTTTACATCATCTCGGTTTTAATGTCGTCAACTACGATAGGGTCTTTGAAAGATTCCTACAGGAAGGCTTCAAACCGCTCATGAGAGCCGAATCCTACGTTGCCGCCTATAAGGGCCACCTGAAAGCTTGTTATTTCGATACCCGCCGCATTGGAGGGATAATATTTGAGATCATGTGGAAATCGTGGTTAATGGAGCAATGATACGTTGGTTTTGCTTTGAAAGGCTTTATGGTGAAGTTCTTGCTCAAAAGGAGCCGAAAACTTCTTACAAATGGTTAGGTATCCATTCTCTAATGATATCCGTATCCCTGTCCCCTTCTCCTTCTTCCTTTTTCGGGAAACGATATGACTATTTCGACGGCAATGGCTAACCTGTTATACGGGATCACCATAGGATCAACCTATGCATTAATATCCTGTGGTCTAACCATTATTCTAGGAGTGATGGGCGTCTTGAATTTCGCGCATGGAAGTTTTGTGATGCTTGGTGCTTACACAGGATATACAATCATCAAGCTGACCGGGAATTTTTGGCTCTCTTTCTTTTTGTCTCCCTTGGTTATCGCTCTGCTCGCAGGCATCATGGAAAAATTCATGGTATCTCGCCTTTATGGGAAGGAAGTTCTCTTTACCCTTCTTCTCACATTCGGCATGGGCATGGTTTTTGCCAATGCGGTGTTGCTCATATGGGGAGGTTCTCCTTACTCGATTCAACTCCCTTATTACTTCAAGGGTTTCGTCAATTTATTTGGCTTGTATTATCCGAAATTCCGTCTATTTGTCCTCTTTTTTAGTTTCCTGCTCGTTACTTTCATATGGATTTTCTTGAATCGGAGTCGTTGGGGATTGGTGATTCGTGCCGGCTTATTTGATATTGAGACCGTTCAAGCTTTTGGGATCAATATTTATAAAGTCTTCAATGTGTTGTTCCTATGCTGTGCAGGGATCGCGGCAGTTGCAGGGGTGATTATTGGGGCCATGCGAAGCATTAACCCTGTGATGGATGCAGATTTCATTACGGTAGCAGTGATTGTCATTGTCATTGGAGGATTGGGCAGCTTTAAAGGGGCTGTCATCGGTTCGTTAATCTTAGGCTTGGCTGAATCTTTCGGAGCCCAAGCCATCCCCGGTTTGGCCAAATTTACGACATGGGCCATCATGGCCGCTGTTCTTCTTCTTCGCCCCGAAGGGTTATTCCCGGAGAGATGACGTGACCTTTGAAGGCAGGACGATTCGCAAGGTTGGTCTTCGGAAAATCGTTGAAGTTGGAATTTTGCTGCTCTTGGTCGCCATGCCATTGAGCACAGGGTACCTTTTCTCTGATTTCTATATTGCATTATTTCTGCGGGTCTTCATTTTTGGGATCATGATGCTGGGTTTTGATCTGCTTGCCGGTTATTGCGGACTTGCTTCTTTTGGGCATGCGATGTTCTTTGGGACGGGCGCTTATGTCACAGCGATCGTCTGGAAGTATCTCAGCGATTCTGTATGGCTTGCCATTTTCATTGGTTTGGGTCTTAATACCGTTCTTGGATACATACTCGGGTTACTATGCGTCCGCACCAGGACGATCTACTTCGTCTTCCTGACCTTTGCCTTCTCACAGTTCTTCTTTGTGACCGCAAATAGCTGGCGCCTCATTGGTGGAACGGACGGCATCGCAGGAATACCCCTGCCGACCCTCCTTCCTGGAATCTCGTTGGGACATCGTATAAGCTTTTATTATTTTTCACTTGGTTTCCTCGCTATTGCATACTGGCTCGCCCGAAAAATTGTGAATTCACACTTTGGCCGCGTCCTGAGAGGGATCCGCCAGAACGAGGAGCGAACAAAATTTCTGGGGTATAACACTTCGCTTGAAATCCGTAAAGTATTTCTGATTTCCGCGTTATTTGCTTCTGTGGCAGGGACCCTGATAGTTGGCTTTCAGCCGTTTGTCCCGCCCTATTACTACCACTGGAGCCTTTCCGGTGAATTTGTGATCATGGAGATCCTCGGCGGTATGGGCACTTTGGTGGGACCTCTCTTGGGCGCTGCGATTGTCATCTTTATGGGTGATATCTTGAGTACTTGGTTTAAGGAAGCATGGATGCTATGTCTTGGGGCAATTTATGTCATCTGCGTTTTGTACTCGCCTGAGGGGGTTATAGGAATCCTAAATAATATTTCAGTAGTAGGAATTTTAAAGAGACTTCTTAGCCGGTTTAAAAGAAGTTCTTATCTGGGCAAAAGTTGATGGAGTCATACGCACTCGTCAAGTAATTTTGACTGGTGAACGGCAGGACTGATTGTCGCCTCCGCACGGCTCATCTTTGCCGAATCCTCAAGGAGAGATCTTGCTCAGGACGGAAAATATCAGCTTGAATATTGGTGGATTGCAAGTTTTGCGCAATGTCAACTTAGAAATAGAAGAAGGTGAAATTACTTCGATTATCGGTCCAAATGGAGCCGGCAAAACCACACTGTTCAATGTGATAACGGGCAGGATACCTCCGACCAAGGGAAAAGTTTGGTTTAAGGGGAGAAATATCACCAAATTACCAGCCTTTCAAATTGCCCGAATTGGGATTGCCCGATCTTTTCAAATTAATAATATTTTTCAAGATATGAGTGTCCTCGATAATGTTTGCATTGCAGCGCAGACGAATTTCCCTTTTAGGTGCAGCATCTTTTCTCAAGTTTCCAAAGACCTCGCAACTTCTCGCAAGGCTAATGAGATTTTGGATCTGATTGGATTAGAAAAAATCAAAAACAAACTGGCTCGTGAGCTGTCTCACGGTGATCAGAGACATCTTGAGATAGGAATGAGTTTGGCGATAGAGCCCGATTTTCTGATGCTTGATGAGCCTACGAGTGGTATGTCCCCGGCGGAGACCGCGTCAACAATAGATTTGATTCGGTCTATCGGCAGAAAGGTCACGATCTGCCTCATCGAACATAAGATGAATTTGGTAATGACGTTATCCAAAAACATCGTAGTCTTAAATTTGGGTGAAGTGATTGCCGAGGGGACTCCCAAAGATGTTGGTTCCGATGACCGGGTCCGAAGAATTTACTTGGGTATGACATGAAAGCACTTGAAGTGGTGGAAATCCACACATTCTACGGGACGAGCCATGTCTTGCATGGACTATCCCTTGGGGTCGCAGAAGGGAGCATTGTTTGCCTTCTCGGGAGAAACGGGGCCGGCAAGACCACGAGCATTCGATCCATCATGGGAATGACTTGCCCGGCGCAAGGTTCCATCAAGATTTTCGGAGAAGAAGTTCGAGGAAGGAGGTCAAATCAAATCTATTCCAGAGGCGTAAGGATAGTTCCTCAGGGACGACACATATTTCCAATGCTTTCCGTAGAGGAAAATCTACACTTGGGTCTTATAGGATTCTCGTCATCTGATGTCAGAAAAGAAATAGAAAAAGCTTACCAAATGTTTCCAATATTGCGGGAAAGAAAAAGACAGAAAGGGAAAACGCTGAGTGGGGGTGAGCTTCAGATGCTAGCCATTGCCAGGGCAATTATGGGACCTACTCGCCTTTTACTCATGGATGAACCAAGCGAAGGATTGGCTCCGATCATTCTTGCACAGATCGGGAAGACGGTCCAGGAATTGAAGCAAAAAAAGATAACTACTTTATTGGCCGAGCAAAATTTGCAGTTTGCACTTCAGGTTGGAGATTACTACTATTTGATAGATAACGGTGCGAATGTTTTTTCAGGCAACCCCAAAGAATTGCATACAAATCAGGAAGTACAGATGAGGTATCTTGGCGTTGGTATCTCGATGGGATGATACGGGGGAAAGAGAGTCTCCCTGCAGAGTCGGTTGGACAATTTGAATTAGAAGATTGACAAGATTACAGACCTTCTTCTTTTTGCCTGAACAGGTCTGCAACTCATTCGGGTTAAAAACTTCACTATAGGGGAGACGATGGAAAAATTAATTATAACTGCTGCGGTCGTAGGGGGCATCACCTTACCCACTCAAACGCAATATTTGCCAATAACTCCTCAACAGATTGCAGATGAAGCAGTGAGGGCTGCTCAGGCTGGAGCGGCGTGTGTACACATTCACGCTCGTAACCCGAAAGATGGAAGCCCGACGACCGAGTTAGAAGTTTATAAAGAAATCATTACCAGGATAAAGGACCAAAGCAATGTCATCATCGGGATCACAACAGGCGGTGGGGCTGGATTTACTACGGAACAAAGGCTTAAAGTTGTGCCTGCTTTTAAACCCGAACTCGCTTCATGTAATATGGGCTCAGTGAGTCTGAGTGCCCGTTCAATCGCCCAGAGGTATAAAGATGAAGACTATAAATATCCATGGGAGAAGGGTTACCTGCAGATGTTGGATGATTTTGTCCTTAAGAATACCTTCACAGACTTGGACATATTCATGCAAACCATGAGGGAGAATCATACGAAACCTGAACATGAGGCCTACGATGTCAGTCATATTTATAATACCGGCTATTTCTTTAGAAAAGGACTCATCGACACTCCCGTTTGGATTCAGTTTGTTACGGGCGCGTTGGGTTCGATCGGAGCTTTGCCTGAGGATATTCTACACATGAAACACACGGCGGATAGGTTGATTGGCCCGGACAATTATCAGTGGTCAGTGATTGGAACAGGTTATCCCGTAGCCGTTAGGGTCGCGACATTAGCGATGATGATGGGGGGGCATGTAAGAGTCGGTCTCGAGGATAACATATTCTTGAGAAAGGGTGTTTTGGCTAAGAGCAACGCTGAGATTGTAGAAAAGGTGGTCAGAATCGCTGGAGAGTTAGATAGAGAAATAGCCACGCCAGATGAAGCTCGTGCTATTCTGAAGCTTAAGGGCATTGATAAGGTTAACTTCTAGAGGGGAAATATCTGTGGGCAACGCCACTGGAAACTCGGCTCTTTAGATCTTCAGAATACCAATACAAGGACGAATCTTAAAGAGGTAGTTCAATGAAGGTTGGAGAAATAAAAACTGTAGGTATTACTGGGGCTGGTTTGATGGGCCATGGGATTGCCCAGGTTTTTGGAACCAAGGGATACAAAATCAATCTCTACGACAAAGACCACGAGGTGCTGAAGAACGCCCTGAACAGAATCCGAAAGAACCTGCAAGCCTTCCGGGAGCTGAAGTTAAGCAAAGGTGCTGATGCGGAACGCTGTTTAAGGAACATCCATCTTTGCCGCGATGTGTCAGACCTGTGTCGAGGGGTTGACGTTGTCATTGAAGCAGTGAGCGAAAATGCGAAGGTGAAACAATCGGTTTTTGCTGAACTGGAGAGGTTCGCATCCCGAGAAGCCATCCTGTGCACGAATACCTCAGGCATCAGGATAGGAAAGATCAGCGAAAACCTGCAATTTAAGGATCGGGTTGTGGGCACCCATTTCTGGAACCCACCGCATATCGTTCCATGTGTCGAGGTGATCAAGAGCGAGTTTACTTCAGAGGAGGCTTTTCAGACAATCGCTGATTTGATGAAAAAAGCAGGTAAGGAACCGGTCCGTGTTCTTAAAGATATACCAGGTTTTCTTGGAAATCGATTGCAGAATGCGCTCTTCCGTGAGGCCTTGTCGCTGTGTCAAAGGGGTGTCGCGGACCCCGAGGACATTGACCGAGTGGTCAAATATGGCTTTGGCTCCCGTCTTCCCTTTATAGGGCCTTTTGAGACGATGGATTTGGCAGGCCATGATCTTGGCTACGAAGTGCAAAAATACTTATTCCCGGAATTATGTAGTGATTTAAAACCATTGAATGTGCTCAAGAGGATGGTTCATGACGGCACATTAGGGATAAAAACAGGGAAAGGCTTTTACGAATGGACCGATGCAAAAATTAGGAAGGTGATGAACCGACGGGATGTCGGTTTATTGGAATTGATCAAACTGAGGAAAAAACTCTGAAGGGTTGAGAATGAGGCCTTTCCATCAATAGGTGGCTTCTGGTGCAAAAGCTTTGCACTCTGGAAATCAGCGAATACTTCAGCGTTTAACTTCTTTTGAGGGGAAATCCCCATGGAGCCCTGACGGCTACCTACAGTTTGATGGACCGAGATAAAGAGGCACGCGAAACATCTTTCCCTTGAGCACATCATACTCCTCCATAAGACTCATAGTTTCTCCTTAATATGTTGAAGCTGCAGAAGTCCTCTGGATAAATCCCAAGTTCTCAGTGGATGAATATGCAAAGATTCTCACGTATAAGGATCAATCAATCAGTGAAAGAGTCGTTAACGCGTTGCGCAGGGCTGGGCTGAAGTGAGGGAAAGGACTTGCAACAAACTCCCTCTTCATTTACTCATGCACATGTCCATCCGTAATCGTTGGCTTGCCTTATTATCCTTGGCCACGGATTCGGTGAAATCAATTACCGAAGGAAACGAGGCGGAACCGCCTTTTTGGGGATGGCTCAATATCTGCTATGAACGTTGCCATTCTAAAGCTGCGAAAAGTCAT
>Ga0316628_100001672_pt1 | contig 15866 bp, 18 predicted proteins | sample OWC_Aug_M2_C1_D5_FD_207648 | JGI IMG/M metagenome (GOLD analysis project Ga0316628, IMG submission 207648) | Wetland soil microbial communities from Old Woman Creek delta, Ohio, United States - OWC_Aug_M2_C1_D5_C | ecosystem: Environmental > Terrestrial > Soil > Wetlands | place: USA: Ohio... | reverse complement strand
CAATCTTAAAACCACATTTCCCCTACCTGTTATGAAGAATATTTAATCATTCTTTAATCTGAATTTAATTTTCCCCTGATATGATTGTTATGAGGCACAAAAATCAGGAGGTGCATCATGGATAAAAGCCAGAATGAGCTTCAGAACCTGCTGAGGGATGGCGTTAACGCATTAAGAGCAATGAGAAGAGGCTTAGAAAATGCCTGTGCAGAGTTGCGCACGTTATATTATGAAGTACTGCCCGGGGTCGGCAGAGAAGCATATCTGAACACGAAAAAGAAGGGTTTTAAAAAGCAGAACAGTAGTCAGAAAAACGACACAGCCTTTATCTCATAATTTATTTGGAGGAAGCGCCGCTTCACTGTATTTCAGAATTGCCTGAGGAACCTCAGGTCATTCTCGAAGAAGAGCCGGATATCGTCTATCGAATACTTGAGCATCGTTATCCTCTCGACACCCATACCGAATGCGAATCCTGAATATATCTCGGGATCATATCCCACATATTCGAATACCCTCGGGTTGATCATGCCGGCACCCAGTATCTCGAGCCATCCGGTATTCTTGCAGACCCTGCACCCCTTTCCTGAGCAGAAGATGCAGCCGATATCCACTTCGGCGCTCGGTTCGGTGAACGGGAAGAAACTCGGCCTGAACCTAACAGGTGTATCGATACCAAAAAAAATGTGGATAAATAATTCGAGTACGCCCTTAAGATCGCTGAAGGCGATGTCAGTATCGACCAAAAAACCCTCCACCTGGTGGAACATCGGTGTATGGCAGACATCCGCGTCGCATCGGTAAACCTTGCCGGGTGCAATAATCTTGAGAGGCGGCTTCCTTTTCTCCATGACCCTTATCTGGACGGGTGATGTGTGGGTCCTGAGAAGCGCATCATCAGAGACATAAAAGGTATCCTGCATATCCCTCGCAGGATGGTCTTTCGGCATGTTCAGTGCCTCGAAATTATAGTAGTCCGATTCCACCTCGGGGCCTTCTTCGGTCTCGAACCCCATGGAGCTGAAAATCCCGGTTATTTCGGAGAGGACCTTAGTCACAGGATGCTCCCTGCCGAAGGGCACAAACTTGCCGGGGAGTGTTATATCGATTGCTTCGGAAATTACGCGCTTTCTATGTTCCTCTTCCTTAAGGAGAGATTCTATCCGGTTGATTTCACCCTCTATATAATCCTTCACTTCGTTGACCGCTTTGCCGTAGGCCCGGCGAAGCTCGGGGGAGACTGCAGAAAAGGTCCTGAGTTTGGAGGTCACAAGACCCTTTTTCCCCAAATATTTCACTTTCAGCAGTTGAAGATCGGATAGTTTGGTGACCGACTGTGCTTCTTGCAGGAATGAATCTTTGAGAGAAAGGATTTCCTCCACTTCTTTGCTTTAGGTTTTCACTTTCTCTACGAGCTGATTGAACGCAGCGGCATCATTGTAAGCCATATCCGCGAGAGCCTTTCTGTTGAGCGAGATATTCGCCTTCTTTAAACCGGCCATAAACTGACTGTAATTCATTCCAACGGCACGCAAAGCAGCGTTTATCCTGATTATCCAGAGAGATCTGAACTCGCGCTTCTTGTTCTTGCGATCCCTGTACGCATACTGTAACGCTTTATCTACAGCTTCAGTCGCAATCCGGTAAAGGCGGCTCTTGGCTCCGTAATAGCCCCTCGCCATCTCTAATATCTTTTTCCTTCTTCTCCTTGTCTTAAAACCACCTTTTGCCCTTGGCATCTATTTCCTCCTAATCAAATCCTTTGTAGCCGCAGGCTTTAGCCTGCGATTGCATTTACTCCCTATAGAATCGTTCAATATTTACATATAAGGTAAAAGTTTTTTCATTCTATCATACTCTGCATCTGAAACCAAAGACGCTTTTCTCAGGCTTCTCGTCCTCTTGGCCGATTTACCGGTAAGAAGATGGCTCTTATAGCCGCTCCACCTCTTAATCTTCCCGGTGCCTGTGACCTTTAATCTTTTTGCAGCCCCTCTATGAGTTTTAAGCTTCGGCATTTCATCCTCCATAAAAGATTCGTTCTCATCTTTAGATCCCAAGAATAAATATTATACACGAAGTTATTTGGAATTTGCAGAGAAATTTTTCCCCGGAATCAGGATTTGATCACTTCGGGGCAACAACCATTGTGATATGGTTTCCTTCGAGCCTCGGCGCCTGTTCAACCGCAAACTTCCCGGAAAGGGATTGCATAATCTTATCGAAGACTTTCATGCCGAGTTCGGGCCTCATAATCTCTCTCCCCCGGAAAAACATCATTACCTTCGCCTTATTCCCCTCATCAAGGAAACGTCTGATGTTTTTTATCTTCAGCCCGAGATCATATTCTGTTATCTGTGGCCTGATTTTAATCTCTTTCAAACCCATAGCCTTCTTCTGCGTCTGCTTCTTACTCAACTGGTACCGGTATTTCCCGAAATCGAGTATCTTACAGACAGGAGGCGCAACATTCGGCGCCACTTCAACAAGATCAAGAGCTCTCTGCTCTGCTACCTTCAATGCCTCGCTCGTCGGGATAATCCCGAGCTGACTTCCATCGACGTCTATCAGCCTTACTTCCCTTGCCCTTATCTGTTCGTTAATTCTAATGTCTTTGGTTATGCTCTCACCCTCCTGAATTAAAATTCCAGACTTTTTGTTTTTATCTTGTCTCTTATTATCCCAATAAATTCATCTACTGCAAATGGCCCGATATTTTCCCCCGTACGTTTCCGGACGGTGATCTTCTTTTCAGAGACTTCCTTGTCACCTATTATAAACAAATACGGCACCTTCATAACAGTAGCGCTTCTGATCTTATAACCGATCTTTTCGTTTTCGAGATCGAGCTCGGTCCGGATACCTTCGGCTTTCAATGCCTCCGACAGGCTTATCGCGTAATCGGCATGTCTTTCTGCAATCGTAAGGACTTTTATCTGCACCGGCGCGAGCCAGACGGGAAATGCACCCGCATAATGCTCTATGAGTATCCCGAAAAACCTCTCCAGAGATCCCATTAACGCTCTGTGTATCATGATAGGCCTGTGCTCCCTGCCGTCACTGCCTCTGTAGGTCATGTCGAACCTCTCGGGGTTGTTGAAATCGACCTGGATTGTACTGCACTGCCACGGCCTGTTAAGGGCATCCTTGACCTTAATATCTATTTTAGGCCCGTAGAAAACACCTTCTCCCGGATCGATATCATAGGACAGCCCCTTTATCTCAAGCGCCTTTTTAAGCGCATTCGTTGACCGTTCCCAGTTTTCAAGAGTTCCGACATATTTATCGGGTCTTGTCGAGAGGTAAATGTCATAGTGGGCAAACCCGAAGGTCTTCAGGACAAACAGGGTGAAATCAAGGACATTCAGGATCTCATCTTCTATTTGGTCTTCCCTGCAGAATATATGCGCATCATCCTGTGTAAATCCACGGACCCTTAAAAGTCCGTGCAAAACTCCGGAACGTTCATATCGATAAACAGTTCCTAACTCGGCGTACCTTAACGGAAGTTCCTTGTAACTCCTCAGGGAATGTTTATATACATGAATGTGAAAGGGACAGTTCATAGGCTTAATCTCATAGTCTATCCCCTCTATCTCCATCGGAGAATACATGTTCTCCCTGTAAAATTCCAGATGGCCGCTCGTCTTCCACAAATTGAGTTTTGCAATATGCGGTGAATAGAGGACCTTATACCCTGCTTTATAATGTTCATTCAGCCAGAAATCTTCGATCGTCCTGCGTACCAGTGCACCATTCGGATGCCACATGATAAGTCCGGCCCCGATCTCATCGCTCGTGCTGAAGAGATCGAGGTCTTTCCCGAGTTTCCTGTGGTCCCTCTTCTTCACCTCTTCGAGGAACTCAAGGTATTTCTTCAGGTCATTCACGTCTGTATAGGCAGTACCGTAAATCCTCTGGAGCATCTTATTATTCTCGTCTCCGCGCCAGTATGCACCCGCAACACTTAAGAGTTTGAATGCCCTCACCCGGCCGGTTGATTCCACGTGCGGCCCCCTGCAGAGATCTACAAAACCGCCTTCTTCATAGAGCGACACTTCTTCGTCCGGTATCTCCCGCAGGAGTTCTACCTTATATATCTCACCTTTTTCATTAAACAGATCGATGGCCTCTTCCCTCTTCACGATCTTCCGCACAAACGGGGTGTTCCGCTTTATTATCTCCGACATCTTTTTTTCTATGGCAATTAGGTCTTCGGGCGTAAAGGATCTGTCTAAATCGAAATCATAATAAAAGCCGTCTTCGATTGCGGGGCCTATGGCGAGTTTCGCATCGGGAAAGAGTTCCTTCACAGCGTGGGCCATGATATGGGATGTGCTGTGCCTGTATGTATCCCTGTCTTCTTGAGAATTGAAATCGATATTCTTAATTCAAAAACCTCCGGACGAATTTTAAGAGTAATTCTACATCGTGTATGACAGGCCAGTCAAGAAAATTCAGCCCTTCAGTTCAGCCTTCCGGACACGTACGGGCGAAATGTTTTATAATATTTTATGGCATTGCTTGAGATAAAAAAGTATCCGGAAAAAATTTTAAAAGAAAAGACCGTGCATCTGGAAAACATAGATGCCCATACTCAGCGGCTCATTGACGACATGACAGAGACGATGCACGCGGTGCGGGGTTTGGGGCTCGCTGCGAATCAGGTCGGGATACCGAAGAAATTGTGTATAATCGACATCAGTCTAAAGGAAGACAAAGCGCCACTCATCGTCCTGATCAATCCTGTCATCGTTGAAAAAGAGGGTGCGGCCGAGGCTGAAGAGGGATGTCTGAGCATTCCCGGATATTTGACCTCCATAAAAAGAGCCGAGAAAGTATTTGTGAGGGGTATTGACAGAGAAGGCAGGAATCTGGAAATAGAAGGCGTAGGTCTTCTCGCCAGGGCTCTTCAGCATGAGATAGACCATCTTGAAGGAATACTCTTTATCGACCGGATGAGCCCGATAAAAAGGGAATTTTTTAAGAGAAGATATAAGAAGTTCTTAAAAGATAACAGTAAGGAATGACCCTTCTAGCCCTCTTAAGGCGCGATTCCTACCGCTTTCGGAGCATTTTATGCGCATAATATTCTTCGGCACTCCTTCATTCGCAGTTCCGTCTCTCACAGCCCTTCTTGAATCTGGAGAAAATATCATTTCGGTTGTTACACAGCCTGACAAGCGGAAGGGAAGAGATCGGGTTCTTTCTCCTCCGCCGGTGAAAGAACTCGCTGCCGGAAAGGGGATCGAAGTATTGCAGCCGGCACACATAAAAGATCCTTCGTTTTTTGACGAACTCAGTCGCTTGAAACCGGAAATCATCGTTGTTGTCGCATATGGAAAGATACTGCCTCATCAGGTCCTCAAGTTGCCGCTGCACGGCTGTATAAACGTGCACGCATCGCTGTTGCCTAAATATCGGGGAGCAGCTCCGATACAGTGGGCGATAATCAGCGGAGAAAAAAAGACGGGAATAACCACGATGCTCATGGATGAAGGGCTGGACACCGGTGACATCCTGCTTCAGGAAGAGACGGACATATATGAGGACGACAATGCTGAAACGCTCGGCAAGAGACTCGCCGGCATGAGCGGACCCCTGCTGATTAAAACCATACAAAAAATTAAAGAGGGATCCATCAAGCCTGTCCCCCAGACGGGGGTTCCGAGTTATGCACCGCCTCTTAAAAAGGAGGCGGGAAGGATTCAATGGTCGGCCACTGCAATCGAAATATTTAATTTTGTCAGGGGAATGTTTCCGTGGCCGGGTGCATATTGTTATTTAAATAAAGAAAGGATTAAAATTACGGAAGTAAAAGTACTTGAAGGCCGTGGCATGGCCGGCAGGATCGAGAAGGCGGATGAAGAGCTTGTCGTTGGTACGGAGAAAGGGTTGATCTCGATAATCGTGCTTCAGCCGGAAGGAAAGAGGCCGATGACCGCGAAGGAATTCCTCATGGGACGAAGATTAAAAGGAGGGGCCTTTTTCAATGAGTCGTAGATGGGTGAGGGGGGTTACTCTAAAGGTCTTGTACCCGCTCTTGATGTTTGCCGGGGCTCTCTCAAAAAATAAGAAAGAAACCTATCAGAGGCTGATCATTAACCTGAATAATAAACTGGTCAGGGGAGAGCAGCCCAAGCCGGAAAAGATACTTCTCCTCCTTCCGCATTGCCTGCAGATAAACGAGTGTGACATCAGGCTTACGTATAACATTCATAATTGTAAGGGATGCGGCAGATGTGAGATCAGGGACCTAATCAAGATCGCCGAAGAAAACCGCCTGAACCTCTTCGTTGCGACGGGCGGATCTCTCGCACGGAGGGTGGTGAACGAAATAAAACCGGATGCGGTCGTTGCCGTTGCATGCGAGAATGACCTTAGCAGCGGGATAGTCGATACCTATCCTCTGCCGATACTGGGGATCACTAACGATCGGCCCTTCGGGCCGTGTCTTAACACACGCGTCGATTTGTCAAAGATCAAAGAGGCGATAAGAATATTTGGTTCTCAAAGAGAGATTGAATAAACAGATGCACAAACTAATCAGATTCCCTCTGTATATATTTGCCTTCATACTGCTCGGCTTGCTCTTCGGTTATCTTACTTTTAAGGCACTGAGTTTCAGCAGGACAGTGGAAGTGCCCAACCTTTACGGGAAACCCCTTCTGGAGTCAAACAAGCTTCTGACAAGTAAAGGACTTTATCTCAAGATCGAGGGTGAAGACTATGATTCAACCGTCCCTCAGGGTAATATAATCACGCAGGATGTTCCGGCGGGGAAATCGGTGAAAGAACGGAGGGCCATAAAGATCGTCATCAGCAAAGGTCCGCGGATAAAGTCAGTTCCGATCCTTGTCAACGAAACGCTCACAAATGCTGAAACCTTATTGCTTCAAAAGGGGTTGAAGATCACGAGGGTGATAACGGTACATTCAGATACCGTCGAAAAGGACAGGGTCCTGGCGCAGAAACCCGGCCCTGATGACCAGGTAAAAGACGCAATAACGGTGCTGGTCAGTCTCGGTCCTTATGAAAAAATCTATTATTGCCCTGATTTTAAAGGCATGACTACTGAGCAGGCGAATGACCTCATCAGGAAATTGAATATGAAAACATCGGTCGAAGGTTCCGGAGATACCATTGAAACACAGAAACCGGAACCCGGGAAGCAGATAAAGAGCGGCGACACAATTTACTTGAAGCTCTTCTGAATTTATTTCTATTATATGTATTGGCAGCTTCGCATGATTCTAAAAAGATAATATGATAAAAATAGCGCCGTCAATACTTTCCGCTGATTTTTTAAACCTGGGGCAAGAGATAAAGACAGCCGAAGCGGCAGGCGCTGACATGCTCCATATCGATATTATGGACGGCCATTTCGTCCCTAACATGACGATAGGCCCCTTTATCGTGGAGGCTATGCGGAAGATTACGTCTTTGCCTCTGGATGTTCATCTCATGATCGAGGAACCGGACAGGTACCTGAGGGACTTCATCAAAGCCGGTGCAGATTACCTGACAGTGCACTACGAGGCGTCAGTGCATCTGCACAGGACCGTGCAACAGATAAAGGAAAACGGAGTAAAAGCGGGGGTGTCTCTGAACCCTGCCACCCCTGTTTGGAGCCTTGAGCATATATTGCCGGATATCGATATCGCCCTTCTCATGTCGGTAAACCCGGGCTTCGGCGGCCAGGAATTTATTCCTCAGGCGATAGACAAGATAAAGATTCTTAAAAGACTTATTAAGGAGAAAGGGCTTTCGACGTCCATTGAGGTAGACGGCGGGATAAAACTCGGGAACGCTCCGCATGTGATATCTGCCGGTGCTAATATCCTTGTAATGGGGTCTGCTTTTTTTAATTCCAAAGATTATGGAAAAATCGTCAGGCAATTCAGAGAAATCGCTGAAAACAGATAATATTCTCTCGGACGCTGAAGAGCTTAGAGAAAAGGCTCTCTACACACAATCTCTCAGTCTCTTTAAAAGGGCGTTGCAGAGATGCACAAAGATGCATGACCTTGAAGGAACGTATCACTGTCTGCATGCGTCGGGTGATCTGTACAGGATGACCGGCAATTTTGACCTCGCTGTGAAAAGCTATATGAAAGCGATGGAAGTTGCCCGTGAAAACAATGCTTCTGCCAAGGTTGCCGACGCAGCGGTAGGACTGGGTCTTTCATTCAGGGCACAGGGGAAGTGGAAAGAGGCGATAAAACTCATCGGCGAATCGGGAAGAATTTACGAGAAAAACCATGACACTCCCGGTATTGCCTTTACGTTATGGGCAGAGGCGGGAGCCTTAAGGATAAAGGGAGACATCGCCGGGGCGATCAGGACCTTCAGAGAATCCTTTAAAATATTTAAAGCTTTGAAAGACACGCAGGGAATCGGTTACTGTCTGTGCGGCATCGGCGGTGCATCACGTATGGCGGGCCGGTTCAGAGACTCTCTGAAATATTACACCGCTGCAAACAGACTTTTCGCTTCCTCGGGGGATATATTCGGAAAAGCCTATTCCTGCTGCGGCATCGGGAATGCCCACAGGATGCTCGGAGAGTATAAAAAGGCCTTCGCCTATTTCACGAAGGCATCCGGTCTCTACGAAACGATCGGTGATAAGGTCAGTTATGCATATACTTTGTGGGGACTCGGTACCGCATACAAGATGACAGGAGACTATAAGAAAGCCCGCGGTCATTTCCTGCTGGCAAAAAAGTTTTTTGAGAAGACAAAAGATCCGAGGGGCATAATTTATTGTGAACTCGGATTTGGAGAAATCGCTTTACTCGAAGGCAAGAAGGCGGTTGCGGAAAGATTATTGTCTGCTGCCCTGAAGGGATCATCTGAAAATGATTTTGCCTTGGAGAAGTGTCATGCAAGGAGCCTGATATCATTTATGGACAACCTTGGGCATCCTCCCGGCAGAGGGAGAAAAAGGGGGCTATCCGGAGAAGGAAATGACACCTGTTATAAACGGCTCGGAGTGAGGCTCGGATTTCGGACATTGCCTTTAAATATTCCATAATAGACTTATAAATCCCGGATAGGGTCAGGTTTTATATTTTGTAATTTTGAGATCTTAAGGATGGGGGGGTCTGCTGTGGGGGTATTGAATATACCTAATACATTCACCATAACAAGGATAATAATCATTCCGGTATTTATCACGACGATTATTTACAGGCGCTACGACTATGCGCTCTATCTGTTCATAATCGCTGCACTTACTGATTTATTCGATGGCCTATTTGCACGACTGAAAAACCAGAAGACCGCACTTGGCACATTCCTCGACCCCCTTGCTGATAAGTTCCTTCTCGTTACGGCCTTCATTATTTTTTCCATTTACGGCTGGATCCCGAAATGGCTTATGATGACCGTAATAAGCAGAGACGTTATCATCGTTACGGGATGGCTTCTTCTTTATCTGATTACAGGTACCTCAAGGGTTGAACCGTCGCTTCTTGGTAAAGCTACGATATGGTTGGAGAGTATAATCATCGCCTATATACTCATAGATATCAATCTGCTCGTGCTGCCGGACATACCCCCTTCGGTCTTGTTGATCACCGCCGGTATCATAATACTCTCCGGACTTCACTATATTTACAGAGGATTAAAAGCAACACATGCAGGCTGAACACGGCATTCAGATAAACAATATCCATCCGGGAGGTCTTGCTGAGGAATCAGGTCTCCGTCCGGGTGATATTCTCTTCTCCATAAATTCACACAAATTGCGTGACGTTATCGACTTCATGTTTTACAGCGCCGATGAAGACCTCGTGATGGATATAAAGCGGGATGGAAAGACGACAACCTTGCACGCAAACCGCAAGGACAGCAGGGAATTCGGAGCGGATTTCAAACCTTTTAAGGTTATGACATGCAGGAACAACTGTATATTTTGTTTCGTCAGACAGCTTCCGAAAGGGCTCAGGAAAACTTTATACATAAAAGACGAAGATTACAGGATGTCTTTTTTATACGGGAATTACATCACCCTTTCCAGTATGACTAAAGAGGAGAAGAGACGTATTATCGAACAGAAATTGAGTCCACTTTATATTTCCGTTCACTCAACAAACAGGTCCGTCAGAAACAGACTCCTCGGAAATACAAAGGCTCCGGACATCCTCAAAGAGCTTAAGTTCTTTACAGACAACAAGGTCAGGTTTAACGCGCAGATTGTACTTTGTCCGGGTTACAACGACGGGAAAGAATTGCAGCAGACTCTCGGCAGTCTTTACAAATTTTATCCCTATGTGCTGTCTGTTGCAGTCGTTCCCGTTGGCTTAACGATATACAGAAAACAGCAGATCCGCCCCGTCGGGAGGGAAGATGCGGAGGATGCGCTGAAAATCATAGAAACATTCCAGAAGAGGTTTATAAAAAAACACGGCAATCCGATTGTCTACGGATCTGACGAACTCTATCTGAAGGCCGGACACCCTCTCCCATCCCTCAAGGAATATGGGGAACTCCATCAGATCGAAAACGGCGTAGGGATGGTCCCTCTCTTTCTGAATCAGGCAAAAAAACTCAAATTTCCAAAACCGCTGCAGCAGAAAAAGAAGTTTCTTACTTTTACGGGCGTGTCATTTTATCCCTTTCTGAAAAAGTTCATCGAAAGACTCGCGGAAAAAGAGAATCTGCGTATCGATATATTGCCTGTTGTGAACAAATTCTTTGGTTCATCCATTACCGTCGCGGGCCTGCTCACGGGAAGGGATGTTATAAAGACGGCATTGGACAGAACGGACGGCCATCAAACCATTCTTATACCTGATGTAACTCTCGATGGTGAAGACAGATTCCTGGACGATATCACATTACGCGATGTCGGAGAGGCACTTGGTATTCCGGCACGAAAAATTGCATCAACTCCCGATGGGCTTATAAAGGGAATTGAGGAAGAAGGTAAAAACCTTCCAGCCGCAAGTATTGACAGACAAGGCCTTAAATGATAATATTCGAGTATGAAAGCTGTTTTTATAGGTTTTTTGCTGAGCCTGTTTATCGCCCCTATTTCCTATGCGGACATTTACAAGTATGTGGATGAAAATGATGTAGTCTGTTACACCGATACACCTTTTAACAAAAAGGCAGACAGGATTCAGAAAGAGAATGCTGCTTCCATTCCCGGGAAAAATCAGGTACTCCGGCAAAATTCCAGAGACTCCGGAGACTATCACCAAATCGTCCATGAAAAGGCATCAAACTATAACATAGACCCTTCCCTAATAAAGGCAGTTATAAAGACGGAGTCCAACTGGAACTGCAGGGCGGTTTCGAGAAAAGGAGCGATGGGACTCATGCAGCTTATGCCTTCTACAGCGAACGATATGAACGTGCGTAACCCCTTTGATCCTGAAGAAAATATCGAGGGAGGCACAAAATATCTGAAATATCTCCTCGAAAAGTTTAACGGAGACCTCACCCTCGCCCTTGCTGCTTATAACGCCGGCCCTAAGACCGTCGAAAAGTTCGGATATGTCCCTCCAATCACCGAGACGAAACAGTATGTCAACAGAGTGCTTTCCCTTTATAACGGCAAGACAGCATATCCTTCATCTTCAGCACCGTCGGGTGATCAACCGAAAAGCGAAAAGAAATCAGACCCGATCTACAAAATCGTTCTCAATGACGGCACAGTCCTTTTCACGAATTCCTCTTTGTTCGCAAAAAATCCCGCCAGGTTTTAGATGCCTTCTGAAAAAACCCTTCTCCGCGAAGAGATTCTCGATCTGAAACAAGAGAGGCGGGCGATTATCCTGGCCCACAATTACCAGCGGGATGAGGTCCAGGAAATAGCAGACTTCACGGGCGATTCACTCGAACTTTCCAGGACAGCCTCTACGATAGATTGTGATGTTATCGTTTTTGCCGGAGTCAATTTCATGGCCGAGAGCGCTTCGATCCTTTGCCCGGATAAAACCGTCTTACTCACCGAGATAGATGCCGGCTGCCCCATGGCTGATATGATTCATGTGGATACCTCCAGGCAGGAAAGAAAAAGCTTCTCCGGATTCGATAACCCGCCTCCCTACATCTATCCGAAAGAGTTCACTTTGAGAGACATAAAGGCACAGTATCCCGGTGTACCTGTTGTTGCATACGTAAATACCACTGCTGATGTAAAGGCGGAGAGTTATATATGTTGTACATCGGCAAATATTGTGAAAGTCATCGATTCTCTTTCCGGCGAAACCGTGATATCCGTACCGGACAGAAATCTTTCCATGTGGGCACAGAAAAATACAAAGAAAAAGGTCATCGCCTGGGATGGTTACTGCCACGTGCATGAAAGGGTGAAACCGGAAGATGTGCTGAAGGCCAGGGAAGAACATCCAAAGGCTATTGTCATGGCCCATCCGGAGTGCAGGCTTGAAGTCCTTGAGATGGCGGACCATGTGACGAGCACCTCGGGGATGCTGAGATTTGCGAATGCCTCTTCAGAGAAAGAGTTTATTATAGGAACCGAGATAGGGCTCATGTACCGGTTAAAGAAAGAAAATCCCGATAAGACATTTTATCCGTTGAGAAAGGACATGATATGTCCCAACATGAAAAAGACAACACTTAGGAGTGTGCTCAGGGCTTTACAGGAAAATAATTACATTATAAAAGTATCCGATCAGATAAGGATCCCGGCTAAAAATGCACTGGAAAGGATGCTTGAGATAAGGTAAGCACCATGGATTTCTTCTCCAGGATCGCGGAAAGACGCATCATGGAAGCCATACAGAATGGCGAGTTTGACAACCTTGAAGGCGAGGGGGAGCCCCTTGTTTTTGAGGATGAGACTTGGATACCCGAAGACCTGAGAATGGCCTATAGGTTTTTAAAGAATGCCGGCTGCATACCGCCTGAACTGGAGGCGAGGAATGAAGTGATAAACCTCTGCTCATTGATGAACACCATCGATGATGACAAGGAACGGCTTAAGAAGATCAGAGAATTGAATTTCAGACTTTTGAAACTTAATCTCACACGCAAGAAACCTCTAAACTTCGAGGACTTCCCCGAGTACGAAGGAAAGATCATCGATAAATTCACCGGAAATTGCAAATAGATGCTGTGTTATACTAAATTTTAAAAATATCGGGAATAATTATGTCATACCGAGCCTTGTTTCAATGCATTAACCAGGAATGCCGGGCGAGCTACCCGCTCAACTCGGTCATCTATAAATGCAAGAAGTGCGGTTCACTTCTGGAAGTGCAGCACGACCTTCACGCCCTCGCCCACCGCGATGCTAAGGCATGGATGAGGCTGTTCGAGGAACGCTGCAAATCCACCGAGTGGCCCTACGGCTCGGGTGTTTGGGGTAAAAAGGAATGGGTCCTCCCGCAGATTGACAACAACAACATAGTCTCTCTGTACGAGGGCGGCACGAACCTGTTCTGGGCTGAACGGTTTGGCAAGATACTCGGAGTGGAGGATCTGTGGATCAAGCTCTGCGGCAATTCCCACAGCGGCTCGTTCAAGGACCTCGGCATGACGGTACTCGTCTCGCAGGTCAAGCAAATGATCAGCGAGGGCGCGCCGATCAAGGCGGTCGCCTGTGCGTCTACCGGCGACACCTCAGCGGCACTGGCGGTTTACTGTGCTGCTGCAGGCATCCAGTCTATTGTATTGCTGCCTAAGGGCAAAATCTCTGTCGCACAGCTTATTCAGCCGATCGCCAACGGTGCGCTGGTGTTGTCATTGGACACGGATTTCGACGGCTGCATGAGCATCGTGAAGGAAATCACCAAAGACGAGACAATCTACCTTGCCAATTCAATGAACTCTTTGCGCATCGAGGGGCAGAAAACCGTCGGCATCGAAATCGTCCAGCAATTTGATTGGGAGACGCCTGACGTGATCATTATTCCCGGCGGTAACCTCGGGAATGTGTCCGCGCTGGGCAGTGGCCTGCTCATGATGCGCGACCTCGGCCTGGTTGCTAAATTGCCGCGAATAGTTGTCGCACAGGCAGAGCGGGCAAACCCGCTCTATCGTTCATATCTGAAAAACTTCGAGTCCTTCGAACCGATTGAGGCTCAAAAGACACTCGCCAGTGCCATACAAATCGGCAACCCTGTCAGCATTCAGAAGGCTATCCGCACGTTAAAGCAGTTCAACGGCATCGTTGAGCAGGCAACCGAACAGGAACTGGCTGACGCTGCCGCCCTTGGTGACACTACCGGGATGTTTAATGACCCGCACACCGGCGTTGCGCTGGCAGTGCTGATTAAACTGCTAACGACCGGCAAGATAGATAAATCCGAACGCGTCGTAGTCATCTCAACCGCGCACGGGCTGAAGTTCACTGACTTCAAGGTCCGGTACCACGAGGAAACGCTCGACTTTCCATGCCACTTTGCCAACAAGCCAGTTGAACTGCCACCCCGCGTGGATGCGGTTAAGGAAGCTCTCCAGCGAGCTCTGCAGAAGAGGAGGAATAAACCGATGTCTAAAAAGTTGTCAAAAACCAGGAGCTGGAAACCAGCCACTCTTGCCATCCACGGACTTGGCCGCACTCCCAAAGCTCACTATGCGGTCTCCACCCCGATCGTCCAGACCTCCAACTACTACTTCGACAATACTGCCGAGGTGCTGGAGTTCATGAAGGCCAAGAGCGAAGGCCGTGTAGTGCGCGAACACGAATATGGGCGCTATGGCAACCCTACCCAGCAGGAATGTGAGCGCAAGCTGGCGGCCGTCGAAGGCGCCGAGCGGGCGCTGCTTTTTTCCACCGGCATGAGCGCGGTGATCATGACGTTAATGGCCTACATGCGACGCAGCGGGCATATAATATTCACCAACGACTGCTACCGTCAGACGCGTGACTTTGCAACGAGCATGCTGGGTGAGTTCGGCATAGAAGTCTCGCTGGTAGACCCGACTGCCGAGGCTATCGCTAAAGCAATCCAGCCCAATACCAACATCATCTTCACCGAATCGCCGACCAATCCCTACCTGCGCGTGCTGGACATCCCTGCGGTAGTGAAAGTCGCCAGGCAGCACCGCGTAATGACTATGATAGATGCTACGCTGGCCACACCTTACAACATCAAACCTCTTGATATGGGAGTAGATATCGTTATCCACTCCGCCACGAAGTATCTCGGCGGACACAATGACCTGTTGGCCGGTGTCACCCTCGGCAAACACGACCTGCTGAACGACCTTAACCGCATGCAGCGAATGATCGGTGCTACACCCGGCCCTTTCACCTGCTTCCTGCTTGAACGGGGATTAAAGACTTTTGCGCTCCGCATGGAACACCACAACCGCGCCGGACTGGTCATCTCCCGCATGCTGGAGTCACACCCGAAGATCGAAAAGATCTGGTATCCGGGCCTGGAGTCGCACCCGGACTACCGTATAGCTGCCCGTCAGATGCACGGCTTCGGCAGCGTGATCACCTTCCTGCTCAGAGGTGGCGACAGGGAAACGCGCAAGTTCATCGATTCGCTGGAGCTGTTCCTGATAACACCCAGCCTAGGTGGCAGCGAAAGCCTCGTAACTCAGATGGCGACAATGTCATTCTTTGACTATCCCGAGGATTACCGCCGCTCGATCGGCATGTTGGACAACCTGGTCCGCATCGCACTGGGCCTGGAGGACGTGGACGATCTGATCGCCGATCTGAAACAGGCGCTGGACAAGATCTGAACCCGTTCGAATTAAACCTCCGAGCCCTACCCAGGTAGGATTGATTCCCTCAGCGTAAAAGTCTCAGAATAGTAAAAGAGATAATTCTCACATGTTTTGAAATGTTCTTGATTAACCGGGAAATGCAATTATGTCCTTGTCTCTAATTCTTGACAGGGTGATTACGTTTTATCAGAACAATCTGCTTATCG
>Ga0316628_100001671_pt1 | contig 15869 bp, 12 predicted proteins | sample OWC_Aug_M2_C1_D5_FD_207648 | JGI IMG/M metagenome (GOLD analysis project Ga0316628, IMG submission 207648) | Wetland soil microbial communities from Old Woman Creek delta, Ohio, United States - OWC_Aug_M2_C1_D5_C | ecosystem: Environmental > Terrestrial > Soil > Wetlands | place: USA: Ohio... | reverse complement strand
AAACTGCTCCCGTATGTTTGCCGCGTTTTGGGCGGCCCATTCATAAGGAATCGGCATAAACTTGATTTGTTTGGCCGAGGGCTGTCCTTTGGGCGGCGCGACATCGGCCCGCACCGGAATCACCTCTTGTTTAACGAGAAACTCCTGTCCGTCTCTGGACAAGACAAAGTCCACGAAGGCCTTGCTGCCTGTCGGGTTTTTAGTTCCCTTGATGATCGCGATGGGACTCGGCACCGAGATCGCTCCGTCCGTCGGCCAAACGATGGCCAACGGAGCCCCCTTCTTGATCAACCCCGCGACGATGTAATCGAGAGTCATGGCAATGCCAAATTCCTTGCCGGCCAGCGCGTCGGCGGCTTCAGAATTCCCCCTGACAATAGCCACTCCCTTGGCCCGCGCCCGTTCGAACCACCCCCAATTGCCATCTTTTTTGACGAAGGCCGCCACGGTCACGAAATTCGATCCCGAGTAAAGCGGATTTCCCATGACCGCCTTCTTGCCGAGATCAGGGAAGTCCTTCCACGATTTCGGCGCGTCTTTGAGCGGCGTAACCTGCGTATTGACCGCAATGATCATGTTGATGAGCCGCCCGGCGGTAAAAAATCCTTTCGCATCCTTGAGCTCCGCGGGAATAGATTTCGCCTCGGGAGAGACATACGCCAGAAGCTCGCCCCTTTGCCTAAGGTCGTAATAGACCGGCGCATCGGCAAGCCAGAGAAGATCCGCGCGAATGCCTCCCACCTCGCGCTCGGCCGCCAGCTTCGCTCCGACTTCAGTGCTGCCCGCCCGGTAGATCTCGACTTTGATATCCGGCCGTTTCTTCATGAAAGCGTCGGCAAATTGCGTCGCCAGTTCCTGGGGAACCGATGTGTAGAGCAAGACCCGGCTCGGAGTCTGGGTTTGGGCCCGAGCCTGCTGTGAAATCAGAGCTAGGATACCGGCCATAACGGCCGCACATAACGGAAACCGTCGTAGTAAATCACGCATAACACACCTCGTTGTTGGTTATTGTCAGTCTGTACTTTCCGTTGAGTCGCTTAAAGGCTCTCGAGCGCCGCGTTCAGAAATGCTGTTGACTTCCGCACCATTCCCATCTCGTCTTTAGGATTCCAGCCTTCGATGACCAGAGCGCCGTCATACTTTTGCTTGAGCGCTTGGAGCACAGGGCCAAAAGCGATTTCGCCCTGGCCCATCAGGACGTGGACTTTTCCATCTTTGGTATCGCTGATGTGAATATGACGGATCTTGTGCAAAGCACGAATGAATTCGACCACGTCCATCACCGTGTGCGCATGAGAAACATCAAAGGTGACACCGAAGTTGTCCATGTTGACGGCGTCAACGATACGATTGGCAATTTCCGGATGAATGACCACCTCTTTATTGCGCCGTTCCATGGTTTCCATCGCCACCACCAAGCCGAGATCTTTGCCGCGCTTGGCAAATCGTGTAAAAGCTTCAATCTGCAGATCCCAAATGCCCTCCGCCGCGTCCTGCCGCCCCGTTAGATAGCCCGGGTGAACCGTGATGACCCGCGCCCCCATCGCCGCGCTTTCTTCGATGCCTTGGAGAACTTGGCGGATCGATTCATCGCGTATGCCATCATTGCTCGAAGTGATGTTGAGATCCCCGATAGGGCCATGCACCGACAATTCTAATCCCGAGCGCCTTAGCTTTTTGATGAGGTCGCCATTGTCGTCGCGCCAAAGATGTTCCGTCCAAACCTCCAACCAGGAAACACCGTTATCGCGGGCGAGGTCTATCACTCTCTCCAATGGATGGGACTTAAAGAGCAGACTGGAGATGGCGGTTTGCATAGCAACCTCCCCATTTCGCTTATACTGGCCGCCGCGCTTTATTTCAACGAGGCTTGAACCCGGATGCCCAATTGTTTCAGGTCGGATTTGAGCTTCGCCGACTCGCCGCGTTTGTATATCACGACCCGGACGCCCAATTCTCTCGCCGGCTGCGCATAGCGTTCGTTGTCATCGACATAGGCGATTTGTTCCGCCTGGCAGTCGGCTTTTTCGATCATGATCTCCACAAACCGTTTATCCGGCTTGGTGACGTGATAATCGAAAGAATAAATCTCCAGGTCGAATAGATGCCTGAAGCGGTATTTTTCCTCCAAATAGCGGACACGGCTTTTGATGTTTCCGGAAAACGCGATGATCTTGTACTTGCCGCGCAGACTTTGGATCAATGCGCGAATATCTTCGTCTAAAACGTAGCCATCGTACCACGTTTGTTTGATTAGGCTCGCATCGTAGTCCGATGGCATCTGTTGCTGAACCCAGCCCCAAAACTGATCATCCGATATCAGATCCTTGCGCAGTTCCACGGCTTTATCTGAACTCAAGAGGCGACCCACAACTCCTCGCTCATAGCCGTGCTCCTCCGCCAAGCGTTCGACTGCCATGGATTTTCCTTCAGCAAACAACACCCCACCCAGATCAAAAACCACCGCCTTGATCATAGGATTCATTTCTCTTCAAAAAGCCATCGCCGGTCAAGTGGCCTAACAATATAGCTTGCAAAGCGCCTATTTACGGCCCAAGAAACGGACGCATCGAAGGACCTAGGCACTGGTAACGTTTCTTGAATCCTTGCCAACCATGGTGTATGTCTAAACCACGAGTTGTATGGACTACGAGAATGTCATTGTCGAAAAAGATGGCGTCATTGCTGTTGTTACCCTGAACCGGCCGCAACAGCTCAATGCCCTTTCTTATGGCTTGATCAAAGACCTTTCTTTGGCAATGCAAGAGCTTGACCGCGATGATCAAATCCGCGTGATCATCGTTACCGGCGGGGAAAAGGTTTTCGCCGCGGGGGCCGACATTAAGGAGATGGCGGAGCGCGGCCCGTTCGATGAGAGGCTTCACGAGCGGTTGGCCTACCGCGACCGCATCAACAAGATTTCCAAGCCGGTGATCGCAGCGGTCAGCGGGTTCGCTCTCGGCGGCGGCTGCGAGCTCGCCATGAGCTGCGACATTATCGTCGCAGCCGAAAATGCCCGCTTCGGCCAACCCGAGGTCAACATCGGAATCATTCCTGGAAGCGGCGGCACACAACGGCTGACTCATCTGGTGGGCAAGCATCGGGCCATGGAAATGGTGCTTACCGGCGACTTCATGAGCGCGGCCGATGCCGAACGTTTTGGCCTGGTCAACCGGGTCGTGCCGCTGGAAATGCTAATGGACGAAGCGAAGGGAATAGCGAATAAAATTGCCGCCAAACCGGCGCTGGCCATCAAAGCCGCCAAAGAAGCCGTGCTCAAATCCGCCGTTCTCCCCCTCGACGAAGGCCTGGACTTCGAGCGCAAATCGTTTTGGCTGTTGTTCGCTTCCGAAGACCGCTCCGAAGGTATGAAAGCGTTCATGGAGAAGCGCAAGCCCCAGTTCAAAGGCAAGTAAGTTCTCCTCCGCAGCCATGAATTGCGTCAGAGTCGCCCGCATGAATAGTCACACCTCCAACTCGTATTATTCACGTCTGACGGCGATCCCGGGGCGAGCCCTCCAGAGCGAAAGCAATGAACCTGTGCCTTGGAGCCTGTTGTCAACTGAGATCCTGGAGCGAACGCCTGAGAAAATGGGAGCGTCAAGCCAAGCACCAAAGACCGCATTGAAGCTGTTCGTCCCGGTGCCTTCGCTTCTCCAGGGTCATCCCGGGATCACTGAATCATGCGGGCTAGCATTGGCACCGTAATCGCGGTAAGGACACGAACGTTGGCTTACGAAACCATTAGTTACCAAAAGGAGAACGGTGTCGCGACCGTCACTCTAAATCGCCCGCAAGCCTTGAACGCGTTTGTGCCGCAGATGAACAAGGAAGTCGTCGAGGCGCTCAAGGACGGCGAGCGTGACGGCGGGATCCGTTGCTTCGTGATCACCGGCGCCGGGCGCGCTTTTTGCGCCGGACAGGACTTAAAGGGCCGGACACCTGATCAGAAAGGCTCATTAGGAGATTCCCTGCGCGAGAAATACAATCCTATGATCCGGCAGATCCGCCAGACGGAAAAAATCGTGATCGCTGCGGTCAACGGAGTTGCCGCGGGCGCGGGATGCAACTTGGCGCTCGCCTGCGATTTGCGGGTTGCTTCTGAAGAAGCCAAGTTCATCCAGTCCTTCGTTCGGGTCGGCCTTGCCCCGGATTCCGGCGGCAGTTTTCTGCTGCCGAGGCTTGTCGGGCTGAGCAAAGCGATGGAGCTTTTGCTGCTCGGCGAAAGCATCGATGCTCATGAGGCGCAGCGGATCGGCTTGGTGGCAAAAGTTTTCACAACGGAAGCCTTTGCCCGTTCGACCCAGGAGATCGCCGAGCGCGTTGCGCGCGCCCCCCGCGGGATCGGTTTAATAAAACGCGCCGTGAACCATGCGATGGTTGCGAACCTCGAAGCGGATCTGGAATACGAGGCTTGTTTGCAGGAAATTGCCGGCAGAAGCGCCGACTATGATGAAGGCGTGCGCGCATTCTTGGAGAAGCGAACGCCGATATTTACGGGAAAATGATTTCGCGAAAGTTTGAGAAGGCCATGACGAATAAAACAGAAAAAATCGGCGTGCTCGGCGCCGGCACCATGGGCGCCGGCATCGCGCAAATAGCGGCGCAGGCGGGTTTCGAGACCCAACTGTACGATATTTCCCAGGAGTTCATCGACAAGGGCCTCGGCAGAATTCGCAGTTTCCTGCAGGGAAGCCGGGAGCGAGGGAAAATCACCGCGGAAGTGGAAAAGGAAATTGTCGATCGGCTTCGGAGCACGACCAAACTTGATGACTTTAGGGGCTACAATCTCATCATCGAGGCCGCCCCTGAGAAGCTCGAACTCAAGCAGGAGCTGTTCAAGCAATTGGACTCCCTCTGCGGGCCGGAAACCCTCATCGCCACCAACACCTCGTCGTTTTCGGTCACGGCTATTGCCGCAGGCACGAAACGCCCGGAACGAATTCTCGGCTTGCACTTTTTCAATCCGCCGCCGCTGATGGCATTGGTGGAAGTAATCCAGGGCGACCGCACCAGCGAGCAAACCATGGACACGGCCACCGCGCTCATGCGCCAGATCGGCAAGACCCCGGCGCGCGCGAAGGATACACCGGGTTTCATCGTCAACCGGGTCGCTCGGCCGTTTTACAATGAGGCGCTGCGCATCTTGGGAGACGGAGGCTCCTCGGTGGAAGTGATCGATCGGATCATGAAAGAGGCGGGAAACTTCCGCATGGGGCCTTTCGAACTCATGGACCTGATCGGCCATGACATCAACTTTGCCGCCACCGAATCTCTATACCATTCATTTTTCGAAGATCCGAGACTTCGTCCCAGTCCCATTCAGCACCGCATGGTCATGGGCGGGAATCTTGGACGCAAGACAGGCAGAGGTTTTTACGTATATGACAAAAAATAATTTCGCAATCATCGGGGAGAGCCGGCTGGCTCAAGACCTAAACGACCTCTGTGGTGAAAAAGGGGTGAGCGCATCGCAGTTGTCCCAGCTGGCTGACCTGGCGCCCGCAACGCCGGTCGTTATCGAGACCTGTGCCGGAAACGATGGAAAGAAGAAGTCCATTCTGCAGAAGCTCGATGAGTTTCTGCCCCCGGCTTCGATCATCATCACTTCATGCTTGAGCTACGGCACCACTCACCTCGGCTCGTGGGTAAAGAGGCCGGAGCGGGTAGTCGGCTTCGCGACGTTTTATCCGCTGAAGGATCGAAAAGTCATCGAACTGGCCGCCGGTTTGCGGACCACAGAGGCGTCGATGACCGCGGCTGAAGAGGCCTTTAGGGCGTTGGGCAAAGAAACGGTTCGAGTGAAAGATACCGCCGGGTTGACTTTTCCGCGCATTGTCAGTTTGCTTGTCAACGAAGCGGCGCGAAGCCTGGAGGAAGGGGTGGCGAAGGCCGAAGAAATCGATATCGCCATGCGGCTCGGCGTCAATTATCCGCAAGGGCCCTTGCGTTGGGGCGATCAGGTTGGCTTGGATGAAGTTCTGGCCGTGCTCGAAGGGCTGCAGCGGGAGACCGGCGACGACCGCTACCGTCCCACGCCACTGCTCAAGAAATTGGTAACAGCGGGATTTTTAGGCGAGACTACCGGCAAAGGTTTTTATACCTATAATGAAGGTCAGGTGAAATCATGAAAGAAGCAGTTATTGTCGCGGCCGTGCGCACCCCGATGGGGCGCTACGGAGGAATTTTGAAGGATATCCGCACCGACGATTTGGGCGCGTTTATCATCGCCAAGCTGGTAGAAAAAACCGGCATCAACAAGGACGAAGTCGAAGACGTCTATTTCGGCTGCACAAATCAGGCCGGTGAAGACTCCCGCAACGTGGCGCGCAACGCCCTGTTGCTCGCCGGGCTTCCTTATACGGTTGCCGGTGTGACGGTGAATCGCTTATGCGGGTCCGGCCTGGAAGCGATCAACCAAGCCGGACGCGCCGTGGAGACCGAACAGGGCGAGCTATTCGTCGCCGGCGGGGTCGAGAGCATGACGCGCGGGCCGTTGGTCATGGCCAAAGGCTCGGATCCATTTCACCGAGGTAACATTACCGCTTATGACAGCTCCCTCGGCTGGCGTTTTCCCAACCGCCGCATGGGCGAACTTTATTCGCTGATTAACAACGGTGAAACCGCCGAAAATGTCGCGGAAAAATATCAAATCAACCGTAAAGACCAGGATGAGCTGGCCTTGGGAAGCCATCAAAAGGCGATCAAGGCGCAGCAAGAAGGTCGCCTCAAGGATGAGATCGTGCCTGTGGAAATTCCGCAGCGCAAGGGCGCTCCGCTCGTACACGGCACGGACGAAGGACCGCGTGCGGACACTTCTCTAGAGAAACTCGCTGCGCTGCCGGCCTCGTTTAGGAAGGGCGGGAGTGTTACGGCGGGAAACTCTTCGCCGCTAACCGACGGCGCGGCAGCCTTGCTGATCACGACGCCGCAAAAGGCAGAACAGCTCAAGCTCAAACCTCTGGCTCGGATCGTCGCCACAGCCGCGGCCGGAGTCCACCCCGATTACATGGGTATTGGCCCGATCCCCGCGACCCAAAAGGCTCTCAAAAGGGCGGGGCTCACCATCAATCAGATCGATCTGGTGGAAATGAATGAAGCGTTTGCTGCGCAGATACTGGCGTGCTGCCGCGAGCTAGGCATTCCTCTAAATAAATTAAACGTCAATGGCGGCGCCATCGCTCTCGGCCATCCGCTCGGTTGCAGCGGGGCAAGAGTCATGACCACGTTGGTTCATGAGATGCAAAAGCGCGGCAGCCGCTATGGTTTGGCGACCATGTGCATCGGTGTCGGCCAGGGGATTGCCACGATCGTCGAAAGGGTCAACTGAGTAAGAAGCGCCTAAACGTAAAAACGCCGCGCCGTAACAGTTAGCCCCGGGGTCGGGTGCATGTCCCCCTATCGCTGCGTGCACTCGATTCCGGTTTGCTGCAAAATCGCTTTCCAGCGAAAATAGGGAACAGCATCTAAAAACATTCTCTTTCGCCCGCCATCTTCGGCGCCATGGGAATATCTCGAAAACGCATTCTGCTGGCTTTAGCAGCGTTGGTCGGATTTCTCGGTTTGCTGGTTCAATCCTTCAACACCTTGGCCACTCGCAACCGCGAGCAGGTTCAACAAGAGCTGCACAAGGTTCTCGGCAAAGATGTCAGCTTTGAAAGACTTAAAGTGAGCCTGCTCGGGGGCTTCGGTTTTTCCGCAAAGGAATTCCGCATCGCCGATGATCCGCGTTTTGCCGCCACTCCCCTGGTCCAGGCAAGCGAGCTCGTACTCGGCGTGAGCCCTTGGAACCTTCTGCTGGGACGAATTGTCATCGATTCGATGACGCTCAAAGAGCCAGAATTCCAGATTATCACCAACGAAGAGGGCTCGGTGAACCTCAGCACGCTCGCGAGCCGGAAACAACAGTTCGGGGCGTTCCCCCGGCTGCGCCTGCCTGCAGCCGATAAACACCGAGGGACGGTGACTTTCCTCGTGAGCCACATCCGGGTCGAAAACGGCCGTATTGCCTATGTCGATCGTTCCGTCAAAGAGCCGGCCGAGGTGCAAATCAGGAATCTGCAGCTGGATATCAAAGGGCTCGATCCAAGCGACAAGACTAGAGTCAAACTCAGCGCAGCTCTCAGCGAGGGCTTAACGCGCGACGTGCGCATCGATGGATTCATCGGACCCGTGACGGATGACCGTCCGTGGTTACAGCAACCCGTCGATCTCGAAATCAAATTCGACTCTTTGTACGTTCCACTGCTTGCCCGCGCGGTGGCTTTCCTGCGCAATAAAATTCCGCGAGAGCTTGATGTCACCGGACCTATGGCGCTCCAAATGAGAATCACCGGGCCGGTGGGAACCCCTCGCATTACCGACTTTACACTCAATGTGCCACTGTTCGGCTCCACCGACTACAACGCCATTGTTAATGGATCGATTGACTTGGCGGCGAGCAAATCCTGGCCGGAGGCCGAGCTTAAGGCAAAGCTGACTTTGGAGCGTATCGATTTGAAGCAACTGCGCAATCTGCCGGTATTCAAACACAACCTGCCCGACAGTTTCGCGACACAGGGAACCATTAGCGCCTCCGGCAGGTTCGAAGGGAGCTGGGAAAAACTCCGCATCGGCGCGCTGGTCCGCGCCGACAAGGCTGAATTTCGCTACGGCGACTGGCTTCACAAGCCGGCCGAAACGACCACTCGGATACAGATTAGAATCTCGCGCCAGAAACACGGCCTGGTTTTGCATCCATCGCAGATAAGACTCGGCGCTTCACAACTGACCTATTCAGGCACGGTCGAAGACCTGGGCGCGCCGCAATTGCAGTTGAGGCTCTACGGCGCTCGAAGTCACGTGGCCGCCTGGAGTCATCTGTTTTCCACCTTGCCGATCTACGCCAGCAGCGGCGAGATGGTGTGGGACGTCATGCTGTCCAAAAATTTGGCCTTGCCCGCGGAAAGCTGGGACGCCCGCGGACAAATTAAAGTCATCAAGGCACAGCTACGGCACAAAGGCAGCGGGCAAAAAATCGACAATTTCAACGCCGATATTTTTTTCTCGGGCTACCAAGCGCGCATGGAAAATGCGTCCTTTCGCCTCGGTTCGTCGCATGTAACCCTGGTGGTCCGCAATGCGGACCTGCATTCCTTAAATGCCCAATACGAGCTTCGCTCACCCGAGCTGGACCTCTCAGACTTGCCCGCCCTTTTCAGCCTCGCCCCCGCTCGACTGCGAAACCTAACGGCAATCGGAGCGATCCAAATGCAAAACGGGTCGCCGTCATTGCAGGCAGACGTCTCTTCTCCCGAAGGCACGCTTAAACAAACCCCTTACCATAACTTGCGCACGGAGGTGAGCTGGTCGCCCCCGGCGATGGGCTTTAAAAACCTGTCGTTTATGGTGTTTAACGGGACCGTTCGCTTAAATGGCTATTGGGCTTTCGACAGTGAGTCAAATCACGGTCTTGAAGTCACCTCCGAGATCAATGCCATGGATGCACAAGCCATGCTGGCGCATCTGTTTCCCAAATTAAAAAATAGCCTGCAAGGCCAATTGAATCTTACCGCGAAGCTGGCGACGATAAGCAAAGGCGGCGTGAATGCGGAAAAAGTCCTGCAAGGTTCGGGAGAAGCCTCAATCCATGACGGGGCGATTAAGGATTTTAATCTCTTTACGCAGCTGTTGACCCGCGGCGGCGGACTATCGCCCACACCCAAATTATCGGCGCGCTTACCTGCAATCGTCGTCGAAGCGGTTCAGCGGCAAGACACGCCTTTTGACATGCTTAAGGCGAATTTTGTCATGGCTGAAGGACGGATTCGCACCGACAGCCTTTTATTATCGACTCCGGACTACACGGTTACCGGATCGGGCTGGATGGGGCTTGACAGAACAACAAAATGGAACGGGATCTTGGTTCTATCGCCGCGCATTGCACAATCGCTCGAACGTGAGTACAAGACCCTTCGCTACTTGCTGGATCGCCGCGGCAGGCTTGCGATTTCATTCCGAATTGAAGGCAGGCTTCCAAACGTCAAAATAACGCCGGAAAACCGCGCTCTATCCCAGTTCCTTCGGCTGATCAGCGCGGAGCGACCGGCGCAACCCTCCGCCGCGGGGGACGAGACCTCGGTAGAGCACGATCGAAGGCAGTGGCTTCCTGAATCCTTGGACCGTTTGCTGAAGCGATAGGGGGCGCGATGGAACTGCAAGAGATATACCTCGAAACGCCTCCCGAGCACATCGCATACATCAAGTTCATTTTCGAATCCTATGAAGAAGTCGGTATCATTCGCACAGTGGATCGTAGGAAAGCGATCATCGTGCTGCTCGCGGCTCCGGACTTCGCGGCGGTCGCGCGACAAATCTTACTATCGCTTGAGCAAGAAGTCCCGCTTGAGGAGATCCCCCGACCCGCGGATATGAGTGCGGATTGGCTGATGACCGAGCTTGCAACCGAATTGATCGAAAATCGCTCCTGATTCGATCCCGCCTTTGCTCCTCGTCCAATTGCAAAGGGCGCTGATCCGTTACATGCTTTAGTCATCTATGGCTCAGGATTCCGCATCGAAATCGCCGGCCGCGCTGCGCGCCGAAGAAACGATTCTTGATTTATTCTACAAAAAACCCAAGAGCCGACTTACGCCCGTAGAACTGCAAAGGAAATGCGACCTTGCCGGCGGCGACCTCCAGCTGGTTGTAGATGCGCTGAGAAGGCTGTGCCGCGAAGGGCGATTGGTCCGCCTGAAGAAAAACCACTACGCCTTGCCCGACGCGCAGAATCTGGTGACGGGAAGGGTTCACGCACACCCCGATGGCTACGGTTTCCTGATTCCGGAAAATAAAGACGCCGCCGATCTTTACTTGAATCGTCGCGAGATGCGGCGGCTGATGCATGGGGATCGGGTCATGGCGCGCATCGATCGCAAGCAGCGCGGTCGGGTCGAAGCCCACGTGGTGCAGGTTGTCGAACGGGCTCAAAAGCGGCTCATCGGAACCTACAATGAGTTCGAGGGTCAGGGCTATGTGATACCGATGGATCCGCGGGTGGCCGGCGCCATTCGCCTCACGAAAATCGCCGCCAAGCCGGAAAAGGGCAAAGTCATTGCCGCCGAGATCGTTCGTTACGGTACGGCCGTTTCGCCGCCCGAGGCTGAGCTCGCGCAGGTCCTGGGCAATGCCGACGATCCGGAAGTTCAGGTTCAGTCCATCGTTTTCCGCTACGGCTTTTCCACCGGCTTTCCCGCAGCGGCCCGGCGAGAAGCGGCGCTCTGCCCATTTTCTATTGATCCGCAGGAAATCGCGGCGCGCGAGGACCTGCGCGGGTTGCCCATTGTCACGATCGACGGCGAACAGGCGAGAGACTTTGACGATGCGGTATTTGTGCGGCGCAAAGACAGCGGTTACGAGCTGATCGTTTCGATTGCCGATGTGGCTTATTATGTCAGGCCCCAGAGTGCTCTTGACGAGGAAGCCTACGCCCGCGGCACCAGTGTTTATTTTCCTGACCGCGCTATTCCCATGCTGCCCGAAGCGCTCTCCAACGGTATTTGCAGCCTAAACCCAAACGAGGACCGGCTTACGAAAACTGTTTGCATCGAGTTCAACGCCGACGGGAAAGTGATCCGCAGCCGCTTTTTCAATTCCGTGATTCGCAGCCACGAGCGCATGACCTACACCGACGTGAGGCGCATCTTGGTGGACGGCGATGCGGAAACGCTAGCCCGGTATAGGAATGCGGTCGATCAATTCAAGCTCATGGAAGAGCTGGCGTTATTGATCTATGAGACGCGCAGGGCGCGCGGCAATCTCGATTTCGATTTACCCGAAGCGGAAATCGTACTCGATCTGCAAGGCATGCCGGAAAACATTGTGCGCGCCGAGCGCAATGTCGCTCATCGCATCATCGAAGAATTTATGATTGCCGCTAATGAAGCGGTGGCGCGCCACCTCACCGAACAGAAAATTCCCCTGCTTTACCGCGTCCATGAAGGCCCGGATGAAGAGGCGCTCGAGTCTTTAACCCATTTCCTGCTCAGCCTGGGCTATCGTTTGCCCGCAAAAAAAGAGGCCGTCACCCCGCAGGAGATTCAAAAGCTCCTTGAGTCGGCCCGCGGTAAACCGGAAGAACGGGTCATCAATCGCGTTTTATTGCGGGCCATGAAGCAAGCTCACTACCAGCCCGAAAACATCGGCCACTTCGGCCTGGCGTCTACTTGCTACACTCATTTTACCTCGCCCATTCGCCGCTATCCCGACCTGATCGTCCATCGCATGCTGGACACAGCCATGACCGGCGCCAAACTCAAGCCCAATGAGCGTGAAGAGATCTCGTCATATCTCGCCGAAGCCGGCAAGCAAACATCCGAACAGGAGCGCACGGCCATGGAGGCTGAGCGCGAGATGATCGATCTCAAAAAAACCCAGTTCATGCGGGACAAGATCGGCGAAGAGTTCGCCGGTTTCATCACGAGCCTGGCCAACTTCGGCTTTTTCGTCGAGCTTGACGCCTACTTCATCGAAGGCCTGGTGAAACTCTCCTCGCTGACGGACGACGACTATTATTATTATGAGAAAGAATACGTCATCAAAGGCCAGCGCCACGGCCGCAAATTCCGCCTCGGCGACAACGTGCGCGTCAAAGTCGCGCGCATCAACGCCTTTCGCAGCGAAATCGATTTCGAATGGCTTGGGGCAGGTGCCGACAGATTACCGTCAAATCTCCCCTAACCCGGGATTCCGCGTAACAGAAACCAACAGCCTCAAGGTCTTATTCGACGGCTTTTTCTCCGCGCCTGTTGAGCCATGGGCGGGCTTTGTAATACATCTTTGTCGTTTTAGCAGGTATTAATTACAATTTTGTTGTGCCTCATCTCTCCCGGCGGTAACAAAACGCCTCAAGTCTCGACCTTTCGAGTCAAGACAGCCATGAACAACTCTCTGGCATATTTCATGCTCGACGAGATTCAACAACTGTGGACAGACCTCATCCCGATCTTGATTCAAACGCCGGCCCAAAACGAAACATCACGCCTTCTCCTTGTCCAAAACGGTCCGTCCGTTTTCTAAACTGTCGCGGCCATACCTCCGCGCGCTTTATCGCCGGTACGGCACTAATAGCAGGCAGTTTCCTGGTCTACCTGGCCTATCCGATCGTTCTTTTTGTCCTACCGTTTTCGCGGAGCATCAAGCTCGGCGCGGCCGTTGCCATTTGGATCGCAAGCTGGGGTGTTTTCAGCGCCGGAATCTTTCTTGCCGGCCCGGAGGGCTTCGAACGGTTCAAAGGGCTTTGGTTGCGTATTATCGGTAACCACAGTTGGGCAAAGCCGGATCGCCAGGAACTATCAGACGAATAGACCGGCCGCGCGAGACGCCAGGTTGCGACAAATTTTCCAGGAACGAGTGTCATTCATACCTGAGCGCTTCTATGGGATCTAAGCCCGCGGCTTTTTTGGCAGGATAAAAGCCGAAAAACACACCGACGGCACCGGAGAAGAGAAACGCAACAGCGACGATGGTGGGGTTCACTAGCGTCGGCCAATGCGCCCAGAATTTCAACAGCTCCGAGCTGCCGATACCGAGCATAATACCGATGCCGCCGCCGGTGGCGGCCATCACCACGGCCTCCACAAGAAACTGCAGCATGATGTCGCGGCTGCGCGCGCCGACCGCCATGCGGATGCCGATCTCGCGGGTACGCTCCGTCACGGACACCAGCATGATGTTCATGATACCGATGCCGCCGACCAGCAGCGAGATTGAGGCGACGCTTCCAAGCAGAACCGCCATAACGCCGGCGCTGGTCGAAGCCGCTTCGGCAATATCGGAGAGATTACGAATCATGAAATCGTCCTCGCGATCCGGTCCGATCCGATGGCGCTGCCGGAGCAAAGCGGTAATCTGCTCTTGAGCTTCCTGCACGCGTTCGGCGCTGACCGCCGACACGAGGATACTCTGAAGCCAGGTAATGCGCATGAGCCGCTTTTGCATGGTAGTGTACGGAATCAAGATGGTATCGTCCTGGTCGGTGCCCTGGCTGGTTTGCCCTTTAGGCGCCAGCACACCAACGATGCGAAACGGGATGTTTCTAATGCGGATAACCGCATCGATGGGATCGTCGTTGCCGAAGAGCCGATCGACAACGGTCTGTCCTACAACTGCCACTTTGGCGGCGCTCTCCATGTCCCCTTCGTGCAAAAAGCGTCCTTCGGCCACCTGCCATTCACGAATTTGCTGAAATTCGGGGGCGACGCCCTGGGTAAGGGTGGACCAGTTAAGATTGCCGGCCACCACCTGCTCCGGACGGCGCAAAGCCGGCGAGGCGAAGGCCACCGCGCTAATCTCCTGGGTGATGGCTTTGGCGTCACCGTCCACGAGCGTGTTTACGCCACCGCTGCCGGTGCGCACGCCGCCCTGGCTGGCGGTGCCGGGGAGCACAATTAGGACATTGGTCCCGAGGCTTGCGATCTGGGCCCGGATCGTCGCCTTGGCGCCTTCGCCGATGGCAACCATAGCGATGACGGCGCCGACACCAATAATAATGCCGAGCATAGTCAAAAAAGCGCGCAGCTTGTTCCGAGCCAGCGCGCGCAGCGCAATTCTAAACGTCATCAGCCACATAGTCGCCTTTGGCGCATGCAAATGGACGATCGCAGATCTCAAATCCGCGTCACGCAATTTGCATTCAGCGCTCTGCTTCCACCTTAAACCTTGAACTCTTACACCTTTTTATCGTCGGATACGATTACGCCGTCGCGAAACACGATACGCCGCCGTGCAAATGTCGCGATGTCGGGCTCGTGGGTCACCAAGACGATCGTGATGTTTTGTTCCGCGTTCAGCCTCTGAAACAAAGTCATGATTTCCGCGCTGGTGGCCGAATCGAGATTGCCGGTAGGTTCGTCGGCGAGCAGCAAAGAAGGTTGATTAACCAGGGCTCTGGCAATCGCTACGCGCTGCTGCTGGCCCCCTGAAAGTTGGTTGGGTTTATGATCGAACCGTTGTTCAAGCCCGACCAGCGACAACACTTCGGCCGCGCGATCGTGCCGTTGCTTGCCGGCAAAGCCGTTGTACATCATCGGTAACTCGACATTTTCCAAGGCGGTGGTGCGTGACAAAAGATTGAACCCTTGAAAAACGAAGCCGATCCGCTTGTTGCGGATATGAGCCCACTCATCCCGCGACAGAGACCCCACTTCCTCCCCTTCGAGATAATACTTGCCGCTGGTGGGACGATCGAGGCACCCCAGGATGTTCATGAAAGTGGATTTGCCGGATCCGGAAGAGCCCATAACGGCTACGAATTCACCGTGGTCGATGGACAGATTGATGCCGCGCAGAGCTGGCACTTCCACGTCTCCCATGCGGTAGGTCTTATGAAGGTCTTGGACCCGAATGACCTCGCTCATCGGAAACCGAATCCACGCGGGCCACTAGGTTGGAAAGGGTTGGTGACCCCAGTTTGCCCGGGCGTGCCGCTCGACATACTGATGATTACGGGCTCGTTTTCTTTGAGGTCGCCCTCGGCAACCTCCGTTTTCGAACCGTCAGTGATGCCAAGCCGGACATCCAGCGGCTGAGCCTTCGAGTCTCTTAGCACATAGATGCGCACGCGGCGAGCGCTTCTTCCCCCGCCCCCTCCACCGCCACCCGTGCGGCTGGTACGCCGGGCGCCTACTCCCGGCGCCGCTTTGGATTGTTCCTGGCGCAACAGCTCTTGCGCTTCGTCTTTTCGGTCCGGCGGTTTAAAACGGATTGCCATGTTCGGAATTGCCAGGACAGCTTTCTTCTGGGCGACGAGGAATTGCACGTTCGCGGTCATGCCGGGCTTAAGCAGCAGCTCTTTGTTGTCGATGCGCACAACGGCGTCATAGGTGACCACG